>Ga0116157_10003065_pt1 | contig 16077 bp, 8 predicted proteins | sample AD_UKC048_MetaG_FD_89882 | JGI IMG/M metagenome (GOLD analysis project Ga0116157, IMG submission 89882) | Active sludge microbial communities of municipal wastewater-treating anaerobic digesters from USA - AD_UKC048_MetaG | ecosystem: Engineered > Bioreactor > Anaerobic > Digestate | place: USA...
AACAACAGTTACGACGCCTGCGGCATCACCACCATGACGTTGAATAACAGCCAGTTTAACTGTTCCCAGATCAACGGCTCCGCTGTGAACGTTGTGCTGACGGTGAAGGACGCGAGCAACAACCAGTCGACCTGTTATACCCAAGTGTATGTAAAAGACAACATTGCACCCACCCCCCATTGCATCGACAGGAGTGTGGTACTGAGCGCTTCGGGCACGGCCACCGTACAAACCTCCCCGCTTGCTTCGGGCAGTGCCGACAACTGCTCCGTCACTTCCTACAGCCCGGTGGCAAAAGTGTACACCACGGCCAATCTCGGGGTGAACAACCTGACCATTACCGTGAAGGATTTCAACAACAACGCCGCAACCTGTGTTTCCAAAATTACGGTGTTGCCCTACGGCAGCAGTGTGCTGATCAGCCCGAACGATCCGGATGACGATTCGCATGAATCGGAACATTTTTCAAACAGATCAACACTCGATTTAATACTGTCGCCCAACCCGACTTCGGGGGCATCGACGGTGCATTTTAACCTGGCGGAAGCACAACCTTACCGCCTGCGATTGTTCGACGTGAACGGGCGCCTGGTGATGGACTCTGATTTTGACGGCCATGTCGGCGAGAACGTAGTGTCGCTGGAAATGGGCACGATGCAGGCAGGTATTTACCTGGTCGAAATACAGTCGGCCGACATGTGGGGACGAAAAAAATTAATACTTCAGTATTGAGGCATCATTTGTCAGGCGCTGTAAACAGTTCGTTTACAGCGCCTTTTTATTTATATCAATGGTTTATTGCCATAAAATATGTCAGGCGACTGACAAAAAAAACATTTTATGCCCTTGTCGATAGGATATTGAAAAAAAACTACCACTTTTGATTACTTAATGCTACCGTCCTACCATAATAGTTCAGGGAAAAACCCTGGTTTTAATTATCCGCTTTAATCTTCCCGTAGTCCGTTTTATTTTTTGGAAAGCTGTCAGATGATCGTTTACAGATCATGCTGCCCCGAACGCTGTAGCGCCTGACTTCAGTTGTATACTCTTTCTTTGTCATTCTTTTAAAATTCCTACCATATGTTTACAAATTCACTTCAGTTTTTTCATAGAAATACGTGGATGGTGATGCCGTTTCGGAGCAGCACCAGGCTCCTGTTGCTTGTGTTATGCGGATTCGCATACTTCCAAAGCCAGGCCGAAAACGGCCCTTTCAAAGGGACCGCGCCAAATACATCCCCTTCTTTTGACACGCCGACGGGATCCGTCGCTCCGCCTGTGAACAATGAGTGCTCCGGCGCGACCGTGCTGACGCCCGGCGCCACCTGTACCCCGACAGCAGGTACCAATGTGGAAGCGACACAAAGTATAGCGCCCATCACCTGCGGTATCTTTACGAGTTCGAGTGCACTCGACGTATGGTACCAGTTTACGGCAACAACCACTTCTCATATTGTCACGGTGGTGGGAGCAACCGGTTTTGATGCCATCATCGACGTACGCTCGGGCGCCTGCACCGGCACCAATATCGGTTGTGCCGATGGGACGACAAGTGGCGGCACGGAAACCGCTACAGTGGGTGGCCTCACAGTGGGTACCACCTACTTTGTGCGGGTGTATGGCTGGGCAGGCGGCACCGGTACATTTACCATTTGCGTTACTGGTGCACCTGCAGCACCGGCAAACAATGAATGCTCGAGCGCGACAACCCTGACATCCGGCACCACCTGCACCACAACCGCCGGTACCACCGTAAACGCAACACAAAGCATAGCGCCCATTACCTGCGCTAGTTTTACAAGTTCGGGGGCGCTCGATGTATGGTACAAGTTTACGGCAGTGGTCGCTTCCCATACGGTCACGGTGGTGGGAGCAACCGGTTTTGATGCTATCATCGACGTACGCTCTGGCTCCTGCAACGGTACCAACATTGGCTGCGCCGATGCGACGACAGGTGGCGGCACGGAATCGGCTACCGTAGGCGGCCTCACTGTGGGCAGCACCTATTTTGTACGGGTATATGGCTGGGCCGGCGGATCCGGCGCATTTACCATCTGCGTTACACATACGGCACCGCCGCCGCCGGCAAATAACGACTGCGCAAACGCAACCACCCTGACACCGGGGGCAAGCTGCACCCCTACTGCCGGCACAACAGTGAACGCGACCCAAAGCCTACCCGGCATCACCTGCGCTACGTTTACCGGCACGGCGGACGATGACGTGTGGTACAAGTTTACCGCTACCGCTGCAAATCACGATGTCACAGTAGTAGGAGGTGCCGGTTTCGATGCAGTGGTCGACGTGCGAACCGGTAGTTGCAACGGCACCAACATCGGTTGCGCCGACGCGACCGTTGCCTCAGGCACCGAAACGGTCAATTTAAGTGGCCTGACGGTTGGCTCTACTTATCTGGTCAGGGTATATAGTTTTAGCAGCCTCTCCAGCGCTCAGGGCACCTTTACCATTTGTGTAACAACCCCGGTCGTCGGTACGCCGCCGGCTTGCGCATCGGCTCCCACGTCTCCGACCAACGGGGGTAATACTTGTCTCGGAAATGTTACCCTCAGTTGGCCCGCCGTTGCCGACGCTACGAGTTATGACGTTTATTTTGGAACAGCCGCTTCGCCGCCGTTCGTGACCAATGCCGTCGGCACCACGTACAATGCGGGCAGCCTGGGCGCAGGCACCTATTTCTGGCAAATCCGACCGAAAAATGCAATCGGCACGGCTTCCGGCTGCGCGATCTGGACTTTCACGGTGGGCGACGTGACCCCTCCGACGATCACCTGCCCTGCCAGTATTACGACGAGCAACAGTCCGGCTACCGCATGTAGCGCCATTGTCACCTACGGCTCCATTTCCGCAACCGACAACTGTAGTGCGCCGAACATCGTACAGACCGGCGGCCCAAGCAGCGGCGCCAATTTCCTCGTTGGCATTACCACCGTTTCGTTCCGGGCCACCGATGCCGCCGGCCTTTCCGCTAACTGCTCCTTTACCGTCACCGTCAATGACGCCACTGCGCCCAGCATCACCTGCCCGGCCAGTGTTACGACGACCAACAGTCCGGCTAACGCCTGCAGCGCAATTGTCACTTACGGCTCTATATCCGCAACTGATAACTGCACCGCACCATCCATCACCCGTATCGCCGGCCTAGCCAGCGGCAGCAATTTCCCGGTCGGCGTCACGACCATGGTTTACCGGGCCGCCGACCTCGCCAACAATACGGCCACTTGTTCCTTTAGCGTAACGGTGAATGACGTAACCGCACCGACGATCACCTGTCCGGCCAATATCACAGTAAACAACTCCCCGGCCACCGCCTGTAGCGCGCCGGTCACTTACAGTTCGATATCAGCGACCGATAACTGCACCGCGCCAACCATTACCCTGATCGGCGGCCAGGCCAGCGGCAGCACCTTCCCGCTTGGCGCTACCACCGTCGTTTTCAGGGCCAGCGATGCCTCCAACAACTCAAACACTTGTTCCTTTATCGTCACCGTCAGAGACGTGACGTTGCCGATGGCAAAATGTAAAAACGCGACCGTTAATCTGGCCGCCAACGGAACGGCCACGATTCAGCCTTCCGTGGTGAACAACGGTTCTACCGACAACTGTTCGCTGACCCTGAGCGTGACACCCAGTTCATTTACCTGTATCAATGTGGGCAATAACATCGTGACGCTCAAAGCCACGGACGGGTCCGGCAACATGGCCACCTGCGCCGCCACCGTCACCATTAAGGACGTGACGCCGCCCTCGGCCGTTTGTCAGCCGGTCACGGTGTTCCTGAACGCGAACGGGCAGGCCAGCATTACGCCCGGCCAGGTGGGCAACACCAGTACCGACGCTTGCGGTATTTCCACGATGACCCTCAACAGTACCCAGTTCAACTGCTCGCACATCAATGGCTCGCCCGTAACCGTGGTGCTGACTCTCAAAGATGTGAACAACAACCAGGCGACCTGCTACGGCCAGGTGTTCGTGAAGGACAATATCGCTCCTACACCGAACTGTGTAGACCGGACGGTCGTCCTGAACGCTGCGGGAAAGGCCACGGTACAAACCGCTCCGCTCGCATCAGGCAGCGGCGACAATTGCTCGGTTACCACCTACATCCCGGTATCCAAACAGTATAACACGTCCAATATCGGCGTCAACAGCCTGACCATTACCGTGAAGGACTTCAGCAACAACAGCGCTACCTGCGTTTCCCAGATCACGGTGCTTCCGTTCGGCAGCACGTTGCTGGTCAATCCAAATGATCAGGACGACAACTCATACGAACCTGAAAATTTTGTGAACCGCCCGAAACTCGACCTCATGCTGTTCCCCAACCCGACACAGGGAGAAGCGACCCTGCAGTTTTACCTGCCGGATGAGCAATCCTATCACCTGCGTTTGTTCGACGTGAACGGACGCCTGATCATGGACACGGATTTCGACGGCTATGCCGGAGAAAATGCCGTGACGCTGGAAATGGGCAGTTTGCAGCCGGGCATGTATGTGGTGGAAGTGGAATCGGCAGGGATGTGGGGAAGGAAGAAGGTGGTGTTGCAGGAGTAGTGAGTGAGGTATGAATCCCCTGTCTTTGTAGCACCAAATCTGCATGAACTCCGACTCCACGTCGTTGAATATCAATACTCTTAGTGCAGTTGAGTAAAAAAGCCTCTTAGTTTGCCGAAGTCCTGTGCTTGCGCGGGCGATTCTTGTAGGCAAGTTAGGGGGCTTTTTTATTCCTGTAATTCCAAGCATTGAAGCAAGACGTGTTGGTGAGTTTCAACTTCCATAATAATATCTTCTCTTTCTCTGATTCGGATCTTGCTTTCTATAAATGTCGGCAGTCAAAGATGATCTTCTGAAGATGTATGGGTAAATATTTTCCATTTTGAGAGTTTCTATTGGTAATTATGGCAAATATTTTCCAGTATAGGGCTTGTTGTGGCAAATATTTTCTACGATTATAAAATGGAAGCATACTATTTTACAAAAAGATATCAAAAATGGGACTGTTTTGGCTTGGAGTAGTTTTCAGATTATTAGGTTATTCTAATAACAGGGGGGACTTACTTCCCAATATGGAAGTTAAGCGTATTGATTGTCAGGTAGTTGTAGGAATTAGGGGCGAAGGCGCACTTTTCTAGTTGAAAATGATTGATTTATATAGATGGACAAGCCAGAAATACTTCTTTCCAAAAGATTTAGTAAACGTTTCCTACGCTTCGTATTTGTTTGATACTTGGAGTTACCCCTTCAGAAAGGCATTTACCAATTTCATCAAAAACCGCATAGAATTTCGCCCCTTTTATTTTTGCAATTTCCCGTTGCTTCTTAAATTCTGACAATATGTCCCGTCCCTCCTCAATGCATGTATTATAAGTACCAACGACGAAATCAGTCGATTTCACCCAAGAATCTTCTTCTTCTATTATCAAGTCATCAAAAATTTCTGGATTTTCTACACGAATTTTTTGAATCAATTCTGTTTCGAACTCACAATATGCCGTGGTGATCATATTTTTGTTAATAATACAATTAATGATATGATCGATTTTGCTTTGCTGAAATATGGAAATCTTATCAGTTAATGCCCATTTCAACTTCTTATAATATTCCGCTGTCCTAGAAAAAATCTTGGCGTTATCGTAAAGATTACTGAAGTCAATATTTTTTGTTTTAGCTATTTTTTGCTGGCGCTTCTTCAACTCTTCTTTGGAAATACAGTAATTTTTTATTACTTTCTGAAATGGCCCGGCAAGAGTAAAAACTTTTATTTCTTTCGATGTGTGAATGTGATCCCATAGATCCTTTCTTTTTGAATATTCTCCATAATCATCACTTGCTGAATATTTTTTGATCAAATCATTCATCAAAGACATCAATGATGTCAGTACATCTTTTAAAAACATGTCCAGCCCCTCGCGCTGCCATATCTTTACCAAATCAAAGTTATCGCCGGCCTTCTGACCGTTGGTATAGGCGTACAAGATTGAAATTGTGTATGGTACAACTGCAGACCTTAACTGGCCCATTGAGTTTTTCCCAGCGCCATAAATCTTTTCTAATTCTTTAAATAATATGATCCTGCCAATTATCTCCTCATAAAAATCGCGGTTGATAATGAGTCCCTTTGAATCTTCAGGGGATAGTTTTTCAATAAATGATCTAAAAATCTTATCCCCACCCTTTTTAACAAGATAAGGACTGTCTCCCCAAGACATATAATATTTAGCGAGATCTTCTTTTGAAAAGCGCCGTTCCTTTGGATACTGATTATTTATTTTGGCCTTTGCATGCTGATTTTTTCTAATCAACGTATTAAACTCCCCCTTAAACCGCTCAAAAAACCATTTTTTACCGGACGGGGTCATTGTACTTTCTGAAACAGATTTAATTCTGATTAGCTGACTATTTTTAGAACGCAAATCCGCATTACTGACTCTGGATTGTGCATTTGAGTATATGCTGATATTACTGATCAGTTCATTTAGCTCATCTTCTTTGGCATTTTTGGCTACATTGATCTTAGCCATTACCTTGATTTTACTGACATCAAGACCATCTTTTTTCGAAAAATATATGGCAGCTGTAGTTTGGCCACCATTTACGATCTGGAAGTCCTTGAGAGAATTAATAACAGTTTTATCGCCTGAATTGTCAATTTCCGCACCAATTGCTGTTATGGTGAGCCCATTGTTGTAAGCAATGAAATACTGTGGCGTCTTTTTAATAGTATCGCGAATTCCTTGGTTTACGCCCTTGAACTGAAGAAATGACCGTACATTTTTTTCGAGCATGCGTGTACTGTACCGTTTATAAAGATCTGCCAGTATTGTTGCAGGTAAAACACATAGAAAAGATTCAAAATTCTCTTCATTGGCAGCTCTGATTGCATCAATCCCTTCGTTGAAAAGTTTTTTAAAGTTGACCTCAAGAACCTCTCTGTTCCCTTGTGAAATAAGTACATTATATAGGAAGTTTAGGTCGATCAGGCGTTTATATATGACTATCTCCTTCTTTTTTGTTTCCTTGTTTCCATGAGGAACGTTTACAGTCATAGTTTCCTCTTCAAACTCTATCAACTTTGGTGTGGGTTCAGTACCACGCCGGTCAACCGTAGCAGTTACTGAAATAAGAAAAAATTCAATTACATCAATCTGGGTCAGGCCAAGAGATGATGTTGAAATAAAATTGATCAAAGGTTTGACCGAAGAGGAATCTTGGATCTCGTTGTCCAGATGTTTACGGATTGACTTTTGAATAAATTTATTTGCTTTTGAAAAAACATTATCATAGTATGCTTTTTGAGAAATCAGGAGATCTTCTTCGCCGGCCTCAAGTCTGATAGAATCTTCATTTACTATAAAAATCTGCAGACGTTCTTCGGATTCGTTGATTTTGTAGCCATTTATCTTAATATTTTCGTGTTTGAGATAAAAATAACACTCACTATAATCCTCTGAATCAATGAGTTTAGCATCGCTCAAAAATGGTATTGTCGTATCAAGAATAGCTGATTCGGAGATATATCCATCATCATCCTTTGCCTCATCTAGCAGTTCTACACGATATTTTAAATATTCGCCTATTTCCATTGCAGTGGATTTTCGAAAATGATAAAATTTTTGAGCTCCGTCAAGTTAAGTTTGTAATTTACGGTATTGATAGCGTCCGGCAGTTCAGAGCGGATAAGCCGCGGAAATGCAGAATTGGTTACATAGAATCCTTGAATACTGACAGGCATAAATTTTAGATGATCATAATCTGACAAATTTCTGGCCGTAAGTCCCTTTTGTGACAATGTTGTAAGGATAATTGTATAGTCACCTAATTTAGATGTTACGTAAGATTTTATAAGCAGCACCAAATCTTTCAAGGTAAACCCTGTTGCAGAATTCTGGATTATGCTGACTACGTGAAGTTCAAGTTCTTTCCCTGCATCTGGCTGTAACTGATATTCACTTGAAATTTTTATGTAAATAGATGACACTACCTTTGTTTTGACTTCAATATTTTTTTCGTCCCCAATAAAATCGTGTCTAGCATCGTAAGGGCCTTTCCAATTATTAAGGATATTATTAATCTCCGTGGCAGAATTTGCCCGAACCATTTCATTTAAAACAAGTAACTCACCAAACAACCCCTGTATATCCTCATCTGAAAGTAGTGTAGAGTTATTGTCCTGAAAAAATTCGCTCCATTTATAATAGGTTTGAAGAAAATCAGAAACATATAGAGATGGATCCGCAATGTTACTGATCTTGTTATATATAGAAAAGATCAGATCATCGAACAAATCGTTGAACTGCTCATCCAATAAAGTTAAAACTATCCATTTGGATTCCGGAAAAAGTTCAAGTGCAAGATTCTGTTTAACGGAGGACTGGAAATCTGCAATAAATTCTGCAGGCAATTTAAGTATCAGACAACGCTTAAACTCCGGATTCAATCCGATAAACAGATCAGGCACACATTTGCCATCGATCATTAAGGATTTTATTTTGCCGTCAATTTTATTCAGCGATTGCCATTTAACCTGGATATCTTCTATATTTATCATGTATTAGTCTTCGGTTGTTTCTAAATTGGGATCCCATTCGTCATCGGAAACATCGTCATCGAGATCGTAGTCGCCATGAACATATTCGCCACCGGGATCAGGAGAGATAGGAGGAAAACCAATGGCATAGCCAATCAGTGGTATGTTTGGGTTTAGATTGTTATCACTAAAAAGTTTCTCCATTTCTTGGTCCTTCTCTGTTATACGATAGACAGATTTCATATCCATGAGATATACAACAAGCAATCCATGGTCATCACTCATAATTTCCCGATACACTCTCTCAGGCACCGTAACTTCAACCGCTTTCTTAGCGTAATCGGTTATACCTTTGTCTTGATAATATTCGGATCTTTCTTCGTGAAATGCTTTCTTGGCAGATTTACGTTGCTCTTCACTGAGAAGTAAATCAAAATCCGAGCCAGATGAAACAATATTTGCGGACTTACCGGAGGCCGAAAATATTCCCTTAGTCTTAAACTGTTCCCAGAAATAAGTATTTTCTGGTTTAGGTCCTGTGCGTATAGATAAACCAATTTTGGATGGTAATCCAGTTTGATCCGGTTCCAAGTCATCTCCATAGCCGTTAGCCTTGATAGCAATCGTCCATTTGCGTAACTTATTTTTTTCAGCGCATATTTCTATGAACTTTATAATTGAGGGTATTTCAAAATCCTCAAAAGTGTTTGGCATCTGTAAAAATTCGATTAGCTGATTATATGAAAGATCAATCCGAAAAAACCGACTATCGTATTCAATCGCTGACTGATATTTTTTGATAAATCCTCTGAAAGCAGACCAAGCGGCATCCAGCCGTTCAGGGTCATTGACCTTAAACCGTGTCGACTGTACCAGCTGATCTTGATATGACCAGTTAACCACTTTAGTGTTTTTCAATATTGAAGGCCTGGTGATTTTAAGGGTGCCAGCATGCTTGCGAACGCGGAGAACAAAATCCTGCGGGGTTTTGTGTAACCGGTTCATTTTGATAAATTCTGCTTCCAGTTCCTCAATCGTTCGTGTTGTCGAATCAAATTTTTCTACTGCATCGAGTGTCGTGAATATTTTACAACAATCCAGATAACCCGGACGGTAGCCAAACCACCGTCCCATCTGCAACAGGGTGTCTGAATAATTGGTATTCCTTATAAAGTAATTAATCGTCAAACCCTCCAGAGTAAATCCTCTTGACAATCTATTTCCACCAACTGCAATAATTTTCTTCCCGCTACCAAAACTGTCTTTTACATATTGCAGCTTATCACCAGTTTCACTATTAACTGCCTTGATTTCTATACCTTTAACTGCATCTGTTAAGTGCGCTCTAATTTCGGCAAATGCCTTAGGCATCAAAAATTCATCAGCATAGCCTTCCGGAAGATAGCTTCTGATGTTTTGTACGATGGTTGCATAATACCTGTTCCAGGTTTTTTCGAGCGTACCGTAAATTAGGTTTTTGTTGTTAGGCAGATCGTTATTGATATCTGTTGTTAATTGATCGACATATAACTTAAGCATTTCCTTAGTCCTATTTTGCCAGGGTATAAAACGGGAAATATGGACAAGCATGGTATGATGTGGATTCATTAAACCAGAATCTCTCATATCAGCGACCCTGCTGAGACGAAGTGCGATAGTTAAGATAAAACATTGAGTTGCTTCTTCGAGCGACGCTGGCAACCTGACTGGAAAAGGGTCATTTCGGGTTGTAGCCCGTTCTGAACCATCATCTTTTAGTATCTTGGCCGGAAATTCGTGACTTGCATCGCTAATAATTTCGACTAGCGGGATTTTCAATGAGTCATCAAGGATTGTTTCAAATATCTGCTTCGCACCAATATAATTGCTTGGAGAGCTTAACAATTCAATAAAATCGTCGGGGAATATATTATCCACCCGGCCGAAGTCTTTCGCTATTAGTTCTCCATTAACTTTATATTGTACCATCCAGGATGAAGTCCCTGGACCGTTCCTGTCCTGCAATACATTTGCAAAAGGGGTTGCTGTATATCCCAGGTATGTCTTTTTTGTAAATAGGTTTAATAAAGCCCGGATATGTCCGTTTATTGTACTGGCATAGTCAATACCCTTCTTTCCAAGGTTATTGAGGGAAGCATTATCAGCTTCATCGTCGACGATCAAAAAGGGAATGTTATGCTTTTCTTTGTTTTCGTTCAGATAATCGCTCAACCAAATTAGCAGATTTTTTAAGACGCCTGTATTCTTTTTACATATAAGTATGTTTTTGTTGTTGAGTGAAAAATCTGTTTCTTTAACTGATTTTTTGAAGTCCGATTTATATGAAGTAATGGAAAACACCTGCCTCACACTTTGGTCACCTTGTTCACCAAATCTCCTTACCATTCCGACTCCTTTATCGCCCTTTGTATCTTTAGTTACATCCTGCGTCCCTTCTCCAATGACGTCTTCTTCAATACGCAGTTGCGTCTGGCTACGCAGATCTTCCATGATGCCCGATAAAATGATAATTAAAGCGTATCCAGAGTCTATTGCTCTATTAATCACTGCGTTGAAATTACCCGTTTTACCGGATTGTACGCTTCCAACTACAAGTCCTTTCACATAGAACGGTTTCTCAGAACGCGGATCACCTATTTTTGAAAGAATTTTTTCACTGGAATCTTTGATTTCATCGATTACTTTTTCTGATCTGCCGCGCTTTGCGAGGTATGTTAAATATCTATTGATGTAATCGTAAGGGAGATTTTGTTTTCGTTCCTCAGTAAGCCATGTTTGAAATCCATTTTTTGTCAGTGACATGGAAGGATCTATTTCAATTGGAAAAACAGACTGATATTCTTTCACAGCAACACGATACAAATGGAGAAATGTAACTTCATCAAGCACAGAAAAGCCTGGAAGAAGATTCTTAAGGGTTAGAAATTCAGGTATCAGTTCGTCAAAAAAAACATGAGAAATATGCTCCCTTTCTTTGACTTTTTCTTTTATGAGGGTTTTAATGATTTCAACACGTTCAATATTGGTCATAATCTAGTTTAGTAATTGATTGATATGTTCAGGAATTGTATCCATACGATAGCCAAGTGCTGGAAGTATTACTTCCTTTATAATTTCTTTACTTGTTCCAGCATCTAGCAGGCTTTGAATAACATCTGGCAAATCCTTTTCGATCGCAGTATCATCAGTTAATCCGGAATTTAGAAATGATTTGTCTTCATGCACCTGCCGCATCCTATTAATGCTTGTGTTAATTATTTTCAATAAGATCAAAAATGGTTTTTGTTGACTATTTGACATGTCTGCAAGGATTGTCTTGATTAGCGGAAAATCAGCATTCAGTTCCAGCATCATGCCTTTATTTGAAGCCTTTCGCTCAAACAATGTGGCTATCTGATCTGATTTTCGGGAGGATATGGATCGGATACCTCTGTTAAAATATTCCTTTTCAGCCTCGGATTTTAATTCCGATATGTATTTCAAAAATCCTTGTTTAAGGTCAAAGGGTATAACAATATTAGATTTAGCTACATTAAGGTGCAGTAAATTGTCAACCTTGTTCCCAACTTCAATTTTTAAGCGCGCCAACTGAAGCCGGGGCGACTTGCGGATAATTCCATTCCAACTGCCAAAGGAAATTATTCGATCTGAACGGTAGATGTAAAGCCCCTCCATATCCATTAACCCACGGCCTTTTAGTGTCCAAATATTATTTTCTTCTTTGCTTTCTTCAATACTTCTTACAGGCAATACAAATCCTTCAAGTGTTATTATATCATCTTTAAAAACCTTTTGCTTAGTTTCAATTAATCTGAGATCTGTCTGTACGGTCGGGAAAGGGTTAAAAGGGGTAACAATGATATTATTTACACGGATAGATAATTGAGTATCTTGCCTTTCCATGAACCTATGAAAAACAAGTGATAAATATTCTGTGGTAACGGAGGTTATCTGATGTTTGAGCGATTCGCTTTGTTGCTTGCCTTCCAGATAATCTTCAAATTTGTAAAGTCGATGCCAGACAACAATCGTGTTTGCCTCAAAATCATCAAACCTCTTCTGATAGCCTTCGCTCAGATCTCGGTAATGGGAAAGAAGTGACGCAATTTCCTCTTCAGTATTTATTAGTATCCGCCATTCCTCCTTTTTTTTAAGATAGTCCACATCCCAGGTTCTGCCATAATATTTAGAGGTTCCCTTCTTTCGTGACAGCACAGTAAGCCTTCTGGTTTGTGCAAATGACGCTGTTTTCATACCCAGCCCAAACCTGCCGAGGTCTTTCTTCTCCCGGAGACCCTCCATTGAAGTGCTGGGGAATTGCATACATTTTTTTAATGTCTCCTCATCCATTCCATGACCGTTATCTGCAAGAAATAGAGTGAACGGAGGGTCTTCTGTGTCTATTAAAATTTCCACCTTGTCTGCCTGTGCGGAGATAGAATTGTCAATCAGATCACTTAATGAAGTTTCAAGGGAATAACCCTGTTCTGCAATCGATTTGATCAGGAACTCGGGTGAAGGTATCGCGTTTTCAAAATTCAACTCGGGAACTGTCTGGTTTTCCATATTTACTATTGATAATCAAGCGCTGGGATTTCAGCCCTGTCATGAACACCATCTTTTTCAAAAAGCTGGTTAACTACCTGAGCAATTTTAAAAGCCAGGTAGGGTGGAACGGCGTTACCTACTTGGTGAAACTGGTCTGTCTGACTGCCACAAAAATAATAATTGTCAGGAAAAGTCTGGATTCGGGCGGCTTCGCGTATGCTCAGGCTTCGGCATTGGATTTCATCATAGTGGATAAAATAGTGTCCGTCTTTACTAATATGACTGGTTACCGTTGTCGCGGGTACTTCCGGCAACTGTACCCTAAAACGGTCTGCAAACTTTCCAGAGGAAACATTGTCATGATCTGGTAAAAGCTCCTCATCAAATAATTTGTAATCATGCATCTTTGGGAACCGTTTGTTTTTCTTTGTATACAACGCCGCAAATAAATAACGTCTGAGATCTTGTACTAGATGACTTCGTGAATGATGATGAATTATTCCTTTTAGGCAGCAATCACTGTACCACTCTGCCATCGGATGGCCCTCTTCAATAAGTATCGAATTAAATTGGGTATAGTCGGAGCCTGTGCTTTCGGGGAACTGGCTATTTATGGTTACTGCTTTCATTCCCAAGCGTTTTAAGATTTCGTTTCTGAAAGTACTCGTTAGCAAAAGCCAGTTTTCAAGCGAATCTTCCATTTTTGTATAATGCCTTTTCTTTTTGATAGTACCATCTTCATGGATAACATTGGTACTATGCGAAAAACTTCTGCTTATACCACTGCGAATCTTCGGAAACATGTCAATCACGGAACTAAGACTAACCTGAGGCACTGGTTGCAGAATGTCAGGTTTCACAATGATATCATTTCTTACACCTAACAAAATTACGCGGTGCCTTTTTTGAGGGATGCCATAGTTTTCCGCGCGAATAAGATAGTCTGAGTCCTTTCTGATGTTATCTGTTACAAGCGAATATATTTGATATTCTGGTGCATTATAACCACCGAAAACACTTGCCGGGTCGCAGAGATCACGTAACATCCAGTTGAAAACTTTCTCATCATTAACTCTGGCTGATAATAAACCTTCAACATTTTCCATAACAAAAACAGCAGGATGATGCCTTGCGATAATACGCAGGTATTCCTTATAAAGGTATACCCGGTGATCATTTTCGTTTATTCCTCCGACACGGGATCGGCCTGCCGTTGAATATGCCTGGCAGGGTGGTCCTCCAATTAGAACCCAAGATGGATCATTCCCAATGGCTGTTGAGATACGGCAGTCAATTTCATCTATACTTGTAACACCAAGCGTCGCCATCCAGGCTTCATTAGCAGCTTCACCAGACTGATGTGGATATAAATCATAAAGTTCGGACAGCGATATTCTTTTTTGAAGAAATAGATAATACTCATCTGGAAGATTTCCTCGCGGAAACTGCCTGACAAAGGATCTTAATGTCAGTGTCTGATGGGCACTGAAGTCTTTTTCAATGGACAGTTTAATTTTAAAAACGCGGTCTCCATCCTCATCGGTTAATGAACTGAATCCCTCTGCTAATCCTCCTGGCCCGGCGAATAAATCAATAATTGGGAATGGCATTAAGTTAAAAATTTAATGTTTCAAGTTTTTTTCAGATTCAGTCAATTATAGTCTCGAACCCGGCTACAAAATTGAGGTGAGTTCTGCCAGCAAGCCTGACAAGGTTTGGTCGATAGTCTTCTTTTTTAATTCACACTCCCATATGGTAATAATCTTCCAGCCGTCAGCGAGAAGTTTTTCCATAGCTATCTTGTCACCGGATTTATTGCTATTAATCTTATTTAACCACCATTCTGTACGCGTTTTTGGTATTACAAAATAACGGCAACCTTCATGACCATGCCAGAAACATCCATGAATAAAAATAGCAGTCCGGTACTTGGGCAATACGATATCTGGCTTACCAGGCAACTTTTTGTCATGTAATCTATAACGAAAACCTTTCGCAAAAAGATGTTTCCTGACCAACATCTCAGGTGTAGTATCCTTGCTTCGGATACGAGACATGTTATAACTCCGGACTTTTTCGGAATGAACGTCAGCCATAAGTTAATCTTGTAGTGGTAAAAATACTTACAATTCTGCTTCATTTGGTATTCCTCTACGTTTGATTCAACGCTCCCGTTTATAAATTGACTGATATTCCACTGATGGCTAGTACATTCAGCCCGTCTTAGTGAAGCGCCGCGCGTGGTGTTTTTTTCAACACCGCGTGCAAACGTACCCCACAATACCAAACACTCCCCACCCTCCCCTTTACATCTTTTTGAGAAGTGTTTAGGTCTTTTACCGCATCGTTTCGGTCTTTTTGCGATCCGTTCCGGTTGTTTTGAGAAGTGTTTGGGTGGTACAACCCAAACGCTTCGTAATCCGACCGAAACGGAACCTTCGGGAAGGGAAAAATATGGCCGGTGCACCCAAACGTATCTTTACAGGCCACAAATGCATCTTGGCAGAGCCGGAACGTTTAGATGGGAAACCTGATTGAGAAGGGGAACACCTTCAGGCAACAACGGAAGCAGGCAACAATGCATTTTCTGCAAGGCGTTTCATAGCAACGGAAATGAATTTCGGGTCGGAAAAAAGGGTCCTCTTGCGCTTACTCCATTGTTCCAGTTGCGCAATGATGGCATGCTCGTCGTTGGTGGATAAATTACCGGCAATAAAATCGAGGGTCGACAACAACTCCAGACCGAAATCGGAATAAAAGCCTTGTAAAAAGTTTTTCGTTTTATTCACTACATCGATATAGGCCGAATCGTCCTGACTTGTCAGATAACTTAAAACATCCGTTTCCGCGTCCATGAACAGGCTCAATTCCTCAAACGGCTTTTTGTCTTTCGTGCTGTAGCCGGACAGGTAACTGCCATTCAGGTAGTAAAGCACATGCTTGACCTTCCCGGAGTACGGGCCGTAATAATTAGGCTGATA
>Ga0116157_10003067_pt1 | contig 16073 bp, 15 predicted proteins | sample AD_UKC048_MetaG_FD_89882 | JGI IMG/M metagenome (GOLD analysis project Ga0116157, IMG submission 89882) | Active sludge microbial communities of municipal wastewater-treating anaerobic digesters from USA - AD_UKC048_MetaG | ecosystem: Engineered > Bioreactor > Anaerobic > Digestate | place: USA...
AAAAAATAAAGGATTTAGATAAAGAAGAAATTGAAATAGATGAAGAAGCTATTTATGCTGATGGAACTAAAATAGGATGTCCGCGCAGCGGATTTTGCAATAGCCAGCGATTGAAAATTGGTGAAAAGGTTTCTGCCAGAAATCTTTTGCGTGCCGCACTTATAAACAGCGCTAATGATGCCGCAATAGCTTTAGGCAAGCATCTTGCCGGTTCTCAAAATGATTTTGCTGATATGATGAATAAAAAAGCCAAGGAGCTCGGATTAACTGATACGCATTTTTGTACGGCCTCTGGCTTAGAAGAGCCAGCGGGGCAGGAAAAAGAATGTTATTCTTCGGCTTATGATATTGCTAGAATAGCAGCCTATTCTCTTCGCTATGAAGATATTTGGAATGTATACAAATCGGCATTTTCAGAAAATAATCTAGAAATAAGTTCGGCTGATGAAAAAACTAAACACTCCCTGATAAATACAGTTTCAAATCTTTTGCAAGTGCCGAATGCGTTAGGTGGAAAAACCGGGTTTACTCCTTTGGCCGGCTATTCATTATTGACAGTTGCTGCTGATCCAAGCGGCAAACATCAAATAGTATCGGTAGTTCTCGATGACATTAATCGCTGGCAGGACACGAAAACAATGATAAATTGGGCATTTGCTTCATATGAATGGAGATAATGCTTTTTGAGATTTAAATTTTGAATTATATATTATGCAATTAGCTCAAATCCAGACAATTCCAGAAGTGCTTAATGTTTTCAAAGTGCTGATTACGGGACTTTCAGCTTTCATACTGGCTTTTGCAGTTACGCCTCTTTGGACACACATGCTTTATAAATATAAAATTGGCATAAAAATAAAAAATACTGATGTTAATGGAGAAAAATTAAATTTTATAAACAAACTGCACGCTGACAAATCCGGCACTCCAACAATGGGTGGAGTTATAATCTGGGCTTCAATTATAATTTTAGTACTATCGTCCCATTTTGTTTTTCCATGGATTTCTGAGTTTGCAGGTATTAATTTTATTGCACGTTTGGATTTTTTCAGTCGATCCCAGGTGTGGCTTCCCTTGTTTGCGCTTGGTGCAGCCGGCGCACTTGGGCTTTTTGATGATATAATGAGTGTCAAAGGCTGGGGGAGTAATAAGGGTGGCGGCATGCGATTTGCGATGCGCTTCTGGTGGCTTTTTGTTATTTCAGGTGTTGGTGCCTGGTGGTTTTTTAGTAAATTAGGCTGGGACATTATTCATATTCCGGCTCTGGGAGATTTTTCTATAGGCTTTTGGTATGTTCCGCTTTTTATTTTTATTATTCTTTTCTCCGCTATTTCTTCCAATGAAACTGACGGACTTGATGGCCTTAATGGTGGAGTTTTGCTTATGGCTTTCATTTCTTTTGCGGCCATTGCTTTCGCGCAGAACAAAGTTGATTTGGCGGCTTTCTGTGCCGCTATTGCTGGAGCGCTGATGGCTTTTCTTTGGTTCAATATTCCGCCGGCCCGTTTTTTCATGGGGGACACGGGAGCAGTTTCTCTTGGCGCTACGCTAGGGGTTGTCGCAATGCTTACCAATTCAGCTCTGGTTCTTTTCATTATTGTTTTTTTGTATATTTTAGAATCTTCCAGTGTTGCGATTCAGTTGTTTAGTAAGAAGTTTTTTCATAAGAAAGTTTTTTTGGCAGCCCCAATTCATCATCATTTTGAAGCCAAGGGATGGCCGGAATCTAAAATTGTAATGCGTGCCTGGATTTTTACAATGGTAACAGCACTTATCGGGCTTCTGATAGCTATCTTTGGAATGGGGAAATAATTAAAAATTAAAAATTAAAAAATTATGGAATTGAAAAAAATTCAGGAAGCTGGATTAGAAGAAAAGAAAATTCTTTTAAGAGTAGATTTTAACGTAGCGGTTGAAAAAGGCAAAGTAAAGGAAAAATTCAAAATTGAAGCTGCCAAAAAAACACTGAATTATCTTTTGGAAAAAAAATGCAAAATAGCGGTGGTTTCTCATTTTGGCCGGCCGGAAGGAAAAATAAATCCAGAATTTTCTTTGCAACAAATAAAAAATGATATACAAGAAACATTAGGAATAAAAGTTTTTTTTGTTAAAGACTGTCTCTCAGAGGAAATAAAAAATGAACTCGATGTTTTGGGGGAAAATGAGATTTTGCTTTTGGAAAATGTGCGATTTTATCCAGGAGAAGAAACAAATGATGCCGCTTTCGCCCAAAAGCTAATTTCTAATTTTGAAATTTTTATCAATGATGCTTTCAGTGTTTGCCATCGCGATCAAGCTTCAGTAACAAATGTTGCAAAAATAGTTCCTAGTTATGCCGGTTTATGGCTTCAAAAAGAAATTGAAGAAATGGAAAAAATAAAAAATAATTTTGAAAGACCGGCCGTAGCAATAATAGGCGGGGCTAAAATTGAAACAAAATTGCCTGTCATAAAATTTTTTGAAGAAAAATACGACAAAATTTTAGTTGGCGGAAAAATTGCCAACGAAGCACTGGATCAAAATTTGCAATTCAGTGAAAAAGTTATTTTGCCAATTGATTTTATTGATGAGAGGCTGGACATTGGTCCGGAAACTCTGGAAAAGTTTAAAAATATCATAAGGGAGGCTAAAACCATAGTTTGGAATGGGCCACTAGGTAAATTTGAAGAGGAAAAATATGCCTTCAGCACCAATGAAATTCTCAAAGAAATTCTAGGTAGTCAGGCTTATGTTGTAGTCGGTGGCGGAGAAACAATAGAAGTTCTGGAAAAAAATGAAGCCATAGACAAAATAAACTTTGTTTCAACCGGTGGCGGTGCCATGCTGGAATATTTAAGCGGCAACAAAATGCCGGGAATCGATGCACTAAAAAGCTAAACTTTTTACAGTTAGCTTTTGGCTAGTATTAGCTAGAAAGTGTGGTATAATTTAAATATAAAGTAAATATCAATTTTAAACTATGCAAACACCTCAATTTAAAAAAGGCAGTCTTTCGACGTATAACAGGACAATGTCTCTGAGTGAATTAAAAAAAATTAATGTAATTTCGCTGATAAACCTTGCTGTTTCAAGACTCCTTTTGCTTATAGGTATAGTTTTAATCTTGCTTAACAATTTGAATATTATCGAGCCAGGCAGTTATTTTGGGGCGCCTAATTTTGTTACTATTATAGTTTTTTCTATTGGTATTTTTATTAACATTTTTTGCATACCTTATCTTTATTTCTCGAGTTTCAGCAATTTTAAAGCCGAGAATGATTTTTGGGATCGGGAAATATTCTGGATTCTACCTTTGTTTTTTTTCGGTACGTTTTTTGTGTATGCCAGCCAAATAAACGTAGCCCTTATTTTTTTCATAACTTCCTTGCTGGTAATAACCATGATACACTTTAAATTTTTCCATATGTCTTGGAAATTAATACACAATAGCCTGGAAAAAAAACTTTCGGATTATTGCCAATACAATCTAAGCCTTAAATATTTAACTGCTTATTATTTAATGCTGCTGTTTTTATTGATATTTTATAATCCTTTACAGAAGGCATTCATCTGGATACGTATGAATTTATAAATTTTTTGTGCAGGTTTAAATTTTATATATAAAAAATATGATAAAAATCGCAGATATTAAGGGAAGAGAAATATTAGACTCAAGAGGCAATCCGACAATTGAGGTTATGGCGGTTTTGAATGATGGTACAATTGGAACGGCCGCTGTTCCATCTGGCGCTTCGACTGGAAAATTCGAAGCCTTGGAACTTCGCGATAATGATCTGAAAAGATATGGAGGATTAGGGGTTTTGAAGGCTGTGGAGAATGTGAATACGAAAATTCGTGAAGCGCTTCTTGATCAAGATGCTGATCAACAATCAATCATTGACGAGATCATGCTGGAACTTGATGGCACTGAAAATAAATCCAATCTGGGAGCTAATGCTATCTTAGGAGTGTCTTTGGCGGTATGTCGGGCAGCTGCTTTATCAAAAAAAATTCCGCTCTATCAATATATCAATAATATTTCCGGACTGAATGTCAAACCAAAAGTTCCTATGCCGATGTTCAATGTTTTAAATGGCGGCAAGCATAGTGATAGCGGTCTAAGCGTGCAGGAATTTAAAATTGTTCCGACTGGCATAAAAAATTTTTCAGAACAATTGCGCTCTGGCAGTGAAATTTTCCATACGCTTAAAAAAATAATCGAATCGCTTGGACAGAGCAGTGGGGTTGGCGATGAAGGCGGGTTTTCTCCAAAATTGGAAAGCAACACTTATGCCCTGGAGCTCATTAATCAGGCCATCATTGAAAGCGGATATAAGCTTGGCGAAGAAATAAATTTAGGCATAGATGTAGCTGCCAGCAGTTTTTATAATGAAAAAGAAAAAAATTATATTTTAAAGCCTGAAGGAGTTACTATGGAAAAAGAACGCCTGGTTTCAATGTATCGCGATTGGATCGACAAGTATCATGTGGTTTCAATAGAAGATGGCTTGGCTGAAGAAGATTGGTCTGGTTGGGCGGCGATGACAGAAAAAATCACACAAAAACCGATTTCGTCATCTGTTGTTAAAAACATTCTTAGAGAAAACATGCTAATTGGGGACGATCTTTTGGTTACAAACACCAAAAGATTGCAGCGGGCCATAGAAGAAAAAGCTTGCAATGCAGTGTTGATAAAAGTTAATCAAATTGGAACGCTTTCGGAAACGCTGGATTGCATACGCTTGGCCAAAAAAAATAAATTCAAAATAGTCATTTCACACAGAAGTGGAGAAACGACGGATGATTTTATTTCGGATCTGGCAGTTGGGACGGCGGCTGAATTTATGAAATCAGGGTCACTGTCTCGCGGAGAAAGACTTTGCAAATATAATCGGCTGATGAAAATAGAAGAAGAAATAAAATAAAATTAAAAAGCCAAAAATTTTGAATTATGAAAGTACTATGTATCGGTTCGGCAACTAAAGATATTTTTTTTCCAACTAACGGCGGCATCGTTATTGATACGCCGGAAGATATTTTGTCGCAGAAGAAAATAGAATTTGAACTTGGCGCTAAATATCAAATCGAGCGTAGACATGAAACACTCGGAGGCTGTGTGGTGAATGTTGCTTCTGGGTTAGTTAAATTGGGAGAAAATGCTGATTGTTATGCCGGAATCGGAGAAGATGAATGCGGAGAATGGATTAAGAAAAATATTGCCAAAGAAGGAATAGGCACGGATAAAATTTTAGTTGTAGAAAATACACTTAGCGATCTCTCGGCTATAGTTGTTGATGCTAATAGTGGTGAGCGTGTCATTTTTTCCAATCATAGAGCCTGCAAAAAATTCAGCATAGAAGAAGACAAACTGGATGGATATGAGTGGATTTTTGTGGGTGATTTAAGTGGAGAGTGGAGAGAAGTTTTGAAAATAATTTTAAAGAAAATAGAAGGAAAAAGTGTCAAAATTGCTTTTAATCCCAGACAGCAAATGATTCACGATGATATGGAAAACGTCAGTTCTATGATTGCAAAAACCGAAGTATTGTTTATGAACAAAGACGAAGCTTTGGAAACAGTCACAAATATGCAAGGTAATTTTTCAAGAGAAGAACTGAATGATGAATCTTTTTTGGTAAAAAAAATAAAAGAATTGGGAGTCGGGATAGTTGTTCTAACAGACGGAATTCGCGGTGCTTGGGGGTATGACGGAGAAAAAGTCTTGCATGTGGATGCAATTTTGCAAAAGAAAGTCGTTGATACTACTGGTGCTGGCGATGCTTTTGCTAGCGCATTTTTAGCAGCCTACATCAAAGAAAAAAGTTTAGATGAAGCTTTAAAATGGGGAATTCTCAATAGCAGTCATTCAATTACGGAATATGGCGGACAAAAAGGACTTTTGACAGAAAAACAAATTGAAGAAGCTATTTTAGATGTTAAAATTGATAAAATATAATTTTTTTAGGTTTTTATGGGACTTTTTTCTAAAATATTTTCAGGAGCTGGTTCCGAGTGTTACCTGGCCTTGGATATCGGCACGGAAGTTGCCAAGGCTATGGTTTTTCAGGTTAATGCCAAGGAAAAAACAGGTATTGTTATTGGTGTGGGCAGGGAAAGACAAAAAAAGGGAAATATGCAAAGCGGCGCCGTTTCTGATATCTCGGGTGTTATTGAAACATGTCAAATTACTATCAATAAAGCTTTAGAAAATGCCGGAGTTAAAAAAGTAAAAAAAGCCATTGTTGGAATTGCCGGAGAATTGGTCAAGGGAACGACAACAACAGTGCACTATGAACGGGGCAATCCGGATTCGCGCATCGATTTTCCGGAACTTAAAAATATTATTCAAAAAGTCCAAGTCAAAGCCTATGAACGCATACAACAGCAGATTGAATGGGAAACCGGACAGGATATTGAAGTAAGACTTATTAATGCAGCTATTGTGGATGTACGAATCGATGGCTATCAAGTAACAAATCCCATTGGTTTTCAAGGCAAGGATGTTTCTATTGGAATTTTCAATGCTTATGCTCCCATGATTCATCTTGGAGCTTTGCAAACTATTGCTGATGAACTTAAAATTGATCTCCTGAGTATTGCCGCTGAACCTTATGCAGTTGCCCGCAGTATTGACTATGAAGACGCTTTGGATTTTAACGCCATTTTTATTGATATTGGAGGCGGAACAACTGATATAGCAGTTGTGCGTAATGGTGGACTGGAAGGAACAAAAATGTTTGCCTTTGGAGGAAGGGCTTTCACAAAAAAATTGGCCCAGGAACTCAAAATAGATTTTGATGAAGCCGAAGAATTGAAAATAAAATATGCTCAGGGAAAATTGGGCAAAGAAGTTGACTTAAAAGTGGAACAGATATTGCAAAATGATTGTGCAGTGTGGCTCAGCGGAGTCGAGCTTTCCTTGTCTGAATTTGCGGGCAATGATGTTTTGCCTTCAAAAATTCTTTTGTGCGGGGGTGGTTCTGGGTTGCCTGGAATTAAAAAAATTCTGCTATCTTCCAATTGGTTGCGTGATTTGCCTTTTGCAAAAACTCCAACGGTTAGCTATTTACAGCCGAAAGATGTTACAAGAATTCAGGACAAAACAAATGAACTTAAAAATCCGCAAGATGTGACTCCTATGGGCTTGGCTAATTTGGTTTTGGATGTGACTTGCGAGGAAAAAATAATGGCTGGAATATTACGCAGAGTCTTACAAACAATGCAGGACTAGCAATTGGCATTTTCATCCCAGCACCAATTCCAATTTTGTCTTGTTGCAAGGTATTGGTTTGCGTGCGTGGTCGCCTACGGCTTAGTTAAAATTATTTTTTAAAATAATGTGTGCGAATTGGTGCGGGATGCTCAATTTTGTAGCTACTCGCTTCGCTCGCAGACAAAAATGGCATGCATCAAACATTTTACATTGATATTGATGAAGAAATTTCTTCAGTTATAGACAGACTGGATAAATCTGTAACAACAGAAAATTATTTTGTCGTTCCGGGCAGAGCTATTTTTTTGCAAAGCATTGTAAATTTAAAGCTATTGAAACGCGAAGCTGACAAACTGAATAAAAAAGTTATTTTAGTAACACAGGATGAAATCGGAATTTCTATGGCAGAAAAAGCCGGCATTGAAGTGCATGTTTCTTTGGAAGGGCTGGATAATGAAAATGATCAAAAAAAAGCTCTTAATGAAACTGTCACGGAAGATAAAAATTATAATGAAAATGAATTAAAAAAAGAGTCAGAATTAAACATTCAGGAAAGCGAAGACAGACAAAAAAGGCTAAAAAATATAGGTACGACAAATTTTTATCAATCCATTCCTGATTTTGATGAAGAAAAAGCATCTTTAGAAAAAAAGAAATTGCCGGTTAAACGTATACCAGTAAGTTCATTGGATGTATTAAAAAGCGAGGGAAACAAAATAAAAAGAAAACCATTTGAAAGCATTTTGCAAAATGAAAATTCCAGACCAACTGCTTATAATAGCGATATTCAACCTCAAACAAATTATCAATCATCACCAAAATCAAAAAGCAGCACATTTTTGAGAGAAAATCCTTTTTCAAACAAAATAGATCCAAACAAGGAAAAAACTTTGGAAAAAATGTTTTCTGCTGACAGGCAGCAAAAAAAAGAATATTCTCAGCCTGAAAAAATGGTTACTGAAAAAAGGGAAGGAAAAGCCAAAAAAATAATTATTAGTTTCTTTATTTTTTGTTTTTTAGCACTCAGTGGAGTCGCAGCTTATCTTTTAGTGCCAAAAGTTGAAATCGTAATTAAGCCCGATATTTTAAAAGAAAAAGTTGATGTCAGTGTGCAGGCAGCTGTTAATATGAATTCTGATGATGCTTCCAAAATTTCCATTAGGACAGTCGAAAAAACGGAAGATGTTTCTTTAACTCATGAAGTTACTGGGCGAAGCGAAGTTTCTGGCAAAAAATCAAGCGGGAAAGTGGTTATTTATAATGAATTTAGTTCAGCCACTCAAATTTTAGTAGCTACGACAAGATTGGAATCTCCAGACGGAAAAATTTTCCGCATAGTTAAAAATATTGTTGTGCCAGGCACTACAGTTATTGGAGGTTCGACACAACCCGGAGCCATAGAAGTTGATATTGTTGCTGACCAACCTGGAGATGATTATAATATTGAACCTAGCAGGTTTACCATTCCAGGATTTTCCAGCAGTCCGAAATTTGACAAATTTTATGCCAAATCATCAGTTGCTTTTTCTGGCGGATCATCAAATGGTGATGCCGGAGAAGCTGTTGTCAGTCAAAAAGATCTTGATGATGCGAAAACAAAAGCAGAAAAAATGCTTAATGAAAAAATACAAGAAACGCTTAAAAAAGAAATACAAACTGACGAGGTTGCTTTGCCAGAAATGCAGAAAATTGTTGTAGAAAAATCTATTTCTGATGCTAAAGTTGGAGATGCAACCAGCACCTTGAATTATAGCGCGTCTGCTAAAATTACTGCCTTTATTTTTTCGCAAAAAGAAGCTGAAAAAATAATTTTAAATTCACATCCGGATATTGAAGGAACTAATGAAAATATTTCTAAAATAGAATATAGTGGAATAAACATGGATTTTGAAAATTTGACGGCCGAAATGAAAATCCTTTCGGAGGTAACAATAGCTCCAGAAATAGATACTGAAAAAATAAAAAAAGAAATTTTAGGAAAAAATGTTGATCAATTAGCTGATATTCTTGGCAAATATCCTCATGTAAAAAATGCAGATGCCAATTTTTCGCCAAGCTTTATTTCACATGTACCTCAATTTTCCCAGAGAGTATCCATTATTATTGACAAAAGCCCGGAATAGTCTTTTTAAATGAAATAAAAAGCCTGATTGGTGCGGGGTTGACAAGAATTCAGTATCTTGTTAAGATTAATTCACGTTTTTAAAACAACTAAATAGCTTATCCAGCATAGAGGTTTTTACTATTTGAATTTTCACGAATGAGGATAGTTTTCTGGAAGTAGCCCCCTCTATTTTTATGTTGTAAATTAAAGCAAAATATGACCCAAAAAGAGGAAAAGGAATTAATAAAATTTGAAGGAGTGGTGGTGGAAACATTGCCTAGCACTACATTTAAAGTGCAACTCGACAATGGCCATGAAATTTTAGCTCATATTTCGGGCAGGATGAGAGTAAATTATATCAGGCTTTTGCCTGGGGACAGAGTTTTGGTTGAAATGAGCCCGTACGATTTGACTAAAGGAAGAATAACGCAGAGGCTATAAAATTAAAAAATCAAAAATCAAAAATCAAAATTTAATAATTCGCTTCGCTCATAATTTTTTAAAATGTCGCGTAGCGACTCCATAATTTTGAACTTTGAATTTTAAATTTTGAATTATTTGATATGAAGGTTCGAGCATCAGTTAAAAAAATTTGTGCTAAATGCAAAATTGTAAGACGTAGAGGAAAAATCTACGTGATTTGCAGCAATCCCAAACATAAGCAGAGACAAGGATAATTAAATAGCTTATCAGCTTTCAGCTTAATTAGCTTAATTAGGAAAAAACAAAATTCCTTTTCAAGCTAGCGAAGCTAAGAAGCTCATAAAGCTAAGAAGCCAATATGGTACGTATTTCTGGAATCAATTTACCTGATGATAAAAAAATAGAAGTCGCTCTGACTTATATTTTTGGTATTGGGCCATCAACAAGTCGCAAAATTTTGAAGCTTCTGAATATCGATCCTGAAAAACGGACAAAAGAGCTTTCCAGCGAAGATGCTAACAAGCTTCGTAATGAAATAGAAAAAAAATATAGAGTAGAAGGCGAACTTAAGCATGAAGTAAAAACCAACATTAAGCGATTAAAAGAAATTGGCAGTTATCGTGGAATAAGGCATGGACGCGGTTTGCCGACAAGAGGCCAAAGAACCAAGACTAACAGTCGAACAGTTAGGGGTAATGTCAGAAAAACTATGGGCAGTGGCCGCAGAACTGAGTCAAAGACATAAAATTCCAATGAATGCAAATGATTAATAAATGTATTTGAATTGATTTTTTTAAATATTAGAAATAATTTGCGAATATGACCGAGATTAAAACAACTGAAGAGGTAGTTGAAAAAACAGAACAAGAAACTCTTGTTGTTGCTGACACTGATGCTGCAGAAAAAACTGAGGAAATTTCGGCAGCTGAGATTAAAAGAAAGAAGAAAAAAATCAAGAGACAAGTAAGCAAAGGACAAGCGCATATTAAATGCACATATAACAATACCATGGTTATGATTTCCGATATGACCGGAGGAATATTGGCTTGGTCAAGTTCCGGACTGCTTGGCTTTAAAGGCGCTAAAAAAGCAACGCCTTATGCTGCAACGCAGGTTGTGCAGGATGTAACAGAAAAAGTTAAAAAATATGGAGTTAAAGAATTGGAAGTTTTTGTTCGGGGGGTGGGAAGCGGACGTGAATCCTCAATCAGATCATTGGCTAATAGGGGATTTGAACTTGTATCTATAAAAGATGTAACACCGATTCCGCACAATGGCTGCCGACCCAAAAAGCCTAGACGGGTTTAATAAATAAAATTAATTTCAGTAGTTAGTTCGGATTATAATTTAACAGAAAGCGTAAAATTTTCAATTTTCAGTTTTCAATTTTCAATCAATTTTCAATGTTTCAATTTTAAAAATTTTGAAATTATGAATTGTTTAGAAATTAGAAATTAGAAATTAGAAATTGAATTAAGATATGGCTAGAGATTTAATGGGATCAAAATGTAAAAGATGCCGCCGGGCTGGAGAGAAACTTTTTCTCAAGGGCGACAGATGCGATAGCGGAAAATGCGCTATGGTTAAGCGTCCTTATGCTCCTGGAGTTCATGGAAAAAGCATTTCCAGAGGATTAAGCGAATATGGTAAGCAATTAGCCATGAAGCAGCGTATAAAAAGAATGTACGGAATCCTTGAAAGACAATTTAGAAAACATTATGAAGAAATTGAAAATAAGCCGGGTGTAACAGGAGATTTGTTAATGGAACGCCTGGAAATGCGTCTGGACAATGTTGTTAAGAGAGCAGGTTTTGCCAATTCGCCAATTCAAGCCAGACAACTAGTGAATCACGGAGCTTTTTTGGTTAATGGCAAAAAGAACACTATTCCGTCTTATCGGGTGAAAATTGGCGATGTTGTCAGTGTCAAAGAATCAAAAAAAGATAATGAATATTTTAAAAATCAAATTCAGCTACTGAAAAATAAAAAGAATTTTCCGCGCTGGATTGAATTTGATCAATCAAAAATTGAAGCCAAAATTATTGCTCAAGTTTCCAGAGAAGACATTGGAATTCATGTTGATCCGCAAATGGTTGTTGAAGCTTACTCACGTTAATTGTTGAATATTAAGTTAAGATTGTTTGTTTTTCATAACTTTTTAAATAAAAACATCTGTTTTATGGAAAATCCATAATTCAAATGTTACAAAGAGGATATGCAGACAGTGTCAATTCCTCAAAAACCTAAATATACTCCTATTGATGAGAAAAGCGGGGTATTTGAAATTCCTGGTTGTTATCCAGGCTATGGCATGACTTTAGGTAATGCTCTTCGCCGTGTGCTTCTGGCTTCCTTGGAAGGCGCCGCCATTACTTCTGTAAAGATCAAAGGAATTTCTCATGAATTTTCAACTCTAGACGGAGTCATGGAAGATGCTGTGCAGATAATTTTGAATTTGAAAAAAATCAGATTTAAAATGCACAGCGAAGAACCGGTTAAGGTCAGCCTTAAATTCAAAGGCGAAGGCAAAGTTACTGCCAAAGAAATCAAGTGTCCTTCCAGCGTGGAAGTGGTTAACAGTGACCAAATAATTGCGACAATCACTGATAAAAAAACCGAATTAGAAATGGAAATAGAAGTTTCCAAAGGACTGGGTTATGTGCCGATAGAACAACAGGAAAGACCGGATAAAGAAATTGGCGTAATTGCCATTGACGCAGTTTATACTCCAATTAAGCGGGTTAATTATGAAGTGGAGAACATGCGTGTGGGAAAAAGAACTGATTATAATAAAATTACACTTGAAATAGTTACTGATGGAAGTATAACTCCAGAGGAAGCCTTCAAAAAAGCTGTAGCCATATTGGTTGAACAATTTTCAGTTTTAGGCGGAATTGAGGTTATTGAAGCTGGTAAAGAAGAAGAAATTGAAGAATCTGTAGCAAATCAGGATGAAAAAACAGAAGAACAAGAAATTGATCCATTGAAAATGAAAGTGACTGAACTCAAAAGCCTTTCCACGCGTACTTTGAATGTTTTAGAAGCCAATAAAATTTTGAAAGTCAAAGATATTGTGAAGCACAGCGAAGAAGAACTTAAAACATTGGAAGGCATGGGCGACAAGGGAATTAAGGAAATCAAGAAATCAATTGGAGAATTTGGAATAACACTGAAGCAATAATATGAAACATTTAGTTAAAGGTAGAAAATTTAGCAGAGTTAGAAAAGTTAGAAAGGCGCTTCTCAAGACGCTCCTGGGCAGTTTGATTATGAAAGAAAAAATCACAACAACGGAAGCCAAAGCCAAAGAAATTAAGCCGATGATAGATAAGATAATCACTAAAGTCAAAAGAGTTTCTGGGGATGAAAGCAAAAAGATAGCCATCATGAGAGATGTCAGAAAAGAATTGCCGCTAATGGCTACTAAAAAACTTTTCGGTGAATTTTCCAAGAAATTTGCAGATCGCAAAAGTGGACATACGCGCATTATAAAAATCGCGCAAAGAAAAAGTGACGGAGCCAGAATGGCTGTAATTGAATTTGTATAAACTATAATTTTATGATTAAGCGAGAAAAAATAATTCTTGATGCGAATGGAGAAGTGCTGGGACGTTTGGCAACGGAAATTGCCAAGGTTTTAAGCGGCCGAAACAAAGTTAACTATGTACCAAACATTGATGGCGGTGATTTTGTCGTAGTTATCAATTCTGACAAAGTTCGCGTGACTGGCAACAAGGCTAGCGGAAAAGTTTATCATCATTTCAGCGGTTACCCGGGCGGAATCACTTCGGTTGTATTCAAGGATCAAATGAAAAAAGATTCTCGGAAAATCATTAAAAGTGCAGTGTTTGGAATGCTTCCTAAAAATAATCTGCGCAGCAAGATGCTTCTTAGGCTCAAGATATATAAAGGTGCGGAGCAAGAAGGATCAGGAGCAAAATCAACAAAATAATTTACACACAATAAAGATATGGCAGTAAAAAAAGCTACAGCTAAAAAAGTTGAGAAAACTGAAAAAAAACCGGCAAAAAAGGCGGCAAAAGTTGCTGTTAAAAAAACAGTGAAAAAAAAGGAAGTAGAAAAAGCTGCTCCAAAAGCGCCAAAAGTTGCCAAAGAAATTCCAAAAAAGGCTGAGAAAATTGAGAAGGTTGAAAAGATTGCAAAGAACATCAATCAAAAATATTTTTCTGCTATTGGGCGCCGCAAAACATCGGTGGCACAAGTGCGTCTTTTAGAAAACGAGAGCGCTACTGATGCTGATTTGATTATCAATAACAGGAAGATGAAAGAATATTTTCCAATAGCTTTGCAGCAAAGTAATATTTTGTCGCCTCTAAAAGCGGTTGGAATGAATGGAAAATTTGGCATGACAGTTATTGTCAGAGGCGGTGGAACAACTGGACAGGTTGAAGCTGTAAGACTGGGAATAGCGCGGGCTTTGGTTGAATTTGATGAAACTCTGAAAAAGACTCTCAAAGGTTTGGGATTCATGACTCGTGATTCCAGAAAAGTGGAAAGAAAAAAGGCTGGTCTCAAGAAAGCCAGAAAGAGCCCACAATGGTCGAAGCGTTAGCGAGAACATCGTGGCAGGAAAGGGGTCGGGAGTGAAGGGGTCGGGAAACGGTAGTTTCCCGTTAGAGGAAAGTATTGAAAACCGTGGGTTTTCAAGGAGGAATGCAATGACGGCCCTGGGGTGGAAGTATTGAAACCGCAAGGTTTCAAGGAGGAGTGAAGCGACGACCCACAGTGGTCGAAGCGTTAGTCCATATTTTATGATTTTTATGGTGCTTGACAGTTTTTGAGGTTCTGATAGAATAACATCACGTGTTAAATTTGTGTTCTAAGATACAAAAACATCTGAGAAAACTAATTGCACAAATGAATAAAAATAGCGGGTGAAGTTCGGGGCCATTTTTGTGTTTGCCTTGAAAAAATCTCGCAACGAAGCGAGTTTTTTTGTTGCCTTTCAAAATCTATGATTTTGTCCAGGCAACAATCCCGTCCAGCTGGCGGGGTGTTTGTCTTAAAAAAAGAATTAGTGCCGAAACACGTTTCACGTTATGCGTTTCATATTACGCGAAATTGTTTCCGCAGTAAATCTGCAACTTGAAAACTGAATAAGGTCTTTCCATGTAAAACGTGTAGCATGCACTGTTGTGCGGAAAAGTGTGCTGGGCGTCAGCTAAAACATGGTAAGTCAATAAGTAGGTTAAATAAAAAGTCTCCGATGAAAATCGGAGCAATTCAGCAATTAATGATGATAAGTGATTGTTAATTGCTAACCGTTAAATAAAGAAAGGTTACTTAACGTATATGGTGGATGCCTTGACTGAAATAAGCGATGAAGGACGCAGCTGGCTGCGATAATCTTTGGGGAGCTGTTAAGCAAGCTTTGATCCAGAGGTCTCCGAATGGGGCAACCCTCTCATTTTATGAGAATCTTTAACTGAATTCATAGGTTAAAGAAGCGCACCCTGGGAACTGAAACATCTTAGTACCAGGAGGAAAAGAAAACAATTGTGATTCCGCTAGTAGTGGCGAGCGAACGCGGAAAAGTCTCCAGTTTTTAGCAATTTTGTTAGCAAAATCCTTTGGAAAGAGGAACCATAGCGGGTAATAGTCCCGTATGCGAAAACATTTTTGTGGAACTAAGGCTGGGAAAAGTAGAACGGGACCGGAGAAATCCTGTTTGAACATGGGAGCACTACTCTTCCAAGACTAAATATTATTTCAGATCGATAGTGAACTAGTACCGTGAGGGAAAGGTGAAAAGCATCCCGGTGAGGGAGGTGAAATAGAACTGAAACCATATACTAACTTAGAGTTGGAGCCGCAGCTTGCTGCGGTGACAGCGTGCTTTTTGCAGAACGAGCCAACGAGTTAGTTCTACGCGGCTTGTCTAAGGAGCAAAAACTCTGGAGACATAGTGAAAGCAAGCCTGAATAGGGCGTTTGTCGCGTGGACTAGACCCGAAGCCGGACGAGCTACATATGAGCAGGGTGAACCCTGGGTAAAACCAGGGGGAGGCCCGAACCCACTAGCCGTGCAACACTAGGGGATGACTTGTGTGTAGGGGAGAAATTCCAATCGAGTTCGGCAATAGCTGGTTCTCTCCGAAATAGCTTGAGGGCTAGCGTCATGACAATTGCATCCAAGAGGTAGAGCTACTGGATGAGAATTCGCGGTTCGCCGTAGGGTTTTCAACCAAACTCCGAATTCTTGTGATGTGTACCATGGCAGTCAGAAATCCGGCGCTAAGGTCGGATCTCAAAAGGGAAACAGCCCAGATCATCATCTAAGGTCCCTAAATTTATGCTAAGTGGTAAAGGAAGTGAAGCTTCTTAGACATCTAGG
>Ga0116157_10003073_pt1 | contig 16053 bp, 16 predicted proteins | sample AD_UKC048_MetaG_FD_89882 | JGI IMG/M metagenome (GOLD analysis project Ga0116157, IMG submission 89882) | Active sludge microbial communities of municipal wastewater-treating anaerobic digesters from USA - AD_UKC048_MetaG | ecosystem: Engineered > Bioreactor > Anaerobic > Digestate | place: USA...
AACCCCCGAACCCCCGAACTACGAACCCTCAAACCCTATTTCATTTCCCCTAGCAGCCGTTCTACGTCTTTCATAAACTGATCCACCGACTTTGGATCGGTGCCGTCACAAAAAGCGCGAACGCGGCGCTGCTGATCAACCAGGATGAGCCTTCCACTGTGGTCAAATCCACCTGGTGCATTGGGATCCTCCTGGGCAATGCTGAAGTAATCATTGGCAATGCCATAAATGGAATCTTTCACCCCTGTCACGAATTGCCATTGGGGGAGGCCGACACCAAGATCCGTGGCAAATTTTTTCAGCCGAGGTATGGTATCGTGCGCAGTATCAATGGTATGCGAAAGCAACACTAACTTGTCCTCCTCCTTGAAACGCTCGTACAAACGCAGCATTTGTTTTTTTACTTTGGGGCAGATGGTAGGACAAGAGATGAAGAAAAAATCCACCACATAGGCTTTACCCGCAAAAGTCTGATTATTGACCTCCTGACTGTCTTGATTGATAAAGGAGAAATCACGAATGGTGTGGTAAATGGTATCCCCATTTACGACTTCGAATTCCCCTAAAATTGGCAGTGGAGCATTTTGATCGGGAGCGCCCAATTGGCAACCCACCATTAAAGGCAGGGTCAGCCAAAACAACCATTTCCGCATAGCAGTAGTTATTTTTTGCGTTGGGCCAAAGCAGTTTTGGCTTCGCTGATGGATTTATCGGTAAAGTCCCCAATACGTTTGATTTCGTCTTTTTGTTCGGTAAGGTACTTGATCAGTTCCTCTGATTTCATGGCGGTCTTTTTTTGCGCCAAATCGCTGATGCCGTTCATCCAGTTCATCATTTCTTCTTCCGCTTCTTTCAGGTTGACGGTTACCATACTCAGCCTTTCCCGAGTCTCCATGGTCATCGTCGTATCCAGATAGAGGTACTGACGCATGTCTTTGTAGAGCCCATCCAACTCACCCATTTTGGGCATGATCCGGTCGTGCTCCGCCATCATTTCATTTTCAATCTGTTGTTCCTGGCCACCCGCTGAGCCAGTCCCACAAGCATAAATCAATGCCATGAGCAGCATTGACGCAATCATCATCCGTATTTTCATCTTGTAAAAATTTTGGTAATCAGAGGCGCAAAGGTAAGGAATTAGCTGGGAAGCTCAAGGTGTTGTGCCGGGTTTATTGCAAATGGATGTTCCTCTTTCCCTCAACACCAATTGGCTGAAAAATTAGGACTTACCCAAGCAGCCATTAGCAAAGCGGCGCCATTGGGAGCGCGGACGCGGATTTGGCGGATTTACGCGAATCTCAATTTACGAACAAATTAATCTGCGTAAATCCGCTAGATCCGCGTCATCCGCGCTCCTATTTTGTCTTGTTAGATTTTGATACGATTGAATCCCCCCTACTCCACAATCTGCAACTTCGCAAACTTCAGCATAATCCGCTTTTCCTGCCCGTCATCCGCAGCCTCGAAGAAAATTGTGGCAATGCGGTTGTCCTTCCCGCCGTCGATGTTCAGGACTTTACCCTCGCCAAACTTGAGGTGCAGCACGGTATTGCCCACTTTGATTTGATCGCTGGGGCTAGCCTTAAACAGCACCGGATCGATACGCGGCGCGGCGTTGCTGCTGGCCGGGCGGGGTTTGAAGGCGCCACTTACGCCCGACTTGCTCGGTACCGCAGTCGTCGTCGTTCTGCTTGGCGTTGGTTCGAAATCGGCAGAAAAACCACTGCGCAGGGCGGAGGTACTTTCCAGGTGATCGCGGGGAATTTCCTCGATGAAGCGGCTCATCTCATTATACTGCATCTGGCCGAATTTGTAGCGACTCATCGAAAAAGTAAGGGTCAAGTACTGCTCGGCGCGGGTGATGGCCACGTAAAACAAGCGGCGTTCCTCATCCAGCCCATCCGGCGTATCCATCGACATGAAGGAAGGGAAAAGTTTTTCTTCCAATCCCACCACAAAGACCGACTTGAATTCCAAACCTTTGGCCGAGTGCACCGACATGAGTGTCACGTAATCACCCGTTTTGGACTCATCGTCTTGATCGGTGAGCAGGGCAATGTTTTGCAGGTACGAAGCCAGCGATTTATTTTGTTGTTCTGATGCCGTTTCAAATTCATCGTCTTCCACAAAAGATTTGATACCGTCGAGCAAAGCATTGAGGTTTTCCAGGCGACCCAGGCCTTCTACCGTTTTGTCCTGGTTGTATTCCTCAATCAGTTTCGACTGCTTGGCGATGTACATGGCCGCTTCGTGGGCATTCAGGGTTTCAGCCTTTTGGCCACTGTCCTGCACAATTTTGACAAACTCGTGGATCGACTTTTGAGTACGGGTTCCCGCGTCGATGTGCAGCAACACTTCCCACATGGTGAGGTTTTGCTGTCCGGCCAGTTCACTGATTTTGTCTACGGTACTATCCCCAATCCCCCGTTTGGGAAAGTTGATGACCCGGCGCAGGGCTTCCTCATCTTTGGGGTTGACTGCCAGGCGCAGGTATCCAATGAGGTCTTTCACTTCCTTGCGCTGGTAGAATGACAAACCGCCAAAAATCTTGTAGGGAATGTTGTAGCGACGCAGGTACTCTTCCAATACCCGGCTTTGAGCATTGGTACGGTACAACACCGCAATGTCCGTATTGCGCAGGTGAAAACGGTTGCGTTGCTCGGAGATGGTATCGGCTACACGTTTGCCTTCTTCGGCATCGGTCATGGTTTTGATCACCTTGATCTTTTGCCCGGTGCCTTTGCTCGACCAGATTTTTTTCTGAATCTGCTTTTTGTTGAAGCGGATCACTTCATTGGCGGCCTGCACGATGTGCTCGGTGGAGCGGTAGTTTTCTTCCAGTTTAAAAACTTTGATGCCGAAAGGGTTAAAATCTTTCTCAAAGTCGAGGATGTTCTGGATGGTCGCCCCGCGGAAGGCATAGATACTTTGGGCGTCATCCCCGACCACACAAATGTTGCGGGGGCTGCCCTCAAAATGCACCAACTTGCGGATGATGCCGTATTGCAAGGTATTGGTATCCTGAAACTCGTCTACCAGCAGGTAGCGGAAGCGCTTGCGGTATTTGTCGAGCACCTCGGGGTTCTTTTGCCACAGCTCGTAGAGGCGGTACAAGAGATCGTCGAAATCCATGGCTCCGGCGCGTTTGCAGCGTTCGCCGTATTTGAGGTAAATCTCGCTGATGAACGGCATTTTGGCTTGCCGATCCTGCATTTTCATCGCTTCGTTTTCGGCGTACAGGCGCGGGGTGATCAAACTGCTTTTGGCCGATGAAATGCGGCTGCGGATCGTGTTGACGTTGTACACGGTTTTGTCGAGGTTCATCTCTTTGATGATGGCCCCGATTACACTTTTGGTATCTTCGGTATCGTAAATGGTAAAGTTGGGGGAATAGCCAATCTTATCGGCTTCAACCCGCAAGATGCGCGCGAAAATGGAGTGGAAGGTGCCCGACCAAACGTTGCGGGCCTTGTCGCCCACTACTTTTGAGATTCGCTCTTGCATTTCTCTGGCGGCCTTGTTGGTAAAGGTCAGCGACAATATTTCCCAAGGAGCCACCCCTTTTTCCATGATGTGGGCAATCCGGTACGTGAGCACACGGGTTTTGCCCGATCCAGGACCAGCAACAACCAATACGGGCCCATCGGTATTTTCTACGGCTTGACGCTGAACTGGGTTCAGCTCATCTAAGTAAGACATGTTATGCTGTTTCCAATGCACTCCAATACTCCACAGCCCGGCGGGTGTGGGGAATACAAATTGAACCACCCACCAAATTGGCGATGGCAAAAACTTCAAAAACCTCATCGCGTGAAACGCCGAGTTCAAAACACTTGCCCAGGTGGTAACGAATGCAGTCGTCACAACGCAGTACCATTGAAGCAATCAAACCCAGCAATTCCTTGGTTTTTTTGTCCAAAGCGCCATCCTGGTAGGCATTGCTATCCAGGTTAAAAAAGCGCTTGAGCACCAGGTTGTCTTGAGCCAAAATTTCTTCGTTCATTTTGGCACGGTAGTCATTGAATTCTGATACGATCGACATGAGTGAGGAAGTGTTGGTAGGAGGCAAAAATACAAATCCACCGATAGGAAATAAGCACTTGTTTAAATTTTTACCAATAAAAACAAAAAAAAACGGGAGGTAAAAACCTCCCGCTGAAAATCCTCGTTAAGAAACCCTTCACAAAAAAATTCTTTTACTGGGAATTTGGCCTCCTGACCGAAACGCTGATTAGGACCATTGTTCTGGTTCCAATCGGCGTCTTCGAGCAGGATTCATGATTTGTTACGCGCACTAGTTGAAAACCAAAAAACTACTGGAATAAGACCCTCCAGGATCCGCGTGCTGCGGAATGGAGTTATTTTTGACTTTGTTGTCTTCGGCTGGTGTGTTTTTAGCAGGTTTAGTCTCGATCGCCAGTTCTTGTACATGGCTCAAAACGTTTCCTCCACAGGTATCATTGATGGTCCAAACCCTTAAAATTCGGTGATTGTCTACATCAATCTGGTCTTGGTGCGTAACACTAAATCCATTGAAAGTACCCGCAAGAACAATTTGATCCTCGGTCGTTTTTGCGTTGCCATCGGTATCCAAAATTGGATATCCGGTGTATTCTGGTTGAACGTTTTTGTCAACGACAGTATTGCGAGGGAAACGGATATCTCCCAAATTTGGCTTTTCTACTGCAATGTATTGGCTGGCAATGACTTCACGCTGTTCGTTCACCCATTCACGGGTAATCAGGTAAGCCAGGTCGGAAAGGAAAGCAAAGTTGTGGATGAGTACCGCCTGTGCGTCAGGATTGACTTGCAGCTTTAGTTCGTCTCCTGCCCGCATAAAAACCGATACTTGGCCTTTTTCAGCAGCGATTTGGCGGGTATTGACATAAACAGCAAGTGCGGTGGGGTTAGAAAGGGAGCCCCCAATGTCGTTCCAGTTGAAAGTAACGTACCCGCTGCTGGGCACTTTTACGGTGAAGTAAGGAGCCCGGCGGTCAGCCACAACAACCGGATAATTATTGGTCCCTTCTACCAACAATTGACCGGGAGCTCCGGTGACATCTACCCCACCGGCACTTTGTATGTTTGCATCCACCCAACGGGATGGATCAAAGTATCCAACAAATCCCATTGCATTACAACCTAAGTCATAACGCATGTCCTGAATGAGCAGCGCCGACGCATCCCGGGTCGCCTTGATGGCAACAGGAATTGGGAAGGCACGCATGTCTAACTCCCCGGTGCAAACGACCGAAAAATAATCGGTGCTTGCCTGATGAGACAGTTGACTGATGACCTGCTGTGGACTGGAAGATTTTTTCTCTATGGTCGTAGATAGACTTGCCTGCAAGTCTGATTGACCATAGCTAGAATTGACTTGCAATGTGAGCAAAATTGCAAGACAAAGCAATCCAGTAATCCTGATTTTGATTCCTTTGCACATGAGCACAAAACATTTAGGTAGACACGACAATTTAGACGAACATCGGGCAAGATGGTCACTAGTGACTACACAACGTTTTGAACAACGGGCATTTGTAAATCAGGTAAGTATGGATAGAACGCAATGGAGATAAATGTCAAATGCTTGTAATCGGTTGTCATGGGAAAATCGTTTATGGGATCAAAATTTGAGTCTTCAATTGGACTCTTTGCATTTGTTGTAAAACAAAGATAGACGTTAAACCCTTAGCCTAGTACATTTTTGTCATAGAAATTTCATATTTTTTTTCGGCTAATGGATTTAATCTTCATTATCTTTTGAACAAACATTATTTAAACTCGTTCAATAGCAAAAATAGTATGCAGATCAAGCGAAAAGAGTGGCAACAATTCATTCCCAAACCAGTTGAAGAGATTTGGGATTTCTTTTCTCGGCCCGAAAATTTGAAAAAACTAACGCCGGCAAAAGTCGGAATCACCATGCTCGTTGACCTGACTGGTAAAGAAATGTATCCAGGGATGTTGATCCCCTACTACATTAGTCCACTTTTGGGCATTCGGATGAAATGGTTAACCGAAATCACCCATATTGAGCATCTTCGCTACTTTGTTGACCAACAACGGGAAGGCCCTTATGCTTTTTGGCACCATCAGCACAATTTTGTTGCACAAAATGGCGGCACCCTGATGACCGACATTTTGCACTACAAAGTACCTTATGGCCCCATCGGCACCCTGGCCGATTGGATTTTGGTGAATAAGATGGTGGATGACATTTTTGGGTTCCGCAAAGCAGCGATTGAACAGTATTTTGGAAAATCCTAATTTTTAGAGGCTGAAAAGTGCTGGATCCAGTTGTGCAATTCTTCGGGGCTACCTGCTTCTACCAAGCACAGCAATTCTTTGCTGGAAGCAGAAGGTGATAAGCGCAATTCTTGCTGCCTGGTCTGTTCAAAACGACTGTACGCCCGGATAGCCGCTTCCCGATCTCCGTTCAGTGCAAGTGCACTGATCAAGCGCTGTTGAATGGCTTCCAGGCAAGGATCCAGATCGACCCCTTTTCGGCAGTAATAGATGGCTTGTGCCGGTAGTCCCCGTTTGAGGAAATAGTCGGCCAGGCGCAAGAGGATGCCTTGCAAATGTTCACGAATATCGTGGCGTTGCCGGTCTACCCACTCGGAACGTTCTACTCCTTCTAAGAAATCCCCACGGTGGAGCTCAACAATTTTTTTACAAATTTGAATGCCGATCTCTTCTTGATGGCTTTGATTTTTCAACTCTATCTGTAGAGAAAAATATTGATGCACATCAATTTGTACTTCCTCTGGTAAATTCAGACAATACGCGTTGAACTTGTGGTCATAAACGACCAAATCAGCAATGCTCTGATCTTTATCCTCTCCTTTGCGCATGCGGTGGATCAGTACATTGAGGCGATTACGGGCTGCTTCGGCGTCGATACCTGGCCATAGGGCCGCACAAAGTTTTTCCCTTTTAATCGAGCGGGGATAGTGAAAGAGCAAATAACCCAACAATTCTTGCTCTTTGAGGGTATGTGGTTTTAGCAAAAATTCATTTTGCCGAATACACAGTTCCCCCAATAAATTTATTTGCAGGGGCGGAGCCGCAAGCAGGGCAGTGCGCTCAGTTTTATTGAACAGCACCGGTACGCCTTTGAATTTGAAGCTGGGTTGAAAAATGGACTGAAAAATAGCCCGAAGCTTATCTTTCAGTACATCCATCCAGCTTGCTTTTTTGATGCATTGAGCCAGTGAATGTTGTAGTTCCGCTTTTAGGGCTGGCCAGATCAGCACCTTGTGCGCACCTGCCTGATAGGCTTGTTGCAAAAGCTCAGGAGAAGGTTGCTCCAGAATGGCCAGAGTAGGTATCCGTCCCATCAATTGACAACTGGCCAAATAGGCCAAAGAGTTGGCATTGGCGACAACAATGGCGGCTTTCGACAATTTAGAAAGTTTGTGCAAGGAGTCGGTATCTCCTAAAGGGACGGAGCAAAGCGCGAAATGATCAGCCAGCATAGACTGAATTTGCGTCTGAACGGACGGAATCTGACCGGTTATGACAATCAGTTTAGAGGAGGACATTGGGGGTAGTTTTACAAAAACTGGAAAATTTAGTTTAACTTGAGGTCATGCAAGCTACAGTTTTTTTGAAAATTTGTCAAGTTCATTCATTTTTTAAACCAAGTACACATGTTGGATATAAAATTTTCAACGAATGAAAACACCCACCGCTGTGATGCGGTGCTGGAAGGTAAATGGATTGTATTCACTTGTCCACAGTGCCAGGATTATCGCCGAAAAATGCATCAGGAAACGGGAGAAATGATTACCGAAAGTACTGGAAATCCGGAGATCCTTCACCAGGGCCTCTATGTTCAACCCAGGCTGCAAAATTTTGATGCCTCGCTTTCTTGAGTTGATTTAGATGACTTGGACCAACTGATCCGCTGTAAAAAGAACCGTTCCCTGTGGAGTATCCGTTTTAGCCGCAGCACTCACCATTAAAGAATAAATACCCGGTTTTAACTGCCCCTCATACAGCTCCAGCGTTGGTTTTCCGGTAAATTCATTGTGCTTTGAAAATTGAAAGCTGGGTACCTCGGGTTCCAGTGATTTAAAATGAGCACTGAATTGAGCCCATACTGGCTGCTCTTCCACTTCAAAACAAACCATGCAGTTTTTTCCAGCTTGTACAATGCTGTTTTGTCGCCCATTTTGCCAAATTTCAATTTTGCCAGGGGCGTTTGTAGGCATTGTCTTAGCGCCAGAGACCAGCGCCTCTGTAGTGGAATTGGGTAGCGTCCGATTGGCAAGAACCTGATTGACCGAAGCAGGACCTAGCCCTATTTCAAAAGCAACATCGCCAGTTGGATGAGCAGCTTGGGGACTTAGGGTCCAGGTTTTAGGCAAGTTGTTCCGGATGAATTTGTCAATACTTTCGATGTCGAGCCCATCGATCAACGCTACTTGTTCGTCTGAACCGATTTTTTTCAATCTACCCACAAAGGCCGTATCTTGTTCATTGACGGCATAAAATTCCAAGGTAAATGATACTTTAGGTTCGTCGTCAACACGGTTGTCTTGTGCTGCCGGGATCGCATTGGAAGAGGGATTTGGAACGGGTTTGGGTAGGGCGACCGATCCACCTTTTTTTTTCTTAACTGAAGTCATCACTTAGGGGTTTAGTTGCACAGAAAAACTTATACAAACGCACAAACAAACAAGAAAACATGTATCCACCCGGAGGTGGTACATGTTTTCTTAGTTACAGGAAACTTAACCTTTGTAGAACTGTACAAGTCCCAGGTCAAGAAATCCAGCGGCCAAAATGGTAGTTGGGCCTACCGCAGGGCGCATGCTCAGACGAGCAACCAGGCGATAAACACCTTCAGGAACACTTCCGGGTGCAATGTTGATGGTTCCGTTGTAGGTGTTGGCAAAAGCGGTTACCCCTGGTAAAGTGATGGCAGGAAGGCTAGCTGGGTTTTCGCCAGGGCCATATTGCTCCATCAAAATGTCGCAATCCCATTTTACGGCAGCACCAAAAAATTGGAAGAAGACTCCCGATGCAGTAAAGTTGAATTTGACTTGCCAGGCTTGGTCAACTTGGATACTGGCAGGGTTGGGGTTGGTGATCACTCCAGGAGGAAATACGCCGCCAGGCAATTCAACGTACTCAACATTTCCAGTAATCGAGCTGGACATAAAGCCAAGGGCATTCTCAATCGTAAGTGGCATGGTGTTTTGTTTTATCCTCACCTAACTAGTGGAGTTCAGAAAGTCACCAGCAGGTTTGGGGTTATTAGTTTTTTGAACCTGAACTCGATGCAAATCTGCACCGCGACCACTTACATTCTCGCTTACTTGTTTTTTCTTTTCGCTTACATTTTTTCAAATTTCTTCATTTTGGATGCTTAGTTTTGAGGAGTAAAATAAAGTAATATGGAGCCCATCATTCAAATCCGCGATTTGCGCAAATTTTTTGGTAAAAAGCAAGCTTTGTACGGCATCAATCTGGACATTATGCCCGGCCAAATCATTGGCTATATCGGGCCCAATGGCGCCGGAAAATCGACTACCGTACGGATATTGGCAGGATTGGATGAGCGTTTCGAAGGAACAGTAAGCATTAAAGGCATCGATGTCAAAGAAAATCCTCTCGCCGTAAAACGCATCATTGGGTACATTCCCGAGTTGGCCGATTTGTACGACGTCCTTACGCCCATGGAATTTTTGATGCTAATCGGGCGCTTACATGACCTGGAAGACCAACAAATTGAAGAACGGGCCACCCGTATGCTCGATTTTTTGGGGCTCAAAGACCAGTTGCATCAACGGATGGATACTTTTTCCAAAGGGATGCGCCAAAAAGTACTGCTGGTTTCGGGTTTGTTGCACAATCCTGAGATCATTTTTATGGACGAACCCCTCAGTGGCCTGGATGCCAATGCGGTGATTTTGGTCAAAGAAATCATTTTGCGGCTGGTGGAGCAGGGCAAAACCGTAATTTACTGTTCGCACAACATGGATACCGTTGAAAAAATTTCAGACCGCATCATTTTGATTGCCGAAGGAAAAGTAGTGGCAGATGGTACTTTTCAGGAGCTCAAGCGCAATGAAGGGGATACCCTGGAGAAACTTTTTTCGCAACTCACCGGACAACCCGATTTTGATCAATTGGCCGAGGGCTTCACGCAAACCTTTAACCCCTAATTATTTTTTGGCTATGAACAAGTTACTCCTCGGATTGCTCAGCCTGTTTAGTGGTTTTTGGCGCAGAATGGATGTAAATCCCGTCCACCTCAGAAACATTTTAGCAGTAAAACTCAAAATGGATGGTCGCCGCAAAACGGCCTTCAACTACCGCCAATCTGCACAAAAAAAAGAAGTAAAAGGTCAGGACATCTTGATGATGTTCATGATGTCTATGATGGGTTTGTTGTTCATGCTGCCCATCTTACTGTTTAAACAGAGTGGCACAGGGATGTTTATTTTGCTTAGCGGCTGGATGTCTTTGTTGACCCTTACCCTAATCAGTGATTTTACCGATGTACTGATTGATGTTCGCGACAATTACATTCTTTTACCCCGACCTGTTACCGGCAAAACCCTGGCGATCTCCCGAATTTTACACGTTTTTTTTTACCTGGTCAAACTGATGATTCCCTTTAGTCTGCCAGGCATGATCGGGATTGGCATCAAGTTTGGGCTATTTCCGGTATTGTTGTTTGTCGTGTTGATCTTGCTGAGTGTTTTGTTGACCATTTTTGTAGTCAACCTCTTGTATTTGATCATGCTCAATTTGTTGTCTCCCCGCAAATTCAAAGAGATCATCAACTATTTTCAGATTGCATTTTACGCTCTGGTATTTTTGGGGTACCAAATCCTGCCCAGGATGATGGATTTCCGTTCCCAGGGAGATGTCAATCTTTTGGAAAAAATTTATTTATGGCCCTTACCTTCGGTTTGGCTGGCATACATTTGGGAGATTGCTTTTGATTTCGATCAACCCTGGACGGCTTATGTTTTGGCTGGACTGGGTTTGTTGACCCCTTTTTTGGCCGTCTATCTGGTGACAACTGTACTGAGTAAAAATTTTAGCCAGAAAATGTTCTCGATCGGTGAAGGAGGAGGAGCGGAATCTGCTCCGGAATCGAAAGGCGATTTGCTCCAAAGCCCCCGCAAATCCTGGTCATCAATTACTGGAGTATGGTTTTGTGCCTCAAAACTCGAACGCGCAATTTATGCGTTTACCTGGAAGCTGACCGGACGTAGCCGGGATTTCAAACTTAAGTATTACCCCAACCTGATTATGCTCCCAGTTTATTTCGTATTTGCTTTCGTTTTTCCCATGACCAGATCAGAAAGTGATGGACTTGCAGCCCTTCGCCAAAGCAATATCTACTTGTTCGGCTTTTATTTTTCCATGATCATTCTTTTGTCTGGCCTGACCATGTTGCAGTTTTCTGAGCGTTACAAGGCAAGTTGGTTTTATCGGGCTATGCCATTGGCTCAGCCGGGCCTCATTTTAACCGGAGCTTTTAAAGCCATCATCGTAAAATACTACCTGCCTATTTACCTGTTGATTACACTTTTTTCCGGATTTGTGTGGGGTTGGCACATCCTTGATGATGCGTTGTTGGCGTTGTTTACCATTTTGGCGTTGACTACGGGCATTGCCACCCTGACCAATCATGTTTTACCCTTCACCCGCTCCTGGGATGAGGCAACTAGAAGCAACATTGGTTTTACCTTGCTGACCATGTTCTGTGCTGGCCTGTTTGGGTTGTTTCATTATTTTATTGCCAACATGGGTTGGGTCATCTGGATCCTGATTCCAACTGCGGCAGCTTTGTTCTATTTGGCCATGTATCAATACCGCAAAACGAGTTGGAAGCAAGTGAAATGGGAATAAAAAAGAAGCGAAAAAATCATGCAAAGCATGATCACCTACTCTACTCGGGAAAAAAAGAAAATGTATCATTTGGTCTCTTGGGGAAAAAAATCGCGTAGGTGATACGCTTTGCATGCCCCTTTACAACGATACTCTACTTCGTAAAATGTTGCAGCGTTCGGTTTTTTGAGAAAACTCAGGGAAAACCCTTGTACTTTTTTTAGGGTTTTCCCTAATTTGATCAGCTTGTACAATCAATTGGCCAGCTGGCTACACTTTTCCTTTTCTCCATATTTTTTTCTAAAAACTATCTATCTTTGCACCGCGAAATCAAAAACTTAAAAAAAGTAAGTACACATGTCGGTAGCAACTCAATTGAAGTACAAAGTAAAAGACATTGCCCTTGCCGATTGGGGGCGCAAGGAGATTACCCTTGCTGAGGCTGAAATGCCCGGTTTGATGGCACTACGCGAAAAGTATGGCCAAATCAAACCTTTGAAAGGTGCACGCATTGCTGGTTGCTTGCACATGACCATCCAAACCGCAGTGCTGATTGAAACCCTCAAGGAACTCGGTGCAGACGTTACCTGGTCTTCTTGTAACATTTTTTCTACTCAAGATCATGCTGCGGCAGCCATTGCAGCGGCGGGAATCCCCGTTTTCGCCTGGAAAGGAATGAGCGAGGAAGAATACGAATGGTGTGTGGAGCAAACTTTGTACGCCTTTGAAGGTGGCAAAGGGCTTAATATGATCCTGGATGATGGTGGTGACCTGACCAATATGGTATTGGATAAATTCCCGGAATTGGTACAAGACCTGGGCGGTATCTCTGAAGAAACGACCACAGGTGTACACCGCTTGTACGAACGGGTAGCCAAAGGTACCCTTCCTGTTCCTGCCATCAATGTAAACGACTCGGTTACCAAATCGAAATTCGACAACAAGTACGGTTGTAAAGAATCACTGGTGGATGCCATCCGCCGCGCTACCGACATCATGATGGCCGGTAAAGTAGCGGTTGTTGCCGGATACGGTGACGTAGGCAAAGGCTCTGCTGCTTCACTACGTGGTGCAGGTTGCCGGGTGATCGTTTCTGAAATTGACCCCATCTGTGCGCTGCAAGCGGCTATGGACGGATTCGAGGTCAAAAAAATGATCAATGCCATTCCTCGGGCGGATATCGTGGTAACGGCTACAGGCAACTGCCGCATCATCGGGCCTGAGCATTTCCGCTTGATGAGAGACAAAACCATCGTGTGCAACATTGGCCACTTCGACAACGAGATCGACGTAGCCTGGTTGAACGAGGCCTATGGCCATACCAAAGATACCATCAAGCCTCAGGTTGACTTGTACAACATCGATGGCCGGGACATTCTGCTCTTGGCAGAAGGTCGCCTGGTGAACCTGGGTTGTGCTACTGGTCACCCTTCATTCGTGATGTCCAACTCCTTTACCAACCAGGTATTGGCTCAATTGGAATTGTTTACCAAAGGCGAGAAGTACGAAAACAAAGTATACATGCTGCCCAAAGAATTGGACGAGGAAGTTGCACGCCTGCACCTGGCCAAAATCGGGGTAGAACTGGAAGAACTGACTACCGAGCAAGCGGATTACATCGGTGTAGAAAAACAAGGGCCATTCAAGCCTGAGTACTACCGGTATTAATCGATGCTCAACTGCATACCGAAGTCCATGTCACATCCGTGTGGCATGGACTTTGTTTTTTTGGTGAAAATTTCCATTTGTTGCTTTATTTTGATAAATTGTACAAAAATTAGAAGAGATGTCGACTACTGTTGCACTTTCTGAATACGAAATTGAACGCGGAAAACCTGTGCCAGATAAGAATCATGCCCTTATTCAAGGAAATTTACATTTCTTATTGCGATTAATGTATCGTGAAAAATACACCATTCTTCTTGAAATTAACTTAGATCTTCCAATCCGAGAAAGAGTGCCAGATTTGGCTATCTATCCTGTGATGAAATTTAATCCCGACGAAAACGAAATTCGCATGAAACAAGCGCCGCTTTGTGCCATTGAAATTTTATCAGCAAAGCAAGATTTATCCGAATTGATGACCAAACGCGCCGAATACTTCACTGGAGGAGTATTGTCTTACTGGCTGGTATTGCCAGCATTGTACACCATCTATGTATTTTCTTCCCCGACGGAATACCAAATCTTTTCTGGAAAAGATAAACTTCAGGATGCCAAATTGGACATTGAACTTAACCTGGAAGAGGTTTTTCAATAAACTATCCATACACTTCCTTAAAAAAGGCCTCTAACTTCACTGGATCCAAATGCCCATTGGTACGCACCCCGCTGCACAAATCCAGCCCCCAGGGCTGTACCGCATCCATTGCAACTTTCACATTTTCGGCTTTTAGCCCTCCCGCCAGAAATACGGGTTTAGACGATTGATCCACAATTTGACGACTTAAAGCCCAATTGTGTACCCGTCCAGTCCCGCCCAACTCTTTCACCGCCAGGTTTGGATTGCCAGAGTCGAGCAACAAGGCATCTACTTGTGGGGCAATTTCCAGTGCCTCATCTACACTTTTTTCATCAATGACGTGAATGACCTGTACAATGGAAATTCCCGGTAAAGCCAGACGCAATTGTGCATAAGTACCCGCACTAAGTGCATCGACAATTTGTACCGTATTTGTTGCTACCGCACGTTGGTGCTCAGCAATACCCGCTACATCGGTGCGGCTGGTCAGCAAAAAGCTGGCAATCGGGGGAGGAACCGCAACCGCTATTTCACGAATCAGTTCGTCACTGATCGGCCCTGGGCCGCTAGGCATTTTGGCCACTAGGCCCAGCGCAGAAGCACCGAATTGAACCGCGAGATGGGCTTCTGCCAAGCTGCTGATGCAGCAAATTTTGACTTTTGGAAACATTTCTTTAACACTTAAATCATGTCAAATCACCCATTAGGGTTATGAATTCGGGGGATAAGCCCCATACCTTTGAGGTATTCAAAAACACCAAAACGCCTCAAGAATATGAAAAAGAATTTGCTTTTCCTAACGCAGTTGATGTTTGTGCTGGGGGTCTTGTTTTTTCTGCAAGCCTGCACAGAAGATGAATTGACCGACCCTGTTGGGAATGAACTTACTGTTCAAAAACGCATCGACCACAACCTGACTGTAGATGGCAAAAAGCGAGAATTTATTGTCTTTCAACCAGCGGGCATTCAAACGAGTACCGCAGTCCCGGTGGTATTCATGTTGCATGGTACCTCAGGAGATGGTGAGAAATTTTACAACATTTCCGGTTGGAAAGAAAAAGCAGCCAAAGAGAAGTTCTATGCTGTTTTTCCTTCTTCCTTGGCTTATTGCATCACCGAAGATGGGGTAAAATCCACCACGACCAAGTGGAACCATTACGATCTGGACTCTATTGCTTGTCCTGGCCAAAAGCTGTACGATGATGTGAAATTTTTTCGAGAAATGCTGATTTTTTTGCAAGCTACTTATGAGATTGATCCAAAAAGGGTATACGTAAGCGGATTTTCAAATGGCGGGCAGTTCACTTTTAGGCTTGCCGTAGAAGCATCGGATATAATTGCTGCGGTAGCTCCATTTGGTTGTATTTTTACCGAACAAAATAAAGCGCCTTTGTCGCTGATCCCCATCTATCATGGTTTTGGGAATCAAGATGACCGTTTTTTTCCCTTGAATAACAATCAACCCCTACCGATGGGGCCAGCCTTGATGGAGCTTGGCGGTATAAAAAAGTCTACCAGCACCATTTGTACTACTTTTGCTTTGACTTATGCTAACTCCCTGAAGGAGACAACCAATGCTGCATTTTGGACTTTTAACACCCCTACCAAAGGCAATAGCAATGTATACCACCTCCACGAGTTTAAGAACCTGACGCATGAATACCCGAATGGCGACAATTACCCCATTGCTGCAACGGATTTATTGTGGCCGTTTTTTAGCAAATATTCTAAGTGAAGAGCTAAAAGCGAATAGCGAATAGTAAGCAAACACTTATCTTTTCGCTATTCTCTTTTCGCTATTCTCTTTTCGCTTTTAGCTATTCGCTATTCTCTTTTCGCTCTCCAGGTGTCTTTCCAAAATTCGATCTGTCGCTTCGTCCAGCATTTGAAAGACCTTTTCAAAGCCCTCTATACCCCCGTAATAGGGATCGGGAACCGTCCGGTTTTTGCCTGGT
>Ga0116157_10003075_pt1 | contig 16041 bp, 18 predicted proteins | sample AD_UKC048_MetaG_FD_89882 | JGI IMG/M metagenome (GOLD analysis project Ga0116157, IMG submission 89882) | Active sludge microbial communities of municipal wastewater-treating anaerobic digesters from USA - AD_UKC048_MetaG | ecosystem: Engineered > Bioreactor > Anaerobic > Digestate | place: USA...
AACGCCATTACTTTTTTGCTCTCACTCGCGATCTGCGTGATGAAGCTTCGATTCGATAAGCAACCTGTTGGAGACGTAAGATGAAACTAGCATTCCTTGGCCTTGGCGTGATGGGCTTCCCAATGGCGGGCCACCTTCAAAAAGCTGGCCACAGCGTCACCGTCTACAACCGCAACGCTGAGAAATCCGCGAAGTGGGTCGCCACGTACGGCGGCGCATCAGGCGCCACGCCGCGCGATGCCGCTGCGGGTGCGGACATCGTTTTGATGTGCGTCGGTAACGACAACGACGTGCGCTCCGTGGTTTACGGTGACAGCGGCGCGCTCGCCGGAATGAAGGCCGGTGCGGTGTTGGTAGACCACACCACGGCCTCCGCCGAACTCGCACGCGAGCTTGACGCCGCAGCGAACGCACAAGGCAAAGGCTTTATCGACGCACCGGTTTCTGGCGGTCAAGCAGGCGCAGAAAACGGCAAGCTCGGCATCATGTGCGGCGGCGATCAGGCGACCTTTGACAGCGTGAAAGACGTACTCAACGTCTACGCAAAAGCCCTCGTGCGCATCGGTGACGCTGGCGCAGGCCAGCTCACAAAAATGGTCAACCAAATTTGCATCGCGGGGCTCGTACAAGCCCTCTCCGAAGGCCTCGCCTTCGCCCAGAAAGCCGGCATCGACGCCAAGCTCGTGCTCGAAGTCATCAGCAAAGGCGCAGCGCAAAGCTGGCAAATGGAAAACCGCGGCAACACGATGGTTGACGGCAAATTCGACTTCGGTTTCGCGGTGGATTGGATGCGCAAAGACTTAGGGATATGCCTAGACGAAGCCAAACGCAACGGCGCACGTTTGCCAGTCACCGCGCTCGTCGATCAGTTCTACGCGGACGTGCAGCAATTGGGCGGTGGGCGATTGGATACGTCTAGTTTGATTAAGCGGTTGGGGTAAATCCCAAGCGCGGGCCGAACACAAAACAGCGCTCGCTGTGAAGCGCGCAAACGAGGCCGAAGCCAGCATAAACGCGCTGCGCGGCCTCGGCTCAAAATCACGCGAAATGTTCGCCCGCGTCGGCATCACCTCCGCCGCTACTCGTTGTGGGCCTTCGCGAACGTGAAAATAACCTCGCGCAATACCTTGCGTTGCGCCGCGGGTAGAGCGAGAAACGCGGCGAATGTTTCTCGTTCAAGGTGATCCAAATCGCTATCCCACCGATTTTTTCGATCCAGAATTTTCTGAGAAGTGGCGCTACCGAAACGCAACACATGTGGCTCAATATTGAGCCAATCCGCCAGTACTTGCAGCTTTTCTTGCGTTGGTATTGCCTCACCACGCAGCCATCGCCGCACGCCTTGTAGCGTCATCGATTTTCCCCAGTAGCGAGCATTGAACTGCCGCTCTAAGACCACGGGTCGTAGCTCGTACCCGGCAGTGGTCATCGCCGCACGCAAACGTTCTGCAAACTCCTGCTTCTGGTTCATGAACAGGAAGTTAATTTTTATTCAGAATTTTGGGTTACTTCTGGTTTATATTGCAATGAACAATTTGTTCATGTTTTGTACGCAAACTTAGTTTTCATTGCAGCTGCGCATGCCAGCTTCCGAATTGATAGGAAAACAAATGCCTCCTAAAAAAATCGCCGGCCTGATCGCAGCGCTTCTCGCCATCAGCGCGCACGCCGAGTTCTACAAAGTCAACATAAAGCGTCTTGACCAAAATTTGTACAAGTCCTCAAGCGGCCTCTATATCGAAACCCGCTTTTGCTTTGAATTCGCGTTAGGCGAAGACGCGGTACTCAAATACGAGTCGTACGCCTACGACAACAAGCTCATCTTCAACAGCGGTACAACCTGCGACGTGGTAAAGGTTTTCAAGTGAACGCCGATGGCCTTTCTTGGAAGCGATTCGCAGCGGCGGTAATCGCGTTGGCGCTGGGCACGGGGTGCGCGAGCGCAGCAACTTGCCGCGCGATTGACGGTGACACCCTGATCTGTGGACGGCAAAAAGTGCGGCTCGCAAATGTCTACGCTGCGGAATTAGCTGAACCGGGCGGCGCTGTTGCCAAGGCGCGATTGGCCGCATTAGTGCGAGGCGCAAATGTCGCCATCACTCACGTAGCACGAGACAAATATGGGCGCACCATAGCGCAAGTTTCTGTTGGCGGCCGCGTGATTTCGCAAGCCGATATTGGTGCTCGTGCTGGTGTCGGCGCGGACTATGCACCGCGGCAGCGGCTAGCACGCGCGTACCGCCCCCATACTTCGATCAAACTAGCACCGCAGCGGACGGTTAAATACCACCGCACACAAGCACCATCGCGCCCCTTGCAATTCAGCAGCGTAGCGAAGAAACCCAGGCACAGTACAAACGTGCGCCCGTATGTGCGTCGCGATGGCAGATACGTCAGCGGCCACCATCGTCGTGGCTAACGCGCGTTGAAACACTCTCGAGGCGCGGCGCTACCCGCCCGTTCTTCGCGTCGCGCGCCGATCAAACTGCACGCGAGGCAATGGCTGCTCGCGTTAGCCTGCCTAACGAATTCTACGGCTATATGCGCGGCCGATTTTCAGCTAGGCGGTCGGCGCGACGGCAATGTCGCCGTCACTGTATCGGGGCAAATCGACGCGGCCGACGGCGCATCGCTTCGATCACTCATTGCCATTGCGCAATCGCAGGCGCTAAAAATTTCGGTGCTTTCTCTCAATTCGCCGGGAGGCTCGGTAGTAGGCGGAGCTGATCTCGCCATCACGGTGCGTACGGCCGGAATCAACACAGCGGTGGATGATGCCCATATGTGCGCCAGCGCCTGCTTCATGGTGTTTGCAGCAGGGGTGGGGCGACACGCTTCCTCGCAAGCACGAATAGGGGTTCACAGCGCCACTGCTGCGGACGTCGGCGAAACACGACTCGCCAAATCGGTCACCGTCGACATGGCACGGCTACTAGCTGATTTTGGCGTTCCCGCCGCAGTGCTGGGCCGCCTCGTTACCGCGCGCCCGGATGCGATGGCGTGGCTCACCGCTGACGAATTGCGCAGCATGACCCAAGGCAGTACGCCCGGTTCTGGCCAAAACAGCTACGCGCAACGGCTCGCACCGGATATCGCGTCGACGGCACCGTTCCGCACAGCTGTCGCTCCGACGGAAGTACAAAAAGCTCGCGAACTGGTCAGAAAAGCACAATCAATGCTGCGCGCGAATCTACCCAACGAGGCTTTGCCATTGCTTAAAAAAGCGGTCGATCTCAATCCCGTAGATGCGGACACCGTCGCGAACTATGGCGAGGCGCTTTTCCAGGTAAACCAATTCGCCGCAGCCAAAGACGCGCTGGCACTGGCCATTCGCCTCAACCCCAAGCGAGCCGCCGCCCACGCATCGTTAGCGCAAACGCTGGCCGCGCTGGGCGATATTGATTGGGCGAAAGAAAGCCTAGTCAGTTACTACCAACTCGCCAATCACAAAGACGTCATTCGCGAGCAACTGCTGCGATGGCGCAGCGACTCATCATCATCTCGCAATCTGAAACGCGCGTGCGATCAAGCCATTCGTGCGCTCGACATCGGCTGAATCGCCACAACCGCCAACCCAAAAAAGCAACAACCCATGAGTGAATCCGCTACCCACGACCGAGAAGAAGATGCCGTATTGAGCATAGTGCTGCTGCTTATTGCGGTGCTCTGCTTAGGCTTTAGTTTTTACGCCATGATGGTGGGCTACCGCGATTTAGTGGGCAGCCTTTTCGGGTCGGGCGTTCTCGCCCTCATCTTGGTTTTGATGCTGTTCGCGTTGAACTTTAAGCTGCGCCGCGGGCTGATGAGCGGCATGGGCGCCAGTGGCGTGGCCGTGCTGATGATTTTGTATTTCGTGGTCGTGTTAGCCAGCTTCAGCGGCATGTTCAACAAGTTCTACAGCACTTTCATGGGCGATGAACTGATACGAGAAGAGCTACAACAAAAGATCACGGCCGTACAAACGCTGAAGGAGCGCGCCGTTGCGGAACTGACCAGCGAAGAGGCCGAAAAACTGCGGGCGCAGGTCGAAAGCAAAATCGGGCAACTCTCGGCACAAATTCAGAATCCACAAGAGCCCGGCCTCGGACAAAAAGCGCAGTTGATTTTGGTCGACATCGAAACACTGCTCGGCGAAAAGCTAACCCGCCTAGTCGGCCGCGACACCACATCTGTTGGACTCAAAAAGCTCGCCGATAGCTACGCGGAAATGATTCGTAGCGCATTGGAGCGCAACAAAAAAATGGTGGAACTAAACGAACCAGAGCGCCGCGCTTACGTCGGCATTCTCACCAAAGATTCCAAAACCATCATTGACCGATTGACTGAGAGCCTGCGCGCAGTGAGCAGCAAAACCGAGGTGGCAAGAAGCGACGCGCTTTTAACGCTGCAAGACGCAGTCAATCTTTACAAGGGCATCGGCTCAAAAACCCGTTCTCTGCTCAAAGACAAAAAGTTTGAATACGACGAGGCCATCCGCGTAGAGAACGACGAAATCGGAAAAATCAGCCACACCTACCGCTCCGCCATCGCGCACATCAACCATTGGGCCGTATGGGTAGCCGCATTCCTAGCGCTCATGATCGACTTGATCGTGCCGCTGTTTGTTTACTTTTTGACGCCGAGGGGGCGCAAGTCGACTAAGGTGCTACGCGGCAAAAGCGCTGGTCCTTCCAGCCTCTCGAGTGATTTTTAGGAAGCATGATGGCAACAGACTTTGATACTTGGAACAAACCTAACCCAACAGCTGCGGAGCAGCCCGCCGCTGGTGCCCCGCCGGCCGACGCAACGCCCGACCAATCACGTCGCGTCGAATACCAACCTGACATTCGTTTGCCGGATGATCAGCAGGGATCACCACCGCGAACAGCGTTGACCCAGCGGGAGCAAATTGAAGCAATCAAACGACATGACAGCAATTTTGTTTTTTTGTTCGGCGCCGCTCAGCGGGGTAAGACGGTTGTGTCGTCGGCCCTGATTAACTTCATGGGCAGCGTTGACTCTGGCGGTAAGTTGTCGTCTTTTGGCATCAAAAAAGGTGTCGACGAAGGCAATGCGCTCTTGCGCCGTATACAGCGTCAGTTTGCGGAAGGTGTTTTCCCTGACCGCACGGCGCTAGGCACTGATCGACAACCGCTTTACTTGAATGTTGCTTTTTCCCCGGCCGATTCAAAACGACGCAAGCTGCGCTTGACGTTTCTTGAGATGCCTGGTGACGAACTGCGGCACGTCGATTCGCCCGACGGGGGCCGTGGCACCTTGCCTGACGGCATTGATGTTTTTTTCAAGGCACATAATGTCTCGCTCTCATTCATTTTGGTGACCGATATATCTCGTGCCGCAGACGACGACTTGATGATGACGTCGTTCATGGATTACATAGCTGAGCAGAATGCACAGTTCGAGAGCGCGCGTTTTCTATTGCTTGTGACCAAGTGGGACGAATATGATGGCGACAAAACCGTCGCCGAGTTCGTGCGCGGCAACATGCCAAAAACCTACGCGAAACTGTTTCATCCGCGAAACTCCATCGCGCAGTTTTCAATTGGTGTCGTACGAGAGGCCGATGGCAAGCCATTCATAGGTGAATTTGACCCAATACCCGCGAAGCAGGTTCTAAACTGGCTCTACGCGAACATTGACGGTCAACCGCTGTATCGCAAGTCGCTTTGGCAACGTCTCCGTAAGTTTATTTAGCCACCATGGAAAAGATAGCTCTCGCAGTCTTCGGCACCTCGGATGGAACGGATGCCTATGTCAGTCCGCGATCATTTGCGCTGCCGCATCCTTCCCACAGCCTAATCGACACCGCTTTTCCATTTTTGGCGGATTGCAATGTGTTTCGTTACTACAGAGTGCCCGGTGCAGAGCGCGATATGGCCTTGCTAGCCATTTACACAAAGGTTGACGATTTTGGTGGCCCGCGCGAAGGCGCGTTTGCGGGCGCTGGGGTATTCGTGCGCAACGTCAGGGTCGATTCCCGATTGCTAGTCAACGTGCTGCAGGAGTTGCTTTCAGGTTTGATCGCGGCGGCGACGCAAGAGGGGCGATTTGTACGCAGAGTATCTGATGCCATGGGGCAGGGGCTTGTTAAAGCCCCGACGCAGGCGGCTGCTCTGGCGGAATCTGCCCGGCCATTGACGGCGGCAAATCTCAATACGACGGTCTCGCCGACCCGCCAGTTGCTCGCCATCGACGAGGCATTGATAGCCAACGCCGTTTCATTTTTCGAATGCGTCCAGACCATCCCAGAGTGGTTTGGTAGCGATGTCTTTTTTTGTCGTGACTCTGCGGTTCATCAAGTCGCGCGTGAGATTGCGACGATCAGCACGGTCACGGTCAGCGCTCTAAAGCAGCGGTGGTCGGCCGATCAAACAAGTTATGACGATGCCCGCACCAACGAACTAAATGCAGTTCGAAACAAGATAAAGACTGATGCCGAAATCAGCGATCGCGCGATAAAGGAAGCGCGTGCTGCGGCAACGAGACTCGCCTCAGAATTGGCGGCACTCAAGCAGGATACTCATGCCACAACGAATCGGCTCAACGGTACGGTATCTACGTTGGAGCGGAAAATTCAAAGCCAACTAACGGCGGATGTTCCTCGAGCTGATCGGGCGTCAGCTAGGCCGGCTGAGAGCATCTACAGAACAGGGGCGACGGCACCAATTTGGCTCGACGATCCACCACCTTTAAACCAATCGAAATCGCCGATGGACGGATCGAAGAAAACCGGTACTCAGGTGCCGCAAAGTGAGCCGACCAAGAATGCAAGAAGCTCATGGAGCGCCTTCAAGATTTTTTCGGTGACGCTTGTCATAGTGTTGATAGTGTTGATAGTGTTGATCGCGACTGGCCTCGGACTTGTCGGCTATTGGGCTAAGAAGGATGGAACGTCGACGACCGGGCGGGAAGGGACGGCCGTGCAATCCGCGCCTGCGTCGACCCAATCCGGGACGACCCCATCTAGCTCGCTGCCTTCCTCTGCTAGCAGCCAAACGGTTACCGAAGTGCGCGCATCGCCCGCGGCTTCTCCGTCGCAGCCATCGGGCGGCACGATGCCTGTGCCTAAACCGGCGTTAGATCAGCGAACATCTACACCACAACACCAAACTCAAGCATTAACTCCGCAGCGACGCTGAGCGAGGAGTTAACTTCGCAGCGCTACTGCCCGACGCTGCGGCCATGGAAATGGGAAATTGAAGACGCTATCCGCGTCAACAACAAATATGACGTGGCCGACGATAGCGGTTTTAAATTCCGCGGCGGTGCCGCATTGCAAATCGTGTTCTTCTTAAGCGCCGACTGCACGTTACCGACTAAGAATCCAGCCATCAAGAAATCACCCATCAAAAGCGAAAGATCGCCCGCATCATGAACGAGACGCCCCAAAGACAAACCCTCGGTCAAATCCTCTTCAGCCCATCGGGGCGGTTGCCCAGAAAGCCGTTTTGGCTTCATGGAACGCTGCTGCCTTGGGTCGTATTCTTGGCGACATGTGCGCTCGTGTTCGGCGCTCTCGCAGGCACAGGTCCAACTAAAGATTCGATAGTCGGGGTCATCCTGTTGGTTCCAGTGATACTGGCGTTTGTTTGGATCAATTTTGTGACGACCATCAAGCGCCTTCGTGATCGCGATATGTCGGCTTGGTGGTATTTGCTGATGTTTCTGCCGTATTTGGGTGCCATCATCATTTTGGTGATCTGTATGTTGCGCGGCACCGTTGGCCCCAATACATACGGTGCGGATTCCACCGATCTTTACTAGAACGTGATTAGGCAAAGCATGTTTCTGCGCGCCATTGGTTTTGTAACCTTGATGGTGCTGACGATGGGGTTTACCCCCGCTCACGCCCAGACCGCTTACTTCAAGCGCGTGCGGATCGGTAGTGGACCGACGATCGAAATCCCGTCGCACTGGACGGTCGTTGACGCAGCCAGCGTGCAAAACAGAGCGTTGGCGGGGCAGGCGATTGCCGATAAAGCACGGGTCGGTCCCGCAGATCACATAAAGAGCCAGCAGCTGATTGTCGAATCGGCGCCGCGGCCACCGGCCGCTCAAATTCGCGCCAGCATCGTGGCGCAGACGGAGTTGTCGCAGGCTGCGTTAAAAGCTGCAAGCGCGACCGATCTGTTGGAAATTGAACGTGAGTTCAGCGAGGGCATGAAAAAAATGAGCGCTAACGGGCCGGTAAAAGTGCGCACGATGGATCGCGCTCGCGTGGAGTCAATCAACGGGCAGCTTGCCTTGGTGTTGTCGTACACGCGAGTGACCGAACCCAATCCTGATCTGTGGCGAGTAGAGCAAATAAAAATTCCCTTTGGTGACCAGTATTTGTCGTTCTCGCTGTCGTACCGCGTTGACAGTCAAACGCTAATGGCTCCTATTCTTGACCGCGTAAAGCGCAGCGTCCGATTCTGACCATGGCGTCGGCATAAACGGCCCCTTTTATTCCTCCGAGCGAGTTTGACGTGCCCCCGCACACCCACTACGACAACCTAAAAGTTTCGCGCACTGCGCCAATTGAAGTTATCCGCGCTTCGTACAAAGCGCTCGCGCAGAAATATCATCCTGATCTGAACCCTAACAACAGCGATGCGGCGCGCGTGATGACGGTGCTGAACCTGTCGTACGGCGTGTTGAGTGATCCGGCCAAACGCGCAGCGCATGATGCATGGATTGCCGAGCAAGAGGCGGCCGCAGCACCTTCGCCACCGCCTTCGCCCCCACCCCCACGTTCGCCCTCGCCGCCCCCCACGCCAGCGCCACCACCGCGAGCGCGGCAGTCGGCCGCGCCGCCCGCGCCCGCGCCCGCGCCCGTTCCCGCTCCGCAACATGCAGCCATTCGCCTGATTCAGCACGTCTTTAACTACTGGATCATTTATCTTGGGCTTGGCGTCTGGATTTGGTATGCCAATACCGATCATCCGATTAAGGCGACGACCACCACTTCCAGCGCAACACCCAGCGGCATTCAAACGGCCAAGCCCGCGCCCAAGCCAGCGTACGTACGACCGGATCGCGCGCCCAACGGCGAGCCGTGGCCAGCGTCCAATAGCTACGTCGGCGGTTACGGCGACTTTGCGCGCGGCGGTTTGTCATCGCTGACGGTGGACAACACGCAGAACGATTCCGACGTGTTCGTCAAGCTCGTCGCGCTCGACCAAGGCGCGCCCGTGCCGGTGCGTCATTTTTTCATCTATCGCGGCAGCCAATTTCGGGCAGAAAACATACGCGCTGGCAACTATGACATTCGCTATCGGGACATGAACAGCGGCCAGCTTTCGCGCTCAGATCCCTTTGAATTGACTGAGACTAGAACTTTTGATGGAACAACGTTCAGCAACATGACCATGACACTTTACAAAGTGCACAACGGCAACATGCAAACTCACGGCCTTGCCGAAAGTGACTTTTGAATGAGTGACGCGATCCACACCCACTACAAAAATTTGTCGGTTTCGGAGACTTCGCCTCTTGAGGTGATCGCGGCGTCGTTTTTTGCGTTGATGGATAAGTATTCCGCCGAGCGCTACCCGAACGACCCTGAAGCCGCGCGCATTCGCGACGTGCTGGCGGTGTCGTTTGCCGTGCTCAGTAAGGTCGACACACGGCGGGAGCACGACGCGTGGATTGCGGCCAGGAAACGCGGCGATGCCCCTGAGCGTGTCACCGCCATCGCGACCGTCGCGGCCCCGTCAGCGACGCAGAACGCGCACAGCACCACAACCCCCTGGTCACCCTCAAAGGCCGCGCCGGTCGCAGCATCGCCCGTGCCATCGCCCTCCGACGACAATGCGGGGCTTTACGCAGCGGGCGCAGCGGTCGCGGTCATCGCATTCTTCGTTTGGATAGCGCAAATTTCAGGCAACAAGTCCGAACCCCCAGTGCCGCGAACGGCCAGTGTTCCTGCGCCAGTGGTCAGTACACCAACGGCGGCCACGCCCGCAGTCCCTGCTGTTACGCCGCAAATGACACAATCGTACCAATTTGAACCAGACGTGGCGACAGCAGCAATCGCTGCGAATGTGCGCAGCGCGCCCAATGGAAAATCTAAGGTCGTTCGCACCATCGCGCGCGCAACGCCTTTGCAAAAGGTGGGCACTGAAGGCACGTTTATGCAAGTGCGATTGGCCAACGGGGAGCTCGGTTGGGTTGCGCAAGAATTGCTGATACCGCAATCAGACGCCCAGCGGCTTACCGGACAGGCCGCTACCGCATACATTTCGTCGCGAGCCTCCGAAAAGCGCTTACCCACACTTGACGCCGCCATTGTGTCTGGGGAAGTAAAACGACGAATTGACGCAACGTTCGCGTCGTTCGCCGCGCCACGGCTGGATATGACCACAACGCTGACGCAGATGCGCGACATTGCGCAGGTCCGCGTGCCGGTACCCGTATCTGATGACGCAGCAGCTGTCTGGTACACGCTCGCCGCGACGGCCGCGCGAAATGCCGGCGACCTGAATGAAGCGCTGAATAACTACCTTGCGGCCGCTGAGGCAGGGCCCGGGATCGGTGCCCATCACAGCGCGATAGCGCTTGCTGCATACGAGTTGGGGCGACGCGAACTGCTACTAGCGCACGCTTATTCGGCGCTGGCGTTAGCACCTGAAACGACCAATTCGTGCCTCGTGTTCGCACTGGCGCTATCTAGCCTCTCGTCAGCGGAACAGCCGCGTGAAGCAGCTATCGCCAACACGCTGCGCTTGGCAATTCACTACTCTCGTGACGCCGCCTTTACGACTCGCTATTTGAAGGGGCTCGCCGCTAAGGCAACTAACCCAATACTTGCACGCGCCATCGATAGAGCGATTAGCAACTGAGCGCGCGCTATAGGAGCACGGATCGCTGCGCTGCGCGTCAGGTTGTAGTTGACCGAAGGCATGATTCAGATAGTTATCCCGCGCCATTCGCGACTTCCGCCGCTACCACCTTGAACGTGGCGTTGCGGTGCCAGCAAGGTGTGTCATCGGGGGTGATTTGCTTGGTTCGCGTCACACCCCAAAAAAAACCGGCAACCAAAGCTACCGTTTTTTCGCGAGCAAAGACCCGCGTTACGCGGTGGCTTCTTCCGCTGCGGCAGTCGGTGCATCGTTGTCGGGGAAGGTCGGATGCGGTCTCTTTGACGTCAGGAATGCGCATGGGCGCTTGCGTTATTGCTTTTTCGGCAGGGTAAGTTTTAATGAGGCTGGGTGGGCGTGAAATCGCTCGGCCGAATCAAATTCTCCGCCGGAATGCCCAAGCCTTGATGCAGTTTCCAAATCATGGGAAGCGTGAGCGGACGTTTTCGGTTGAGCACTTCGTAGACGCGGTTTAGGCGGCCGATCATGGGTTGCAAATCTTTTGCGGTGAGGCCCGATTGTTCCATGCGGAATTTGATCGCTTCGACGGGGTCGGGCAGGTCGATGGGGAAATGCTTGGATTCGTAGGATTCAACGAGGGTCAGCAAGACTTCGAAGCGGTCGCCGTCGGGCGTGCCGGGCTCGGGTTCGTTGTCGAAGTAGGCGCTGAGTTCGTTGAGTGCGGCGCGATGGTCTTCGTCGCTGCGGATGGGGCGTAGTGGCGCGAGAGCGGGCACTAGGGCGGGTGTGAGGGCGGAAGCTGTCGTGGTCATGATTGCTCCAGTTCTACGGTTTCGGCATCCACGGCGTCATACGCTTTGTGGGTACCAATAAATTTGATGTACACCGCGCCAAACCGGTAGGCGATGGCAGCGATGAGACGGTAGTCGTTGCCTTTGATGTTGAAGACCACGCGGCGATTTTTGAGGATGCTGGCGCTGCCGAACTGCGCTTTGATGTCCGCGGGTTGCAGCCACACCGCGTGCTTCACCTCGTCCGCCCAGGACTTGAGCGGCTGCTCGGAGTCCGGGTGCTGCGACCAGAAGTCACGTAGATGTTTGATAGCGACTAATTTCAAAGTACGTGAATATTAGTCCCGAATTGGGACTAATGCAAATGGAGTTTTTGTATTCAGCTTTTATGCACGGGCGACTGCCAGGTGGTCGTTCAAGCCATTTTTCGACCATAGTCGACTAATCATTAAAATCGTCTACAACGCACACAGAACGGTCGCTGCGCGCCAAAAGCCATATCATGATCGTTCATGCGCCGAAAACAAAGACGGCAGCCAAGGCTGCCGTTTTTCCGCGAACGAAGAACAGCGCTAAGCGGTCGCCTCTTCCGCCGCTTCAGTCGGAGCATCACTGTCCGGGAAGCCGAGTTTGACTTTGCCGTCCCCGTCGATGTCGATCTTGACTTTGCCGCCGCCGACTAATTTGCCGAACAGGAGTTCGTCGGCGAGCGCACGGCGAATCGTGTCTTGAATCAGACGCGACATTGGGCGTGCGCCCATAAGCGGATCGAAGCCGTGCTTCGCGAGGTAGTCGCGAAGGCCGGGCGAGAACTCAGGATCGACCTTTTTCTCGTGCAGTTGGCCTTCGAGTTCAAGCAGGAATTTGTCGACCACTTTAAGGATGACTTCGTGTGTGAGCGGCGCGAAGCTGATCGTGGCGTCAAGGCGGTTTCTGAATTCCGGCGTGAACATGCGCTTGATGGCTTCCATCTCATCGCCGACTTCTTTGGTGTTGTTGAAGCCGATGATGTTTTTGGTGAGCGTTTCCGCGCCCGCGTTAGTCGTCATGACGATGATGACGTTGCGGAAGTCAGCCTTGCGACCGTTGTTGTCGGTGAGCGTGCCGTGATCCATGACTTGCAGAAGCACGTTGTAAATGTCCGGATGCGCTTTCTCGATTTCGTCGAGCAACAACACGCAATACGGGTGCTTGGTCACGCCTTCGGTGAGCTGACCGCCTTGGTCGTAGCCCACGTAGCCCGGAGGCGCGCCAATCAGGCGGCTGACCGCATGGCGCTCCATGTATTCGCTCATGTCGAAGCGCAGAAGCTCTACGCCGAGACTAAACGCGAGTTGACGCGCGACTTCGGTTTTGCCGACGCCGGTCGGGCCAGAAAACAGGAACGAACCAATCGGCTTGCGTGGATTGCCGAGGCCGCTCCGAGCCATTTTGATCGCGGAGGCGAGCGCGTCAATCGCTTTGTCTTGACCGAAGACCACGTTGCGTAAATCTCGGTCCAGCGTTTTGAGGCTGCTGCGATCATCGCTGTTAACAGTCTTGGCGGGGATGCGCGCAATCTTCGCGACAATCTCTTCGATCTCGGTTTTGCCAATGGTTTTTTTCTGCTTCGATTTCGGCAGAATTTTTTGCGCAGCACCGGCCTCGTCGATCACGTCGATGGCCTTGTCGGGCAGATGACGGTCGTTGATGTGGCGCGCAGAAAGCTCGGCCGCAGCGGTGATCGCAGCGGGCGAATATTTCACGTTGTGATGCGCTTCGTACTTCGGTTTCAGGCCGCGCAAAATCTCAACGGTTTCACTGATCGATGGCTCTACGACGTCGATTTTTTGGAATCGACGCGCCAGGGCGTTGTCTTTCTCGAAAACTTGGCGGAACTCGGAATACGTCGTTGCGCCGATGCACTTCAAGCCACCATTGGCGAGCGCGGGCTTTAGCAAATTGGATGCGTCCAGAGTGCCGCCGCTGGCAGCGCCCGCGCCGATGATGGTGTGGATTTCGTCGATGAACAAAATGCCATTGGCTTTTTCGCTTAATTGCTTGAGCACCGATTTCAACCGGGCTTCGAAGTCACCGCGATATTTAGTACCCGCGAGCAACGCGCCCATGTCGAGCGAGTACACAACGCAATCGGAGAGCACATCGGGCACTTCGCCGTCAACAATGCGCTTAGCCAATCCTTCGGCAATCGCGGTTTTTCCGACGCCAGCCTCGCCCACCAATAGCGGGTTATTTTTGCGCCGACGGCAAAGCACTTGCACCAAGCGCTCAAGCTCGGACACGCGGCCGATCATTGGATCGATCTTGCCAGCTTTGGCTTGTGCGTTGAGGTTCACGCAGAAGTTTTCGAGCGCGCCTTGTGGGGCCTCTTCTTTTTCCTGCTCGCCGCTGCCGGCTTCGGCTTTTTCGTTTTTATCTTTTGGCACTTTGCTGATGCCGTGGCTGATGTAATTGACCACATCAAGACGCGTTACGCCGCGTTGATTGAGGAAGTACACCGCGTGTGAATCTTTTTCGCCGAAGATGGCGACCAGCACATTCGCGCCCGTGACTTCTTTTTTGCCCGACGACTGCACATGCAAAATCGCGCGCTGAATCACGCGCTGAAAGCCTTGCGTGGGTGTGGTGTCGCTCTCGCTGTTTTGCGGCAAGCGAGGCGTGTGTTCGTTGATGAAATTGGCAAGCGCGGTGCGCAATTCGTCGAGATCGACGGCGCAGGCGCGGAGCACTTCGGCCGCGCTCGGGTTGTCGAGCATGGCCAAGAGCAAATGCTCAACGGTGATGAATTCATGACGCTTTTGTCGTGCGTCGACAAACGCCATGTGAAGGCTAACTTCCAACTCTTGCGCGATCATTATTTACTGCCTTGCTGTCGGCGTGAATCCGACTATTTCTTGCGTCCGCCACGGCTGCACGATAGCAGCGTTAGTGGGCTCTCGTCCTGCGTAGATCACGAACAATCTAATCAGGCTCCATCGTACACTGAAGCGGATGTTGATGCGCCTCGGCAAGCTCTGCCACCTGCGCCACTTTGGTGTCCGCCACTTCCTTGGTGAACACGCCGCAAGTTCCGCGCCCGGAGCGATGCACTTGCAGCATGACTTGCGTGGCTTGTTCACGCGTCATCGCGAATACGCCCTGCAAGATACCGACGACAAAGTCCATCGGCGTGTAATCGTCGTTGAGCAGCAACACCCGATACATCGGAGGCGGCTTGGTGCTGACGCGCTCGGCTTCGAGCACCGAGCTGTCGTTGGGCGATTGAGGGGGGTGAGTCTGGCGGGGATCGGTGGACATACTGCGTTTCGGTTGATAACAAGGAATATCGGTCGAAAACCTGAATTTTCAAGAGCCGCTGGTGAGCATACGGCATGAAAGCAACGCGCCAAGCCCCGGCTTTTCCGTGCGACAGACCAATCGAGCCACAATCCCCAGCCTAATTGACACAAAACAACATTAACCCCTTGACGATTGGGGTCGCCAAACGCTACAAAGTCGGCAGGGAAAGCGTTTCAGCGCTGCTGACCGGCAGTGAAATACGCATTCTGATACGCGAAACGCGCCACAACGCGTCGCATAAAAACAAGCATGATCTGGTAGTACAGGGAGTATCGATATGACAACAGGCACAGTAAAGTGGTTTAACGACGCCAAAGGTTTTGGCTTTATCAAGCCAGACGACGGCACCGAAGACGTGTTCGCGCACTTCTCGGCGATTCAGATGGACGGCTTCCGTTCGCTGAAAGAAGGCCAAAAAGTAGCGTTTGAAGTGGTGCCAGGCCCAAAAGGCAAGCAAGCATCCAACATTCAAAACCCGCCGCAGTAACTCACTGCCCGGAAGAAAAAGGCCGCATTTGCGGCCTTTTTTTATGCTTTTACATGCCGTTCGCATATGAGACTTGTCTGGCACTGCTTTTGCAATGCACGGGTATCTAGCACTTCGTTGCGTCCCTCGCGGTCGCCAATCTCCCCCGCTTCGGCATGTCCACCACACGCACCTTTCTCTCCAACGCAGCGCCCTCGCCTTCGGTAAGCACCGCAGCTTGCGTGCGCAGCCGTGCCAAGCGCGGAAGCGCCGTGGCACAGGGCGCGTTCTGGGTGATGGCACGTCGCATCACACTGGTCGCAGCTGGCGTGGACGCGGCGATGCTGTTGCTGTTCTTGGCGCTGGGCTCCCCGCTGTTGGCGTGGATGAACGTGGTCAGCATCGGCATGTACGCGGTGGCGAACTGGTGTCTCGCACGGAGGTTAAACGCACCGGCAGTGGCTTTGATCTGGGTTGAGGTCCTCGGACACGCCGCCCTTGGCACCCTGGTGGTGGGTTGGAATAGTGGTTTTCACTATTACTTGCTGATGTTCATTCCGGCTATCGTCGTCAGCTCGCGTTGGCGCGAAGCGATTCCGATGTTGGCTGTCTTGTATGTGACTTATTTGGGCATGTATGCCGC
>Ga0116157_10003088_pt1 | contig 16014 bp, 6 predicted proteins | sample AD_UKC048_MetaG_FD_89882 | JGI IMG/M metagenome (GOLD analysis project Ga0116157, IMG submission 89882) | Active sludge microbial communities of municipal wastewater-treating anaerobic digesters from USA - AD_UKC048_MetaG | ecosystem: Engineered > Bioreactor > Anaerobic > Digestate | place: USA...
CCCCCTTCCATCATCCGGCTCCAGGTGCCGGTGTATTCTCAGATCCTGCCCGTTTCTTGGGCTCTTTCCACCCTTTCCAGCCCCACGCAGATTTGTCGGATTTTCTACTTGACAGTCTACAGAAAGGGGGCTATCCTAACTCATAGGGAAGTGGTTATTATTCGTTCTTGGGTTGTAACCCGGAGGTAGCGGTCATGAAAAGGCGACTCATCAATCTGACCGTAGCGCTTGCCGTATGTGCCTCGGCCGGCGCGACCATGGTGTCGTTTTGCGATTACTATCCCGTGGCGGTGGGAAACTGGTGGAATACCATGCCGGATATGGTTCTCACCAGCACGGAAGCCTACTCGAGCCGCTCGACCGTGAACGGCTTCGACGTCTGGGAACGCACCTGGTACTTCCGGAGTTCCTGGAGTGACCCGACGACCCAGAAGTGGTATGAGGTCCTCGTCGACGGCGTGTGGTACGTGGTCAAGGAGGAAGATGCTGCCGCGCTCCAGAACCTGCCGACGTTAACCGAGGAATTCGTGTCCGAGTACCTCACGTGCTACGAGACGGGCGTGACTGCGACCCTTCCTTCCGGGAAGACGTGCACGGCCTACGTCGGCTCGGTGACCGACCTGCTGCGCGATCTCGCCGACTGGACAGCGGCGTGGACGCTCGAGTATCCGGATGGCCTCGCTCTGGCATTCGAGGATGCTGTATACCCGGAAACGGCGATCGGCTTCTTCGCGCGCGGTGTGGGCACCGTGGCGCTTGCCATCGGAATGCCGGACTCAGAACTTCTCGTGCGCAGAATCACCCCCGGCGCCATCGTCGGCAACGACGGCTGCGTGGTCGATTGCCCCGGTGAGAGCGCGCTCTGGTTGACCTCGCCTAACGGCGCCGAGAAATGGCTCGGCGGTAGCACACAGACGTTCACCTGGGCGGCTGACAGCGCCAAGGTCGGCACCGACGTGCGGCTGGCGTTGCACAAGGGATCGTCGTTCGTGACGTGGGTCGCACGGCGTGCGGCCAACGACGGGGCGCTCAACTGGCTCGTGCCCCGCAATATCGAGGGAGCGGACGACTACAGGATTCGGGTCCAGGCCTTCGACGACCCCACGGTCCGCGACTTCAGCGATGGCGGATTCACCCTCCTCCCTGCGCCGCTGACCGTGACGGCCCCCGCGCGAGGCGCGGTGTGGCCGGCCGGGACGGTTCGGACTATCACGTGGACCGCCGACGCCGCCACCGTCGGCGACTCGGTGCGTATCGGCCTGCACCAAGGCAAGGCCTTTGTGGCGTGGCTCGTCCGCCGCACCGACAATGATGGCGCCTGTGACTGGATTGTGCCGTCGGCGCTGCCGGCCGCGGCCGACTACCGGATTCGCGTGCAATCCTACTCCGACGCCTTTGTCCGCGACGTCACTCCGATGTTCGAGATAACGCCGTAGCCGCCCAAGGTAACGGCCCTATCCCGCGCTCGACCGCTGTCGGAGATGATAGGCTTCGCCATACCGGAATGACCGGGACACCTTACTGGATTCTGGTGAAGAAGCGATTTTCCTGGTAGGAGTGGGGCGCGTCATGCATGGCCCGAGGTGGTATCCAGGGCGCTGCACCATGCCACGCAATGGGTCAGCCGTTCGGAAATGTAGACGCGGTGCTCAATTGTAGCGCACCATGGTGGTGAGGCCATTTAACCAGAGCTAGCGGTGTGATTCGGGTCAAGGCAGAACGCGATTGTGGACATGAGCAGCGCCAGGGCAGCGAATTCGGGGATTAGCGGCGGGGATTAGCGGGGGCGGATCAGGGGGCGGATCAGGGGGCGGATTACGGGGCGGATTAGCGGGACACCATACTCAATTCGGGGAATAACCGGGAACAGTATCCTTTTCCGTCACCGCTCCATTGCGCAGAATCAATCTGCGCCTACTTGGCGCGCAGTTGGCGCACGATGATCGTGCGCTGATCCGGCGGGTGTAGGAGGCTCGGGACAGACAGCGTTTTTCGCTCCGCTCCGCTGCGCGAAAGAACGTGGCAGTCCCTTCGCCCTTTGTCGTGGCGGCCATCGTATCCGTGGCCGTCAGCCTGCCGGTAGCGCCTGGGTTCATCGGCCAGTTCCATTTTGCCTTCGTTGTGGGGATTGACCTCATTGACCGAATTGACAACAGCGTGGCAGGCGGCCGGAACCTGAGGCACGGAAGGAGATCTCTCGCTGCGATCGAGATGACAGGAAGGGGAACATCGGTTTTGAGTTGGGGATGGTGTCAAGCCGTGGCGCCTATCCGCACGGACGCCGGATCTGCATTCCCACGGGGGACCGTGGGAACGAGGGCGCCTAAGTCCGAAACGCGCACGGAAACCGGACGGAGTCAGTCCCCGTTACGATGCTTTTCAGTCGGTCAGCGACTGAAAAACCATTATTCGCTTTCCGCATTGGGTGGGGCGCTGTTGAGCGGATTGGCCGAATTGACGACGGGGGGCCACCACCGGAGCCATGTTGCGGAGTGGCAGATGTCGGATGACCTGCGTACCCGTTTCTCTCATTTGGGCGCTTGGTGGACAATAGATTGCGCGGCAAACCCAAGACCTTTTGAATGTCTTGTTCTGAATGTGGCCTACGGGACGGACGGGACGCCGCCGTTGTGCCGCGTGACAGAAGTGGGCCTAGAAGGGCAGCGAGGACACGGATCGGGCGACCATGGCGAAGGCGACGGAGAGCATGCCGATGAGGCCGACGCCGCAGGAGTATCCGGCGGCCAGGACGGGTGTGTAGCGCCGCCAGGTCTCTTCGCCGAAACGTTTGGCGAATACACGCTTGCCGATGACGGCGCCGACGAACATGGGAATGAATACGTTCGGGATGGCACCGAGGCCGCCGATCATGCCGTAGAAGAAGAGCGACGGCAGGCCGATCAGCGAGGTCAGGCCGAAGAGGCCGAACCCGAGGCCGAGTCCGCCGAGGACGTATTTGAGTCGGATGGCCTCCATGAGCCAGTTGCTGCCGGTGTCGCTGGTGGCGGTCATGAACAGGCACGAGTAGGTGGCCTGGAGCGGCCACATTTTGGCGGTGAACGGATAGGTGGCCGATGGAATGGCCTCGATGCGCCAGAAGAAGGTGAGGAACAGCAGGCCGCAGACAATCGAGATCGGCAGCATGAACAGTTCGAGTTTGACGAGGCTCGAGAACTTGGTGCGCGTGAGGGCGAGTTCGCGGAACATCTGCGTGGACATGCCGTAGTCGGCGAGGGGCAGCGGGGCGAACCAGATGTCGACGCCTTTGTAACCGGACAGGATGATGGTGCCTTCGCGGAGGAACGGGAACGGCACCGGCCGGCCGGTGATGCCGATCATCCGGGCGGACACGTAGGAGATGGCGGGCGTGATGAGCAGTGCGTAGGCCAACAGGATGCCGAAGGGGAAATCGCCTTTCAGCAAGACCTTGCAGAGAACGATAGAGACCGTGACGCCGACCACGTAGACGAGCAGACACCAATGCAAACCGATGTCGCCACGGCCCTTAGGGACCTCGAGGAGACTGCGATTGGACGATTTGCCGCGTGGCGCGCGCAGCATCTTGACCACGTTGTAGAAGCCGAGAAAGGCCACGCACAACGACGCGCCGATGCCGACGCTCATCCAGAGGTCGAAGTCGATGGCGAGTTTGGTGGGAATCAGCGACATGCCGGGCTTCCAGTTCGGAAAGAATCCGAGCTTGTACAGAACCGGATTTAGGACAAACGCGGTTGCCACGGACGCCACGAACAGCCCAGCGACCATCGCGTAGGGAAGGACCATGCCGAAGATGGCGGAACCGAGATCCAGGCTGATGCCGGCCAAGGAGGCGGGCAGAACATGGTGGGCCGATTTGGTCAGGTCGATGAACGGGATCGGGATGACTTGGAGCGGTTTCGAGAACAGCACGCCGGTGAATCCCGGCACGCCCACATAGATCGCGCCAAAGGCGAGCCCGAGGGCCGCGCCGACGCTGAAGATGTTCCAGCGCCAGGTTTCCTCCTTCGATGTGGTTTCGGCGAGGGCGGTGGCGCCTTCGGCGGCAATGGGCGCCAGCGGGAAATCCAGTTGTTCGATGTCCGATGTGATTCGGAACAGCGCGTAGCCAACGGTTAGCGACGTCATGCGGCCGATGATCCAGAGGAATGTGGCCAACATGAGGGGCACGTACCACGCGGAATCGAGCAGGTTTCGGCCTGTGATAGCGGGGGAGAGGCGGTTCGGCACGACCCAATCCGGGAGCTGGTCGGCGATTCCGAGGGCGATGGCTTGGGGACTCTGGGCCAGATACTGATGGAACATCATGGCGCCGTAGGGTCCGCCGATGAGCAAGGGGCCGCCTGCAATGGCCAGCACGGAGGCCATGTAGTATAGGAGATAGACTTCCTGGCGTTTGAGCGTCGTGAAGGAGCGCCGGGCGATTTCCGTGAAAAGAATGATGGTTACCCATTGCGCCGCAGGGCCGAGACCTGATCCCGCCACGAGCGCGAGGTAGATGGAGCCCGGCATCATGACCACGCCCACGAACACGGCGCCGATCATCGTTCGGATGGTGAATCCGTCCTGATACTCCATGGGCTGTGGTGCTGGTGCGACGCTCATACGAATGCGTAGTCCCTTCCGCGTTCGACATACTCTGCCCGCGCCTCGGGCGTCAGATTCCGCCAGATCAGGAACTGCTCGCGCATACGTGTCATGAAATGGCCGTTGGCTCTTCGCCATGAGCCGGCGTCTCCGCTCAAGCGCTCGATTTCCACACGAACGCCGCACACGTCCATGTCTTCGAGCAGGCCCAGCGCGAACGTTGTGTACTGGCTCACGCCGAGGTCGAAGGGTGTCAACCAGAACTGAGCCGTCACCCCTGTACCGTGGCCGTTGAGGATCTTCGGGCCGGCCGCGACGTGCTCGACATAGAAATTGCCGACAGAGACGTCCACGTGCGAATCGAGGTACTCCTTGAGGAACGCGACGAGGCCCTGGGCCTCGCGTATCGACACGGTGAACGGTAGGTCGAGCGTGATCCGCGCCTCCCTGGTTGGCGGGAGTTTCCAGCGGCGCTCGATATCCGGCACGCCGAGTTCGCTGGCCTTGCGCGCTGGATAGATCGACGACATGAGCACCATGATCATGACAAGGCCGCACGCGCCGACGCCGGCCAGCGAGCTGTAGTTCAGATTGAGAGCGCTCAACACGGGCACGTCGAAGAGATGGACCATCCGGGACACGGTCTGTCCCATGACGTAGCCGGCCATGACGCCGAGGATGGCGAAGACGGCGGCCTCGACCAGGAAGAGCCGCCCGATATGCGACGGCGCAATGCCGAGGGCGGTGTAGGTGCCGATTTCCTTGGTGCGCTCGAATACCGATCCGAGCATGGTGTTGAAGACAATCAGTCCCGCGATGACCATGAGCACGACCAGGTTCCACAGCTCCGAGATCCGCGTGGCGTTGCGACTGCTGAGGAGGGTGGGCGCGCCGTCGACGTTTGCGAACAGGATATAGTCGAGGCGTCGGACGAGACTCTCGAGCAGCGCATCGAGGTCCTCGGGATGGTGCGGGAGAATGGCTATCGAACGCAGATCACCGCCGAGATTGCCGAGGACGCGCTCGGGCAGGATCGGCACTTCCTTGAACGAGTGGTGAATGTAGCGCTGGACTTCCTCCGGATCCGGCGAGCCCTCTTCCTGGGCCTTCTTCTCCATCTCGACCGGATTGAACGGTGTCAGTTCCTCGCCGTCGATGTCGACGAGTTGGTTCATCTTCTCCCAATCGAACACGCCCACCACGGTGAAGTTGCGTCCCAGCAGGGTCACCTTTTCGCCGATGAAACGATTGGCAAGCTCGATCCGATCCTTGTCCGTCAGCTTCTCGTGTCCATCGCTGGCATGAATGCCCGAGAACTCCTCGATGAAGTTGATGGGGAGGAGCATTTCCTCGGGCGGTTCCTCGCCGGGAACATTCGGCGTCAGCCAGCGGCTGTCGCCGATCAGCGCGCTGTCCACATCCAGAAAGGCCTTTTCCTGAGCCGTCATACCGACGAGGGCCGTTGCGGGGAAGACGGCGCCGTTGTGCTCGATATCGATGAATGATCGATTTAGAATCAGCGCGCCGTAATACCATCGCCGCGGCGCCAGCGTGCAGAGGTCGCCGAGTTCGTTCTTCAGCGAGGCATACGTTTCGAAGGGGAACGGCATCCAGTTCTGCGTGCGCAACAGGATGCCTCTGTACGGCGTGGCGCCGTCCTCGTACGCGTAGCGTTGCGTACGCAGTTGCGCCGTGACCGACGCGAACGACAACACCGAGAACGTGAGGATCGTCAGCGTGATGCTCGTGAGGACGGTACGCGCCTTCCGGCGTCGCATGTTGGCGATGCCGAGCTCGAGCGCCAAGGCGAATCCGCTGATGGCCTGCACGCCGGACTCGTGTTCGCCCTGCTGCTCGACCTTGCGTCGCGACACCAAGGCCTCGAGCTTTGCCATGACGATGGAGATGATGACGGTGGATAGCGTGGCGACACAGAATCCGAGCAAGACGACCATGGGACTCAGGACGATGCGGAACGCGGGATGGGTGAGCCGCAAGAGCACGAACATCCCGAGGAAGAAGGACACGATGCCGAGGAGCCTTGTCTCGATGCGTCGCCCGGCGAGGAAGAGCCGTTCCATCGTGAAGGCAAACGGCAGGAGCAGGACGAGATAGAACACCAGGCCCCGGACGACGTCGTTGGCCATCCCGACGACGTCCGGATAGGCGCGCGATTCCAGGCTCAGGGCGCGGCGTGCCTCGACGTAGTACTCCTGATAGCGCAGCTTCGTGAGCGCCTCGCGCGATGCGGCGAGCGCCCGCCCGGCCAATTCGTGCAGCGTGTTGACCCGTGCGTTCTCGATGCCGTGCAGACCGAAGAATCGAATGCGCGATTCGTTCAGGCGCCACATGTCCGTGGCGCTCTGAAGGTACGTGTGGCGGATCGCCGGTGTCTCGGCCGCGTTGAACCCGTCCCCCGTGTTGGCAAACTCGCTTCGCGTGCTGTCTTCGGATACGTTCAGGAAGAGCATGCGCTTCTCTGTGGCGCCGGCCCCCGCCGTGATCTTGAGTCGCTTGCCGGGCTCGATGTAGATGGAGGCCGTCGGCGCGTGAAACGCCCACCACGAGCTGTCTACCAGCGTGCTTCCGTAGACCGGCGGCGGGCTGTTGCTGGCCGCCTCAAGCACGTTCACGGTGTTGAGAATGTTGTAGCTGCGCGGATCGATCAAGTTATAGATATCGAGTGTCTCGCACTGGAAGGCGACACACATCAGCTTCATCTCTTTCTGTACCGGGAGCAGCGTGATGGGATAGCTGGTCTTGCCGAGTTCGCCGAAATCGGGCGCCCATGTGATATGGCCGTCTTCGACCACAAATGGCTCGAAGGCCTTCTGACACAGATGCGGCCAGACTTCGGTCTTCGTACCGAGGCCGACGAACGCGAACTCGCCCTTCTCGTTGGCTGTTGTGATCATTCGACTCACGACGCCGCTCAGCACGAAGGTGTCGCCCTGCGACCGTGCCATCACCAGGGCATGCGGCACCGGCTTGCTCGGCAGGTAGCCTTCTCGAGGATCGAAGGACACCGCGTTGCCCCGGACGCGGCAGATGCTCCGCGGCAAGGAGCGCTTCACGTAGCGCCCGGCCACGTTGAAGGCGTTCGGCAACAGGCAGGCTAGCACGCGAGTCTGCACCAGCAGATTGTCTATGTTAACAGTAGTATCATTCGGCGTGGACGTGAAGAACCGCGAGTCGCAGGCCGTCGCGAAACTGACGGCGGGAATCCCGGCCAATAGGGCGGCCTCATGCTCGAGCGCGAGCGGCGATGGCATGTACGTCTGCCAGTCCTTGCCGGCTGTCGGATTGATGGTATCCACAAAGGCCACCTCTTCCGAGAGGTTAAGGGCCTTGGCGATGGTCGTGGCGTAGTGCGAGGCGCGACGGCCGAGGTCGGACAGGCGAGGCTTCAGGTTGTTCGGCCGCTGTTGGAAGAAGTATCCCGTATAGAACAGACCCACCCGTTGCGCGCCGGTGGACAGATCCAGGCCCAGCAACGCCGCGTGGTCCATCGGCGACACATCGCCTGCAGGAGCATTATGCGCTGCGACCTGCTCCCACACGTAGCGCCGCATGCCTTCGAGGGCCTGGAAGTGGCCCGACGTGGCCAGTAACCGAACGGTCTTCTCGAAACGGAACTCCGCGATGAGTTTGCCCAACTCGATTAGTGTCGCAATGCCGCACGCCTGTTCGGCGCCCGGTGCCAGATCCGGCACGAACGAGCCGCTGTCGTAGAAGCTCGAGAGCACCACGACCTCGGACTTGTTGTGGGCGGCCGTGCTCACGCCCGGCACGTCGATCCACACGTTCTTGGCCGTGCGCTCCTCCCACCGCGCGTCCGAGTAGATCGTGCCCTCGATGCTGCGCCCCTTCAGTTGGGCAATGAGCGGCGCGGCCTCGACCTTGGTCATCCAGAACCGCGGCACGTCCTGATGCGACCGCGTTTGGGTTGTCTGAACCATGTACAAAGGCGGGCGTTCGTTCTCGACGAAGACGATGGCTCTCGCGCCGAGGTCGATGAGATAGAGCCATTCCTCGCGTGCCCCCGTCTCGATGACTACCGTGGCGCCGGCGAGCTCCTGGCCGTCGACGGCGGCCAGGTTGCCGAAACCGGCGTAGACGAGTCGTGTGCGGAGTCCGTCTTTCGAAACGGCGGCAGGACAGACCCCGTTGGGATAGATGGGATGCAACGGATAGGCGGCATCGCCAATCACGATCTCCGCACGGTCGAAGACGGGCACCGTGATTGGGTATTCCTGCACCTGCGGCTCGCCCACCCCGAGGGCACGGAACTCATCGATGAGGTACTGGGCCGCCTGATCGCAGCCCTCCGTGCCGGTGAACCGTGACCCGAGCGCCGAGAGTCGATCGATGTGGTGGGCCAAGGCCTCCGCCGTAATGCGATCCGCCACCTCGCGGTATCGGTCCGGCGTGAAGAGAACCGTTTCGTTGAGATCCGGATCCTTCTCCGTTTCGGTAGCCAGCTTCGAGACGTGCACCTGAATCCCGACCAGGGCGAGGGCGATACAGCTCCATCGCGTGACGTGGCTCAGCGGCAGGCAGATTAACAGGCCCACCGCCGCCAAGGCGCCGAGGGCGGCACGCCCCGCCAGCCACGAGCCCGATCCTCCCGCGAGGAGCACGATGACCAAGAGTGTGGCCCACAGGGCTGTCCAGCCGGTTCGTCTCATTCTAAGATCGCCGTCCCATGATTCTCCCGGCCAGGCTCAGTACGGCCAGAAGTGATACACGTCCACCTCCATGATGATTCCGTACAGGTTCCAGAAACCACCCACCATGAAATCACCCAGAATCAGACCAATGAAGAAAGGCACCACCGGTTTGTAGGCCTTGGCCCCTCCATACTTCAGAATCAGCGCCTTGATCGACCAGGCAATGAAGATGCACAACCAGAGCTGCTCCATGGACCACGAGCCGCTGACGGCATAGCCCACGGGATGGAACGGCCACCATGTCAGGTTCATACGCAGTGCCGACAGCCCCAGGCAGAACAGGAGGCCCACCCCAATGGCCCACACCGGGTTGTGGCGATGCACCTGCGGTGCGGTGAACCAGAGGTTCACTTCATCCCACGCCTCACGGCCGAAGAACTCGCCCGGTCCGATGGCCTGCGCCGCCGCCCCATATTTGTTGAAGACCCACAACATGGCGCCGAAACCGCAGATGATCCCGGCGATGATCGCCACGAACATGGCGATGAGATACCGCCCGTTTTCCATCTTGAGCCGCTCTGCGATCCGGAAGCCCTCGAGACCGTGCGGCATCGGGTGTCCTCGGTACGCCCGATTGAAGAAGTTGAAGAAACCGAACATGGCGGTATCCACGGGGTGATGCTGGTTCATGTGGGTCATGCCGACGGTTTTCATTATCTGGAGCTGGGGCCCGATATGATGGAGATCGTGAGAAGGGGGGCCCAGCTCGGCGCGCATCCGGGTGATCCCGATGGACAAAAGGAAGTAAAGTGCAAAAAACACGATGACGATAGGTGTGCTCATCCCGGCATGGTGGCAGAACCACAGTAGGAATGCCCCGCCCGTCGCGATCAAGACGAGGGCCATGCGGACTTCGCGCCGGTCCCACGCGGTCTCCCGTTCGACCGAGCGGCCGATGAGGATCAGGAAGACGCGTTTGAGATGGTGTCGGGTGATCCAGAGGGCGATGAGGGCGATGGCGTAGTATCCGCCCGCGTTTTGTTCCTCGACGAACGGGAATCCTGGCATGCCGTGGATTCCAATGTAGCTGGCCAAGACGCGCTGAAGCTTCCAGAAGAAGAAGAAGAACCAGCAGGAAAACGCGAGGTCCGTGGGCATGAAGAAACACATGCCGATGGCAAAGGGGTAGAACGATACCCAGGCAGGTCCCATGGCGTTCCAGGGCCGGTTTGGGAAGAAGGTCTGGAGATCCCTTACGTGGACGATGGGGATCTTCGGCCATAGCGGAAACAGGACGTTTAGCCCATTGGCCAGGTCGATCACTCCGGCGATCGCGAAGGCCAGCCAGAAGTACTTGTTGCGGAACAGGGCGCCGATATCCGTTGCCATGGCCATGGGTACCTGGATGACGGGATACGAGAGCTTCTCGTTTTCGGTCCATTGTTTGCGGAGGACGAGGTTGAGTCCCCACAGGACGGCGCAGAGGGCCAAGGTGAACATGAACCACCAGGCCATCGGGCGGAGCCACGGCACCACGTTGGCTGCGCGGAAGATAGATTCTTGGCCGATGTAGGCGCTTTGCAGGGCCGTCTGGTCGCGCACGACGAGCCACTCGGGTACATGCTCGATGATTTCTCCGTAGCGGCCCTCGATCGGCGCATAGCGATGCAGGTGCGAGAGGATAGGCACCAGAATCTCGAGCATATCGTGGCCGCACAGCGCGCTGCTGATACACAGCATGGTGTACACGACCAGGATCTCGGGCGGTTTCAGTGCCCAGGCCGGTCGGAACCGTTGGACAACGAGATTGCCGAGGATGAGCAGGAAGATGAGGAAGACGACATTATAGAAAAGGCTGATGGTCGTCGGTTCGCCCGAGTACCACATGATCTCGGCCACGACCACCCACATGGAATTGAGGGGGATCAGGACCAAACCGATGATAATCGAGCGAAAGGATACCGCCACCCGCATGTTCTCCGACGCGCCAACCCGATGAGTAGGCCCAATTCTGGCATGTGTCAACCTGCGGGTTCAAGTGCGCGAATCGCCCGGGCTGGACCCCGGTGCCGGGCTTTGTCCCGGCATCGGATGGGCACCGGTCGGCACCGCCATTCAGAGCGTGATCCTCGGTGATCCTCGAATCCGTGAAAAAACTTGAACCCGTTCCGAATATGAGGTATAAGCCCACGGTGCCCACGAGGGCTGCGAAAATGAAGAAGTTCTAGAGAGGGCTGTAACTGACGGAGGAGGCACGTTCATGAGCGAAGATCTTCAAACCCGGTTCAAGCTGGCAGGCGAGAATATCACCAAGATGTCGAAGCGACCTGATGGTCCCGACCTTCTGAAGCTATACGCGCTGTTCAAGCAGGCGAGCGAGGGGGATTGCGCGGGAGCTCGACCGGGCATGCTTAACCCCATCGCGCGCGCGAAGTACGACGCGTGGCAGAGTCTCATGGGGACCGCGAAGGAGGAGGCCATGAGGCAGTACGCGGAGTTTGCGGAATCCCTGATCGAGGCAGACAAGAAGCAGAACGCGTAGTCGGCTGAGCCAATCCGGATTTGCAGGGGCTGGGGCCGGGCTCTGATTCTCGGAGCGGCCGGTTCCAGTCCCTGCGGTTCTTCGTGTCGCGCTGAACGCGTTTGCGGAGTACTGGGTCAACGTTCCACGAGAACGCGGGTGGTCGGAGTGTGCGGAAGCTTCTGGAAAGCTCAGGGATTGCAAAGGGTTACCCGCGATTCTGTGCCTCTCTTACCGGCCGAGCAAGAGTCTGGAAAAAGGTTGACAAAGCCAACCCTATACGCTATGATTAACAATATAAGGCCACGTGTGTTTATGGCTTGGTTCACAGCGTGAGGAAGAAGATGGCGGTGGTATCGAAGGTGCCACCGGAGTATGTGTTTTGTGTTGAAATGAGCATATCGTTTGAAAGGGGCGGGGACCCCGCCCGTCGCTTCGGATAGGGGTGTGTGGTCTGTGCGAGACGATTTCGTGTATAATCCCAATAGGGATATGAAGCCAACTCTTGGGTTAACTCGGAGGGGTACTGTTATGCGGTCTCATGGTCTGTTTATGTGGCTGTTGGGTGCAGCCTGCGTTTTTGCGTTGGTGGTTTCGGCGCCGGCGCCGGCTGATATCACCCAGGCGAGCGTCGAGATTCCCACCCAGTCGGCGACCACAGAACTCGGTGGTTACGTGTGGGTAATCACGAACCAGCCTTCGGGTGAAGGCGTTCGTCGGCCCAAGGTGACGATCCATGCGAGCACGTCCATCACGGGTATAGAGGTGGACGAGAAAATCAACAGCTATGCCTATTATCACTGGGGTCAGGGCCGCATGGGCGCGATCAGCAACTTCGGTTCGACGTCGAACTTCACGCGGACTGAAGTGCCGTACGATGGCCTCACCGATGTCTACACGCCCCCCGGATTCGACGATGGCGAATGGCCTCCGTTCTTCGTTAGTGGCGACCACTATATCACTAAGGTTTACTTCACGAGCATCTGGTTGCTGGGTTGGCTCGATGGCGACGACGCGGATGCTCAGACCGAATGGAAGCGCGACGTTACCAAGCCCACGGGAAGCGTGTCCATCGATGAAGGCGATTCCACGACGCATACCGATGTAGCGCTCACGCTGTCGGCAACCGATCCGACGGGCGGCGACCCCTCGGCTTCGGGCGTGTCGGAGGTCGGCATCAGCAACACGGACGACTCCTTCCAGTGGTTCGGATGGACGGGCACGGGCGGTGTCATGGCCAAGACGTGGTATCTCGAAACCGGCGGTTCCGGCGACCGTACGGTCTATGTGCAATACAAAGACCGCGTGGGTCATATCAGCAATACGTACTCGGACACCATCTACTTCAACCGTCCTCCGAACGGGTTCCAACTGTACAATGCATTGCGCCAGCCGGTAGTGTCCTTGACCGTGGATGACGATTGTGAGCAGGACGAGGTTATCGGCAGCATCGAGGTCCTCGACCCGGATAAGGTCTACCTCAACGGCGATTCCTTCACGTGGAGCTCGGTGAACGTCCCTGCGTTCGGCACGCGCTTCGATCTTGGCAATACCATTTCCACCACGCCGGACGGCACGAGCGAAATCGAGATTATCGTCAACAACCCGGTCATGATTGACTATCATCAAGCGCAGCCCTACGGCGGGTCCTTCGGCCTCAACGTTACCGCCACCGACTCGGGTGGTCAGTCCATCACGACGCCGACACCCGTTCAGATTTGGGTGCACGACAAGACCCCGCCCGTGTGTATCCGCAACCGGCCCTCTACCTACGGCCCGACGAATGCTTCCAGTGTCGCGTTTGACGTGCGGTTCGACGAAGACATTCAGGGCCTTGAAGACGGCAACGACGCCGTTGTCCAGTTGACCGGAAATGTCTCCTACACCGGTCTGGTGATCCAGACCATTACGGCCCAGCGGTACACCGTGACGGTACAGGGCTTGCATGGCACCGGCGGCGATAACCTCGGCACGCTGAAGCTCAAGATCCGCTGGAGCTTCCCGAGCAGCATTACGGATGTGTCCGGAAACCGCATGGAAGACGATCTCGATAGCGATGTGGTGCAACTCGACTACACCCAGCACCTTGTCTCGGTCAATCCGCCATCGCCTTCCTTTACACGCAACGGCCCGATCGACTTCCTGGTCCAGTATCAGGGCGCCTATGTCAATCCGCCCACGTACAAGATTGACCTGACCGTAGCGGATGTCATCCTCCACACGACGGGTAGCGTGGTTGTCAACCAGATCCAGTTGCCGGATGCCTCGCCGACGAACATCACGCCGACGGTCCGGCTGGTCGGTATCACCGGCGACGGGTCGGTGGGTATCTCGATTGCGGCGGGTACGTCGGTCGACCTCTCGAACAACCCGGATGCCGGAGCGGCCGAGAGCGCTCACTGCTTTGTCGATAACACCGCCCCGACGATCGGTATCAATCCGGATCCCGAGAATCCGAGTCCGTCGTTGGCTGATACCAACGCGGGCCCGGTGACCTATACCATCCTGTACTCGGGCGCCGATATGGTGACGTTGAGTCCCGACGATGTGAACCTCATCGCCACGGGGACGGCCACCGGTACGGTGACCGTGGACATCCTCAGCACCGAGGATGCCATCGTGACGATCAGCAATATCGCCGGTAATGGCACGCTGGCCATCAGTATCGATGCTGGTACCGCCGCCGATAACTTCGGCAACACGGCGCCTGCCATGCCGGAAACGGCAGCTTTCAACGTGGACAACTCCCTACCGACGGTGACCCTGTCGGCGCCGGTCTACGTCGAGCCCTTTGCCACCTACGGCAAGGTGAACCAGACGACGACCGCCACGTTTAACGTGACGTACTCCGGCGCGGATAGTTGGGTCGACCTCCGGAAGGAAGACGTCCAGCTATCGCTTGCGGGCACCATCAACGACGCGGCGCTCGATGTGGCCGTGACCGACGGTACCACAAGCACGCCTCAGGTCGTCCTCAGCAACATGCAGGGCGATGGTACGATCACGGTGACCCTTGCTCCCGGACGCTCTCAAGACATCGCCGGGAATAACGATACCGGCCCGGGCCTGAGCTATGACGTGACGGTGGACAATACGCCTCCGTCTCTGGCCATAGGCGCTCCGAGCGCGTTGCGCGCCAACGTCAACAGCGTGATCTCGTTCCCTGTGGTGTACGCGCACACGCCTTCGCCGACCGTCGAACTGGTTCCGCCGGCGGTCATTATTGACACGACCGGTACTGTCGATCAGAGCGAGATCTACGTCAACGTCGTCAACGGGAGCTCGTTGACCCCGACGATCGAGCTGGGCGTGAATACGCCGACGCTTCAAGCCGGTCTCATCGGAGACGGCCAGTTGCGCATCAGCGTCGCTCCGGCCACATCGCATGACGAGATCAACAACATGGCTTTGGGTACCGACCCGAGTGTGTGGGTTACGATCGATAACACGGGTCCCGGTATCTCGCTGGCCACGCCGTATCCGCACGGCCAGCCCGGTGAGCCGGCTGTCACGACGCGCGATTATGGTCCCGTCATCGATGTGCCGGTGTTCTACTCGGCCGATGCCGCCGGCATGGTCAACCTGAACACCCCCAACATCCATGTGGAGAAGCATGCCGGCATCGGTAACCTTGGAAGCGCCTGGTGGCAGGTCGTAGACGGCACCTCCTTGGCCCCGTTGGTTCAGTTGTCTCAGTGCGACGGCGACGGCACGATCTTCATTTGGGTCGAGCCCGGGACGTCCACGGATGACTTGGGCAACCTGGACCTCGGCTCGACGGCGAGCGAGTTGATCACGGTGATCAACACGGCGCCCAGCGTGTCGATCCGACTGCCGCAGGGCACACCCACCAACCAGTACGGGACGGTGACCTACCAGCTCGATTACCGCAATGCCACCCACGTCGAGCTCACGACCGACTATATCCAGCTCTATCGTCTCTCCGGCGATCTGGATATGGGCGCGATCGACGTACAGATCACCTCGGGCGCGAATCCGTTGACGACGCAGTTCGTGAACCTCACGAATTTTGTCGGCGACGGCACGTTCCGGCTCTCCGTCGATGCCTTCAGCTCATGGAATGACGGTGGATTCTACGACAGCGGCGCGGAGTCTTACTTCCCCGTGACCGTGGATAACACGCCGCCGACCATGACGATTGCCGCTCCGTCGACGCCGACCACGATCAACGGCCCCGTGTCGTTCGACGTGACGTTCTTCGGCGCCAGTTTCGTTACC
>Ga0116157_10003092_pt1 | contig 16004 bp, 19 predicted proteins | sample AD_UKC048_MetaG_FD_89882 | JGI IMG/M metagenome (GOLD analysis project Ga0116157, IMG submission 89882) | Active sludge microbial communities of municipal wastewater-treating anaerobic digesters from USA - AD_UKC048_MetaG | ecosystem: Engineered > Bioreactor > Anaerobic > Digestate | place: USA...
GAAGTAATCTTGCTTCTTATCTTTAAATTCAAAATCTGCTTCTTCAAAGTAGTTTGGAATCACTACATCATAATTATTACCGTTGACACTCTTTCCTTCACTTCTCCACCCATAAGTAAAGTTTTGTAAGAACGAAGACTCAAATGCTTTATATGCACAATATGACCCCCTATATCCTACGCCCGGCTCACAGGTTAGAAATAGTTTAACTTCATCAGCGATTGGTTTATCGTTGGAACCCATTGAGCACAGTAAAAAGTGGTCATCCTTCTTTCTTTTGTTGATTTCTTTTATAGCATTCTTAAAAAACTTTTGACTTGCTTTGTTGTAAGGGGGATCAAAATTATGCTTAAAAAACGAGCTGGTATGGTCATAGCCGAGCTCAAACCTATTATCTCCTACTCCATACTCATCTCTAATATCATTCAAATCTAGCACCTTTACATACTCAGTACAGATAGGATCACCACCTTCTACTCCATAGACATAAACAGTATGACCTGCTTCTGTTAGCATCTTGCTTAACTTCCAAATTTTTTGTGTAAACGCACAGCCAGGGAATCTTTCAGCTACTGGTAAATGTGTTAGTCCTAAAAAATGAAAGGTATGCTTCATGGTCTAAAATAAGTTGGTAAAGGCGAAGTTTGATAGTGTAAATTTAATTTTATCCATTCAATATAAAGACCTATGTCTGATGTTACCTCTATATCAACTATTGGCCACGATATAACAAATGTATAGTTGTCCGGTTCTGTTCCGACTTTTTGTATATTTGATAGTTCCAATTCCAAACTATCAATATTCCGAGAATTGCCATAAGTTACGATTTCATATGAGGCCCCATCACCCCAGAGGGCATCACCAAGAAGGGTGGTATTGCCAACATCTATACGGCTTCCTCCATCATATATAGAAGGGTGTATAAAATCATCAAAGACAGTAGTATTAGTTTCAATATCCAACCTCCTTTTCATTGATACAGAAATACCAGTCAATCCAGTAGTTTCTATTGGCACACTCGTTGATAGGGTAAGCCATGTTACTCCCCCCGAAAAAAAAGTAGTTGAGCTCCAAGCATAATCTTCGCTTCCATTTAGGATGTTATTTTCATTTGTCCAATTACTATTAACATCACTTACCGTATCAAAATATCTAGAAATTGTACTCATAGCTTAAAAATTCCGTAATAACATAAACCGTTTGCACCTTTAGTGCCATCTAACCTCTCTACCTTTCCATATCCACCTAACCATTTATCTAGGTCTTTCTTAGTTAGATTATGAATATGTCCAGGAGTAATACCAGTTTCTACCCATTCAAACACTCTTACTATCTTTCCCGCCTTTAAAGCGTTGTGGCATATCTTTTCTGGGTTTTCTGTGTGTTGAAGCACATTGTAGAACCAAACTTCATCAAACCCTTTTAATTCTGGATAGGACACATTTGAATAAAGGTCTATATCTTCTGCCTTTATATTTATAAATGTAATTCCCTTTTCCCTATACCTTTCTTTAACCCATTCGGGATAAGAGCAGGGATCAACTACTACACAACCTTCCGGCTTTTCTACTTTAAGCAGCATTGAAACTTCTCCACCACCTATATCTAATACCTTTCCATAGTTTTTAAAATTGTAAGGAGTATAAGCAGTACGATAAACTTCAATACCCATCTTGGAGGCATAGACGAATTGCTTTTCTTCTTCATGGAAAGTATTTGCTCCTATGGTTTCATGCCAGTGAGCTTCGAATTGTTGTGCTTGCTCCCACTCGTTCATTTAACTGTAAATGGTTCGGTATAAAAATTATACTCTATTGTTCTCCCCATTGTAAGTTTATAAATTACCCTGCATGTATACCTATATGTTTCTGGTACTAAACTCATAGGGACATCAACCGCCCTTACTTCATTATGATCTCCTACTGTATTATTATTTGATCTTTCCGAAACCTGGTAAATGATTTCATCCTCAAAGGCACACTGCATTGTAGCTGGAATATTCATTAGTTTGGTGAAGTCCGATCTATACATTAAGATTCCACCATTCTCAACCTCTGGTGTAAGAACTTCGTATACACCATTACCGTTCTTATCAACCTTATCAAATTTCAGTATTTCAAAAGGGTAGTAGCTCATATAGGCATAAAATATCATTATGCCAAAAGCTAGTAATAATACTAAGTAGCTGAAGTAATCTAATAAATCTTTAAATTTCATAGTTGTAACCCCCTTGTTAAAGCGGTAACAACCGCAGTTAAAATTAATCCTATCACACCATAAACTAATTTCTGAATAGTAGATAGGCGCTCATTTAATATTTCACACTTTGTAGTTAACTTTGCCACTTTCTCTGTGAGTTCTTTAATAGCTTCTGTATTTTCTCTTGTATCTTGTGCGTTACTCATTATGCCGCTTCATAAAATCCCTGAATTGATATTTCGTCTGTATTCGCCCATGTAAAAGGCGTTGTCGCTGCAGGATCAGTGTAACCCACATAACTACCACCTGCGTTGTATATCCACAGCGATCCAAGTGTACCCCCAGTTCCCATATATACAGTTCCAGCATAATAAGCAGTGCCAGTATCCCTATAAACTACTTCCGCTATTCTATTAACTCCAGCACCATAGTTTTTAGCCGCTACTGGTAATGCAAAATATGGTGAACTTCCCATAGAGCTTGTAGTGCCAAAGATAAGCTTAATGCGGAATATAACTGTTTTGCCTATAAGTGCATAGTAGCCAGCGTTGGTGGCATTGCCTACTGTAAGATTAGTCCAGCTAGGTGTCCATGTTTTCCAGTCGGCTACATGAATTACTTTATTTGCCGAGCCATCACCTATCAAAATACTTTTATCTGTAGCGTCAAAACCATATTGTCCAGCAGTAGTACCACCAGCACCTGATATTATCGGTGATGTCAATGTAATCCCGCTATTCATTGCTTGTGTTTTTAATTTCGTTTCAGCCACTCTAGTTTATATAATAATTAAGCTGCTTCATAAAAACCCGACAATTGTAAAGTATAACCATTAACATTACATTCCGAATTGTCATAAGTGAAAACCTTTGCAGTTGTAGTAGATATTCTATAAACATTCAACATTTTACCCACTGCCGTACTCTCCCTTCCCCAGCCAATAGAATATCCAGCACTTGCATTTGAGGTTACTGGAAGTGAGAATTGTAAAGATGTTGATGTACCCTTATCTGTAACAGAAACTGTTAAGTGATAATATACAAGTTTGCCTGCCTGAGCGTATCTCCCAGATGCACTAACTGTTGTAAAACTTCCAGAAGCAGCTGATATAGTAGGACTCCATGCGTTCCATGCTCCCATATGAATTATTTGGCTATTACTACCATCACCTATCTGTAAATCCTCACCTGTTCTATCAAATCCTATTGATCCATCCGCGGTTGGTGAACTATCCGCTAGTACCAAAGTTGGAGTGTTTACTGTCGGGCTAGTTAGTGTCTTATTAGTTAATGTCTGGGTATCACTTGTCCCTACTACATCACCTGCGGGCATTGTCTTTCCATACCCGCCTATGTATTCCCATGTGCTTGTTGAATCATTGTATATTTTTAATCTTCCCGCCATTTTAAATGTTTAATAGTTAAGCTGCTTCATAAGTACCAGTAGCTATAATAGTATGCGTGGCCGCCCAGGTATAAGGAACCGTTGAGCTAATTGCTCCCCAAACTCCATAACTCCCGGATGTTGTTAGACACCAAATATTGCCTTCTTTAGTTATCACTCCAATTGCAACCGAACTTCCTCCAAAAAGCGTGACATTACCTATAATCGTATAAGACAAATGAGTAGCTATTGCTACGGGAAGGGTTAATATCAAAGCTCCTACTGTTGGTGTTGCTCCTAGTGTTAAGGAGGCCCTAAAATGTACTGTCTTTCCTATCTGGCAATATGCCCCTGTATTAGCCGCACCTGCTCCATTATTGGTTAGATTAGTCCAAGTAGGTGTCCATGATGTCCATGCCCCTGCACCAGTCGGAAACATTGTTGCAAACTGTACCCCATCTAGTGTATCTGCATTACCACTTACACTTATCGCCTGTTGATAACTTACCAATAGTACCGATCCAGTTGTAGGGGCGGTAGTAAAGGTTATTGTATTACTATCTGTTTCTGTATAATCTGCTCCACCACCCTTCATTAACTGTCCATCTCTATATACTTGTATTGTCCCTGCAATATAGTTATTAGCAGTATCATAAACCGTATTAGAGCTATTTACTAACCCGCTAGGTACTTCATTAAAGACAAAGGAGTTACCATCGTGATAGGTGGCATCATCTGTATCCCACCATAGCTTTCCATCTGCTGTTGCAGGAGCGCTTGTTCCTACATAAGGTACATCCGCACCTGTCCCAGTATCTCCCTGTACTCCTGTATCTCCCTGTGCTCCAGCCACACCAGTGTCGCCTTGAGTTCCAGCCCCTGTATCACCAGTTACTCCTGTATCCCCTTTCGCCCCAGTAGTTCCAGTAGCTCCAGTCACACCAGTAGCACCCGCAGCTCCAGCACTTCCAGTATCTCCCTGTTCTCCCTTTTCTACTAATAAACTCCAATATGTTGTTTCGGTAACAGGATTTTTATTTGTTCCGTTTTGTATTGATATATACCCACTTCCATTATATTCAACACAATCATTAATTGTATATGCCGTACCAGAGTCCCATGCACCTTTCCATGGATATTCTGTTCCTGTATCGCCAGTTACGCCAGTATCGCCTTGGTCACCAGCGTTACCCGCTGAACCTGTATCTCCCTGTATTCCAGTATCACCCTGGTCGCCAGCTGAACCATTTGCTCCTGTAGCTCCTGTAACTCCAGTTGCTCCAGTAACTCCTGTGGAACCCGTAACTCCCGTAGCGCCTGTAACTCCTGTGGCACCTACCACTCCAGTATCGCCTTGCGTACCTGTATCTCCTTGAATACCTGTATCACCTTGATCACCTGCGGTTCCGGTTTCTCCTTGTGTACCTACACCAGTATCACCCCGAACGCCTGTATCACCCTGTGTCCCAGTAGCACCAGTCACTCCAGTTGCTCCAACAGCTCCGGTATCACCAATACCCGTATCACCTTGGATACCAGTATCTCCTTGCGCTCCAGTATCTCCGGCAACGGTTGAATCCGCTCCAGTATCACCCTGTACTCCTGTAGCCCCAGTAATTCCAGTGGCACCAACCGCTCCAGTTGCTCCTGTCGCTCCAGTAGCACCTGCTCCAGTGTCACCCTGTGTCCCTGTATCACCCTGATCCCCTGTCGTTCCCGTATCTCCTTGAGTTCCTTGTGTCCCAGTATCACCTTGAGTTCCTGTATCACCCTGAGTTCCTGTTGCTCCAGCCACACCAGTGCTTCCTGTTACTCCTGTATCACCACTAGTCCCAGTATCTCCTGCAACACCAGTAGCACCCACAGCTCCAGTTGCACCGGTTACTCCGGTATCTCCTACACCAGTGTCGCCTTGAGTACCTGTATCACCCTGATCACCCTGAGTACCAGTATCGCCCTGTACACCGGCCCCGGTATCGCCTTGTATGCCAGTATCACCTTGCACAGTAGAATCTGCTCCAGTATCTCCTGCTACACCAGTATCTCCTTGGACACCAGTATCTCCCTGTGTGCCAGTATCACCAGCAACCGTTGAATCGGCTCCCGTATCTCCTTGGATTGCATTATCTGTAATATAATCTTGTAATTCTTCTATATATGCCTTAGTAATTAATAAAGCAACTCTAGATCCAGCAGCGTGTACTTTACCAGTAGTTCCATCTTGTCCTCTAGTTATAGTAAACGTATCACTTGATACAGCGGTTACTTTAACTATCTCCATATTAGAATCATCACCAGGAGAAGTGTAAAGTTCACTCCATATAGTTATTAAAAAATCACCTGAAGTTGGAAACAATGTACCATCACCAGAAGTAACAGAACATTCAGTAGCTATCGCGGTTATATCAGATGCTAATTCTGTTCTTGCGTTATTTGCAACTTTTAAAAACGCCATTAGCAGTTATTTAATATTGAATATACACATAAGCATCGTGAGTACCATCAGTGGTCTCAGTAGCTGTTACTTTAATAAACTTAAACGCATAATTCTCTAAATCTAATGCGTATATTGCATCAGCATTAGCTGTACCAGTATCGTAACTAGCAACTCTTGTCAAACCTTCGGATATAGCATTCGCAGCGTTAACAACTAACATGTTAAATGCATGATATGTCGTTCCATCTAATGAACCAGTAACTGTAAACACTGTTTTTCCTGAACTATGATTTGTTCTAACGAATCTACATACTACTTTCTTTGCATCCTCTATATTAATAGCTGGTGAAGAAGTTGTTGCTGTAGCTCCATTAATTACATGTAATAATTGTGTTCCTGCCATTTGTATTTATTAAAAATTATTACTTACTTACTAATCTGGAAACCCACTCTCGTAGGTTCCCAATCAATAACTAAGAAGTTGCTCTTAATACTAAGTAATTGATATCTGCATCATTACTTGTATTAGCTGCACTTAACACAAATGTAACTGTTCCTGATCCAGCTACTGCTGAACTAAGAGTTGCAGCCTCAGTAGGCGCTGCTGCAATACTAGCCACAACTGTATCTGTTGCTGTTACTCCAGCCACTGTTGCTGTACCAGTTGCTCCTGAACCTGCCCATTGATAAGTACCAGCATACTTAACAACATGAGAAGGTGCTACTGCTGAAGCAAGATTAACTAATCCTACTCCACCAGACGCAATCTTATCAGTTGTTACTCCGCTATCTGCAAGGTTTGTAGTACCAACACCACCCGCTGCTATCTTATCAGTTGTTACTCCGGAATCTGCTAACTCTGCTGTTCCAATAGAACCTGCAGTTGCTTGAATATCTGCGGTAATTGCTCCAGCAGACGTTATAACTGTTGTTCCATTCACTGAAAAACCAGCGGCAGAATCTACAGGTCCTGAAAAATGTGTAGTTGCCATAATTTAAAAATTCACTAATCTAAATATTTTACCTTCTATTATCGTAAGAAGTCTAACGATTAGTTACGATCACGGTTTCACGTGATATTCTGATAAACCTGTAGTACCTATCTTTTTCTTAAGATCACTTACAAGTTTCATCTTATTTAGTATTCTACTTTGATCTGCAGATGTCACTCCTGGCTTTTTAAGCTTATCACTCATTTTAGAGATCAACCTATCAGCCATTTTCTGATGATAACTAGGATCTTTCTTTAAAAGATCTTTTATTACCCTATCATCTGTCATGTTCATTTTAAATACTTCTAATCTATTAATTATGGCGGAGGTTAAACGATAAGGTAAAACTTAATGAAAACCCCTATCTCTCCGCCATGCATTTTTAAAGTTGATCAACATTAGTCAATGAATTAATCAGAGACCGTGGTTGAAGCATCACCAATGGAAGCCCAAATACCTCTCCAATCAGTCCAACCTCTTGCTCTCTCGTATCTGATCTTGTAATATACAACATCATTCATGAATCCAGCAGATTCGTCTTTCTCAATTGAGGGTTTCTCTCCCCATTGCCATAATAGACCATGATTGGTTCCATCTTGTAGATACCATTTATTATCATCTGCTGCTGTTCCAGTAGCTGCTGCTCCAAGATATCTTAAACCTACTAATTCCAATAATCCTTTATAGATATTGTAATCATTATCTGATGTTGTAGGTCTTAGATCGCTCTTAAGAACAATTTGAGCTAATTTGAAATTTGCAGTACCCTTTGGAATCAATAATCTAGTAGCATCAAGATCAATTGTCTCTCCTCTATCATCTAACTGATTCTGAAGAGCAATAATACCTGTCCATAGATTTGCTTCACTAAATGCAATAGAACTCGCAGAAGTGTTAGATTGTGCAGTTCCACCATCTGATCTCAAGTGACCAACGGAGAACAAATTTTTTGTATCTCCATAAGCACACATTGTTGCGGTTGGTGTTGCCCATCCTAATGTAAGAATCTGAGCAGCTTGCTTGCCAACATCTCGTCTAGCAGCTTTAGCTAATTTCTTACCAGCATCTGTCAAATCTTTTGTCCTACTCCACTTATTCATCTCCCAAGTAATAGGTACTGTTACACCTCTCTTGGTTACTGTGAAGTTAGTGTTATAAGTAGCAATAGGAGCATCCTCTGGATATCTACTACCTTCATTAATCTCTGAGAATGTACCAGCCAAACCAGTGAATCCTGTCATTTCATCTGTCTTATTGGTCTGCTTATCTACATTGAAATAAGCTTCCAACATTGGCTCATTCTCCTTGTATTCGTCAACAAAATACTTCTTAATAGCAGCATCAACCGCTTTAGAAAGAATAGATGTTGATACAGGAACTTGTGGTGTTGCCATGTTTCAAAAATCTAAAAATTAAGTTAAACCGTAAAGTATATGTTCAGCTATCATGAAAACTCCAATACTAGCATCTCCATTATAAGGAGGAATTTCAGAATTGAACTCTAACATCACAAACTGCCCTGATGCTCCAGTTGTTGAAGAATCAATCAACTGTGCTCCAGTTGTTCCAGTTAGATCAAATCTAGTACCTACGTGAGTTGTTGCTAAGATTGTATTTACTTGATCAGCAGCACCAAATACTACTAAAAATGGAGTTACATTAACATTTGCAGTTCCACCTGATGTGGCTGCTACCTCATATACACCAAGCAGAGCGGTGCCAGCGGTGCCGACTTGAACTTTTCCACTAGTAAATTCAGCTGCATCTCCTGCTGCTGCTACTGCACTTGTCTGCGTGAACTGTCGTCTTACACTTGGTATACCTGGTACGAAGGAACCCCTTGGTTGAAAACCGTATACTGCCATGATTAAAAAACTAATAAATAATTAACCAACTATCAATCTTGAATTGTCTCTATAAAGAGCATATTCAGACTTACTCTTAAAACCCATACTCTGCGCCATAGACCACTCATCTTCTGGTACATATGGTTCTTTAACTGATTTAGTTATCGAACCTTTTGGAGGTGTTGATATTGATGAAGCGATACTTGAAGCTTGAGATAAACCTTTAAGCTCTCCAGTTTCTTCTGCTTCTTTAAGTAGAAGTTCTGGTTTAAAATTACGCTTATACGCTAACTCAATTGCTTCTTTTGGTGTCATAGATCCTTTAGAGTTTCTCTCTATCATACCTGCAGCTTGAAAAATTAGGTTATGTTCTTCATTACTGAGTTCGGTATGTTCGTTAATAAAATCTCTAATAGAATCTTGCCTACTTCGTATCTTTGCTTCTTTCTCTGCCAACAACTCTTGTGCAGCTAACTGTTTAACCGGATCTGGTGTAAACATAGGTTGCTGTACCGTTGGATTCTGTACTTGGCCAGTGTTTTGAGTTGTAAAAGAACTTTGCCAATTAGGATGTCGCTGTCTTACAATCTGATCTGCTTCATACTCGGTATAATTTGACGTTTCCATCAAAGCTTTCTTGTATGTAACAGGATCTCTCATAATCCAATTACTAACAGTCCCATATTGGCTCTGCAACCTCTGCATTTCTTTCTGAACTTGTTGCAGTTTACCATATTCTCTCTTCATTCTAGTGATTTCATCTTCGCCAGAAGCTTGTTCTGACTGGCCGATGTTTTCCTGCTGAGGCTCGTTGACGACCGCATCGGTGTCGTGGGAGCTTAAATCTTCTTGAGGAGTAGAATCACTTATTGACTGGTCCTCAAGTATTTGATTTTCTTCCATGTTACTAAATAATATTATATAAAATTAATCTATCTCATGTAAACTTACTATTAAACTACTATTTCTTTAACTTAACTGGAGCTTTACTAAACTCATTCAACCTATCTTTTAATCTTGCTAAACCTACTACATAACCATGCCTAAAACCAGATGTATATACATCTTGCCTATCATTAGGTGTAGGATACGCCACTAATGCTTCAGACTTGAGCTGATCTATATCTTTAGTAACAAGTCTATCCCATATCTTGATCCATTCACTATCTAATTGAGCGACAAACTCTTTCTTATCTTGTTCGGATAAAATATCGTCATTCATGTTAGTTTTGTAAAAAATTAAGTTTATTATTATGTTTTATTCGAAATTATTATATCCCTTGCATCCCAGGTGGCATCTGATTCGGTAAGTTAATATTACCATCAACTTGCGGTGGCACCATTCCCTGAGGTTGAGGAATCGCTCCTAGAGCCATACCAGGCATCTGTTCTTGCGGTACTCCAGTCTCCATAGGCTTCATTGCTCTCAAACCAACTTGACTTGGTATCTGATCACCTTGCATGTGATATAGGAACTTCTCTATTATTCCTTCTATATCTTTTGCTTGCTTCATAATGTTCTGATCCATCATACCAATCTCTTGATTAATAGTCATCTGCTCTTTTATCTCGTTAAACTTATTCTGCCAAAAACCAAGCTGCTGATCATGAATCATCAAATGTTTCATTGACTCTCCCGGTATCGGTTGAACATTCTTACCATCATTTAACTTAATATTCTGTTGTAATGCTCTAACTATATCGGCCTCTTCATTACTTTCTGGTTCTAATAATACATCTTCTGGTATATCGTTTGTCTCTACTAACCATTGAGCTAATTTAACACCATCAAACAAAGGCAATGGAACTTTCTTAAATGATTCAGGATCATTAGGTATTACAGCAAATGGCATCAATTTATCCCAAGCTTGTTGTGCAACTTGAGCATCGAATGCTTTACTCTTAACCTTGATCGATTCTGCAGATAATTGAATATCTAAATCACCCTCCAAGTTTAAATACTCACTCTTGAGCTCGAAGAATGATAATTCACCTTTCTTAGTGTTTTCAATCAAATCATTATCCTGTATACCAACCTCTTCGTCTTCAAATCTAAATTTTCTAAATACTTTCTGTAACTTTTCTTTATTATCTTCACCTACTATCTTCTTAACTCTAGGTACAGAATAAAATTGAATCATCAACTCAACTATATGCTCTGCTAATTTAATCAAACCTTCACTAAAACTTTCCATTGTAGCTACTATAAATTGATCTACAACTTCTTTATCTATCATTGATTGAGTAGCCGTCTTATCCTTTGTATTTATTCCGATCTGAGATGGATCGAACTGTGTTGCCATTGTAGCATCTTGCTTAATCTTCTCTAATACTACAAACGAACCAGTATCCATTGGTGTTTGAGGTATATACTTTACAACCTGATCTAATGGTCTACCATCAATATTTACTGGTAATACTCTACCACCTGTCTGATTATATGCCTCAATGAATTTAATAAAATCTCTTTCATTAACAATGTAAGAGTCTCTTAACTTCTGATGCAACATATCATACTGCATATTTTTTAGGATCTCTTCCTCTGATTGTAATGCCATTAACTGATCTGCTAAACCTCTCCAGAAGAACCTATGAGTATGCTCAATAGCTCCAATCTTTATATATGTAATCTCTTTATGGTTATATGGTAAAGGTGTAGATCTTATCAATATATCATTTGCTACTATCCGATATTTATCATTCTCTACATCTTCCATTTCTAAGATCTCTACATACTCTTCCTCTTCATCATTTGGTAATTCTAAATCTTTTATTAAATCCTCGTCATCAAAGTTGTTAACCGCTTTTACTTTATCAACATCAAAACAATTTGGATCTTCTTTATATTCTGATTTAAACTGATCTAATGTGATTACTCTTCTACGAATAAACCAATTAGAAGCATATTCTAAACCGTGAATCTTTCTTGCACTAGGTTGTGGAAATACTTCTCTATAATCTATTGGCTCGAATACAATATCATCATACTCAACTACAACTTCTGGATCACCAAATATAGTCTTTTTACCACTATATTCCTTTAATATCTTTTTATCTTCAGCACTCATCAAACTTGGATCTTTCTTCGCTAATCTCACCTTTTTCTCAAGTTTAGTATAATATACTCTACCAAATGCTGTACCATATATCAATGCATCTTTAAACCACGTCGCTAGTTTATACTTCATTCCAGACTTACGGAAGAAGTAGTTAAGAACTTTCTGTATAACTTTAGCTTTTAATTTATCTCCTTCTTCTACTGGTAATACAGTAAAACCAATATTTATCTGCTTGATCTTATGCATCGCAGACTCTACTCTACCAGTAGTCATTGGAGACTTCACATTAGATTTGAAGTCATCGTCATCTAATGGCTTGTACCACATTGACCAAACTTTCTCTTGTCTCTCTCTATAATCAAACCAACTACCATCACCATCTTTTGTCTTTTCCCATGGACAACTAGTTTTTAACCAGTCTAAAGACATTTTGTAGTTATCTCTAACTACTGTCATATCTTTGAAATTATCCTTTACATCTTTACTGGTGGTCATATTATGTTCCTTTTTCCAGCGATTATACAAATCTGTATTGTCTTTTTTAGACTTTTTCTTCTTGGCCATGTTATACAATATTATATATAAAGCTTAGTTTTACTTAGTTTTTATTTTTCTTGTTCTCGTTCGTGCTTCTTCATATGAGCTATCAAACCTAATTTGCCTTTAAATACCTTACCGCAAACTTCACATTTTAAATCGTCTGGTTGTTGAACTTCAACTTTAGTTTCTTCGTGTTTATCTGTTTCACTATTCATTTCTTCAAACAACATATAACCCATAGTGATTTTTTTACCTGTTTGATCTTCTAGAGTAGTTTGTTCAAATCTATCTTTGAACTCTGTATAACCATACTCTGATATAACAGATTCTCCAGCTGGTAATACGTATACACTCTTAGATACTAAATTACCATTTGAATCGAATCTATTAATAATATTAACTCCTCTCAATCTCATCGCATTTTCGATTTCTGATTGAATATTAACTTTCATTCTGCCAGTTTCTGGTGATGTACCAGTTTTAGCTTCTTGTAATTTCTTTTGTATTACTTTTTCTATTTCGTCATATATAGAAAGATCTCCATTTTTAATAATAGAATAATCTTTAAGTAGGTTATAACTCCAATCAAATTGAGAATCTTTAACTACTGGACCATTACATTGGATTCTATCCGCGCCTTTACCATAAAACTCTGTACAAATAGATACTGGTTCACCAATTCTGTAGTTCTTACCGCATCTGGTGCAATGTGGTTTAACTTGATTTACTACTTTGAAATACTTCATGCTATAAAAATAAAAAATAAGTTTATTTAGTTAGAATTCTTTGAACTTTTTTGCGTATTGATTAAGATATATTTTAATATTTATATCGTCCTTGTGTAAAATTGATTGATTTTTTTTTGTAATATCTAAATTTGGAAGAATATATTTTTTCCAAAGTTCGTAATGGCAATCAGGGCATAACTTTATGTCCTTTACTCCCTGACCTACGATTAATAGATCTTTAGATTGAATGGTCTTTTTACATTGGTCACATTGTTCTATCAGGTTGAGTATTTTCATTGTAAATTATCTTGCATTGGGGATATACTTATTTAATTTAGGTACTGATTTCCAGTTAAACGATTCTTCTTGTAATCTATCTGGTGCGTTATCTGCCATATACTCTAAACAAGATCTATGGTGGCTAGTCCAGTCATGTATAGGATACTTAATTGGTGAAGTTGATTGACTAGTTTCTGATCTTTCTGGGTATTTAGCGTTTCTAATACAGTCTATAAAGTATTCGTTATTTTCTGAGTCGATAGATAATTTCTTTAAAAATAGTAATGTCTTTTGTTTTTGATCATAATGTGTTTTATTAGCCCAAGATTTTGTTTGAACATATATGCCATGCTTATTAAGTATCTCTTGAGTTGATATAGCACCCATTTGATAACTTCTTTTAGCTACATCTGGATCACCAAAGTGAGTAGCTGCTTTCCATTCTTTATGTTCTCTGATTTTATCTACGTCCTTTAACGAATATACGTAATGAGCAGAAACAATATTGCCAGTAATAAAAGGAATAAAATACTCGATATCTTGGTTGCTGTTTTCATAACTGTCTATTAAATACCAATGATCAGTTGAGTGGTTCCATTGATACCATTGTATCGCTGTTCCATCTAAACCAAAGTCCCAACTAATAAATAAAGGTAGTGATGGATTATATTGGATTCTTCTTATCTCGCATTGATTGAATTGGCTTGCATAGACCGTATTCTCTAATGAACCTTGGTACGATATATTTAGTTCTCGTTCGAATTCTTCTCCTGATTTCTTAGCTCGTTGTCGTTCAACCCATTTTTCATCTTTTCTAGGATCTTTAGTATAATGAAATGTAAACTTTACTGCTTTACCAGATTGAACTAACTTATAAAAGAAACTTGATCTTCCTGTTGGTGCTGGAGTTGAAATAGCTAATCTAGTGGTAGTAGATTCTCCAGCTGATTCCCACGAACTTTTAGCGAATGGCCAAAAACCTAATTCATCAAATAATACTAAATTAGATCTACCAGCTCTAGCAAAGTTCTCGTTAGCTGATTCTCCCGTTATTGTGTTCTCATTGTCTGGTCTAGATAATCTCATATATGTTCTATGCTTACTAAAATCAAATCCCTCTGGTAACATCCATTTCGGTAATCTTTTAAGGTTATAATCTATCTTCCAAAACAATGAATCTGGATCATCTGTTTTATCTACATAAGATTCAACTCTAGAACCTATTTTAGCATTAAACTCTCTAAATAACCAATGGTGTAATACTATTGGCACTAATAAAGTATATGAAGCTCCAACATCTCTCGATTTCTCAATAACACCATCTTGTCTTGTTTCTAATAACGCATCTACCCATTCTACTAATTCCTCTTGATAATCAAACAAGAAAAAAGGTAAGTTTCTTTCCTTATAAAATTCTTGTCTTGGATCAAAAGTATATGCAAAGTTATTACACCAATATACAGGATCTTCTTTACATTTCTCTAAAACCATCTTTCTATATTTCTGATCGTACTCACACTGTTGGCGGATTTGGAGTCTCTTCAGTAGTTGTTGGCGCAACAACGCTATATTCATTATTTGCAACTAGACTCATTAATTGGTCATTGTTAAGTTTGTGAAAATTAGTAATATTAACTTCTAGAGGTTTACCATCTTTACCAGATATTTCTGCTTTTGCGCGGAGGTTGAACTTGTCTTCTCTTCTTTCTAATATCCAAGCGAATCTTGTCCAACCAGATTTATCAGCTTTAATTTGTGAAATAAGATCTTTAACTTGCTTTCTTCTTGCTTTACTAATTAATAGAACGAACTCGTCTAATAGTTCTGTTTCATTTGAATCTATTTTTTGCTTAGTGTTCCATCTATAAAAAGCAATCTTTGAGATAGGTTTTCCACCTTTTTTTATTATCTCATAGTTTACTTCATCAAGTAATTCTTCATTGGTAAATATAATAGCATTACTATCTTCTTCTACAATATCTTTTGCAATGGAAATAAATTCTTTCAACCTTGATGGTCTACCAGCTTTCATAATGAAGAAATAACCTAATATTAATATATCATATTATTTACTTTGTGAAAACTATGTATAAAGAAGATATAAATAGAGCTATAGATTTGCCCCATGGTAAACAACCTCCCAAGAATCTATAGCTCTATACTGATGCTAGATGTTCTCAGCTGTAAAGCCTAGCACCAGTGTACAACTTTAGATCAATGTACCAATGTATACCATTAATACACCAAATATAGCTAATGGAATAGCTAATTTGATAACATTCTTCCAACTAAATGTTTCGATCTTTATTTCTTTGATCTCTTTCATTATTGATAAATAATAAGTAAAATAATCTTGTTGGTTATTAATGTCTATCACCTTTTTTAATCTTTTTTGAATAATATTGTTCTACAAAAATGCCAGAGAAAAGCCCTATATATACTCCCATTGACATAAGTCCCAACCAGTCAAAGAAATTGTCCGTCATCATCATAAATATTACAGCTATCTGAATTACCCAAAATATAAAAAAGACCTTATC
>Ga0116157_10003093_pt1 | contig 16004 bp, 16 predicted proteins | sample AD_UKC048_MetaG_FD_89882 | JGI IMG/M metagenome (GOLD analysis project Ga0116157, IMG submission 89882) | Active sludge microbial communities of municipal wastewater-treating anaerobic digesters from USA - AD_UKC048_MetaG | ecosystem: Engineered > Bioreactor > Anaerobic > Digestate | place: USA...
CATCAGGAGACCGAGAAACAACAGGGTCTTGGTGAACCCGCTCGAACCCTTCCACTCCTTCAGAGCGATGCCCCAGAGCGAACTGAAGATGATGATGCTGGCCATGTGCAGGGTCCAACTCGAGAACTTGTAATCGCCCATCTGCGTCTCGCCCATGGTGTAGAAGAAGAACTGCATGTACCACGTCGTCCCCGCCAGGGCGCTGAAGAAGTAGTTGCTCAGCCTCGGAACGGCGCCGGCGCCGGGCGCAACCGGGCCGCTGACGGGCTTTGCCGGGCTTTCGAGGTGCTCCGCGCGCAGAGTCGGGCTGAAGTACTGGTAGCCGGTCCGGTTGCGCACGTTCAGGTAAGCGCACCAGATGAAGTTGGAAGTGAACCCGCCGAGCAGGACCACGCAGAGTTTGGGCAGGCCGGTCCAGAGTTCCGGTGTTCCGTGCTGGCGCGACAGGTCGGCGATCGGGGTGGCGGCATCCAGGCCATAGGCGAAGCAGGCGCTCATCACGCCCGAGAAGGTCGCCATCAGAATGCCCTTCACGAAGTTGAACTCCTTGATCGCCGCGCGCTTCTGTTCGTCCGACATCTCGCGTTCCTTCGACATGCCCGCCATGCCGGCGACGGCGATGCCCAGAAGGCAGATGCCCACGCCAACCAGAATAACCTGCCCCGAGACCGTCCCGAGAATCTTGGGGACGAACTCGCCATGAAAGATCGGCGGCATCAGCGTGCCAAACACCGCGCAGTACCCGAGCGCCACACCCATCCCGAGCGACATCCCCAGATACCGCATCGTCAGTCCGAACGTGAGTCCGCCCAACCCCCACATGGCACCCCAGAAATACGCCCAGCCAAGTGTCCCCGCCGGCGCCGAGGACAGGACGATCAGCAGATCGTTGGTCTTGAGCGACGCCAGAATCCAGGGCGCGAGAATCCACGAGAAAAAACCGCCCACCAGCCAGTAGACCTCCCACGACCATTTGCGGACGAAGCGGTACGGGACGTAGAAGCTGCCGGACGCCAGGCCGCCCAGCCAGTGAAACACCACGCCCAGGAACGGATTTGCATTCATTGGGAGCCCCCTTTCATCCAGTGGGGAGAGAAGACGAACCAGACGACAGCGGCTCCCAGCATCGTGGCCTTCATCGGCCCTTCCCCGATCGCTTTGAACAGGAACAGCAGAGGCGGCACGACCGTGACCGCAAGGGCCAGCGGGGCCAGGATTTTGGCAAGCGTTTTCATTCGTCGATCAACGACAGGACGGGCCGCTTGAAAGACCCGATCCCGCCCGCCTCTTCATCAGTTTGGAAAACAGGATGTAAAGGGCGCCGCAGGCAAGCCAGCACGGGAGCGGCAGCATGAACGAATTGATGTGCTGCGTCCTGTAGATCGCCAGGCCGATCGCCACCGGGATCGCCCAGGCCAGCAGAACGGCGACGTTGAAACGAATCCCATGCCGCGCCGCATAGTCGCTGTCCAGACCCAGCCTCCTGGCCAGAAAGTGATCCACCACAATCACCGCCCCGACAGGGGCCAGGATCGTGCCGTACAACCCCACGAAATCCAGGAGCTTCATCGCCACCGCCGGGAACACCCCGGCGACAGTGCAGAGGGCGCCGGCGATGATCGTGGCGGTTGTCCGGGTCATTCTGGGGAACATCCCCTGAAACGCCAGCCCGGCACGGTAGATCGTCGGGTTCGCCGTGGTCCATCCCGCCACGGCGACGCAGAGCAGGCCGGTCACACCCACCGCGTCGAACACCATCGGACCGGGCATCGCCCCTTTTTGCGGGTCGACGCCGAACTGGCGCACCCAGTAGACGAGCAGGAGGGCCGCGCAAATCCAGGCGACGTAATGGCCGAGGAACATGCCCGCCGCCGAGGCCCAGCCATACGACGGCTTGCGGGCGAATCGCAGGATCGAGAGGTCCGACATTCCAAGATGCACAGCCGCGTTGCAGAACCAGGCGAAAAAGACAATGCCCCAGAAACCGATCCGACGCGGAGCGCCCTCAGGCGGGTCGATCAACTCGAAGAGGTTGGTCGACCCGAGCTTGGCCAGCATCACCACGCCGCATGCCACAAAGACAAGCAACATCCAGGGCGCCGCCAGATGCCCCACGCGCGCCACAAAGCCGTATCCGCGCACCGCGACAAAAGTCATCGCCGCGCCGATCGCGACGCAGAGCAGGCACCACACTATGCCCGTTGGCCAGGTCTGCTCGAATGTCGGCATTTTCACGCTTTCGCCGAAGGGCACGCCCACGGCCGTGGCCGAGACGGTGACCATGGCGCCTGCAAGGAAACAGAACAGGATGCCGTTGAACAGGTTGTAGAGGACGACCAGATTGCGTCCGCAGATTTTCTCGAGTTGGTAATAGAGGGTCAGCCGCCTGGCGGTGGCGATCTCAGCCGTCAGAAACCGCCACGTCAACACCGCCAACAGGTTGCCCAGCAGGAGGCCGAAGACCATGTCGAACGCGCTGGCGCCCCACGCCACAAACAGCGGCCCGATCATGAACTCGGTGCCGGCCGTGTGCTCGCCGGCATACATCCCCCAGAACGCGCTCGAACCCTTGCGCGCCTTCTCGGGCACCGGTTCACGCTCGAACTCGCCCCCGGTCCCGGCTTGGATTTCCTCACTCACGCCAGTTGCGCTCGTGAATTGTGTGGGCTCAGGCCCGGGAATGCATATACCTGTCCAGGCATTAGACTGCTATGTCAGCGTTTCAACAGCACGTCGGCTTCGTACCGCTTGACCTCGGCCAGCCACGTCTCGCCCGCAGGCACGTCCGCCTCCAAGCACGCGTAGTCCCACACCGGGCCGAACGGCAGCGACTTGGCCTCCTCCATGAGCGCGAGCCGGCTGGTGTAATCGCGTTCGAGCTCGGCCCGCTTGAGCGCCGCGATCGGCGCCAGCATGGCCAGCAACAGCGCCCGCCGCATGTTGCGCGCGCCGCTCACCCAGGCCGCCACCCGGTTGATGCTCGCGTCGAAGTAGTCGAGGCCGATGTGCACGCGGTCCACGTAACCGCCCCAGACAATCTCCTGCGCGATCGACTCGAGATCGTCGGTGAGAGTCACGACGTGGTCGCTGTCCCAGCGCACGCCGCGGCTCACGTGCAGGGCGATCTCGGGCAGGAAACAGAGCACCGACGAGATTTTGTCCGCAATCCCCTCCGTCGGGTGGAAATGGCCGGCGTCGAGGGTGAGCAGCACCTTGCGGCTGACCGCGTAGCCCAGGTAGAACTCGTGCGAACCGGGCGTGTAGCTCTCGGCCCCAATCCCGAAAAGCTTCGGCTCGACCGTATCGAGATTGTAGGCCGGATTGATCCTCGGCGCGAAAATGGCATCGAGCGATTCCGCCAGCCGTTGCCGGGGCCCGCGCCGGTCCGCCGGCGTGTCCTTCATGCCGTCCGGAATCCAGAGGTTGGTGAGACAGGTCTTTCCGAGCGCCTTCCCGAACGCCGCCCCGATCTCGCGACAGCGAATCCCGTGCTCGATCCAGAACCGCCGGATTCCCTTGTCCGGATGCGTCAGTGTCATCCCGCCGTCCACCTTCGGATGCGAGAAATAGGTCTGGTTGAAGTCGAGGGCGATCTTGCGCGCCTTGGCCCAGGCAATCCAGTTCTTGAACTGCGCCGCGCTGAGCGCGTCGCGGTCGACACGCCGCGCGCCCATCTCGGCATACGACGCGTGCAGGTTGAACCGCTGCGTGCCGGGAACCAGCGCCAGAACCTTCTCGAAATCCGCCCGCAACTGATCTGCGGTGCGCGCCTTGCCCGGGTAATTGCCCGTGACGGCCAAACCGTCTCCGAGCGTGCCTCCGGCCGTTTCGAATCCGCCGACGTCGTCGCCCTGCCAGCAATGGATCGACAGGGGGATGCGTGCCAGGCGTCTGATGGCCTGCGCGGTGTCAATCCCCAGTTCGGCATAGCGTTCGCGGGCCAGTGCGTACGCGCGTTCGACAGACTTTGCTTTCATGATTCTTTGTGGTTCCGGGCGCGCCTCACGAGGCGCGGCATCCCCGGATCGCTCTTCCCGATCCAGTGGCTGCCCGGCCGGATCATGCCAGCAGGCCGCACCCCATTGCCAACGAAAAACAGCAGCCCTCCGACCTTGGTTTGCGGCTCCGCCGCGCTGTGTCTCTGCGGTTCAATCCGGGACGGCGACTGTCATCGAACGGGACCCACCACAGAGGCGCAGAGCACACAGAGGGAAGCGTGCCTCATGAATCGGTGCATCTGCTCGTTGTCGGTGTGAATCCCATCCGATGACAGTCACCGTCCTGGCGCGCATGAAACTGCTGCAATGCTGCCAGCCAATGCTTGCCAATGCTTGCCAATCATTGGCCGCTGAGATAAGGTCGTGAGCAAATTCTATGGCAGTTTCCACGATGAACGTCAGTCTGACCAAGCGGCAGGCTGAGATGATCGGGGCGGAAGTCGAGGCTGGGCGCTATACGTCTGCCAGCGAGTTCATTCGCCGGCTGGTTCGCGAGTGGGAAGAGCGTCAGATTGCGAAGGACGTAGCCGATCTTGAACGCGCCCACGCTGGCGCCTGGGAGCGCGATGCGACCCCAGAGGAGCAGGCAGCGATTCTGCGTGCCAAGCGCAAGGCGAGGACCCAGCTTCGGGCAGAGGTCGCAAGAGAGGCCAAGCGTTGAAGCCGGTTGCCGTTCTTGACGCCAGCGTTGTGATTGCCGCGTGCGGTTGGGGAGCGGAATCGCACTTGTGCCTGGTCTATCTGGCCAAGCGTCGGTTTCGATCCGCGGCGAGTGCCTTGATCGTCGACGAGTGGCGCACAGCGCTCGGACACACGGCAGGGGAAGGCGCCAGGTTCCGGCGCGATCCGTGGCCGACCCTGGATTGGCTCATTCGCATGACAGGCCTGGTGACGCCGGCGCCGTTGGGCAAGCAGCGCAGCCGGGATGCCAATGACGATCCATACCTCGCCGCCGCGTTGGCGGCGAGAGCTGGCTTCATCGTTTCTCGCGATCCGGACCTGCTGTCCCTTGGTAGACCTTTCGGCATTGAAATCGTCACGCCCCGCGCCTTCCTGAGCCGTCTTGCCAATCTCTCTTCCCCCTGAATCCGCACACTCCGTTGTGGCCAAGCGCCGGAAAAGAGAGTAGGAGAGACGCATGCTCGATGCTGCGCAACCGACCAGGCGACCATGACAACAGTCTGTGGCACGGATTTCTCGATCCACGCGGCGGAGGCCGCCACCGTGGCCGCAATCCTCACCGGGCGGGCCGGCGGGACCCTGACGCTCGTGCACGCCTGCGAATGCGCCGGGATCGACACGCGATCGCCGGACGCCCTGGCGGCGCTCGAAGAACGCGGAAGGGCGCAATTGAACGCCGAAGCCGAGCGGCTCCGCAAACTCGGGGCGACGGTCCGGACCCGGCATCTGCCCGGATCGCCTTCATCCGTGCTGCTCGATGTGGCGGCTCAGTCCAAGGCACGCCTCATGGTTGTGTCGTCGCTGGGCCATTTCCCGCCAAGCCGCTGGCTGGTGGGCAGCGTGGCCGAGCGGCTGGCCCAGAACTCGACAATCCCAACCCTCGTGGTGCGGGGAGACAAGCCGTTCGCGGCATGGGCAGCCGGCAAACGCGCGTTGCGCGTGCTGGTGGGCTACGATTTTTCGCCGAGCGCAGACGCCGCGTTGAAATGGGTCGGCACGCTCGAGCAGACGGGCCAGTGCCGGATCACGGTGGCTTACCTGGCGTGGGCGCCGGAGGAGAGTTGGCGGCTGGGCGTGCGGGACGATTGGGCCATCACGGCCAACGCGGCTGGAATCACGAAGTACATCAAGCGTGATCTGAAGGAGCGATGCCGGGACATCCTGGGCACGACCAATATCCAAATCCGGATCGGGGATGGCTGGGGCCCCGCCGGCCCGGAACTCGTCGCCCTGGCCAAGGCCGAGTCGGCCGATCTGATTGTTGTCGGGACCAATCAGCGCCGCGGACTCGAACGCCTGTGGCTCGGGTCGGTGTCGCGGGCTGTGCTGCACCGGGCGCCCGTGAGTGTGGCGTGCATTCCTTTGCCCGCCGCCGAGGATTCGCCCGCGCCGACCATCCCCGAGGTCCGGCGCGTGCTGGTGCCGACGGATTTTTCGACTCTGGGGAATCAGGCGATCCCGTATGCGTACGCCGCGCTTCGGCGGGGCGGGGAAGTCTGTCTCATGCACGTGGCGCCGCCGCTTGCGCGCCGCGGCCTCAAGTCCGAACAACTCGAACTCCAACAGGCGGCGCGTGAGTCCAGTCTGTCGGCCAGGTTGCGCCAACTCATCCCGCCCCAGGCCAAGGCGCTCGGGCTGCGCACGCACGTGCAGGTCGTGGACCATGCGAATCCCGCGACCGCCATTTGCCAGGCGGCCGAACGGTTCGGCGCCAGCCTGATCTGCATGAGTTCCCGCGGCCGGTCTCGGGTCGCCAATGCGCTGCTCGGTTCGGTGGCTCAGGCCGTCATGACCGGCAGCCGACGCCCCGTCCTCATTCTACGCGATTATGAATCCTGACTATCACCAACCCACACGACAGCGGTTCCTCCGCCTCGTTCTCCTGATCGCTCTCCCTCTCGCCACCGCCTGTGCGGCGTCCGGCGCGTCCATCCGGGTCGGCATCATCGGCCTGGACGCCCATGCGGTGCCGTGGACGCAGATCATGCACGGACCCAATGTGGCGCACCCGATCTCGGACATGCGGGTGGTGGCGGCCGTGCCCGCCTTTAGCGCCGATGTGCCCTTCAGCAACGACAACATCGCGAAGAACACCGCGGCCATGCGCGATTTGGGCGTCGAAATCTGCGACACCATCGAGGCGATGCTCGGGCGGGTGGACGCCGTCATGCTGTTGAGCATCGACGGACGCCCGCACCTCGAGCAGGCGCGTCCGGTCTTTGCCGCCCGCAAACCGCTGTTCATCGACAAACCGGTCGCGGCGACGCTGGCCGACATCATCCGAATCTTCCGCGAGGCCGAATCGAGCCGCACGCCGTGCTTCTCGAACTCGTCGCTGCGTTACAGCCCCGGCATCGCCGCCATGGCCAAGGACGCCAAGGTGGGCCGCGTGCTGGGCTGCGACGCGTACAGCAACAACCAGTCCATCTTGCCCGGACACCCCGACCTCTATTACTACGGCATTCACGGCTGCGAGGTCCTTTTCACGATCATGGGACCCGGCTGTCGGACCGTCAGCCGCGTCAAGGGCGAGACGGCGGACATCGCCGTCGGCACCTGGAACGACGGACGGGTCGGCTCTTTCCGTGGCATCCTGCAGGGCCAAACCGGCTTCGGCGCGCTGGTCTTCGGCGAGAAAGGCATCGCGCCCTCCGGCCCCTTTGAAGGCTACGAGCCTCTTCTGGTCGAGATCGCGAAGTTCTTCCAGACAGGCAAGCCGCCCATGTCCGCCCAGGATACGATCGAGATTTACGCCTTCATGGAAGCCGCCGACGAGAGCCTGCGCCAGGAAGGCCGTCCGGTCTCGATCAGCAGCGTCATCGAAAAGGCGCGGAAGCAGGCCGACGCGCCCGGCACTCCGTGATCGGCGCGGCCTTCTACGGCAGCCGGCCCGTCCGTTCCAATTCGAGAAGCAGCGGTTTGCGCCAGACGCCCCCGCTGTATCCGCTGAGCGCGCCGTTTTTGGCGATCACGCGGTGACAGGGCACGATCAGGCAGAGCCGGTTCGTGGCATTGGCCCGCGCGACGGCCCGCGCGCCCGAGGGGGAGCCGACGCGTTGCGCGACGGCCTCGTAGCTCGCCGTCGCGCCGTAAGGGATTCGCTGCAACTCGGCCCAGACACGCTCCTGGAATTCCGTGCCCCGCATCTCGATGGGCACGGTGAAGGCCCTGCCCCTGCCTCGAAAGTAATCCCGCACCTCGACGCGCAGGCGCTCGAGCACCGGATTCGTCCCGCACACCATGCAGACACCGAACCGGCGCCGCATTTCGGCGCGCATCCGTTCGAATTCTCGAGTGAATTCGAGCCAGCAGACCGCCCGGTCGCTCGCCGCGGCCAGCATCGGTCCCAGGGGAGTCTCGATGAGCCCAACCAAGCGACAGGAGCGCGCGGCGTCGTCCGGGCGGTCCCGTTTAAACACCCGCTCGAACTCGACGCGCAAGGCGCTGGCAGTGGCATGGCCCTCCTCGGGAATAGCGCTGTCTCTTTCCCGCCCAGGGGTGTTGGACTTGGTGTGGCGCATGACCGTACTCTAGCCGGATTTCTTATCATCGGGAAGATAACAATGAAATCCGGGGCGCAACTTTGTTTTGACTGTCGAGTGGCGATCTTGACAATCGGTCAAGGTGAGCAGGAATTTCGACACGTCCGGCGAAGTGGCGACGGGCGCCGTGTTCACGCTGGTGCTCTGGGTCGGGTGTCTGGTGATCGGGTTGCTCGGCCTGAGTCTCGCCTACCAACGCCCGCGCCCGATCATTCGAGTGGCCGCGGCCATCCCGATGGTCGAGATGATCGAAGTCGAGGTTGCGAATCTCCCGCTCTCGCTCCCCGCCCCGTCACCAGGCCAGGCGGTCGCCACGACGCCCACCCGCCCCGCTCGGTCGATACCCGCGCCTCCACCCTCCCCGGCCCCAATCGAGATTCCCCCGGCTCCACTGTTCCTGGCTGTCGCCGCACCGCCTCTCACCGCGCCGCCTCGAGCCCCCGCCGCCGCCATCGCTTTCCCCGTGCCGATCGAGGCACCGGACCGATCCGCGTCGCCGACGCCGTCCGGGAATTCCGGGCCTGCAACGCCCGCGGCGGCCTTCGCCCCGCCCTTAGCCGCCCAATCGCTGGCGTTCGGGGAGGGCGAGGGGCGACAGCCCGCGCCCGAGTACCCGCCTGCCGCGGTGCGCGGGGGTCAGGAGGGCGCCGTCCGCGTTGGTTTTGGCGTGGATGTGCGCGGGCGGGTCGTGGACGCCGCGGTGGTTGTTCCGTCGCCGTGGCCGCTGTTGAACCAGGCGGCGCTGCGGACGGTGCGCGATCGGTGGCGGTTCCACCCGGGCGGCGTGCGCTGCTACGAGGTGTCGATCCACTTTCACATCGAGAAGTAGGCGGTGAATCCCATGCTCGGCAATGTGGTTTACGATCTGTTCCTCCGCGGAGGGCCTGTCATGTGGCCGCTGCTGCTGGCCCTGGTCGCGGCGCTGGTCGTTATCATCGAGCGTTCGCTCTGGTGGTGGAGCCTGCAGCGGCGCGCGGGCGCCGCCCCCGTGCAGGAGGCGTTCGACGCGATTGCGTCCGGCCAGTTCGATCGCGCGGTGCGGATCGCCGACGGGTCCGACGATCCCTTTCTGGCGACCGTGCGCGACGGTTTGGCGCACGCCCACAGTTCGATGCTCGGCGCCATGCAACTGCGGGCTTCGGCCACCCTCGAGCAGGCGGAGCGCCTCCAGTGGGTGCTCGGGACCCTCATTACGCTGGCGCCGCTCCTGGGCCTGCTCGGCACGGTCATGGGCATCATGCACTCGTTCAACTTCGTCGGTGACGACCAGCTTGCGCCCGCCCAGGTCAGCGGGGGCATCGCCGAGGCATTGATCGCCACCGCCTGCGGGCTCGGCATCGCCATCCTGTCCCTGCTGCCCTACAACTATTTCAATCGCCGCCTGGCCCGCCTCCGCTCCCAACTCGAACGCACCATCAACCACGTGGAACTCCTGGCCGAGTCCGCCAGACATCACGGACACGACCTCGAAGCCTTCGCGCGTCAGCGCGCGATGCAGCCGCCGGGCCGGACGCCCGGCGCTTCGACCCCGGCTGCGGACACCTGACGCCTTCCCCCCCGAACACGCACGCGCCTCACCCGGCCCTCCCGCCCTATGCCCGTCCAGCTTGGCTCCAGACTCCCCCCTGAACACGCCGAGGCGCGCATCGAGATCATTCCGCTGATCGACATCATGTTCTTCCTCCTCGCGGCCTTCATGCTCGTGAGCCTGAGCATGGTGAACCTGAAGAGCGTGAAGGTGAGTTTGCCGACGGCGACTCTTGCCGCCTCCGAAACCGGGGATAGCATCGTGCAGGTCTCGATCGACAAGGCCGGCCTCGTCTTCCTCGACCGCAGCCCGATCGGGCGCCACGAACTCGTGACGGCCCTGGCGTCCCGCCGCGCCACCAACGCCGCCGTGCGCGTTCTCCTGAGCGGCGACGCCGAGGCGCGCCATGGCGACATCATCCGCGTGCTCGACTGGGTCCGAGCGGCGGGCATCGACAAGGTCGCCTTCCAGGTCCGCGCCCCCGCTCCCGCCGCGGCGCCATGAACCGCTTTCTGCACAGGCTCAATCTGCTCGGCGTGTGCGTTCTGGCACTGCTGTGTGTCGGCCAATGGCGCGTCAATCGCCGGTTGAATCTCGAATGGAACCGCCAGGAACAACTCCGCCTCGAGCAGGCCGCTTCGCGCGAGGAACAGGCCGGGATCATCGCCGGCCAGGCCGCCGACCTCGCCGCGCTGCGCGCCCACCTCGAACGCGTGACCGGCGAATCCGATCAGGCCGCGGCCCGCCTGGCCGCGGCCGAGGAGGAACTGCGCCAGGCGGTTGACGCGCGCGCCCGACTCGAGGCGAGCGTCTCGAACTGGGCGGCGGCTGTGACCGTGCGCGACGAGCGCCTCAGGCAGGCCGCCAGCCAACTCGAGACGGTCATCGCGGAGCGCAACGAGGCCGTGCGCCGCCACAACGATCTCACCGAGCGCTACAACACCCTGGTCAAACAGATCGAAGCGCAGTAAGCGCGTGTCAGCCGATGGCTTTCACCAGGGGCCCTGAAGGACGCAGCTTTGTGGTGGTGCCACATCGCGCCGATCCTGTGCGACTGCAGATCGAGGGCCGATGCGCCGCTACGCCACAGGGATTCGCTGGGGCGATTCAACGGGCGTGAGGCGCGCGGGTTCTTCCAGGATGTCGAGGAGGGCTTTGGCGCAGAAGACGCGGTCGCGCTTGGCTTCGGTGGCGGCGGCAACGATGCCCTGTTCCTGCAACAGTCCGATGGCACGCATGACCGTGTTGTAGGCGATGCCCAGTCTATCTTCGGCGCCGCGCGGGGTGATAAACGGGTTGCTCCCGAGCAGGTCGAGCATTTGGAGCGCGACGCGCGTGTTGGGCTTGCCGGTCAGTGTGCTACGCCACGTTTCGAGAAGGCGATTGATGCGCTCGGCCCTACTGAGGGCGTCCTCGGACTGGCGGGCGACGCCGTTGAGGAAGTAACGCACCCAGGTTTCCCAATCCGCGCGCTCGGTCACCTGGCGCAAGCCGTCGTAGTAGTCCGCGCGGCTGGCCTCGAAGAACGCAGATAGGTAGAGCAGTGGCGCGGGCAGGATGTCGCGCTCGCAAAGCAGCAGCGTGATGAGCAACCGTCCGACGCGGCCGTTGCCGTCGAGGAACGGATGGATGGCCTCAAACTGGTAATGCATGAGCGCCGCGTGGACGAGCGGCGGTTGGGTGCGGTCGTGGAGGAAGCGTTCCCAGTTGGCGAGTTGCTCGCCCAGCGCGTCCGGCGGCGGCGGAACGTAAGAGGCTTGGTTGAGCGTGTCGCCGGGTGTGCCAATCCAGTTCTGCGAGCGCCGGAACTCGCCGGGTGTGGCATGGCTGCCGCGCACGCCGGCCATCAAGCGTTCGTGCAATTCGCGGACGAGCCGCAAGGACAGGGGCAGCGTCTTGAGCCGCTCGATGCCGTATTCGAGCGCCGTGACGTAGTTGGCCACTTCGCGGAGGTCGTCCGGGCTTCGTTCGACCGCCGCGCCCGCCTCCGCCGCCAGCAACTCGCCGAGAGTGGCTTGGGTGCCCTCGATCTTACTGGACAACACGGCCTCGCGACGGACGAAGGGCCGGATGAGGATGTGCGGATTCGGGAGCCGCTTGCCCTCGCCGGCGAGTCGGCCAATCAGCAGCGAGGCGTCGGCCAGCGCCGACGCCAACCGCGGCGACCAGTTCAGGACGGGGGGCAACGGGTCCGGGTGGAAGGCGCGGTAGCCTTCCAAGGTGGTCACCCATCGGCCTGACTTGCGTTCACCCGCCGGGACGCCGGTGTTTTCGTTCATGACTGAAACAAGGAATGGTCCTGTTTCAATCCGGGGGCAAGGAAAGAAACAAGATGGTTTGTTGTTTCACTGGGCCGAAACGGAATCGCCGCATGTTTCTGAAATCATCACTGGAGGGAATCAGGCCGGATGGTCAGTCCGCCACGACGGGCAACGTAGAATGCTGCGATGTCGTCCGCTGGATAGCGAGCGACGTCTCCCTGACGAGGGGTCTCCGTAGTTGCCCACGCCCAGCTCGCGCGCAGCCTCAGAGCGGTTTTCCCTGATATTCGCCGGTGAGGCTGTGCAGAAACGCGACCACGGCGGCGTACTCATCCGCTGTGAACGTCTTGCCATTCTGGTATTTGGCCATGACGCGCACCGCCTCCTGCAGGTCCGCGGTCGAGCCGTCGTGGAAGTAGGGGAAGGTCTTGGCGACGTTCCGCAGGGTGGGCACCTTGAACTTGTGCAAGTCCTTCTCCGACTTCGAGACGCTGATCCGGCCCTTGTCCGCGTCCGTCACCGGCCCCCCCCGGTCCTTGAAGTAATCGACGTGGCGGCCCATGCGTTCGAAGGAGCCGCCCCCGAGCAGCACGCCGGAGTGGCAGGTGGCGCATCCCGTGTCGAGGAACAGCTTGTAACCCCGCTTTTCATTTGCATCAAGCGCCTGGGCATCGCCCGCCAGGTACTTGTCGAACCGCGAATGTGGCGTGAGCAGAGTGCGCTCGAAGGAGGCAATGGCGTCGGTGATTGTCTTCTCGCTGAAGCCCTCGGGATAAGCCGCCTTGAACTCCTGGGCAAAGGCCGCGTCGGCCTCGAGCTTGCTCACGATCTGCGGCCAATTCGAGTCCATCTCGATCGGGTTGGTGGGCGGGCCGCCGGCCTGGGCCTCGAGCGTCGCCGCGCGGCCATCCCAGAACTGGGTGAACTGAAAGGCCGCGTTGAACGTCGTCGGGGCATTGATGCCGCCTTTCTGAGCGCGGACGCCTTCCGAGACTTTCTCCTGGTCCGTGCCGCCCTTGGCGAGGTCGTGACACGAGGCGCATGAAACCGTGTCGTCGCCGGACAACCGTTTGTCATGATAGAGTTTGCGGCCCAACTCCGCCTTCTTGGAATCCACTGGCAACTCCGCCGGCAGGGGGGGGATCAGCGCAGTGCGCAGCGCTTCCGGCACGCCGGCCCACGCATGATGCCGGGTGCGGCTCTTGGCAATCCACTCCCTGATCTCGGCCTTCTCGGCAGCAGTCAAGCTGCTCGTCCAGTGGGCGGCCAGGTAGGTGGCGGGCGGCATGTGCCCGAGGGTGACTTCCCGCTCGATCTTCGCCAGGGCGGGCTCCGAGACTCTCGCATTCTCGCCGGGGCGCAATTCGGCGACCAGGTCCATGTTGCGCAAGCCGCCATCGATGTCCTTGGCGATCACCCTCGAGGCCACAGGGAGTTTCGCGTAGAACGGCGAAGGCGTCCCCGGCACATGACAGTGGGCGCACTTCGCCTCGAACAACGCCGCCAAGTGTGCCATCTCGGGGTCTTCCGGCAGGTTGGTGACCAGCGCCGTTCCGCTGGGTTTGCCAGCGATCATGTTGATGATTGGAACCGCCAGTGCGGCCACGACGAGGATGCAGACCAGAATCAAGAGTCTCTTTCGCATAGTTCGCCTTTTTGTCAGGCCCCGCACTCGAACGGACGGGGACCATTCACCGCGTTCGATCGAGCGGACTGTTGCACAGCCAGACTCCTCCGGCAATAGCCGACTGTGCCCACGACGCGTCGTTCAGGACGCGTCTTTTCAATCCTGTAAGTCGTGAACGTTGGGCGATTTGTAGAAAACGAGTGCATGAAGTCGTTCCCGGCCACCGCGAGGGAAAGTGAAGCGTTTTTGGACGCTGCGCGCCTTGCACTTTTTTCTGGCGGAGGTCACGCGGCATATCCCTGATCCGGGCACCCATCTGATGCGCTGCAACGGATGGTGCTCGAACAAGACGCGGGGCCAGCGGTGACAACGGCAACCCTCGGCGAGCGCCGGTACGGGGCTTCCCGCCCGACTGCGTCACCGGCCATCCGCATCCGAAGGCAAGGAACCGACCGGGCCCTGCGAGATCGAGACGGTGGCGACAACGCCGGTGACCATGCCCAGGAAGTTCGACGCCACCACCGTGTAGCCGCCCGCATCCTGCGGGGCCACTTTGGGAATGTACAGCACCGGGAAGCGTGCCCCGACCACCTGCTCGCTTTCGACCACATTCGTCTTGTTCTTCCGCCACTGGACGAACGGTGGCGGGTTGCCGGTGACATCGGCCGAGAGCAACAGCGGCGCACCGACGGGCAGGGTCACACTGCGCTCGCCGCCAACAACCGTCGGCCGCACCGCCGCCGAACTGAGCTTCAGGTTGCGGTAGTTGTCAGCGGCGCGCGGGCACAGGGTGCCTTCAGCATTGCCCCACTCCGACAGGTCGCCCTGGCTGTTCACCAGGGCCAGGCAGCGCCCGCTCGCCAGGTTGTCGTACGGGAGGTTGGGGAACAACAGGACCCGGCTTTCACCCGGGGCGAGCGCACCGGCATCGAGATTCAAGGCTCCCTGCCCGCATTGGGGCGATGTGGGGGTGTACCAGACAGCCAGGTTGCCGGCTGCGCCTGCCTGGCCGCCGGCGTTGGCAACCGTCACGAATGCGTCATAGAACTGGCCCTGCGCTGGCGGCCGAAAGGCCAGGCGCAGGTCGGACACGATGTAGTTGGGGGCCTGCGGTCCCACCCGCACGGTGACCACCTGGCTCAGCCCGGCAGCCAGACTGTACGAGCCACCCGACACCACGCTGAACGGTGCCACAGCCTCCGCTGTGCCGTCGAGGGTGCCGCCCCCGGCATTCGACACGATGAACGACCGGTCGGCCGCCGCACCGATCAGGACCACCCCGAAGTCCTGGCTGGCCGGAGTGACCGTCAGCACCGCTTCGACTGGCACATCCTCAACCTGGGCCAGGGCTACACGGAACCCGAGGTTGCAGTAATACGTTTCCGGCCGGGCTCCGCGGCGAACCGCCGAGCGACAGAATTGCCCAGGGTCGAGATAGCTGCCACCGCGATAAAGCCGGTCCAAACCGGTGGCCGGTCCCTCGAGATCGACGACGCTGCCGCCCGGCAAGAGAGGTCCATACCAGTCCTGGCACCATTCGTGCAAGTTGCCGTGCATGTCGCACGCCCCCCAGGCATTCGGGGTGTAGGAGCCCACCGGAGTGGGTTGGTCCAAAAAGGCGCCCGCCTCACAGTGATCGACTTTGCGGACCGCGACGAGGAGTTGCGTCCCTGGATGAACAAGGGGCTGCGCTTCGTGCGCGAACGCGTCACGCCGCTGAGCCTCCCCGCGGCTGTTGTCCACGCACGTGGGGCGGGGCGGGCTGATCATCGACCTGGCCTGGAGCATCGAGGGCATGTGGGAGGAGTCGATTTCGCCCAGCGAACTCGGCTGGGGCACGCACGAGAAGTGGCTGCCGCCGTTCTCGACCAGGCCGGAGACCGGAACGGCGAACCAGATCATCCTCTCGCAGATGGGGCTCAACACATGGGTCATCGCTATCAGTCCTGGTGGACCGGGAGCATGCTCAGCATCGGCGCCGCGCGGCGCAAGCTGCCGCACCTGAACGCCACGGCCATGCAGGTGGCCGCGGGGGTCCTGGGCGCAGTCTTGTGGGCAATCCGCAACCCGCGGCGCGGCGTCTGCTTCCCCGAAGACCTGCCGCATCAGGACGTCCTCCGCTGGGCGCGCCCCTACCTGGGCCGACTGGTCTCGCAGCCCACCGACTGGACCCCGTTGCGGCGGCACCGGGTCTACTTCGACGAGAACCCGCAGGCGCAGCCCGATCAGAGCGATCCCTGGCAATTCAAGAACTTCCTGTTCCGTCCCTAAGGCGGCGGTAATAAATAAAGGTTGCAACCGTAGAGGAAGCGTGGTATGGTAGTGGTACATGAGTCCTCTGCGCGTCGTGTCCCAGAAGCTCAGGGC
>Ga0116157_10003097_pt1 | contig 15992 bp, 10 predicted proteins | sample AD_UKC048_MetaG_FD_89882 | JGI IMG/M metagenome (GOLD analysis project Ga0116157, IMG submission 89882) | Active sludge microbial communities of municipal wastewater-treating anaerobic digesters from USA - AD_UKC048_MetaG | ecosystem: Engineered > Bioreactor > Anaerobic > Digestate | place: USA...
ACTTTACAATCTCTGAATGTTATAGTTTTGGTTATATCTTTTTGACAAGAAATAAATAAAAAAAAGATTATCAAAATAATAATTCTATTCATAACTATTCGTGTTTTAAAATTACTGGTAACTTGTATATAGGCGAAACAAACCTTCGTATATACACCCAAAATCGGGTAGATTGGCGAAGGTTTGTTTCGCTTTATTGTTACATCAAATATATTAATTTTTTCTTACAAATCATCAAATGGACTCTTTATTTGTTGCAAACTTTTCGTACTTTCCTGAGTATATTTTTCAGTAGTTTTACTACTTTTGTGTCTAACCATTCTTGAGATAAAGTAAAGAGTTTTAGTTATAAAATTTGTCTCATAGGCAATTTAAATGTGGTTCCTAGTGTTCTATTTTTGCTTTAGTCGGTTTCTATTTTTTAAATCATTACTATTGAATTAGTAAAAGATATACACCTTTTACTAAATTTCTGTACATCTTTATGTTTATTCCTATACATCTTTTAAATAAAAGATGTATAGGAATTGATTGTAGTTTACGTATGAGTTATTATCTTTGTAATGATAAATATTTTTTTCATACCTGAAAATTTCAATTCTATGGCTGTATCTTTCAAAATGGTGCCCAAAAAAAACAATCTGGCTACACCTCCAGAAACCAAATATTATCCTTGCGCTGTAAACACAGGCGAAGTAGATCTGAATCGATTGGCTTCCATTGTGGCTTCGCAATCGACTGTTAGCCGTGCCGATTGCTATGCCGTTATTGTGGCCTTAACTCAAGCTATTGGCGATTCGCTGTCCGAAGGACATATTGTAAAGATTGAGGATTTGGGGACTTTTCAAATCACTTTGCAAGGTTTACCCGCAGATTCTCCAGATGATTTAGGAAAATCGAGTATCAAAGGAGCTAAAATTATTTATAAACCCTCGAGAGATTTGAAAAGTACCTTGAAAAAATTGACTTATAAAAGGATAAGGTAATAAGTTATAAATCGAGTTGCAAACCCTATGATTTGGCTATTAATTCGTCACTGACGAGCCTCAGTGGTGAATTTGAAATTTCTATCAACTTTTCGTGCGTGCGTGTAAATTTTGGTGATTTTGATACTTAAGAGTTATTAAAACTACACTAAATCCCTTCAACAAAATTCCTTAATTTTATGCCCAATAATTCAAAAAAATCAATGAAGCTTTACATCAAAAATATGGTTTGTGGGCGTTGCGAAATAGCCGTTACAACGGAATTGGAAAAAATGCAAATTCCCGTTCTTTCGATGCAATTGGGCGAAGTCGAAATTTCCAGAAATTTAAGGGAAATCGAAAAGCGAACCTTGGCAAAAAACCTAAACGAACTGGGTTTCGAATTGTTGGACGATAAAATTAGCAAAACCATCGAACGCATCAAAAACTTGATAATTGATTTGGTTCACTATCAGAACGAGAAGCTGAAAATCAATTTATCTACTTATTTAGCTGAGGATTTAAAGCAAGATTATAGCGCTATGAGCAACCTTTTTTCGGAAACCGAAGGAACTACAATTGAGCATTATTTTATTGCACAAAAAATAGAAAAAGCTAAGGAATTGTTGATGTACAACGAATTGACTTTGAGTGAAATTGCCATTCAGCTCAATTACAGCAATGTGGCACATTTGAGCAACCAGTTCAAAAAAGTAACGGGTTTTACGCCCAGCCATTTCAAGAAATTGAAAGACATAAAAAGAAAACAAATAGATACTTTATAAATCTTGCAAAACTTTTCCAAAATTGTACAACAACTAAAATGGTTTTCCTTCGGATATTTGTATTTTAATTCTAAGATTGAAATTAAATGAAAAATACCTACACGATTACTGGAATGTCCTGCAACGGCTGTCGCACCAAAGCGGAAAAAGCCTTGAACGAAATAGATGGAGTAGAAGCTACCGTAACTTTGGATCCGCCAATGGCAATGATTACATCGGAAAAATCGGTTGCTATTTTCAAACTTCAAAAAGCATTGTATGCTGCCGGAAACTATATCATTAGCGAAAGCGATGCCTCGAATGTAAATTCTATTTACAGCACACCACAAGCCAGTGAAATGAATGCTGTGGTTTTACCCGCCAGTGTTTCAGGAAAATACTATTGCCCGATGTTTTGCGAAGGCGATAAAGTATATGACTCGCAAGTGGGTTGTCCGGTTTGCGGAATGGATTTGGTCAAAGCACCCGATTTGAATGCCAATAAAACACAATATACTTGCCCGATGCATCCCGAAATTGTTCAGGATACACCCGGAAATTGCCCCATTTGCGGAATGGATTTGGTTCCAATGCAACCCATTGACGAGGAAGAAAATAAGCCTTACAAAGACTTGTTACACAAAATGAAAATAGCGCTGATTTTCACGATTCCCGTTTTTATTATTTCGATGATGGAAATGCTACACAACAATCCGTTGTTGCAAATCATGGAGACCCAAAAGTGGAATTGGGTACAATTTGTTTTGTCGCTTCCTGTGGTTTTTTTTGCGGGTTGGATGTTTTTTGTCAGAGCTTGGAAATCCATACTGACTTGGAATCTCAATATGTTTACACTGATAGGAATTGGAACTGGTGTGGCTTTTTTGTTTAGCGTGGCGGGATTGCTGTTTCCCCAATATTTCCCAGATGAATTCAAACATCACGGCACGGTTTCGCTCTATTTTGAAGCTTCGGTGGTGATATTGACTTTGGTTTTGTTGGGACAATTAATGGAAGCCAAAGCCCACGGACAAACCAATAAAGCCATCAAAGAACTGCTGAAACTCGCTCCAACCGAAGCTACTTTAGTTTTCGAAGGAAAAGACAAAGTTATTGCTATTCACGACATCAAGAAAGGCGATTTCTTGCGCGTAAAACCCGGAGAAAAAATCCCGGTAGATGGAAAAATTAGCGAGGGCGAAAGCACATTAGACGAATCGATGATTTCGGGAGAACCGATTCCTGTTGATAAAACAACTGGTGATGCTGTGATTGCAGGAACCATCAACGGTAACAAATCTTTCGTGATGGTTGCTGAAAAAATAGGTTCGGAAACCTTGCTTTCGCAAATTGTGCAAATGGTTAATGATGCCAGTCGTTCGAGAGCACCCATCCAAAAATTAGCCGATAGTATTGCCAAATATTTTGTACCTACTGTGGTTATTATTTCGGCATTGACATTTATTATTTGGTCAAAATGGGGCCCCGAACCCGCTATGGTTTATGGTTTTATCAATGCGGTTGCGGTTTTGATTATTGCTTGTCCCTGTGCTTTGGGATTGGCCACGCCAATGTCCGTAATGGTTGGAGTAGGCAAGGGAGCACAATCGGGAGTTCTGATTAAAAATGCCGAAGCTTTGGAAAATATGAACAAAGTAAATGTTCTGATTACTGATAAAACCGGAACGATTACGGAAGGAAAACCATCGGTCGAAAAAGTATTTTCTGTGCATGATGAGGCTGAGAATTTGTTGCAAAATATCGCTTCCCTGAATCAATACAGCGAACATCCTTTGGCGCAAGCCGTAGTGAATTATGCCAAATCCGCAACTATTTCTTTGGTCGAAGTGAAAGATTTTGAAGCAATTTCAGGAAAAGGTGTGATTGGAACGGTTGGCAATAAAAAAGTCGCTTTAGGCAATAAAAAGTTGATGGAACAAGTAAATTCAACTGTTTCAGAAGATTTAGAAACTAAAATTAGTGTCGAACAAAAATTGGGAAAGACCGTTTCCTATATTTCGGTAGATGGAATAGTCGTTGGTTTTGTGTCAATTTCGGATAAAATAAAAGCTACGAGTGCTGAGGCTATCAAGGAATTGATGCGTCAAGGTGTTGAAGTGATTATGATTACGGGCGACAATGAAAATACCGCAAAAGCAGTCGCCGACGAATTGCATTTGACCCGCTTTATGGCCAATTGTTTACCCGAAGATAAACTCAAGGAAATAAAACGCCTGCAAGCCGAAGGAAAAATTGTAGCGATGGCGGGTGATGGCATCAACGACGCTCCGGCATTGGCGCAAGCCGACATCGGAATTGCCATGGGAACAGGAACAGATGTCGCGATTGAAAGCGCCAAAATCACTTTGGTAAAAGGCGATTTGCAAGGCATTGTCAAAGCCAAAAACCTAAGTCACGCCGTGATGCGAAACATTAAACAGAATTTATTTTTTGCGTTTATTTATAATGTATTTGGAATTTCAGTAGCTGCGGGCGTGTTCTATCCTGTTTTTGGACTATTGTTGTCACCAATGATTGCGGCGGCTGCAATGAGTTTTAGCTCGGTTTCGGTGATTGTGAATTCGTTGCGATTGCGGAGTTTTAAGATGTAAACTCATTATTGTCATTGTGAGGAACGGACATCTTTCTATGGTGAGAGCAACTTAATTGAGACGCTTCCAGCGTGACAATTGGAGTACGCTATTGATGTTCAATAAACAAGCTCTACTTAGTTTGTCACGCTGGAAGCGTCTCAAATTATAAAGGCAATTAAAATCGATTTTAAAAAGCATTATTAATGATAGAATACACTGAAGGGATTTACAATTTTTATGTTTACATACTGACAAACAAAAACAAAACGGTTTTGTATACAGGTGTCACAAACGACTTAAAACGACGTTTGCGTGAACATAAAGAAAAAACTAATCCCAATAGTTTTACTGCACGGTATAATGTCGAATTTTTGGTTTATTATGAGCATTTTACTAGGATACAGCTTGCTATTGCTCGTGAGAAAGAAATTAAAGATTTGAAACGAGACAAAAAAGAAATGTTGATTAATGAGATGAATCCAGGGTGGAATTTTTTAAATGATTTGTTTTAATTGTTTTATTTATAGACGCTCCCAGCGTGACAAATAGCAAGAAAAAAAGGTTTGGTATTACACCTATTGGAAAATCGAATACTTTTCATTCCGTTTTTCACGCTCGAAATATCCCAGCGCACGAAAGAATTAATGCGATTTGCTTCGCCTATTCGCTATCGCTGGGGTCATCTTTGTTGAATGACAAAAAAAGCGAACCTTTAGAAAATGGACATTATTTTTTTTTGTTTTTTACATTTTGTAATTATTATACTTTAAAATTCTTTTCAATAGCGATAATCATTTCACCCGCAATGTCTTTATTGGTAGCGCCTTCTATCCCTTCCAATCCTGGAGATGAGTTGACTTCAAGCAATAATGGCCCTTTGGAGGAACGGATAATATCGACACCAGCCACTTTCAAATCCATTGCTTTGGCGGCTCGAATGGCGATTTTTTTCTCTTCGGAAGTTGGTTTTATCACTGAGGCGGTTCCTCCAAGATGAATATTCGCCCGGAATTCGCCCGGCATAGCTTCTCTTTGAATGGTTGCCACTACTTTTCCGTCAACAACAAACAATCGCAGGTCTTTTCCGCTGGCTTCTTTGATGAATTCCTGAACTAATATATTAGCCTTTAAGCTTTTGAAAGCATTGATAACACTTTCGGCAGCTTTTTTAGTTTCGGCCAAAACAACTCCTTTTCCTTGAGTTCCTTCGAGTAATTTTACGATTAAAGGTGGTCCGCCAACCATTGTTATCAAATCATTGGTGTCCAAAGGGGAATTGGCAAAACCCGTTGTGGGAATATCAATGCCGCTTTGTAACAGTAACTGTAAAGAGAATAATTTGTCTCTAGATTGTGTTATTGCTGTAGATGAATTCAAACAAAAAACATTTAAAGCTTCGAATTGTCTTGTCAAAGCGCAGCCATAAAAGGTAATACTTGGTCGAATTCTTGGGATTATAGCATCAAATTGATTTAGGATTATACCACCTCGATAATGAATTTCGGGAGTTTTGGCATCGAGTTTCATATAGCATTCCTTGATATTCAAAAAGTGCATTTCGTGACCTCGCATTTCACCGGCTTCCATAATTCGTTTGTTGCTGTACAATTCGGGGTTGCTTGCCAGCAATCCGATGCGTAAACCGGAACTGGTTTTTACCGCATTTTTATAGACTTCTTTTAAATTGTCGGTAGTTGTTTGTCCCAAAAGATATTGTTGCTCTGGATCGACCAGAACTCTTCCACTCATAGCTTCACGACCCAATAACATTCGGAAACCCATCGAATCTCGATTGGTCAAGGTCATTTCGATTGCCCATTTTGAATTACCAATTTCTAATGAAGTTTGAATAACATAGCGTTGTTCTCGATAGCCACTCGAACTTTTTACGACTCTTTTATCTACCAAAGGCGACTCACAATGAATTATAGTTTTGACATTGTTTTGAATCGGATTGATGTCAAATTTGACCCAATTTTGGCCGTCTTTGATAAATGGAGCAATATTTTTGGCGTGCAAAGCCGATGTTTTGGCACCAGAATCGACCCTTGCTTTGATAGAAGGAATTCCTAGTTCTGGAAGTGAGCACCATTCCTCGCTGCCCAATATGATTTTACTTTGTAACATAAATGAATTTGGTATAATAGGTAATCGGTTGTAAATATATATTGATTCGTGTTCTTTGCATGTTAAATTAGGGTTAAATCAAAAATTAGCAAATTAACACCATTAAAAAAACAGCCACGAATTACACTAAATTTCACAAATCAATTCGTGGAATTTAGTGTAATTCGCGGCTGAAATCTTGTTCTAAAACCGAGATTATTTAGTAGGTTCTTCGGCTTTTTGAATTTTAACGGATAATTCTTGTGAAGTTTCATCTTCTAAATCCATAAAAATCTCATCGCCAACGCCCACTTTAGAAGTAATAATTTCTTCGGCAAGGGCATCTTCTACATATTTTTGAATAGCTCTTTTTAATGGTCTTGCGCCAAATTGTCTATCAAAACCTTTATCTGCAATAAATGCTTTGGCTCTATCAGAAAGAACTAATTGGTAGCCTAAATCTTTGATGCGAGCGTATAATTTTTTCAATTCGATTTCGATAATCAAATTGATGTCTTCTTTTTCTAAGGCATTAAATACAATCACATCATCAATTCTATTTAGGAATTCTGGAGCGAAGGTTTTCTTCAAAGCATTTTCGATAATGCTTTTCGAATTATCATCGGCTTGAGCTACTTTGGCAGCGGTTCCAAAACCAACACCTTGTCCAAAATCCTTCAATTGTCGTGCTCCAACATTCGAAGTCATAATGATAATCGTGTTTTTAAAATCGATTTTTCGACCCAAACTATCGGTTAAATAACCATCGTCTAAAACCTGCAACATCATATTGAAAACATCGGGATGTGCTTTTTCTATTTCGTCTAAGAGCACAACACAATACGGTTTACGGCGTACTTTCTCTGTTAATTGTCCGCCTTCTTCATAACCTACATATCCTGGAGGCGCCCCGATTAATCTGGAAATGGCGAATTTTTCCATATATTCACTCATATCAATTCGGATTAAAGCATCTTCAGAATCGAATAATTCTCTGGCTAAAACTTTCGCCAATTGAGTTTTCCCAACACCGGTTTGTCCTAAGAAAATGAACGAACCGATTGGTCGATTAGGATCTTTCAATCCGGCACGATTTCTTTGAATAGCACGAGAAATTTTCAAAACAGCTTCTTTTTGTCCAATGACTTTATTTTCGATCAATTCCGGCAAAATGGCCAGTTTGTTGCTTTCGGTTTGAGCAATACGGTTTACAGGAATTCCTGTCATCATCGAAACGACATCGGCAACATTGTCTTCGGTCACTTCGATTCTATTGTTTTTAGAATCTTCTTCCCATTGTTCTTGGGCTACGGCTAAATCTTTTTCGAGGCGTTTTTCGTCATCGCGAAGTTTGGCTGCTTCCTCATATTTTTGTTTTTTGACCACCGCATTTTTCAATTCGCGAACATCTTCCAATTGTTTTTCGAGTTCCAAAATTTGGGCTGGAACTTCAATATTGGTGATGTGAACTCTGGAACCTGCTTCGTCTAAGGCATCGATAGCTTTGTCCGGTAAGAAACGTTCCGACATATAGCGATTGGTCAATTTAACGCAAGCTTCGATAGCTTCAGGGCTATAAGTTACATTGTGGTGATCTTCGTATTTGTCTTTGATGTTGTTCAGAATCGTAATCGTTTCTTCCACCGAAGTTGGTTCGATAATTACTTTTTGAAAACGTCTTTCTAAAGCACCATCTTTTTCAATATATTGACGGTATTCGTCTAAAGTTGTGGCACCAATACATTGAATATCACCACGAGCTAAAGCTGGTTTGAACATATTGGAAGCGTCCAGAGAACCTGTTGCTCCACCAGCGCCAACAATGGTGTGAATTTCGTCAATGAAAAGGATGATGTCATCGTTTTTTTCTAATTCATTCATCACGGCTTTCATACGTTCCTCGAATTGTCCGCGGTATTTTGTACCGGCTACAAGGCTTGCTAAATCAAGTGTAACCACACGTTTGTTGAATAAAATTCGAGACACTTTCTTTTGAATAATTCGCAGAGCCAAACCTTCGGCAATAGCTGATTTTCCTACGCCCGGTTCTCCTATAAGAAGCGGATTGTTTTTTTTGCGACGGCTTAAAATTTGCGAAACACGTTCGATTTCTTTTTCACGTCCTACAACGGGGTCTAATTTTCCTTCTTCGGCCATTTCTGTTAAATCTCTCCCAAAATTATCCAAAACAGGGGTTTTAGATTTTTTGTTGGATTTGTTGGCGGGATTATTGAAATTTCCTTCTTTTAGACTGTCATCTTGTCCTGAATCTTCATTATAGGCGTCGTTTTTTGGTAAGTTTTCGATAAAATTTTCTTCAGATGGTGTCATATTTAAATATTGTTCTTTGGCTACATCATAATCAATATTGAGTTTATTGAGTAGCTTGGTTGTGGGATCGTTTTCATTTCTTAAGATACACAATAGTAAATGTGCTGTGCTAATTGAGGTGCTATGAAACACTTTTGCTTCCAGAAAAGTCGTTTTCAAAGCTCGCTCTGCTTGTCTTGTGAGGTGAAGATTCTTTTTATCGTTGCTCATATCCATATTTGGACTCGCTGGACTTAGAATCTCTACTTTTCGTCGTAAGAGGTTTAAATCTACCGATAAATTATTCAAAATATTAATTGCTTTGCCGTTTCCGTCTCTCAAAATTCCAAGCATAAGATGCTCAGTGCCAATAAAATCATGACCCAAACGCAAGGCTTCTTCTTTGCTATAAGTAATAACATCTTTTACTCTTGGCGAAAAATTATCATCCATATTATCTCGTATTTCTAATGTAAAATTAGTGAATTGGTATTTGAAAAACAAAAATCATACCCCTTAAGAGGTTATGTCAGCTAATTGACAAAAAAAAGAACAAATAAACGTTAAAACTTATATAATTTATTAACTAAAAAATAACTTTATTTTGTTAATAAATCATTGAAATAAGTATGGATTTGTTTGCAGGAAAACATCGGAATGATGTATATTAGCACGGTTTGAAATTAAATTAAATTTATTAAATATTACAACTTATGTCTGAAGGAGAAAAGTTAATTCCTATTAACATTGAAGATGAAATGAAATCAGCTTACATCGATTATTCGATGTCGGTAATTGTGTCAAGAGCACTTCCTGATGTTAGAGATGGCTTGAAACCAGTGCATCGAAGAGTACTTTACGGAATGTATGATTTAGGGGTTACTTCAAAATCTGCCCATAAAAAATCTGCGAGAATTGTCGGAGAAGTTTTAGGTAAGTATCACCCACACGGAGATACTTCTGTTTATGATGCTATGGTTCGTATGGCTCAGGAATGGAGTTTACGCTATTTATTAGTCGATGGTCAAGGTAACTTTGGTTCTGTTGATGGTGATAGTCCTGCAGCAATGCGTTATACAGAAGCCAGAATGCGTAAGATTTCGGAAGAAATTATGGCAGACATCGAAAAAGAAACCGTTGACTTTCAACTGAATTTTGACGATACTTTGTATGAACCAAAAGTAATGCCTACCCGGGTTCCGACTTTATTAATAAACGGAGCAACAGGAATTGCAGTAGGTATGGCTACCAATATGCCACCACATAATCTTACCGAAGTTATCAACGGAACATTAGCTTTTATCGATAATAATGATATCGAAATTGATGAATTGATGACGTATATCAAAGCGCCTGATTTTCCAACAGGTGGTACGATATATGGTTATGAAGGCGTTCGTGAAGCCTTTAAAACCGGTAGAGGACGTATTGTTATGCGTGCTAAAGTTGGATTTGAAGAAGTCGATGGCAGAGAGTGTATCATCGTTACTGAAATTCCATACCAAGTCAATAAGGCTGATATGATTAAGCGTACTGCTGATTTGGTCAACGAGAAAAAAATAGACGGAATTGCCAATATCCGGGATGAATCGGATAGAAACGGGATGCGTATCGTTTATATTTTGAAACGTGATGCAACGCCAAATGTGGTTTTGAACACCCTTTACAAATTTACACAATTACAATCTTCTTTCAGTGTCAACAATATCGCCTTGGTAAAAGGGCGTCCGCAAATGTTGAATCTGAAAGATATGATTCATTATTTTGTGGAACACCGTCACGATGTGGTTATTCGCAGAACCCGTTTTGAATTGCGTAAAGCCGAAGAAAGAGCCCATATTTTAGAAGGTTTAATTATTGCATCAGACAATATTGATGAAGTAATTGCTTTAATCAAAGCATCTAAAAACACTGAGGAAGCCAGAGAGAAATTGATCGAAAGATTCAACTTATCTGACATTCAGTCTCGTGCTATTGTCGAAATGCGTTTGCGTCAATTGACAGGTCTGGAGCAAGACAAATTAAGAGCAGAATACGAAGAAATAATGAAATTAATAGAGCATTTGAGAGCTTTATTAGAAGATATTAATTTGAGAATTGCCTTAATCAAAGAAGAACTTGTTGAAATTCGTGATAAATACGGAGACGAACGTCGTTCTTTAATTGAATATTCAGGTGGCGATGTAAGTATCGAAGATTTAATTGCCGATGAGAATGTTGTGATTACTATTTCGCACGCAGGTTACATCAAACGTACTAACTTATCCGAATACAAAACTCAGAATAGAGGTGGAGTTGGACAAAAAAGTGCCGGAACAAGAGATCAGGATTTCCTTGAAAATATGTTTGTGGCGACCAATCATCAATATATGATGTTCTTTACCCAAAAAGGAAAATGTTTCTGGATGCGTGTTTATGAAATTCCGGAAGGAAGCAAAACCGCCAAAGGTAGGGCAATCCAAAACTTAGTAAACATCGAAAGTGACGATAAAGTAAAAGCATTTATCTGTACTCAAGATTTAAAAGACCAAGATTATATTAAGAGTCATAATTTAGTTATGGTGACTAAAAAAGGTCAGGTTAAGAAAACTTCTTTGGAGAAATATTCTAAACCAAGAGTAAATGGTGTTGCTGCAATCACTATTAAGGAAGGCGATGAATTATTGGAAGCTAAATTAACCAATGGAGAAAGCCAAATTATTTTGGCAGTTAAATCGGGTAAACTAGTTCGTTTTGAGGAAACTAAAACGCGTCCGATGGGAAGAACAGCTTCCGGAGTTCGTGGAATTACCTTAAAAGATGAAGCCGATGAAGTAATTGGCATGGTTACTGTAGATAAAGATGATATTCTTGATTCTCAGATTTTAGTAGTTACTGAAAATGGATACGGAAAAAGAACCAAATTAGTTGACGAGGACGGCGAAGATGTGTATAGAATCACAAACCGTGGTGGGAAAGGTGTGAAAACTTTAAATATCACAGAAAAAACCGGAAAACTAATTTCAATTAGTGCTGTTACAGATGCTGATGATTTGATGATTATCAATAAATCGGGATTGACTATCAGAATGGCTGTCGAAGATTTGAGAGTTATGGGTCGTGCTACTCAAGGGGTTAAATTAATTAACCTAAAAGGTTCTGATTCTATTGCAGCCGTTACCAAAGTGATGAAAGACGATGTTGCCGAAGTGGTGGTCGATGAAGACGGAAATGTTATCGAAGCAGAAGGTATCGAAAGAGTGAAACCAGTTCTTGAAGTTCTTGAAGATGAAGGTGTAGAAGACGATGACGATTCTGACGATGACGAAATTGAAGATGATGAAGATTCAGACGAAGTTGGTGACGACGACGATTCTGATGAATAATTAAATATTAATCTAAAACATTTATTATTTATGATTTTTATCATAAACAATAAATGTTTTTCTTGCTAATTTTGCACGTAAATTAAAAACAAAAATTATGAAAAGTAAATATGTAATACTAGCGTCAGCATTATTGATTTCAGTAATTGCTTTTGCTCAAAAAGATCAAATTAAAGCCGCTGAGAAAGCATTAAAAGGCGGAAATCCTCAGGAAGCTGTATCAATTTTAAATGGAGCTCAGTCTTTAATACCAAATGCAGTTGATGCTGAAAAAGCACATTTTTATTTTGTAAATGGGAATGCTCATTTGGATTTAGCCAATAAAAAAGTTGAGGAAGGAAAAAATTTAACATTGGCTGCAAAATCATTTCAAGATTTATTGGCAGTAGAAAAAGCATCTGGTAAGAGTAAATATTCAGCTCAAGCCACTACTTCCATACTTGACATTAAATTTAAATTATTGAATAGTGCCATTGCTGACACAAAATCCGATAAAGATTTAGAGGGTGCCCAAAAATTATATGATGCTTATTTGTTAGATAAAAAAGACACCATTAATTTATATTATGCAGCTTCAACTTATGTAAATGGAAAGGATTATGCCACTGCGCTTAAATTGTATTCTGAGTTGAAAACTTTAAATTATTCAGGAAAAGGAACTAGCTATTTAGCAGTAAATAAATTAACCAGTCAAGAAGATGCTTTTAATACAGTAAAAGAAAGAGATTTAGCTGTAAAACTGGGTACTCACGAAAAACCAAAAACAGAAGCAATTCCTTCCAAAAGAGGAGAAATCTACAAAAACATTGCCTTGATTTTAGTTCAAGACGGTAAAGTTGAGGAAGCTAAAAAAGCGGTTGCGGATGCTAGAAAAGCGAATCCAGAGGACAATTCATTACTATTAACAGAAGCCAATTTATATTTAGAGACTAAAGATTATGAAACTTACAAAAAATTAGTTGCTGAAGCTTTAGAAAAAAATCCAAACGATGCTGATTTAGTTTTCAATTTAGGTGTGCTAAGTGCCAATGCAAAAAATCGTGCTGACGCTGAGAAGTATTACAAAAGAGTGATTGAAATTAATCCTAAGTATACAAATGCTTACATTAATTTGGCTGCTTTGAAACTAGAAGACGAGAAAGTTATCATTGACGAAATGAATAAATTAGGAACTTCTGCTAAGGATATGAAACGTTATGAAGTTTTGAAAACCCAAAGAGAGGATTTATTTAAGGCTACTATTCCGTTTCTTCAAAAAGCTTACGAGTTAGACCCAACCAATATTGATGTAGCTAAAACACTTTTAAATGTTTACAGTGCATTAGAAATGATGCCTGAATCCAAAGAGTTGAAAGCAAAAATTAAAGTACTTGAGCAAAAATAAAAGTGCAGTAGTTTAAATCAAAAACCGTTTCAATGTTCAAATTGAAACGGTTTTTTTATATGATTTTTTTAATGACTCTAAGTTTGTGGGTATGTCTGTTTGTTTCGGCATTATAAATTCCTAGATGATCCAAGCGGTCAATTCTCACTTTTCCGCTTGCGTGAATAATATAGTTGTCCTCCATAATGATTCCTACGTGAATTATATTCCCTTCTTCATTGTCGAAAAAAGCCAAATCTCCAGGCTCGCTTTCTTCGATAAAACTCAATGCTTCTCCTTGCAGTGCTTGTTGTGAAGCATCACGCAATAATTTGTAGCCATTAAGCTTGTAAACCATTTGTGTAAAACCCGAGCAGTCAATACCAAAAGGCGTTTTTCCTCCCCAAAGATAAGGTGCGTTGAGGTACATAAAAGCCGTATTTAAGATGCATTTTTTAGATTTTATACCACTAGTTTTTGTTCCCTCAAAATTATAGTTTGCAGTATTAATATCAGAATGATTTAAAAAAGAAAGTGAAGAACCCAGTGGAATAGGGAGTAACAAATTATCCGGTCCTGTTATATATTCTATTAAATCAGCATTTAAAACAATAACATCCTCGGATAATTGATGAAATTCAGATTCGGAAATGGTTTGATATTGTTTAGAATCGACCCAGCCTTCATAATCATCGAATTGTAATTTAATTTTTGACCATTGTTTGAAATTTTCTAATATTTGAAAATGTTCACCAAACAAAACTTGAGAAACAATTTCGCTTCTATCGCTAGGTTCAATTCGAAGAGGGATTATGGCTAGATTACAAATTCCAAACATTTAGACTATTTTAGGTTTTAAGCTTTTTGGTTTTTTAGGAGCTATTTCCTGCTATTCGTTACAATCTTTTTATTTTTAAAGAAAAAATAAAAAGGATTTACACTGCTATCAGGGCTATGATATCTATTGTAATTAATATTTTTCTATAACAATTGCCGAAGCTCCGCCACCGCCATTACAGATTGCAGCTGCACCAATTTTACCATTATTTTGTTCTAATACATTCAATAGTGTTACGATAATTCGTGCTCCTGAACATCCCAAAGGATGACCTAAAGAAACTGCTCCACCGTTTATATTTACTTTTGGATCATTCAATCCAAGGATTTTTGCATTGGCTAAACCTACCACAGCAAAAGCTTCGTTAAATTCAAAATAATCTACATCTTCTATTGATAATCCTGCTTTTTTTAGAGCTTTAGGAATAGCCATTGCAGGAGTTGTAGTGAACCATTTTGGTTCCTGAGCGGCATCGGCATAACTTCTTATATAAGCCAAAGGTTTTAATCCTAAGGAAAGTGCTTTTTCTTCGCTCATCAATACCATTGCGGCGGCTCCGTCATTTATAGTAGAAGCATTGGCAGCTGTAACGGTTCCTTCTTTGGTGAAAACAGCATTCAAGGATGGAATTCGGTCTAATTTTACATTCGTAAATTCTTCGTCTTTTGAAACTAGTATTGGATCTCCTTTTCTTTGGGGAACGGCAACGGGGATAATTTCGTTGTCAAATTTTCCTGCTTCCCAAGCTTTCGCAGAACGCTCATAGGATTGAATTGCGAAGGCATCTTGATCTTCACGAGTAATTTTATATTCTGTGGCACATAAATCAGCACAAACGCCCATAGCGTTATTGTCGTAGGCATCAGTAAGTCCGTCTTTCTGCATTCCGTCAACCATTGTGGCAGGGCCAAATTTATAGCCATTTCTCAAATTCACATAATGGGGAATCAAACTCATATTTTCCATTCCACCCGCCACTACAATTTCAGCATCACCACAAAGAATGGCTTGCGCTCCCAGCATCACTGATTTCATTCCTGAGGCACAAACTTTATTAACGGTAGTACAAGCAACAGAATTGGGTAAACCTGCATAAATCGCAGCTTGTCTGGCAGGCGCTTGGCCAACTCCAGCTTGGATTACATTGCCCATAAAAACTTCATCAACTAAATTCGCATCCAATTGTATTTTAGCTAATGCACCCTTTATGGCTACTGCGCCTAATTTTGGAGCAGAAACAGTAGATAGGCCTCCCATAAAACTTCCTATTGGAGTTCTGACGGCAGAAACAATAACGACTTTTTTGTTCATGATAGTTGAATTCTATGTTTAAGTTGCGAATTTAATCATTTTGTGTAAATACCAAATTACAATTTTGATAATATTACACTTTTAGTTGTCTAATGTTGAATAATTAATTTTATTAGCTGCATCACACCTTAAAATACAATCGAAAGTTCGATTTTTAGTAAGCTATACATTTGATTGTTAACTATTTTAAAATAGCATAAAAAAAACATTTAAAAAAAGGGGTTAATTATTTGTGAAATATAGAATAGAAAGTTACATTTGCAACCGCTTAAAAGGAATATAAGTTCTTATATTGGAGAGTTGCCTGAGTGGCCGAAAGGACATGTTTGCTAAACATGCGTATGGGAAACTGTACCAAGGGTTCGAATCCCTTACT
>Ga0116157_10003102_pt1 | contig 15978 bp, 13 predicted proteins | sample AD_UKC048_MetaG_FD_89882 | JGI IMG/M metagenome (GOLD analysis project Ga0116157, IMG submission 89882) | Active sludge microbial communities of municipal wastewater-treating anaerobic digesters from USA - AD_UKC048_MetaG | ecosystem: Engineered > Bioreactor > Anaerobic > Digestate | place: USA...
CACCGGTCAGGCTGAAACTGTAGGTTGCCGGGGCGGCGGAGGCGCCGGACAACGTGACGGTGTGCACCAGGCTCGTGCCCTCGGTCTGGGCATCCGAGGTGACGCTGGCCACCACCGGGGCGCTTGGAGCAGCTGTGAGAGCAGGCGCAGCAACACCATCCGAAAACCCAAGAATAGGCTCCCGATCCCCAACTGCATCTGCCGCCCTATCAAGTCCGAGCGGGCTCAGGTTTTCCACAATCCGGAGCACACGGACAAAACTGTGTGATTCGCTGGAATCTCCTCCTGCCTGGCCGGCTGCGGTCGGATCCAGCTCGGTTGACAGATCGCCACCGGACTGAATCACGCGGGCAACTTGCGCTGAACCACTATTCAAGTCCTTCAGGGCGGCCTCAGAGCGATCAGACGGCGAAAGGCCAAGCAAATCCGCATCAATCAGCAATTCCCGGCCCGCAGCTACCGAAACAAATTGACCATTTGGTAGAGCCAATTCAAGTCGTGTCCCGTTGTCGGTCACGACGACCTGGCCTTCTTGAACCTCGTCTCCCACTTTCAGCACAACCCGATTTCCCGAGCTGTCCAGTACCCAGGCCTTACCGTCCAGGACAACGATGACGCCACGGGCTTGTGCAGAAACTTGACTTGTAGCCATGAAAACTCCGGAAAACAAATATTGGATAAAAGAATGCTATTCAGTAGATCGGCATTCGGGTATTGGCCTTGAGTACAAGGCCGCAACAAGACGGGTTCAACTGATACCGTGAACCCGCAGGGCGAGTTGAAGTCGATCAGTCAGGTTCAACTTCTCAAAAATAGCGGTCAGGTGCGCCTTGACAGTTCGCTCGGTTATGTTGCAATTGTTGGCAATTACCTTGTTTGATGCACCATTTGCGGCTAAAAAGGCTATTTCCTGCTCTCTTGTGGTGAGTGAGGTTGCCCATTCACGGTCAGGTTCTCCCCGTATCACACCGGCCCGACTGGCCCCCGACAGCAGTTGTTGCATCAGCTCCCGGCCGACCCAAATCTGGCCTGAAACTACAACTTGCTGAACCTGCCTGAGGGTTTTAAAGTCTGCAAAAGCGTGAACAAATGCACTGCAACCCGCGTCAAGGGCTTGTATTGCCGCAACGTTCTTAGGCGATGAACTCGCGCAAACCACCCGGGAATCGTTCAACAGCTTTGCCCAAACGGGGTCTTTCCAGGCCGGAATGTCTGGCCCGTCGCTGTCGATCCACACCGTGACATCCATAGGCAGGCCGCCATTCGTTAGCGCCGAGAATTGTGGCAAACAAGGGGTTTTTCCTGACCCCAGAGCCTTTTTCCAGTGTTCCAGCAGTCCGGGATCGTGACTAACCAGAACCAGCTTGTCAGCCCGGCTCATCGTTCGGTCAATGCGCTGGACTTGGCGCGCAGGATGGGCTTCATCAAGTAGTGGAGTACGGTTTTCTTGCCAGTCAGAATATCGACCTCTGCAACCATGCCCGGAATGATGGGCAACCGGGTTGGTCCCAGATCCGTCGATGCTGTCCGCACACGCACCAGAAAAAAGGCATTTCCCTTTTCGTCGACCACGGTGTCCGCGCTGATGTGCTCCAGCGTGGCTTCAAGACCACCGTATGTAGAAAAGTCGTAAGCCGTGAACTTGACCAGCGCTTTCTGGCCTGGCCGCAGGAACGCAATGTCCCGCGGCTGAACCCTGGCCTCCAGCAGCAAGGCATCGTCTGACGGCACAATCTCAATCAAATCCTTGCCGGGCTGCACAACGCCGCCCACAGTGTTCACCCGCAGCTGCTTGACAGTTCCGTTGACGGGTGACCGGATGTCCGTTTGCTTGACGCGGTCCACCAGCGCGGTGCTGCCCTCGGACAGGGCGCTCAGTTTGGCATTGGTCTCGCTTAGTTCGGACCTGGCGATATTCCTGAACGTCAACTCCACTTCCTGAATTTTCCGGTTCGCTTCTGCAATGGACGATTCAATACGGGGAATGTCTGAACTGGCGCTGTCGCGCTCGCCCCGATAGCGGGCCACATCGCGCTCCAGCCGGAGCAGCTCGACGTCCGAAACAGCCCCGGTTTTCACCAGGGGTCGTGTCAACTCCAGTTCTTTAGCCGTCAGGGTAAAACTTTGCGCCGCCTGTTCCCGTCGCGCCTTGACAGACACCAGCTCCTGCAAGCGCTGCGCAGATTGCTGGCGTGCCACACCGATGGAGGCATCCAGTTCGGCCCTCCTGGACTCAAACAACCGGCGTTCCTGCTCGACGATCTCAGGGGCCTCCTTGGACACGGCCTCGGGCGCCACAAAGCTGGAGCCTTCAGCCAGTGCTTTCAGGCGCGCTGACTTGGCCAGCACCGCCAGGTACTGGGACCGGTTCTCACGCAGCGACGAGACCATGCGGGTCGGGTCCACTTTCACCATCAAGTCCCCAATTTTGACCGACTGACCTTCCCGCACCAGGATCTCGGAAATGATGCCACCATCCATGCTTTGCAGAATTTGAACCTGTCGCGAGGGAATGACTTTGCCCTCACCGCGGGTGACTTCGTCCAAAGTTGCCAGGCTGGCCCACACAATCATCACAAAAACGGCGCCAGCACTCAACCACACCATGACACGGGCACCCCGTGGGGTTTGTTCGGCAATGGCCCAGTCGGCATTGGCATCAAAATCTTGATCCTGTCCGATGTCTTTACCCATCAGCGCCAGCATGGCCCGATCAATCCAGCCAGAGCACCGTCCGTAAACAGGTTGCCAGATGGCTTGGGCGCGTTGAATCAGGGCGTCAAATTTCATCATGCAGCCTTGCCGATCCGGCCGCTTTGCAGCGCTTCAACCACCTGCGCCTTGGGCCCATCGGCCATGATCTGACCACTGTCAATCACAATCAGCCGGTCTACCAGTTCCAGCAACGATGACCGATGGGTGACCAGTACAACGGTCTTGCCTTTGGCAAATGACCGAAGCCTTGTCTTGAGTGCATCTTCGCTTTGATGGTCCATCGCGCTGCTGGGTTCGTCCAGCAGCAAAATGGGAGGATCGTTCAGCACGGCACGCGCAATGCCCACCGCCTGACGCTGGCCGCCAGACAATGACTCACCCCGCTCGCCGATGGCCATGTCAAAACCGCGCGGGTGCCGGTTGGCAAACTCGCTCACGCCCGCAATGTCGGCGGCCGATACGACATCCTGATCACTCGCAAAAGGCGCACCCATGGCAATGTTTTCCTTGAGCGAGCCGAAAAACAGATTGATGTCCTGCGGTACAAAACCAATGGAGCGCCGCAACTCCGCAGGGTCAATCTGCCGGGAGTCGATGCCATCAATGAGCACTGCCCCTTCGGTTGGCTGGTAAAGGCCCAACATGATGCGTTGAAGCGTCGATTTGCCTGACCCCACCCGGCCGATAAAGGCGACCCGTTCCCCCGGATTGATCTTGAACGACACTTTGTTCAGTGTGAGCTGTTCATGGCCGGGATAGGTGAAGCTGACATTTTTGAACTCGATACCGCCTTGAAAGCTGGTCCGATGGATAAATGTTGATTCATCAGGCCGCTCGGGTGCCTTTTTCATGTGGGTCTCTACCGAGCTCAGGCCACTTTTGGCATGGTGAAATTGCATCAACAACCCGACGACCTGGCCAAACGGCGCCATTGCCCGGCCGGAGAGCATGGACGCGGCGATGATGCCGCCCATGCTGACCTGGTTGTTGAACAACAGGTAAACGCCTGCAATAACGGTGGCTGTGGAAACCAGCTGCATGAACAGTTGTGCCAGGGTGGAGATGACAGACGACAGCAACTTCAATTTCGTGCTGTTTTGTGCCAGGAAAACCGTTGCGCCCTCCCATTTGCGCTGGATGCTGCCCTCGGCCACCATGAATTTGATGGTCTCAATGCCCACCAGGCTTTCCACCAGCGTGGCATTTCGCTGGGCCGAAGCGCGCTGGGTCACATCCACCAGCTCCTGCATTTTTTGTTGCGCAACCAGGGCTGAAAAGACAAGTAAAACGATACACACCACCGGCGGAATGATCAGCCAGGGGGAAATCCACGAGATCGCAAACAGGAAAACGAATACAAACGGAAGGTCTACCAGTGTCGTGACCGTGGCCGATGCCACAAAGTCACGGACCGATTCGAACGCACGCAAGTTCGCGGCAAAAGAGCCCACGGACGCAGGCCGGTCTGCCAGCTTCAGGCCCAGCACCCGCTCCATGATTTTGGCTGACAGAGTGACGTCAATGCGCTTGCCAGCGGTATCCAGGATGTAGCCCCGCAAAACCCTCAACAACGTATCAAAAACCATCATCAACAAAACGCCCAGCGCCAGCACCCACAAGGTCTCTTCAGCCCGATTGGGGACCACCCGGTCGTAGACCGTCATGCTGAACATGGGCGTGACCAGGGCGAACAGGTTGATCAGCAATGCGGCCAGCAGGCTGTCACGGTACAGGCGCCAATTCTGGAATACCACGCCCCAGAACCAGTGACGGTTCTTGACTTCGCCGGTTTCGGGCGTTCGCTGATCAAAATTGAATACCGGGCGCACAAAGAACACGATGCCTGCAAACAGCGATTCCAGTTCCTGCCTGGGCAGCACATCGGCCGACTCGCCATTCTCGGGGTAGCGCACGCGCGCATCGCCGGATGGAAGCCATTCCAACAGGACGCAGGCCTGTTTGTCATTGAGCAGCAGGATGGCCGGCAACAACGCTGGCCGCAAATCAGACAAGGAACGGCGTGCCAGCCGGGCAGTCATGCCTGCGCGCGCCGCCGCACGGGGAATCAGGGCCGGGGTAATCCGGTTGTCTTCCAGCGGCAGACCGGCCGACAGGGATTCGTGCGTGGTTGCAATCCCGAAAATGCGTGCAATCGCCACCACGCAATCAAGCAACGGGTCCACATGGGTTGCGTGCTCACCCACCCGCCAGGCCATGGTTGGACTGTGAGTTGGGATGGTCAAGATGGGCGTGGACATGTTGAATAGGGGAAATCAGTGGCCGTCTGGGCCATCACAGAATCAGGTCGTCGCCGCCCAGAAGGTCGAGCGCCCCGCCCAGTTTGTTGCGCACGCCTTTGCGTTTCATCAGCTTCTTTTGTGCAACGACGGGGAGATCGGTCAGTCGAATCACGTTGTTTTTGATCAGCGTATCGATCACGTCCTCGATCACGCGCACGAAATCCGCGTCCATGTCAGTGAACGCAGGTTCGCCTCCTGGGGCGGCCAGAAACGCCCGGATTTCCGGATGCCGATCATCCAGCACCTCGCCGCCGCCTTGCGGATGGCGGGAGATGGCGTCGATCACGCCTTCAGAATTTCGAGTCACGTGAAACATCAACTGCCTGTAGTAAGTGCACGCTAGCTATATCGGTCAAAGGCGCAAAGCCTTGAGGGTGGTCAGGGCCTGCAGTCTGCCCCAACAGGATGCGGCGTCAACAGCTAACCAGTTTAGCGGCGGCTCCGGGGCGCCTAACGGTCTGTAACCGTAAATTTACAAGCCATTTCCCCGGATAGGGTGGGCCGATGCTGGTTGGACGGGCGCCGAGCCGCTGGATGAATGGATAACCCCACCGCCCAGACAAACCTCTGCGGCATACACCACAGCCGATTGGCCGGGCGTCACGGCCCACTGGTTTTCAGTGAAATGGAGCGTGAACTCCCGGTTGCCCGATGGCGTGATTGCACACGGCGCGTCACTTTGCCGGTAGCGCGTCTTAGCCGCAACCCGGCCCGGTTCGGGTGATTCGCCTGCAATCCAGCTTGCGTCCAGCGCCTGCAACCGGCTGGACAGCAGCCAGGCGTGGTCGTGTCCCTGCACCACCCACAACGTGTTGTTTTCCAGATCCTTGCGCGCCACAAACCAGGGCGCGTGCTCACCGCCGCCCCGTGCCGCGCCTTTGGCCTTGACGCCGCCGATGCCCAGGCCCTGCCGCTGCCCCAGGGTGTGAAAGCTCAGGCCGTGATGCTCGCCCAGCACTCGACCGCGCTCGTCCCTGATCGGGCCCGGTTCTTTGGCGATGTAGCGGTTCAGGAACTCCCGGAACGGCCGCTCGCCAATGAAGCAGATGCCGGTGGAGTCCTTCTTTTTGGCGTTCGGCAGGCCAATTTCCGCAGCGATGCGTCGCACCTCCGTCTTGTGCAGCTCGCCCACGGGAAACAGCGTTTTCGACAGCTGGGACTGGTTGAGCCGGTGCAAAAAGTAGCTCTGGTCTTTGGACGGGTCCAGCCCCTTGAGCAGCTCATGTTTGCCGGTGGCATCGTTCCGGCGGACGCGGGCGTAATGGCCGGTGGCAATTTTTTCGGCCCCCAGGCGTACCGCGTGGTCCAGGAACGCCTTGAATTTGATCTCGGCGTTGCACAGAATGTCAGGGTTGGGCGTGCGGCCGGCCTGGTATTCGCGCAAAAACTCGGCAAAGACGCGCTCTTTGTATTCGGCGGCGAAGTTGACGTGCTCGATGTCGATGCCAATCACGTCGGCCACGGCCGCGGCATCGACAAAATCGATGTTGGAAGAGCAATATTCGCTGTCGTCGTCATCTTCCCAGTTTTTCATGAAGATGCCGACCACTTCATGCCCCTGCTGTTTCAGCAGGTAGGCGGTGACCGCAGAATCCACACCGCCGCTCAAGCCCACCACAATTCGTTGTTTACCCATACGCGGTCGATTATCCCAGCCAGTCTTTTTCACCGTATTTGAGGGGTCTTTTTGGCCTCTAGCCCTCGCCAGATATGCGCGAGTAGCTACTATAAATATAGCAAATCAGATGAAAATGCCCGGATCCGCATAGAGCAAGTCCAGCGGAAACGCCCGCCCGGACAGATGGTCCTCCACACAACGCAAGACCAGCGGGCTGCGATGGCGTGCCCGGCTGGCGCGAACCTCGTCCGGCGTCATCCAGAACGTGCGGACAATGCCGCTGTCCAGCTTTCGCCCGGGTTGTTCGTCACCCACGTCGCCGCGAAACGCAAACCGCAGATACGTCACGTCGCGCATCGGTTCACCTTCGTTTCTGGCCGGACGCCTCGTGCGGGTCAGGTAAACGCCCACCAGAGCCGTGGGCCGGAACACGCGCGTGGTTTCCTCCAGCGCCTCGCGGGCGCAGCCGTCGGCCACGGATTCGCCGGGGTCCAGGTGCCCCGCCGGGTTGTTGAACATCAGGCCGGTGGAGGTGTGCTCTTCGACCAGCATAAACCGGCCGTCTTTCTCAATGATGGCGGCGACCGTTACGTTGGGTTTCCATCGGGTGTCCATGCGCAATTATGCGTGGGTAAGTCAGTACTGTTTTACGCCGGGGGTGTGATCAAAGGCGTGGTTAGCCCAATTCGAAACCTGTCAAAACTCATGTAAGCTAGCGGCAAGATTCAAATTAACAAGCCGAGGAGTCGCTTCATGCTGATTGGCGTACCCGCTGAAACCACAGCGGGAGAAACCCGTGTTGCCGTTACCCCCGAGACGGCCAAGAAACTCAAGGCCCAGGGCCACACCATTCGCGTCCAGTCCGGCGCCGGTGTGGCGGCCAGCGTGACCGATGAGGCTTATCAGGCTGCCGGTGCCGACATCACCGATGCCGCAGGGGCCTACGCTTGTGATCTGGTGCTCAAGGTGCGCAGCCCGTCTGATGCCGAATGCGCCCAGATGAAACCCGGCACCACCCTGGTGGGCATGCTCAACCCATTTGATGCGCCCGGACTGCAACGCCTGGCTACCGCAGGCCTGACCGGCTACGCGCTGGAGGCCGCACCCCGCACCACGCGCGCCCAGAGCATGGATGTGCTCTCCAGCCAGGCCAACATTGCCGGCTACAAGGCCGTGATGATGGCCGCTGACAAATACCAGCGCTTCTTCCCCATGCTGATGACCGCAGCCGGTACCGTCAAGGCGGCCCGCGTCGTCATTCTGGGCGTGGGCGTGGCGGGCCTGCAGGCCATTGCCACCGCCAAACGATTGGGCGCGGTGATCGAGGCGTCTGACGTGCGCCCCAGCGTCAAGGAACAAGTTGAGTCGCTCGGAGGCAAGTTCATCGACGTGTCCTACGACACGCCGGAAGAAAAAGAAGCCGCTGTGGGCGTGGGAGGTTATGCCAAGCCCATGCCGCAAAGCTGGCTGGACCGTCAGAAGCTGGAAGTGGCCAAACGCGTGGCCCAGGCCGACGTGGTGATCTCCACCGCGCTGATCCCCGGTCGCCCCGCGCCCACGCTCATCACCGAAGACATGGTCAAAAGCATGAAGCCCGGCTCGGTCATCATCGACATTGCAGCCGGCAAAGGCCCCAATGGCGGCGGCAACTGTCCCATCTCCGAGGCCGACAAGACCGTGGTTAAACATGGCGTGACGCTGGTGGGCGAAACCAACCTGCCCGCCCTGGTTGCGGCAGACTCCTCGTCGCTGTATGCCCGCAACGTGCTGGACTTCCTCAAGCTCATCATCACCAAGGAAGGTGCGCTGCATGTGGACATGAATGACGATATTGTGGCCGCCTGCCTGATGGCGCAGGGCGGCGAAGTCAAACGCAAATAGTTAAGCCTATGAAAGAGCTAATGCTGCGTTTTTTTGTCATTTCTGGAGCCCTGTTTTTTGCGGCAAACTCCAGCGCTGTGGAGTTTTCAGTCGGTCGCGCGTCTATTCAATTTCAGGAGGATCAATGGCGGGAAATCTCGTTGATTGATCCTGGTTTGGCTTATGGAGGAGAGGTTTCAGGAACGATTAACAGCGAGACAAAAGTATTTGCCAAGACATCGAGACTTGGAGTGCTGGATGCCGTCGTCCTCATCAGGGGGAGTTCAGGCGGAGTGCAAAGAGGCACTATGAGTTACTCCCCAAATTGCAAGGCCGCAGCAGACTGGTTCGCCAGGGGAAATTCCGGATTTAAGCGTCCTTATGCCGAATGCTTCCTTGTTTCGCCGGTGTACCCGGGAAAGGCGATGTTGGAGGAACTGGGTCAAGATGTTGTAAAGGCTTTGGGTTCAGACGCAACCAAGGTACCCGAGGTTTTCCAATTCATCTTTAGCCGATACGCTAATTCCAATGGAACTTTTCTTCAAGTTTCCATGCTACTTGGCCCTGGTCTTGTGGGGCGGACAGGTGTAGTTGGGGAAGAGCTTCCAAGGGGGATTGAACCCAAATTTGTTCTTATGGGCGAGGACTTGACCCAGGCCGTACGTGCAAGTGTGATGTCGTTGGCTGGCCAGGCGAAATTGCCGGCAGTCGCTTTTGATAACAAGTAATCTCGGCAAAGCCGTAACAGGATTTATTTCATGGATATCGTTTCTCCCACGATCACCAACCTGATCATCTTCATCCTGGCCATCTACGTGGGTTACCACGTGGTCTGGACCGTCACACCCGCCTTGCACACGCCCCTGATGGCTGTGACCAATGCCATCTCGGCCATCGTCATCGTGGGCGCCATGCTGGCGGCCGCGTTGACCGAAACCACGTTGGGCAAGTCCATGGGCGTGCTGGCTGTGGCCTTGGCCGCAGTCAATGTGTTTGGCGGCTTCATGGTCACCCGGCGCATGCTGGAGATGTTCAAGAAGAAAGACAAGAAGCTGCCTGTGGCTGACCAGGGAGCCGCCAAATGAGCTTGAACCTCGTCACGCTCCTGTACTTGTTCGCCAGCGTCTGCTTCATTCAGGCGCTTAAAGGGTTAAGCCACCCCACCACGTCGATTCGCGGCAACCTGTTCGGCATGATCGGCATGGCGGTGGCCACGGTCACGACTGCTGCGCTGATCTTCAAGCTGGCCGGGCAGATGGGGCAGAACGGCGTCACCGGCATGTCCTGGGTGGTGGGCGCGCTGCTGGTGGGCGGCACCATTGGCACGGTAATGGCCAAGCGGGTTGAGATGACCAAGATGCCCGAGCTGGTCGCCTTCATGCACAGCATGATTGGTCTGGCGGCGGTGTTCATTGCCGTTGCGGCGGTGGCAGAACCCTGGGCCTTCAGCATCTCCGCCAAGGGCGAGGGCATTCCCGGCGGTAACCGCATCGAACTGGCGCTGGGTGCCTTTATTGGCGCGGTCACCTTCTCCGGCTCGGTGATTGCGTTTGGCAAACTCTCGGGCAAATACAAGTTCCGCCTGTTCCAGGGCGCGCCGGTGCAGTTCCCCGGACAACACAAGCTCAATCTGGTGCTGGGCCTTGCAGCGGTGTTCTTCTGCTTCGGGTTCTGGCATTCGCAAAGTGCCATGGACTTTGGCCTGATCATTGCGCTGGGCTTTCTGCTGGGGGTGTTGCTGATCATTCCCATTGGTGGTGCCGACATGCCGGTGGTGGTGTCCATGCTCAACAGTTATTCCGGCTGGGCCGCAGCGGGCATTGGCTTCAGCCTGAACAACGCGATGCTGATCGTGGCCGGTTCGCTGGTGGGTTCATCCGGCGCCATCCTGAGCTACATCATGTGCAAGGCCATGAACCGCTCATTCTTCAACGTGATTGGCGGCGGCTTTGGTGGCGATGCCACCTCCGCCGCAGCGGGTTCCGCTGTTCAGCGCGCCGTGAAGAGCGGCAGTGCCGATGACGCTGCGTTTGTGCTGGGCAATGCTGAAACCGTGGTCATCGTGCCCGGTTACGGTCTGGCGGTCGCCCGCGCGCAGCACGCGGTCAAGGAACTGGCCGCCAAACTGACCGAGAAAGGTGTCAACGTCAAATACGCCATTCACCCCGTGGCCGGGCGCATGCCGGGCCACATGAACGTGCTGCTGGCCGAAGCCGAAGTGCCTTACGACCAGGTGCATGAGATGGAAGACATCAACGGCGAATTCGGCCAGGTCGATGTGGCCATCATCCTGGGTGCCAACGACGTGGTGAACCCTGCTGCGCACGTGAAGGGCAGCGCCATTTATGGCATGCCGATTCTGGAAGCCTACAAGGCCAAGACCATCATTGTGAACAAGCGGTCGATGGCGGCCGGTTATGCCGGGCTGGACAACGAGTTGTTCTACATGGACAAGACCATGATGGTGTTCGGTGACGCCAAGAAGGTCGTCGAAGACATGGGCAAAGCGCTGGATTGAGCCAGCTGAAATTAGGGGTGCGCCCCTATGCGTACTAGGGAAAACACAGTGCTTCCTGCCAGGTGGCACGGTGACTATCTCGTTTTCGCAAAATTCGCTTGGAGACTTGTCCATGACAGACCGCATTTGGCTCAACAGTTACCCTGAAGGCGTTCCAGCCGACATCAGCGCGGCGCAGTACCCTTCGCTGGTGGCGCTGATGGAGGAGAGCTTCAAGAAATACGCCAAGCGGGTTGCGTACAGCTACATGGGCAAGGACATCACCTACGCCCAGACCGATAGTCTCAGTCAGGCCTTTGCCGCGTATCTGCAAAGCCTCGGTCTGGTCAAGGGCGATCGCGTTGCCATCATGATGCCCAACGTGCCGCAGTATCCCGTGGCGGTCGCGGCCGTTTTGCGCGCCGGGCTAATTCTGGTGAACGTCAATCCGCTGTACACGCCGCGCGAGCTGGAGCACCAGCTGAAGGACTCGGGGGCCAAAGCGGTTGTCATTCTGGAGAACTTCGCCACAACACTGGAAAAATGCATTGCAGCCACACCAGTGAAGCACGTGGTCCTGTGCGCGCTGGGCGACCAGTTGGGTCTGCTCAAGGGTTCACTGGTCAATTACATGGTGCGCAATGTCAAGAAAATGGTGCCCCCGTTCAGCTTGCCCGGTGCGGTGCGCTTCAATGAAGCGGTGGCGCGCGGAACCAAGGGCACGGTCAAACGTGCCGAGATCAAGCCCGATGATGTGGCCGTGCTGCAATACACCGGCGGCACCACCGGGGTGTCCAAAGGTGCCGTGCTGTTGCATCGCAATGTGGTCGCCAACGTGCTGCAATCGGAAGCGTGGAACGAGCCGGTCATGAAGCTGGTACCTGCCAACGAGCAGCCAACCAGTGTGTGCGCCATTCCGCTGTACCATATTTTTGCTTTTACCGTGGGCATGATGCTGTCCATGCGGACCGGCGGCAAGCTGATCCTGTTGCCCAACGCGCGTGATTTTGCGGCCGTTCTCAAAGAGTTGTCCAAGCACAAAATCCACAGCTTTCCGGCGGTCAACACGCTGTTCAATGCGCTGGCTAACCATCCCGATTTCAAAACGGTGGACTGGAGCCATCTGAAAGTGTCGGTGGGTGGCGGCTCGGCGGTGCAAAGCTCGGTGGCCAAGCTGTGGTTTGAAAAGACCGGGTGCCCGATCTGCGAGGGTTATGGCCTGTCGGAAACATCGCCATCAGCCACCTGCAACTCGGTCGTGGCCCGGGAATACACCGGCACCATCGGCGTCCCGTTGCCCAGCACCTACATGAAGCTGCTCGACGATGACGGCCAGGTGGTCGCCGCAGGTCAGTCGGGCGAGATCGCCATCAAGGGCCCGCAGGTGATGGCGGGCTACTGGCAGCGGCCCGACGAGACGGCCAAGGTCATGACAGCGGATGGCTACTTCAAGACGGGCGATATTGGCGTCATGGACGAACGCGGCTTCTTCAAGATTGTGGACCGCAAGAAAGACATGATTCTGGTCAGTGGCTTCAATGTGTTTCCCACCGAGCTGGAAGACGTGGTGGCCCAGATGGCCGGTGTGATGGAATGCGCCTGCGTCGGTGTGCCGGACGCCAAGACGGGGGAGGCCGTAAAGCTGGTGATCGTCAAGAAGAACCCGGACCTGACCGAAGCGCAGGTGCGCGCTTACTGCAAGGAAAACCTCACCGGGTATAAGCAACCCCGTGTGATTGAATTCCGGGCCGAGTTGCCCAAAACCCCGGTTGGGAAAATCCTGCGCCGCGAATTGCGTGAAAAATAATACGCCCGCCTGATGATTGCAGGATGACCGTCACCGCCATCCTGAGTGCGCTGGCCGAAGAGCAAAACGGCCTGCTGGAACAGCTGCACCAGCCCCGGCCGGTTAGCCATGGTGGGCGCGATTTCTGGCTGGGTGAACTCCAGGGGCATCGCGTGGTGTTGGGCCTGTCCCGCATTGGCAAAGTGGCTGCCGCAACCACGGCCACCACCCTGATCACGTCTCTGGGCGTCAGCCGTATCGTGTTCACCGGGGTTGCTGGCGGTATTGGGGCCGGAGTGCGGGTGGGGGATGTGGTGGTGGCTACGGAATTCGTTCAGCACGACCTGGATGCGTCGCCCATCTTTCCCCGTTTCGAAGTGCCGCTGTACGGCAAGACCTGTTTTGCCTGCGATGCGGTACTCACGGAAAAACTGTTTGACGTGTCGCGCGCTGCGCTGACGGGCATGGCACCGGCTGGCGCGCAAGTGCATCGCGGTCTGATCGCCAGTGGCGACCGGTTTGTCTCATCGGCCACAGAAAGCAGCCACCTTCAGCAGTCACTCCATCACGCCGGTCTGGAAGTTCTAGCGGTGGAAATGGAGGGTGCCGCTGTGGCCCAGGTGTGCTTTGACTTCCGCATACCGTTTGCGGCGGTGCGGACGATTTCCGACCGGGCCGATGATCAGGCGCACGCGGATTTCCCGAAATTCATTGCCGAAGTGGCCAGTGGCTACGCACACGCCATCATCGGGAAATTATTTGGCGCGCTATAAATAATATAGCTACTCACGCATATCCCACGAGGGCTAGAGGCCAAAAAAGCTCCTGAAATGAGCCCTTTTTGACTCGTTTCAGGTTTTCCGCTATTTCAGCCAGCCGCGTTTTCTGAAGTACCACATCGGCACGATGGCGCTGGCAGCCATCAGCGCCAGTGCGTACGGATAACCCAGCGACCAGTTCAGCTCCGGCATGAACTTGAAGTTCATGCCGTACAGGCTGGCAATCAGTGTGGGCGGCAGCAGCGCCACGCTGGCCACCGAGAAAATCTTGATGATCTTGTTCTGGTTGATGTTGATGAAACCCACCGTGGCGTCCATCAGGAAGTTGATCTTGTCGAACAGAAAAGCAGTGTGCGAGTCCAGCGAATCGATGTCGCGCAGGATTTGCCGCGCATCTTCAAACTGCTCGTTGTTGAGCATTTTGCTGCGCATCATGAAGCTCACCGCGCGACGGGTGTCCATCATGTTGCGGCGAATGCGCCCATTCAAGTCTTCCTGGCGCGCGATCGCCCCCAGCACCTCGCCGGCCAGAGCATCGGTGACATCGCCTGCCAGCACCTTGTTGCTGACTTTTTCCAGCTCGTCGTAGATGCCTTCCAGTGAATCCGCCGAGTATTCGGCATCGGCATCAAACAACTTGAGCAGCACTTCCTTGGCGTCCTCGATCAGACCCGGTGCCCGGCGCGCCCGCATACGCAGCAGGCGAAAGACGGGCACGTCCTCGTCGTGGATGGAAAACAGCACGCCGCAGCTCTTGAGCTCGGTGTTGTGCTGGTTCAGGATGAACGCCACGCGGACCTGGCGCGGTTCCTCTTCATCGGCGATCAGGAAGTCGCTGCGAATGTGCAGTTCGCCGTTCTCTTCGGCGTAAAAGCGGGCGGATTCTTCAATGTCTTCGTCCATCGCGTCTTCCGGGATGGACAGGCCAAAGTATTGCTTGACCCACCGCTTTTCTTCCAGTGTGGGCGACTCCAGATCAACCCAGATGGGCTGGAATTTCGACAGTTCTTCGAGCGACTCGATCTCTTCCTGGAAGAGCCGGCCATTGACAAGCGTAAAGATGTTGAGCATGGATCATTCAATCGGGGTCAGATTCCAATTATTCGGGGCGGCAGTTGATCGCACACAGCGGCTTTCGAATAATTGGAATCTGGCCCCAATTAAATTTGAAAGCTACCGGCCAGGGCAGTTTTCCAAGGAGAAGTCTCCGAAGTTGATCTGCGGAAATTATCGCACCGACGTGCGCTCAGGAATCCGCAAAAAACGCCATCAATTCCGCTTTACGCGCATAGGCGTCGCTTTCACCCATGGCGATCAGGGATTGAACAAAACCGGGTTCGAAAAGCAGGTAGCTGGCCAGTGCCCCGCCACCACCTTTGAGCACGCCCAGCCCGCCCAGCGCATTGCGCGTGGCGGTGGGCAGCTCCAGTGCATGGATCTGTGCCAGTGCGTCCAGTGAGCGGCTGGGCTGGATGGCCAGAATTTCCACGCTGCGGTAGGGCAGTGCGGATGCGGCATCCCGCGGCAGCCGCTTCAATGTCTGGGTGACACGCTGCGCCTGCTCCACATCCGCCTGCAGGGTGTCGTGAAAAACACTGGCCATGGCATGCCCCGCAATGCTGCCCAGCGTCGGCCCGCGTGTCGGGGGTTGTGTGCTGCTGGCACCCAGGCCCGAGCGTTCGGGTTGCCCCACGCCGACCACCAGTACTTTTTTGGCACCCAGATGCATGGCAGGCGACAGGGGTGAGACCTGTCGCATCGAGCCATCACCAAAAAACTCCTGATGACCGTCCACCCATAACGGTGTGGCAGGGAACAGAAACGGAATGGCGCTGGAAGCCATCAGGTGTTCGATGGTGATCGGGTGGAACTCGGATCGTCGGCCCGGACGTGCCCAGGCATCCATCGGGCTGTTTTGTGCGGTGTGGCAGAAAGTCCAGTGCACGCCACTGGTGTAACTTGACGCGGTGACGGCCAGCGCTTGAAGCGTGCGCGAAGCCAGGGCCTGGTCGATCCCGGGCAGCGACACGGCGCGGTGCAGCGTGTCCACCAGAGGCAGGTTGTCCAGAATGGCCCCGTTGCTGCGGGCGTGGCGCGACAGGCTGAGCGCCGCGGCAAATTTGCTTACACGCACCCATGACGGCACTTGAAGCCGGTACACGTCGGCTGAACGGATGGCGCCCCAGAAGTCGGCTAACTGGTCGAAGGCCTGCAAACCCTGTGTGGCGCACCCCGCCAGAAACGCTGCATTCAGCGCGCCGGCCGATGTGCCAATGAGTACCTGAAAGGGAAATGTCGTGGGTGTCCGCGCCTGCAACCCGAGCATCGATGCCAGCGCCCGCAGCACCCCGACCTGATAGGCTGTCCGGGCCCCGCCGCCCATCAACACCAGTGCATTGGCCGGCTTTTGGGGCTGATGCAGG
>Ga0116157_10003106_pt1 | contig 15975 bp, 15 predicted proteins | sample AD_UKC048_MetaG_FD_89882 | JGI IMG/M metagenome (GOLD analysis project Ga0116157, IMG submission 89882) | Active sludge microbial communities of municipal wastewater-treating anaerobic digesters from USA - AD_UKC048_MetaG | ecosystem: Engineered > Bioreactor > Anaerobic > Digestate | place: USA...
CCGGGGTAAATACTTGCGGAGGCTGTATCGCTGTTCATAACAGGAACTGAGACAAAAAATCGGTTCAAACTTACGGGACCTGCAGCAGCAGCCTTTATATATCCAGATCCTCTTCACCAATTGATACCCTGTAGAGAACACCGTCTGTTTTGGTTTTAATATCATCCTCGCTTATATTCTCCGACTGAAGCCAGGTTACCCGGAACTGATTCCACCAGATCTTATAGCGGAACTCGTGCGCGTGGTGTTTTCTACGTTTTTATAATTAGCCGGCAAAACCCATTTGAAGTCTTTACTGACACTATATATCAGGAGTAAAAGAATTGCTATAAAGTGGCAGGGGGAATTGCAGAGATAGTCAGTTGGTTTTGCAAGGGGTTTAAAGCAGGTGGGGAGAGGGTTTGGGGGTGAGAATGGAAGGGAAATCTGAAAAAAGGGGGTGGAGATAAAAATAAGGAGTTACGAGATCGGTGGGTCACTTCGTTTTGCAAATGGGTCACTTCGTTTTGCCAAAGTGGCTGTGTTTGGGTCACTTCGTTTTGCAAAAGATAGTCAGTTCGTTTTGCAAAGAATCGGGGCGTTATCTGGAGGTGACGTGGTGAGGTGATGGCGTGGTGGCGGGTTGAGAATCAAGGCAATATCCAGGGCGGGCGGGGTGAGAATCAGGGCAATATCCAGGGCGGGCGGGGTGAGAATCAGGGCAATTGACATATCTGGCAAGTGGAGGATCCGTCCACATGGTGGTGGCAAGGTGGAGATCGCAGGGGTGGACGCAGCATTGGAATGCTGCGCTACGTTAACGGATCGGGGAGCAGAGGGGCAGATTGGGAGGATATCCGGAGAGTGAAGGGGTTTGCTGGAGTCCATGCTCGCTTCGCTCGCTGGACTCCAGCCAGGTGGGGAGGGGATCAGGGGCGGTGGAGGGAGGAGTCGGGGCGGCGGGAGATGGTGGCGAGTTTGATGGCGGTGATGATGCGGGCGGCTTCTTCACGAGAAGGGGGAGGCATGCCGGAGATGGCCTGCCGGTAAAGGGCGAGCTCCTCGGGGTCGAGGCGCTCGGGAGACTGGGCGGCCTCCTCGATGCCGACGAGGGGGGCGTACATGGGGGCGGCGGCGCGGTGGTAGTGGCGGAGCATGGCCATGGAGAAGGGGGTGTAGAAGACGATGGTGTCGGACCAGAAGGTAAGGCGGACGTGGACGATTTTATCGAAGGAGATCTGGAGGGGCCAGGGTTGGGCGACGTCGAAGGTGGAGAGGCGAATGGGTTTGATCCAGGGCTGGCCGTTGGTTTGGCCCTTGAGGGGGATGAAGACGCGGACGGCGTGGAGATTGCGTTTGGAGGCCAGGACGGGGCGGCGACGGGCGGGGGTGATGTGGTACATGGTCAGGCGGGGTGAGGTGGTGACGGGGTGAGGTGGTGACGGGCCCGGGAAGCCGGAGCCGGCGGGGTTAAGCGCCGGATCCGGGGTGACGGGTTGCTGAAGTCCATGCTCGCTTCGCTTGCTGGAGTCCATGCTCGCTTCGCTCGCTGGACTCCAGCCGGGGAGGGGGACGCAGCATTGGAATGCTGCGCTACGGGGTTTGTCATCAGGCAGGGGGGACGGGGGTGAAGTTTATTTCCATGAAGACGATCTTGTCGAAGGACATAACCAAGGGGTCGTCCATGCCGGGGGTGTAGGCGGTGAGGGTGGCGGTCCAGGTGTGGTTATCATTGAACCAGAATTCCCCGCCAGATTGGATGTCGTTGGGGATGAGGGAGAGTTCCAAGACATGATTGCCGGAGGTTTGGAGCTGGATCTGGGGGAAGACCAGGGAGGCGACGAGCATAGCCCCACCATATGGGTCGGTTGACGCAGGCCAAGTTGTCAGGCTCACGGAGGTGGGGCCGTAGGTGCGTTCAGAGAGGTCGGGCCTGATCCACTTAAGCTGCCAGACTTCCGGCCGCGTAAACCAGGAGAAAAGGCCGACGGAGCCGGTAACCATGGTGTTTGAGATGCCGGGGAGGCGGCAGTTTACGGTGGGGATAAAGGGCTGGGAGCTGCTGACGCCGGTGTAGGTGATGTGGTCGGCGGGATAGGCGGCGGAGATGATCTGGTAGTAGAGAGTGTCGGGCGAATAGGCGTTCATGGGGTCGGAATCGTCCTCGACGCGGATCCGATAGCGGATCTTTACGGATGGGGTGGTGTCCAGGATGAGTTTGGAGCCCTCGCCGACGGGATTGGCGAAGATGGTCCAGCTATCGGAGACGGCACCCTGGGGGTCCTCGACCTCGAAGTCGGTCCAGGTGATCTGGCGGGTGAAGGGGAGGGCGGGGTCGTGGGGGGTGGACGGGTGATTAAAGAGGATGATGCGGTAGCCCTGGCCGCGGGGGCCGAGGGAGCGTTCCGTGGACACGTATTCATCGACGGCATAGAGATCGACCCAGGCTGATCTGGCGGTGTCGTAGTATTCGAGGTCGGTGAGTTGGATCTTGGTGATGTTGGCCATATTTAGGTTCCTTTATTGGTGATAGATCATTGGAGAATAAAATCGATTGCGGCTGTGTCGATCCAGACGAAGTCGGCGGCGGTGTCGGGTTCGGTGGGTTGGATGTAAATATCGCAGCCGTAGACCTTAAAAGCTGAATTGAAGGCGGCCTGGAGGGCGGAGAGTTGGAGGAGGAAGTTGGAGGCGTCCTGGATGCCGGCGGCGTCGAGGGGCCCGAGGATGGCGGTTTTGCCAGAGCGGGCGCCGGCGGGGACGGAGCGGGTGTCCCAGATGTCGTAATAGCCGCAAAGGGCGGGATCGGTGACGGCGGCCTCATAATATCCGGGGGCGGTTTCGGTGCAGACGAGGCCGGAGGACCAGGCGGCATTGGGGCGGACGAGGCGGACAGAGAGGCCGGTGAGGGGGACGCGGCTCTGGCCGACGGTGTCGTAGTAGGCGATGCCATAGCGCCAGATCATGGGAAGATCTCCTCGAGCCCGTCCGGAATTTCGTAGGTGTCCCAATCGATGGCGTCGGGCGGGGTGGAGTAGCGGGAGATGAAGGTGGCGGAGGTTTCGGCGGTGTATTCGCGGTGGTCATCTGAGAGGGGGGGCAGGGCGGAGCAGATGACGGGGAGCTGGAGGACCAGGTAGTCGGGCTGGCCGGGGAGGTCGCGGTTGGTGGGGAGGGTGAACTCGAGATAGAGCTGGCCGGGAGCGATGAGGAAGGCGAGGAGCTCGGCGTGGACGTGGGGGGCGAGGATGAAGGTGACGCGGACCTCATCCTCGAACCAGGGCCCGCGGCGGTGGAGGAGAGATGGATCGAAGGCGTTGGGTTTTACGACGCGGTATTTTTTGGAGGGGAGGTAGTCGACGCGGCAGGCGGTGTATTCGGCGAAGTGGATGGCGTCGTCGACGCGGATCAGGCGGACGGAGGTAGTATCCATGCGATTATCCTATATTCATCGGCCACGTAATCGGTCTCGACAGAGTTTACAAGATAGGAGACGTCGTTTATCGACAGGGCGGCGAGGAGGGCGGGGGTATATTTGTCCAGGCGGTCGAGAGTGATCTCGGCACGCCAGAGTGAGGCGTAGAGGGCGGTGAGGTGGTCACGGAGAAGGGGAGCGAGGAGGGAGGTATCGCCGGCGAGGACGGAGAGGGCGCCGGTGTCCGGGGTTTCGGAATCGAGGCGGGAGAGGGAGAGGGAAATGACATCGGCGGGATCCACGTATTGGGTTGGCGGCAGGGTGGCTGATTTGGCGCGGAGGAGGAGAGTGCCGTCGGGGGCGGCGGTGATGGTGGCATTGGTGAGGAGGAGCATGGCCTGGAGGACCTGAAGGCAGGGCGTGCGGTCGGCGGAGGCGTCGATATAGCCGGATCCGGGGAAGAGTTTGGCGGGGATGAGGGAGCCGTACCAATTGGGGCGGACGTAGTGATCCGCGTAGGCGGTGAGGCCGTAGGAGGAGGCGCCTATGGTGAGGGTGGAGGGAAGGCCGGGGGAGCCAGTGAGGGCGGAGAGGGAGGTGCCCATGGCGATGAGCCAGGCCTCGAGGTCGTTCATGATCTGGGTGGTGGTGTCGTTGGACTCGGTTTCGAGCCAGTCGGTGGCCTGGTCGAACTCGTCAATATTATGACATATGTGATTATAGAGGCGGAGGCGGCGGGCGCGATAGCGCATTTTGTATCGGACGGTGACGCCGTCGGAATGGGAGGCCTTGACGGTGACTATCTGTGAGAAGAAGAACCAGGCGGTGTTGGAGGCGGTTTCGTGGTGCCAGCCGTAGCGGGGCCCCCAGGGGGAGATGAGTCCATAGGTCCAGCCATTGGAGGGGGCGGGAGTGGCGCGCATATCGGTGTAGTCGAAATCGGCGAGGGTGACTGGGTCGGTGTAGGGGACCTCGTTTTCGGCGGGGAGGAAGCCGGTGGTGTCCACGGGGAGATAGATGCCGGGGACGCGGTCCTCGATCTGGGCGGCATGGTATTGAAGGAGCCAGGCGGGGGTGTAGCCGGCGGAGAGGATGTATTGGTAGTCGACTTCGGGGAAGAGGGAAAAGAGCTTGTCACGGGTATAGCAGGTTATGGTGAGGAGCTCCTCGGCGACGTTATATGACAATTGTGATGTGTCGATAATCCCGGCAAAGATCTGGGTTTCGTCGCGGTAGACATTGACTTGAAAATGGGAAATATAACGATCGTATTCAAAGGTACCGGAAAGCAGATTATCGGTGAGCCAGGTATCCGTGAAGCATGTGAAGGTGAGGCGGCGGGGTTCGCGTGAGTAGGAGGAGACGGCGGTGAGGGCGTCCGGGGAGAGGGAAAGGGAGATGATGGCGCGGGCGGCGGGGGTGTCGATGAGGGAGTGATCGAGGATTAGGGAGAGGTCCCGGCCGTGGAGGAAGTCGACGCGGAAGAGGTTCATCAGTAGGTGGAGCGGATACGGGAGCCGCGTTCGGCGAGTTTGGAGATGGTGACGGGGTGGTTGTCCAGGGGGTCGACGGAGACGTGGATAGAGGGTGCGGCGAGTTCGTCGAGTTTGGCGGAGAGTTTGGCGAGGGTAGCGTTGAGGGCGTCGAAGGCGGCGGCGGGGAGCGAAGCATTGGAAGTTTGAGGGACGGGTCCGCCGGTGGCGAAGGCGAAAGAGGGGATGGCGGCAGGCAGGGGGAGGGAGGGGAGGCGGAGATTGGAGAGGGCTTCACGCACGGCGGAGACGGGGGCAAAATTGAGGAAGTCGAAGATGGGCTGGCCGAGGGCGCGGACCTTGGATTTGCGGATGACGTATTCGCCGCCTTCGGCTTCGATGAGGGTGCCGCCCTGGGCGTGGGAGGGTCCGGAGAGGATGCCGCCGAGGGCCTTTTTTTCGTATTTTTGGGAGGAGATGCGGGCGATGTTGGCGAGTCCCGCGGCGAGGGCGGCAGCGGCGGCGGCTACGGCGAGGCCGGGCCCGATGCCGGGGATGCCGACCATGGCGCGATAGGCGGCGATGGCGGAGGAGAAGGTGTCGACGTAGCCCTGGGCGATGGCAATGGCCTTCCAGGTTTTGAATCCGCGCTCTGACTCCTGATCCTGGGCGGAGGCGAGGTTGCTGAGGATCTGGGAGATGCCGGAGGTGGTGGCGTTGAGGGTGTCGAGCTTGACCTTTTTGATGGCCTCTTGCTTCTGCCGCTCGATCTCGATTTCGGCGATGCCGGCCTTGATCATGAGCGCTTTATTACGATCGTAATAGCGCTCGAGCTCGAGGAGGGCGGCGGCCTGGGCATTGCCGGCGAGGTCGTAGGAGCGGCGGGCGAAGTCGTCCTGGATGTCCTGGAGCTCCTGGAGCGAGGCGGTGGTGGCTTCGCGGCGGATCTTGGCGAGTTCCGCCTGCTGTTGGGCCGTGATCTGGGCCTGGGTGAGGCCAGCGTCGAGGAGGAGCTGATTATTACGATCGTAATATCGCTCGATCTCGAGGAGGGCGGCGGCGAGGTTGTCGTCGCGGAGGGCAAATTCACGGCGGGCGAAGTCGTCCTGGGTGTCCTGGAGGGAGCGGGCGGCGGCGGCATCGTGATCGGCGCGGAGTTTGGCGCGGGCGTCCTGCTGCTGCTGTTCTATTTCGGCCTCGGAGATGCCGGCGGCGATGAGGGCGGCGCGTTTACGTTCGTAGTAGCGTTCGAGCTCGAGGAGGGCGGCGGCGTAGTCGTCGTCACGGAGGGCGAAGTCGCGCTTGGAGAATTCGTCGCGGAGGTCCTCGAGTTCGCGGAGGTGGGCGAGCTCGCGGTCGATCTTCTCCTGTTGGGCAGCGCCCCAGCGGAGGTTGGCCTGTTGGAGCTGGAGGCGGACGGCGGTGGCGTCTTCCTCGGAGAGGTTCTCCCTGCCCCAGGCGTAGTAGTCCTCCATGGCCTTTTTGAGCTCGGCATAGGTGCCGACGCCGAGTTCGGCGAGGTTGGCGAAGTGGTCGATCTGGGCCTTGAAGGCGGATTGGACGGCGGTGACGCTGGCGGAGTCGAGTTTGGCGAGTTCCTCGAGGTACCAGGCATCGAGGGCGGCGATGGCGTCGCGGCGCTCCTGGGAATCCTCGGCGGTGTTGGCCCAGACGAGTTCGCGGCGGGCGCGGTCCTCGGCGTCGAGGGCGGCATAGGCATCGGTGGAGCGGGATTGGATCTCGGAGAGGAGGCGGTCGAAATCGGAGAGGGCGGCAGGGACATCGCCGACGACGGCTGAGGAGAAGGAGCCGCCACCGCTGGCACCACCAGCGGCGGGAGTGAGTTTGGGGAGGTATTTGGAGGCGCCCTGCATCATCTTTTCGATTTCTTGCAGTTCGCCTTTTAGCTTGACAATCGTGCCGACGAGCGGGGTGCGCTGGGCGATGGTCATGAGTTCCACGCCCATGGTTTCAAAGCCCTTTTTAACGACGCCGGTGACTTTTTTGAAGGGTTCGGCAATCATGGCGTTGGCGGCGTCGATGCCGAATTTATTTTGGAGGGCGAGGGTGGCGGTGACGATCTCGTCGATCTTTTTGGCCCAAAGGGTACCGTAGGCTTCGGCGACCTTTTTATTGATCATGGCCGAGGCCGCCTGATTGAGGGCGTCGGCGAGGTTGCGGTAGGAAGAGGTTTCGAGATTTATGTTTCCGAGATAGGGACCGTAGAGGCGGTTTATTTGGTCGATGAGGGTTCTGAGGGTTTGCTTTTCGGCGGCGGTGAGCGAGGTTTTGGCGCGGAGATCGAGGAGCTGGGTGGAGAGGAGCGCGAATTTGGAGGATTCAGTGGCGACGGATTTGCCAGCCTCGGAGAGTTCATGGGCCAACAGTTTGGTCTCGTCGGCAGCGTCGGCAGAGGCATCGGAGGCCTTTTTGGCGGCGGCGGAGTAGGCGCCGTAGGCGACGGCGCCGGTGACGGCGGCGCCGGTGATGAGGGAGATGATGCCGGCGATGGGATTTATGGCTATTTTGAGGGCATGGACGGCGGCGGTGAGGGCGACGATGGCGGTGGCTACGGCGGCGATGGTGGGAATGGCGAGGGCGAGGCCGGCGACGGCGCCCTTCATCGCCGGAGAGAGGGAATTGAAGGCGTCCATGAGGGAGCGGATGCCGCTGAGGATGGGGTTGAAGATCTCGGCGAGCATGGAGCCGACGTCCTCGCGGATATCTCCCCAGGCGTTGCGGTTTTGGGTGCGCAGATCCGCGAGGGCGGTGGCGGTGCCGCCGTAGTCCTCGGCGAGCTTTTGGGCGAGGTAGGAGACGCCTTCCATGGCGAGGCGGTCCTTGTCGAGCTCAATGCCGTGACGACCGAGCATCTCGGTGTGGCCATTGAGGGCGCGGCCCATGAGGTCGAAGGCGGACTCCATGGTCATGCCGGTGGCGGCGGTGGCCTCGGTGAAGTCGAGGAGGCCGGGGGTGAGCTTTTGGATCTCCGCGGCGGAGAGCTTGAAGGTCTGGGACATCTTGGCGAACATGGATAGCATCTCTTCATCGCCGAAGTTTGTGACGGACTGCATTTCGGAGGCGAAGGCGGCCATTTCGCCTGCGGCCTCGCCGAAGGCGACCTTGGCCAGGGTGAGGGCGCGGCGCTGGGAGAGTTCGGCATCGAGGAAGCCAGAGACGCCGCGGGCGAGCCCGGCGAAGGCGGTGGTGATGCCGGCGACGGTGAGGGTGAGATCGCGGAGGGTGGCGAGGGAGGCAGTGGCATCGACGCGGACGGTGCGGGGCGTCTCGACGGTTTTGGCGGTGGCTTCGGCCTGCTGTTTGACGAGGCGGAGCTTGCCATCGGCGTCGTTGGTGAGGACGTAGAGGTCGGATGGCTCTTCGAGGGTGGTGCGGAGGGCATCGGCGTCCTGCTTTACGAGCTTTATCTTTTGCTGAGCGCCGTCGGTGGTGATGACGAGGCGGAAGTTCAGATCGGGCATTTTATCCCTTAACTGGAGCGGTCATGGGCCGGCTCCCTGGTGGCGCGGGTGTAGGCGAGGCAGAAGCGGAGATAGAGCTCGGGGAGGGAGAGGGCGGAGAAGTCGGCGGCGGCAAAGCCGAGTTCACGGAGGGTCATTTCGAAGGCTTCGAGCGGGTTTTGGGGGGGGTGTTTGGCGGGTTGGATACGGAACTTTTTAGCCAGCGCGTAAATTTCGGAGAACTGGCTTTGATATAGGTAAAAAAATCGGAGATGTACTCCAGGGCGGTGATGGCGTCGAGGGTGTCCGGATCGGTGCCGGAGAGGATGCGGATGAGGTCGCGGTCTATTTCAGAGGCGACGATGAGGTCGATGAGCTCGCCTTCATCGAGCGAGACCTCGCGTCCGGCGAGGAGGGCGTCGAGTTTTATGCGGATGGGTCCGTTCGTGAGGGTGAGGGCGAGGATCTCACGGAGCTGGGCGTAGGTGAGTTTAGTCATGTGGTTGGTTCTCCATGGGAAAAATACCCGTCCCGGGCGTGGCCGGGACGGGGCGTGGTCCGCTGCCGAGATGAGCGCGACCAGCGAGGATCAGGTGGCAGAAATGTCCTTGAAGACATAGATTCGGGTGTCGGTGGTGCCGGCGAACTCGGTGCTGAGGAGCACGTCGAAGAGGGCGTCAGTTTCGGAGGACCAGTCGGCGGTCCATTTCATGCCATTGAGGATGATGACGCGGTCCTTTTCGCGTGAGCGGAGGATGATGGTCATGGTGGTGGCGGAGAAGGCCGGGGATTCGAGCCATTTCTTTTGCAGCTGGGAGATGCCGACCAACTTTAGCTCGAGGGTGTTGGTGCGTTTGCCCGCGACCTTGTAGTTGCGGGTTTTTAGGCTGTCGAGTTTGGAATCGATCTTGCCGGGCTTTTCAGCCAGCTCGCCCAGGACATCGAAGTATGTACTTAGGGCGGTGTCGTAGGCGGCGATGGAGGACAGCGAGGCGACGTCGGCGGAGGTGAGGGTGCCTTCGGCGATATAGACATCGTCGCCGATCATTTGTTCGATGAGTTCGTCGAACGCGAGGTCACCGGCGTCCATGCCGGCCGGGAAGGAGGTGATTTTGGCAACGCCAGTGATGGCCATTAGAGAACTCCCTTAATGAGTTTACCGGCTGCGGAGAACAGCCATTTCCGGTTTTTGTAGACGAACTCGACGGCGGCGCCGATGGAGCCAAAGATCCTGCCCAGGCGGGCTTTTTTGCGGAGGTCCAGAGCAGCGTCGACGCGGGCGACGGCGAGCTCTTTTTTGGCGTAGTTGGCGAGGTCCGCGGAGGCGGGTTCGTTAGATATGTTCTGGACGATATCCAGGATGATGGTGAGGATCTGGACGATCTGGGTTTTGTCTATCTGTTTTTTAAGCAGGACACCGAGGATCCCGACGATGACAGAGCCCAGGAGGGGCAGGATGAGCGCCTGGTTTTCGATGATGAAGTTCACTATGCCCCCTTACATCTTTTTGAAGATGATATTGGCGACGGAGGCCGTACCGGCGGCGGTGCGCCTAATCCATATCTTGGTGAGGCCGATGGCTGGTAGGTTCCAGGCGGCGTCTTTGGGGAGGGTGACGTATTTTTTATAGCCTACGGCCTTGACGACGTAGAGGGAATCTTCGGCGACGCCGAGGGAGCCGGTGGCGCCGATGATGGTGATGGATGTGGTGCGGGCGGGGACGGTGACGGAGTGCCAGAGGGTGTCGGCCGTGGGGGCATAGGTGAGGAGCTCATAGGAGCGCTCGAACTGCATGGTTTTGCGGCGGGAATCGAGGGGGAGGGTCTGGGCGGCCAGGACAGCAGCCAGGACGAGGACGAGGACGAGGAGGATGGTTTTTTTCATGGTGTAATCCTTTTTTAGCTGCCGGAGGCGGCGAGGAAGACCTTCACGAAGCCGTCGACGTAGGTGATGCCGGGACGGATACGGATGTACCAGTGGTACTTCCAATCGCTTCCGTGGTGTTCGACCTTTAGCTCGGCCTCGGTGCGGTAGCCGATGATGATGAACTTGGGGAGTCCGGCGACGATGTAGTTGTCGGCCATGTAGCGGGGCTTGACGGGGATGCCGGCGAAGGAGACGTTTCCGCCTTCCAGGAGGAAGCGGTCACCGGCTCCGGTTTCGCGCTGGGCCAGTTCGGCGCGGAGGCGGACAAGGTCTTTGTTGGAGATGTAGAAGACGAAGTTGGCCATTTCGGCGAGGACGTCATCAGAGAAGGCGAGGAGGGCCTGTTCGAAGCGGTCCGCGAAGAGGGGATAGGAGTCGGTGTCGATGGCGACGACCTTGGAGCCGCCGGAGGCTTCGAGGGCGAGTTGGACGACGCCGTCGAGCGCCTTGAGGACGCCGGCAGCGGCATCGCGGTTGCCCTGGAAGAGCAGCTTTTTGATTGCTTTTGAGGTCTTTTTGGCGATGTGGTTTTCGACGTAGGCACCGAAGGCGGCTTCGCCATACTTATCCTTGTAGAACTCGACGATATCGCGGCCGAGGGTGAACTCGCCGGTGAGGATGCCGGTGGCGCAGGTGATGTCCGCAGAGGAGATGTTCTGGGCGGCGGCGGCGGTGTCGAGGGAGTTGGTGAGGACGAGGTCGGCGATGACGCCGGCGTCGATCTTTTCGTCCTTTATTAGGGGGACGACGGTGATGTCGGCGAGGGTGTCGTCCTCGACGGATCCGACGACTTCGTCGATGAACAGGGAGGTGGTGTTGGGGGTGAGGATGTTCATGGGGGCGCCGGCATCGACGGTGGCGATGCCCTTGTAGATCTCGGCGTGGGTGGCCTTGACGAGAATCTTCTGACCGTCGATGAGCACTTCGGCGTCGGTGGTGGCGCCGTTATCCGGCTCGCCCTTGAGGGATTTGGAGATGGCTTTGGTGAGTGCCACGGAGAGCTCCTTGAATTCTGAAGTGAGGGAGGTAAGGAGAGCGGAGGTATCGGCGCTGACATCGGCTTTGCTCAGGGCGGCGATGCGGGATTCGATGGCGGCGATGGCGGAGGAGGGGTCGGGGGGAGGGGTGGTGCCGGGGTGGGGTGGTGCCGGGGTGACGGCTTTGCGGAGGTCGGAGAGGAGGCCCTGGAGTTCGGCGATGGCGGAGGCGGGATCCGCGGGACGTGGTGACGGGGCGGGGGATTCGTCGTCGGCTTTGCCGTAGATGGAGACGCCGTGGAATTCGCCTTTGATGACCTTTTGCCAAAGCGGGCTGGCGAGGTCGTCACACTTTATGACCTGGACCCAGGATCCGAGGGCGGAGGTGGGGAAGTGAACGGGATCCTCGGCTTTGAGGATGTAGTTTTCGACGACGGCGAACTCCGGGACGGGGGTCATGTTGTGATTGACGTCGTTCTTGCCGACGAGGCCGTTTTTGGCGAAGTGGTCGCAGGCCTTGACAATCTCGGGGGCGGTGTAGGAATCGCCCTGGGCATCGGTGACGCCGGGTTCCATGAGGGTGACGTAAAGCCGTCCCTGGGTACCGACGGTTTCGGCTTTGAACTTGGTGCTGGGGGCGAGGTGGGCGAAGGCGCGGCCGCTGGCGCTCTTGACAACGTAGCCCTTTTGATTTGCGGGGGTCATGTCGTCGAAGAGGAGCGAGACGAGCTCGACCTCGACGTTTCGGAGGTTGCCTTTGGTGAGGCGTTTGCGGAAGAGAGGCATGTGAATGCTCCTTTATTATGGATTTTCGGGGTCAGCGAGGGAGAGGTTGGCGGTGTTTAGGACAGGATAGCCAGAGGCGGGCATGATCCAGACATCGACGAAGTCGAAGAGGGCGGCGGACCAGGTGTCCTGGAGCAACATATCGACGGTGGTGAGTGGGAGGACATCCGACTGGGGATCGGTGAGGGAGGTGAGGTGGGAGTTGTAGAAGCAGGCGGAGACGGCGTTGTCGTCGGGATCGGGAATGGTGCCGAAGAAGGCGCCGGAGGTGAGAGGGGCGTAATTTTTGTGGAAGCCGGCGCAGAAGCATTTGGCGATGGTGGTGTCGGTGGAATAGCCGGCGAAGCCGCCGGAGGTGCCATTGGGACGGGTGTCCGCGGCGACGGTGACGGTGGCGAAGCAGTTGTTTATGACGACGGATTCGCAATGGCCGGCGAAGCCGCCGGCGAAACTGGCCGGGCCGGTGAGGGAGCCGGAGGCGGAGCAGCGGTAGACGTAACATCCTAACAACGAGCCGGCGAAGGCGCCAAGCTGGATGGCGGTGGCAGTGGCGGCGAGGGAGCGGAGGGAGAGGTTGGTGACATGGCAGTTGACGATGAGGGCGTTCGTGGACGCGGAAGCGACGAGTCCGCCGGCCAAGCCGGAGGCGGGGCCGTTATAGGTGACGGAGCCGGCGGCGGAGCAGTGGGAGGCGGTGCCATCAAGAGCGGCGACGAGGAGGGCGACAGCGCCGTGGCCAGTGACAGAGGCGTTTTCGAGGCGGATATTGGTGAGGGTGCCGGTGACGTATCCGAAGAGGGCGTGGACGTCCAATTGAGTGATGGGGTTGACGGTGAGATCGGTGATGGAGAAGCCTCCGCCGTCGTAAGAGCCGGAGAAGGGCTGGGCCAAGGCGGGGGCGATGGGGACCCAGGCGGGGAGTTGGCGGCCGTAATCGATGAGGGAGATATCGCAGATCTGTTTGTAGTGGGCGGCGAGAAGGGGGGCAGTTTCCGCGTTCTCCGCGCGGATGGTGTTAAGCTGGGCGGCATGGGCGATGGGATAGGGAAAGGAGGCGGTGCCGTCGCCGTAGTAGCCGGTGAGGGGGATGAGGGTGGGATCGCCTTCGGCGGGAGCGAGGGAGAGGTTACCGGTGTGCTCGCCGGGGGTGGTGGAGGTGAGGGCGAGGTAGATGTTGCCGTCGAAGCCGGCGGGGATATCGAGGGAAGCGGCGAAGTCCTCCCCGCTGGTGAAGGAGGCCTGGAAGCCGGTGGGGCAGGTGAGGGTGATGGCGAGGGTGGTGCGGAGGGGGAAGGGGGTTTCGGGGGCGGCGGAGACATCCCAGGCGGCGAAGGGGTCGGGCGCGGATCCGGGGAGGACGCCGACGGCGGGGATATCCTTGAAGGCGCAGATTCGGGTGTCGGTGGCTCCGGCGAACTCGGTGGCGAGGGTGACGTCGAAGAGGCCGTCGGTTTCGCCGGACCACTCGGCGGCCCACTTGAGACCGTTGATGATGACGACGCGGGTTTTATCGCGGGAGCGGAGGAGGAGGGTGACGCGGGTGGAGGAGAAGGCGGGGGATTCGAGCCATTTCTTTTGAAGCTGGGAGATGCCGACGAGCTGGAGGGAGAGGGTGTTGGCGCGGGCTCCGGCGACCTTGAATTTGCGGGTGCGGAGTCCGGAGGTTTTGGAATCGACCTTGGCGGGTTTTTCCGCCAGTTCGCCGAGGATATCGAATTTGGCAGCGAGCATCTGGTCATAGACCAGGGCGTTGGTGAGGGTGGCGATGTCAGCGGGGGTGAGGGCGCCGGCGGCGATGTAGGCAAAATCGCCGGAGAAGGTGTCGACAAGATTTTCAAAGGCGAGGGCGGCGGCGGTGATGCCGGGGGGAAAGGTGATCTGGGTGACTGACATGGAGGCTATTCCTTAAGTTCAGGCGTTGCGGGCAGCGGCGAAGAGGGACTCATCGGGGGAGCGGAGGAGCTCGGTGAGGTCGCCGAAAGAGAAGTGGGTGGGGAGGACCTTCCAGGCGGGAAAGTCGACGTTAAATTCGTTGGCGAGGGTGAGCGCGAGGCGGTTTTGGAGTGGTTTGACGACGAAGTGGTAAAAGAGGGCCATATCCGAGTTGTTATCGCCGCCGAGTTGGCCGGAGACGAGCTGGGAGACGACGCGGGGCGGGACGCGGTGGTAGGCGAAGATGCCTTCGCGGAGGTCCTTTTTGAGAGAGCTGAAGCCGCCGTCGGGGGGTGACTGGCGGAGGGGTTCGAGGCGGATCTTGACGTCCTTGGCCTCGGACTCAATGAGGATGGTGCTGTGTGAATAGGCGTTGCCCTTGGCGTCGGCGAGGGCGTTCTGGATCTGGGTGAAGGCGTCGGCGATGACCTCGTTGCCCTGCTCATCGGTGACGGTGCCGTCGCGGAGGGTGCCGCCTTCGACGATCATGAGATAGTCGACCATGAGGCCGTTTTTGAAGTTGTTGTAGTCGTAGGTTTTGATTTCGGCGAGGATCTCGATATTGAGGGCGACGGGGAGGCAGGCGAGGCCCCAGGCGTTGGATTTGTGGGTGCTGCGCTTGAGGTGGATGACGTCGGCGTAGGGATAATCGCGCTTTTGGGCGTTTTTGGTTTGGATGTAATCCGGCGTGAAAAAGCCGAAGGCGTCGTATTTTTCGACGATAGAGACCTCGGAGGGGAGCATGCGCTCGAGACCGACCCAGAGGCCCTGGGCGTTACGCATTTTGAGGAGGAAGCCATTCCCACAGGCGAGGTAGAAACGGAGGAGCTCGGTGAGGATGCTGGCCTCGTCCTCGCAGCCGGGGAACTGGGCGGCGGCGAGCCAGGCGGTGACCTGGGGATGGGAGCACTGGACCTGGGTGATGGCGGCGGTAGCGGTGGCGTCGACGCAGGCGGAGTGGTATTCGTCGGAATCGAGGAGGTCGAGGAGCGAGCCCATGGAATAGGGCGGGGCGAGGAGCTTCTTTTCGGCGGCCTTTGAGACGAGGCGGGGTCCCTGGTGGGTGTATTTGGAAAGATCCGGGGCGGTGTAGGCGTAGTGGCGGGCGAGGAGCTCCGGAGCGGAGGAGATGCCGACGCGGTGGGGACCGATGCGGTGGACGATCATGAGGCCGCCCCAGAGCCCGAGCGGAGGAGATCGATGCGGGCGATGCGGACGAGGCGGGCGCCGTCCAGGCGGGAGGTGTAATAGGTGACCTGGGGGAGATCGCGGGACATGGAGGCGAGGTAGGCGGCGCGGAAGGCCTCCTTGAGGGCGTAGAGTTCGGCATCGGGATCGGATACGTTCTGGGCATTGACGATCAGGAAGACTGTCCAGGTGAGGTCGGAATCGGCGAAGCGGCGGGAGGTGGCGAGGCGTCCGGTTTCGGAATCCAGGACGAGGATGGCGCAGGGGAGCTGTGCGGGGATGGCGTCCTTATTGAACTGGATGGAGGGGATGTGGGCGGCGCGGAGGGCGGCGGCGATGGCCTCGCGTTCGTAGAGAAATTTTTCGGAGAAAGTCACAGGGAAACCTCGATGGAATTGAGCTGGTCGTAGATCCACTGTTCACGGTTGTCGAGGACCGTTTGGAAGACGTTGCGGGCCGGGATGCCGCGGGCGTGGATGGCATGCTGGATCATGTAGGCCATCTGCTCGACGGAGAGGGCGGCGCCGGAGCGCTTGTCGGTCCAGGCGAGGTGTTTGCGCTCGACCCAGGCGATGAGGGGGGCGATGGGGGTCCAGGACGGGATCTTGCCGCCCAGGACAAAGGGCTCGTGAGGAACGCGGGAACCGACGCGGAGGACGAAACCCTGGGCATCGCGGTCGACGAGATAGGAGATGGCCTGGTGGAAATCGCCTTTGTCGTATATCTTTTGGGCCATGGCCTCGCGGCGGGCCTCGCCCTCAACCACGGAGCCGATGAGGTGGAGACGGGACTCCAGGGCGGTGAGGATGGCGGCGTAGATCTCGGGGTCGATGGAGGTC
>Ga0116157_10003111_pt1 | contig 15961 bp, 18 predicted proteins | sample AD_UKC048_MetaG_FD_89882 | JGI IMG/M metagenome (GOLD analysis project Ga0116157, IMG submission 89882) | Active sludge microbial communities of municipal wastewater-treating anaerobic digesters from USA - AD_UKC048_MetaG | ecosystem: Engineered > Bioreactor > Anaerobic > Digestate | place: USA...
AACTCCTAAAACTTCGTAAAAATCTTTTTTCATTCGAATATTCTAGCATCAATAATTAGTAGAGACGTTCTGCAGAACGTCTCTACTATAAAAATTTTATTGTACTACTTCGCCTTCTTCGGCTTCTTTAGTATCTTTGGCTTTATCATCTGATTTTGGCTCAGTGGTTTCAGCTTCAGGACCAGGTTGGCCCGGTTGACCGGATTGTTCTTGCTGATAAATAGCAGCACCAACAGTTTGAAGAATTTGACCTAAATCTTCAGAAGCTTTGTTAAGATCGTCAATTTTGGCGTCAGATTTAGTTAAAATCTCTTTGGCTTCCTTAATTTTATCTTCAATTTTGGTTTTATCTTCCGGCTTAACTTTGTCGGCAAAGTCTTTGAGAGTTTTTTCACCAGAGAAAATAGTACCATCGAGTTTATTTTTGGCTTCAGCCAGAAGACGCTTATCCTCGTCCTCCTGAGCATGAGCTTCAGCATCTTTTTTCATTTGTTCAATCTCTTCATCTTTGAGATTGGTAGCATTTTGAATAGTAATGCGTTGTTCTTTGCCGGTACCTTTGTCTTTGGCGGAAACTGATAAAATACCGTTACTATCAATATCGAAAGTGACTTCAATTTGAGGCATACCACGAGGGGAAGGTGGAATACCGTCAAGAATAAAGCGACCTAATGATTTGTTATCAATGGCCATGGGTCGTTCACCCTGTAAGACATTAATTTCTACCTGAGGCTGATTGTCGGAATAGGTAGTAAATACCTGAGATTTTTTGGTAGGTACGGTAGTATTTCTTTCGATTAAAGGAGTGCGGACACCACCGGCAGTTTCGATACCGAAAGTTAATGGGGTAACGTCGAGAAGAACAATGTCTTTAACTTCACCGGTTAAAACGGCTCCCTGAACAGCAGCACCGATAGCCACAACTTCGTCCGGGTTAACAGTGTTATTAAGATCTTTACCAAAGAAATTTTTGACAACTTCCTGGACCTTGGGCATACGAGTCATACCACCGACCATAATAACTTCTTTAATGTCAGATTTGGTAACACCGGCATCTTTAAGGGCTTTTTCAACCGGAGTAATAGTTTTTTGGATTAAATCATCGACTAACTTTTCCAACTCGGAACGAGTTAATTTTTTGGTCAAATGAAGAGGATTGCCGTCTTTTTGAGTAATGAAAGGTAAATTTATTTCAGTTTCAGCAGCACTGGATAATTCGATTTTGGCTTTTTCAGCAGCTTCACGGACACGCTGCAAAGCCTGGGGGTCTTTGGCTAAATTGACTCCATTTTGTTTTTGGAAATCGTCAACAATCCAGGTGATAATTTTTTGATCAAAATCGTCACCGCCAAGGAAAGTATCGCCATTGGTAGATTTAACTTCAAAAATACCATCACCGATTTCCAGAATGGAAATGTCGAAAGTACCGCCACCCAAATCATAAACAGCGATAAGTTCGTTAGATTTTTTGTCCATACCATAGGCTAAAGCAGCAGCTGTTGGCTCGTTGACAATGCGCTGGACATTGAGACCGGCAATTTCACCGGCTTGTTTGGTAGCCTGACGTTGAGAATCGTCGAAGTAAGCCGGAACAGTAATAACGGCATCAGTAACTTTTTCGCCCAAATATTTTTCAGCATCAGCTTTGGCTTTTTGCAAAATCATGGCAGAAATTTCCTGGGGGGTATAAACTTTGCCATTAATTTCAACGGCGGCCATTTTGTCTTTACCAGCAACAATTTTGTACGGAGCGACAGTTTGGGTTTTTTTAACTTCCGGATCGTCAATTCGGCGCCCCATTAATCTTTTGATACTGTAAACAGTATTTTGAGAATTAAGAACCATTTGACGTTTGGCCAGATCACCAACCAAATTTTTGACCGGTTCAACGATTGAAGGAATAGTGTTGCGTCCTTCGGCACTGATAATGACTTTGGGGCTACCGCCTTCCATAACAGCAACGCAGGAGTTAGTAGTACCAAGATCGATTCCGATGATTTTGTTTGACATATATTAGTTAATTAGCTAGTAGTTATTAGCTAGTAGCAAAAAATAATAATTAATAATTTAATTAAGGTCTGATTTGCCGACGACGACTTGAGCCGGTCGGATAACATGACCATTTAATTTATAACCTAATTTACGCACAGATATGACTTGATTGTTTTTTCCGTTACAAGCTTCGACACATTCCATAGTTTCCGGATCAAAATCAGCATTGATAGGATTTATTTCTTCAACCCCTTCGGATTTGAGAGCGCAAACAAACTTATCAATAGCCATTTTTAAACCTGAGTCCTGAAGATGGCTGTAAGCTAAATTAAAATCATCAAGAGCTTCAATCATTTTGGTAATTACGGCAGTAGTGGCCAAAGTAACGAAAAACTGGCGTTGAGATTCGATCCGTTTTTCTAAATTGGAATAATCGGCCAAAGAGCGTTTAAGCTTGTCTTCGAGCAAAAGATTTTTTTGTTCCAGTTGCCCGATTTTGGCGGCAGTTAAATCCGGATTGGTTTTTTTTGTTTTTGCCATAAAATTAATTAACGGGTAATTTTAGATAAAAGTTGGGCAAAATAATCCACTAAGGGGACAATATGGGGATAATGGAACCGAGCCGGCCCGATAACACCAACGATACCCCGATGCGGACCAGCTTCATAATTTTGATAAACAAAACCACACGGTTCAAGATGTTCCATACCCAAATCCTCACCAATAAGTAAATGAACAAAACTTTCATCATTTAAGGAACCGGCTTTGTTGATAATGTCAAACCAAAAACCGTAGTTGTCCAATAAAGACAAAACAGTTCGGGTAACATCGATGTTGTAAAATTCCGGTTCTTCCAATAAATTTGAAGCACCATAACTGTAAATTAAACCATGATCGGTAGTAGCAATAGCCATGGAACGGGTTTTGGTAGCTAATTCTTTGGTAGATTCGCGTAAAAGCCGATCGAATTCATTTCGGTAATCCCAAACTTTTTCCTTGACACCGACTTCTTCGCTAACCGAGAGATTTTTGGGGGTCATTAAATTACGAACGTAATATTTGAGACCCATGGAAGTGGGAGCCCGACCAGCAGACAAATGACTTTTTTTAAGAAAACCCATTTGGGTTAAAGCGGCCATTTCGTTTCTGATGGTAGCAGAAGAAATTCCGAGGGAAAATTTTTTCTCGAGAGTTTCAGAACCGACGGCAGCTGCCGTCTCAATAAATTCCTCAGTAATACATTTAAGGATTTTGATTTGGCGTTGAGTTAAATCTGACATATTAGCAATATAATAGACGGACTGCTAGCAGGTGTCAAGAGGGAAAAATAAAGTAACTATTTTTTGGATAAATATTAGTATATCGGCTCTTTAGTGGCCCAATCACACTTACCTTGTCTTGCTTGTTCTTCAACCTCTCGGCGGATTCTTTCTCGACCTTCAGGGGTATCTAATCCTCTTTTTTCTCTGGCTAACAGTTGTAGACGCAAATCCTCCCGAGAAAGATTGACACGGCTGGCAAATCCACCCGAATCATAAAGCTGATAACCTTTATTTCCAAAACTCGGACTAATTCTTTCTGAAGGAGACATGTGTTTTTTTTAATTTATAACAGTGTCACTTAGTTAAGTGGATATAACAAAAGAAAAGAAATTAATATATTGGTTTCTGTCTACCCCATTCTTTTGTTATAGATTTTTCAAGAATTTTATTAAGACTTTGCTGAAATGCTTCATCACTTGTTAATAAGGGTGGTGTTTCTTCATTTTGTATAAAGATTTCGTATCGAGATAAGTTGAGAGTGCTACCCATACCGCCTGTTCCATGTAAATAATATCCCTGTTTACTAAAATCTACCCCAATTGTTTCTTTAGACATATTTAGGTGAAAAAACTATTGCTTTATTGGTTTATTATAGCAAAGAAAAAAGAGACAGATAAAAAGACAAGTAAGAAAGACGAAATTCATTAAGAATAATTGATGGAGAAGTCGGAGTAAAAAGAGTAAAGTAAGATAAAGAGAAATAAAAATATTAAAACAGTGTTGTTGGGAAAAAATATAGGTGGTAGCCAAAAATGAAGAAAGTAAAATTAAAAAGAAAATAATTTTAGACCACAAGAAGTCAGGAGAAATGAAATAAGTAAATATAAAAAAACCAATCCAGAGGATAATAGAAAAGACCAAATATTTTTTATTCATGGAGTTTGGAGGTAGAGTCAGGCTCCTCGGTTTTGATTTTGTTGACGATTTTAACTAATTGATTGGTACGAGTAGTGTCGACGGCGACATATTGTTTTTGGAGTGATTCAATCCGAACACCAATGTCTTTGAAACCTTTGTTATAGTTTTCAAACTCTTCGGAAAATTTTTTAATGTAGCCAATAATAGTGGCGACATTTTTTTGATAACGGAAATTGTCGTAAGCCTGGTGAATCATGCGCAAAATGGCAGTAAATGAAAACGGTCCGGCCAGAATAACTTTTTTGGCCATGGCGTCCTGCCAAACATCGGGAAAACGATCGTAAATAAAACTAAAAATCATTTCGTTGGGGATAAAAAGAATGACAAAATCAACGGTATTATCTTCGGGATTAATATATTCACGACCAGTCACCTCTTTAATTTTGGTTTTAATATCCTGCTCAAAAAGTTTTTTGTAACGCTCTTTTTCTTCCTTGCTATCGGCTTCGCTCATTTTGACCAAATTTTGATAAGGGAATTTGGAATCGATATTGACTTTCATGCCGTCGGGCATATAGACAGTAAAATCGGGGCGGGAAGTGTCACCGGAAACCTGCTTGTCGTAACTGACGCCGCTAACAAAGCCGGACATTTTGAGTAAATCTTCGGCCACCTGTTCACCAAAAGCACCGCGCATTTGATTGTTGCTCAAAACATTTTTTAAACCCTCGGTGGTAACTTTGAGTTGATTGGTAAGAGTTTTTTGTTCTTCGAGTTTTTCGGCTAAAGTAGAGAACGAACCGGTGCGCTTGATCTCAACTTCTTCCATTTTTTTATTATTCTTTTCGATTTCCAGCAAGGCTCGGTTAACTAATTCTTCGATGGCTTGTTTCTTGTTATTTAAATCAGTGCCGATTTTTTGGTCGGCCAGAGTAATTAATTGTTGATTGGCGTTTTTGAGAACTTCGGGAAAAAGCTGATTTAAACTGTTGGCGATTTCTTTAGAAATTTCGGTGTTATCGGGTTTTTTATTCTTGACGATAAGAAAGATGAGGGTGATTAAAATCAAAACTAAAAGGATATAAACAAAGGTCATAGAATGATTGTAGCATTTCAAAAACTCTATTTTTTCAATCTCCTCTAACCCCCTCTTTGAGAGTTTGTTTCAATCTTCCCCCTTTCCCCCTTCTTTAACAAGACGGGGGTATAAAATTTATTTAATGAGGAAATGGGTTGATTATGAGGCAATAAACGAGAAAAGAAACTGTGTTAGATATAGAGATGGATTAGTAATAATGTCTCAAAGAAACAGAAGAAAACCAACTGAGGCAGAAAAAATAATTTGGGACAAAGTGTTGTCAAAAGATAAAACTGGTTACAGATTTTTGAGACAGAAACCAATTGATAGATTTATCGTTGATTTTTATTGTCCAAAATTGTTACTAGCAATTGAAATTGATGGCGGTTCTCATATTAAAAAGAAAGGAAGAGATGAACATAGAGATAAATTTTTGAAACAAATTGGAATCACAACTATAAGATTTACCAATGAAGAAGTAATGAATGATATTGAGTCAGTAAAAAAGAAAATTATCGATTTGGTTCCCCTCTTGTGAAAGAGGGGAAAGTCCCGCTACTGGGGGACAAGAGGAGATTGAAAACAAAAGGAAAATGCCTGATTTTTCTCAATCTTCCCCCCTTACCCCTTCTTTAACAAGACGGGGGTATAAAATTTATTTAGTTCCAGTGCTGCCTATGCCGCCGCGAGATGGATTGCTCATAGCATCTACTTCCTCAAAGTCGAAATTTTCACATTTGATTAATAATAATTGGCAAAGACGAGTCCCCTTTTCGATATTAACTGTATGATCGGTAAAATTGTAGGCGATAAAATGATATTCATCATTGTCACCACAAAAATCACGATCAAAAATACCAACTCCATTAGCACTGGTAAGACCGAATTTGTGAGCTGATGATCGGGGTGCCATAAGAATAAAATAACCATCAGGGATTTCAATAGCCACATTCATAGGGATATAACCAATTTGATGAGATTCAATAGTAAAATCGGTGCGGGCACATAAGTCGACAGCGACAGCACCGGCGGTTTTGTGAACAGGTAAAGGGAGAGATTTGTCGAAACGTTTGATTTTAAGTTTCATGTTTAAAATATTTATCAAACAAATAATGAAGATGGTCGGGGTCGTCGCATTTGGGTGACGGGGCAAATTCCAGATTAAGAATTTTTCGATAGGTGTCGGTAATTAATTGAGACAATTGGGAAACATGGTCGTCGGTAATTTGGAAATCAGCTTTTTTGAAATTTCCCCGATTATCTTTTTCAATAAAATCAATAGTCCCCGATTGGACATGATAAGGGAAACCAATGGAGTGTTGACACAAAAGTTTATAAAAAACTAACTGGCGAAAATAATCACCGTCCGGAGAAAGTTGCTGGTATTTAGAGTCGGGCTTGCCGGTTTTAAAGTCGACGACGTTAACATTTTTGCCATCAAGAAGTTCGATTTTGTCGATTTTACCGGTTAAAGGAATATCGCCAAGACGGGCATTATAAAATTTGAAATCATGTTCGGTAAAACAATTACCGTTAAAATCGTTTTGATAATGCTGATAATAATCGGTCAAAATCGGTTGGCCTTTGGATAAAAGCAGTTCAAAATCTTTGGGGGAAATATTTTGTTTTTGAAGATTATCTTGAAAAACGGAAAGGAATTTTTCTAAGGGAATGAGAGTGTTTTGATCTTTATAAATATTAAAAAGATAATTGAGGGCGGCGTGGACACTGGTACCAAAAGAGGCACTTAAATTTTTAGTATCGGGCAAACGCAAAATAGTTTTGAAGAAAAAACACAAAGGACAGCGAAGGTAAGAATTGAGATGAGTAATATTAAAACGATATTCGGTGGCTAAATAATTTTGGAGGTAACCGGAAAGATTGAAAGAAATTAATTTGGAAATAACAGGAGTAAATAAATTTTGTAAGGCGGGGACTTCGGTACTAGGTCCGGAAGAAACTTTTTGAATGAGAGACGGATCAATTTCGTTGATAAAAATAGAAGGCAACTGCTCGCGGCCGGAGTCGTTAAACTTGGTGTAAGAAATATAGATTTGGTTTTTAGCCCGAGTCAGAGCCACATAAAAAAGACGGCGATCTTCTTCAACATCTTTATCTAATAAAACCGAAGAAATGTCGGTTTTGATAATTCCCAGCGGCAGTTTAATGTTAGAACGAGAAGCAGAATTATCCCATTTACCGGATAAAACTTTAATCAAAAAGACATGTTGAAATTCTAATCCCTTACTTTTGTGAACCGTCATGAGTCGAATACTATTGTCCAGATCATCAACCAAAGGCAAACTGTTGATAGAAATTTCGTTTTCAACCAAAGTGTCTAAATTGGTAACCCATTGATGAAGATCGATTTTTTCGACAGACAGGCTAGTTTTGAGATGGGCGTAAAGCCGATCAATTTGTTTGAGTAAAGTGACGTCGCTATGAACTAAAACATATTTCAAAAAATTAAACTTTTTGATGACTTTAAGAAAAATTTCGGTGAGAGGTAAATTGGTTTTGTCTTTTTGAATTCGGGCCACCCGTTTGACAAAATTGGCTAATTTAATTTGAGTTTTTTTGGTGATATCAAGGTCGTTTAGTTTTTGAGGATTAGCAGTAAGTTGGGAAAGAGGTAAATTGTTTTTACGACTGAAATGAAAAAGATGATAAAGATCGAGAGCCGGTAGTTTTAAAAATTTGAAGGACAAAATTTTACCCAACAAAACATCATTATCGGGATTATCGAGATATTTAAACAGATCGATAAGTTGCTGGATATAAAGATTGTCGAGAATATTGATGGAGTCGGTGCGAAGAAAACGAATTTGAAGTTGATTTAAAAAAGGAATCAAATCCTGAGGGTCTTTGTTATTGCGGAAAAGGACGGCAATTTCTGAAGGTTTAAAATCGGGATTAGAGGTAGAGGTGTCAATAATTTCTTTAATTTTTTGGGCGACATAAAAATTTTCTTCGGTATCACTGTTGGCCACAAAAAGATTAATCGGGTCGGGGTCAAAATCTTTGGTGGCGATTAAAGTTTTATCAAGATTGGCAATAAAATTAGCAATACGGGTTTGGTTGTTTTTGATAACATTGTCGGAAGACTGAAGGATTAAGCGATGGGAACGGTAATTATTTTTGAGAGCAATGACTTTGATTTGGTCTTTATATTTTTGATAAAAGGTATAAATATTTTCAATAGCAGCACCCTGAAATCGGAAAATTGATTGGTCGTCGTCGCCAACAACAAAAATGTTGGGGTTTTCCTGAGATTGGGTTAATAAATTAATAATTTCCATTTGGGATGAATTGGTATCCTGAAATTCATCGACCAAAAGATATTGGAATTTTTCCTGGTAATCAGCCAAAAGATTTGGATCGGATTTAAAACCATTGACCATCCATAAAATCATGTCGTCAAAATCAAAAAGATTTTGATTAATTAATTCCTGTTGGTAACCCCGATAAACTACCAGTAAGTCTTTTTGTTTTTCCAGAGAGTTTTGAGTTTTGACAATAAAATCTTTAATTTCTTGTTTGAGAACTGAAAGAGTAATCTGGTTTTGATTAAAAAGATTTAGATAATACTGAATTCTGGTTTGATAAAGAACATTGAGATTCTGTGATAAAAGCGATTCGATAATGCCGGTAATTTGAGGAGCGGCGTTTTTGGAGGCGCGAACGGCCGAAAGAGCATCGACAGTAGGTGCGGCAACTTTGATAAAGTCTTGAGCGTAATCAACCAGCTGTTGAAATTTATCCGGAGTGATATTTTCCCGTTTTAAATTTTGAATAGAGCGAATAATGTCTTTTTGAAAAAAATAAGCGGAATTAATATTTTTGAAACTGCTATTGTTGGGTAAATTATCAATGAGTTGGCGGATAATTTGGATTTGTTTGACGTCATCAATGGCGGTAGATTCTTTTGTGGAAAATAAAAACTTTTCGGGATTATCGCGAATGACAGAATTACAAAAACCATGGAAAGTAGAAATGCGGACACCATACGCGGAAGGGCCGATAATGGAAAGTAAACGGGAACGCATGTTGAGGGCGGCGTTTTCGGTGAAGGTAAGACATAAAATATTGTTGGGGTTAACTTGGGTAGTGGTAAGAATTTTACCGATTCGCAGGGTAATTGTTTGAGTTTTACCGGTTCCGGCTCCGGCAATGACCATGACCGGACCTTCGATATTATCGACGGCCTGACGCTGTTGGTCGTTGAGATTTTGGTATTCGGCTAAAAACTTGGCCTGGAAATCTTGAATCATTAGCTTATTTTACCAGCGGATGAACCAAACTTCTTAAGAACTTAAAATTATGTTCCTGATAGGCTTTAATAATGGGGTCATAAATTTGACTTAATCTTTCTTCAGTTTCGGGAAAATACGTTCGACGACCATAAGAACCAGGGAAAAATTTTTGGATTTGATGCTCAGCTGCCCGTAATATTTGTCCATCATCATTTAATTCAGGATTGTTTTTTAGACCGTATTGATAAGCCCGATTAAAAGCGTCGGCAGAACTTTTGCAGCCACCACGGTCAGCATCGCTAATAATTTTAGCCAGAATTGATCGAGGATGACCAGTGGACGCTCGATGTTCTTTGACAGCATAACAAATTTCTTCAAAATCTTTCGGAGACAAATTATTAATTAAATATTGATCGTGGCGAATAAGTTTTTCGCCTTCTGATTCGTGATTTTCCCGATCGACTGATAAGCCAATATCGTGTAAAGTGGCGGCAACGTAAGCCAGTTCAACTTTATCCGGCAGATATTTTTGGGCCAACAAAACTGCCATGTCCCTGACGGCAAAACAATGTTTCAGATCATGGCCGCCATCAAATTTTTGATACATTTTTTCGTAACAGCTAAGATTAAGGTAGGTAAATTTTTTCACGGAATGGTTATATTTTAACTTAAACCAGGTAGAATAGGCTGATGAGTAAGAAAGTAATCTTATTTGACTGGGATGATACTTTATTTAGCAAGAAACTTTATAAATGGAACCTTTTATCAAGCTTGGCAAAAATTTGCAAAGTAAGTATTGAACAGACAATTGCTGTTGATAATGGAGTGGTTACTGTTACTAAGTTAGATGAATTGTTGGTGATTTAGTATAGCCGGGTAAGGACAGCGGCGATAACAACCACACCAGCCAATAATACGATAAGGAAAGAATTTTTGGCCGATATTTCTTGGGTCAAAATTGATTCTTTGGAACTAATGGTTTTTTTAGCCACTTTTTTGGCGGCGGATTTTTTGGGAGTAGTTTTTTTCTTTGCCATATTAATTAATACTAACAGATTTTTGGCAAATTATTGCAAGAGTTTTTCGAGAATTTGTTTAGCAAGCTGAGGGTTAGCTGAACCATTTGAGGCTTTCATGAGTTGGCCGATGAGAAAACCGATACTAGCCGGATTCTTTTTGTAATCTTCAACTGCTTTGGAGTTTTGAGCAATTACCTCTTGGGCGATTTTATTAATTTCGTTGGTGTTGGAAATCTGAATTAATCCTTTGGATTTGGCAACATCGACTGGGTCAGTACCGGTTTGGTAACTTTCGACAATCACCTGCTTGGCGACAGTGGCAGAAATTTCAGATTTAGAAACTGAATCAAAAAGATTTTTGAAAAATTGAGGATTAATTTTGGCAAAATCAATTTCTTCTAACGTTTCGTTGAGATGAGTTTTGAGGGCACCAAGAAACAAGTTGGCAACAAATTTGGCCATGTCTTTGGTGGGGTTTAAAGAAATAGCTTGTTCAAAACATTTGGAAAAATTTAAATCCTGAGATAAAAGATTGGCGTCATAATCGTTAAGACCAAAATCATTTTGATAACGGATAAATTTTTGATCCGGAAGTTCGGGAAGAGATTGTCTGATTTTACTAATTTCTTCGTCGGTAAAAATAACTGGAGGAATGTCGGGTTCGGGGAAATAACGATAATCGGCTGAACCTTCTTTTTCGCGCTGTAAAAAAGTCTGATTTTTGACAGCGTCCCAACCACGGGTAGTCTTATTTTGCGCTGATTTTACTTCATGAGTCTCGGTAAAACTTTGGGTTTGACGGTCAATTTCGTATTGAATAGCAGATTGAACACCGGTAAGCGAAGCTACATTTTTGATTTCGACTAAGGGGGTATAAAAAATTTCCCCATTATCTTCAATTTTTAAATTGACAGTCGGTTCACAGCGCATACTTCCCTTTTCAATGTCAGCATCGGAAATGCCGGTATATCGGACAATTTGCTGAATCTTGAGAAGATAATTTTTGGCCATTTGGGGCGAAGTGATGTCTGGTTCGGAAACGATTTCAACTAAAGGGACGCCGGAACGATTAAAATCAATTAAAGTAGAATCCTGGCAATCAATAGTTTGGTGAACCGATTTACCGGTATCTTCTTCCATGTGAGCCCGATTAATACGGATGTCGTGATTGTCAACAACAATTTTACCGTTGACGGCAAAGGGGTTTTGAAGTTGAGTAATTTGATAACTTTTGGCTAAATCTGGGTAAAAATAATTTTTGCGTTCAAAGAAAGTTTCATTATTAATAGTACAACCAAGAGCTAAGCCTAATTTAATACAATATTCACAAGCGGTGCGATTGGGAACCGGCAAAGCACCAGGAAGTCCAAGGCAAACTGGACAAGTGTGAGTGTTGGGTTGGGCGTGAAAGTGACTGGCGTCACAGCCGCAAAACATTTTTGATTTGGTTTGAAATTCAATGTGAACTTCGAGACCGATAATGGGAGTGATTTTCATAAACAAAACCTCTCTGTCCCGATTTTATCGGGACATCTCCCCTTAAAAAAGGGAGAAAACAAAAATTTAAAAATTAAATTTTTCATAAACTATAATTTAGGTTTTTGTAAGTGATAATCAGTATGGGATTCGAAAAGTCGGGCAATATTGACAGCTAAATCTTCACGAAGCTGGGGAGTAATAATTTGAAGGCCGACAGGTAAACCGTCACCAAAGCCACAGGGAATGGAGATACCCGGAAGACCGGCTAAAGTTGATGGTTCAACCAACATATCTTCGAGTTCACCAAACATAGATTGGCCTTTAGAAGCTCCAACGGGTAAAGCAGTAGTGGGAGAAGTCGGACCGATGATAGCGTCAACTTTTTGGAATTGTTTATCAAAATCTTGAATAATTAAAGTCCGGACTTTTTGAGCCTGTAAATAATAAGCATCGTAATAACCACTGGAAAGCGTATAAGTCCCCAACATAATTCTTCTAATAGCTTCATCACCAAAAGCAGATCGTGGTTGACCATAGCGAATGCCGGTATAACGGGCTAAATTGGAAGAAACTTCGGAACGTTGTAAAACAGTGTAAACGGCGATGGCATATTTGGGATCCATAACATCAAGTTCTAAAATTTGGGCACCTAATTTTTTGAGAGTTTCAGCGGCATTTAATATGGCAGTTTTTACGGTTGGTTTTATTCCATCTGGAAAATAAGCTTTGGGTAAACCAACTTTTAAACCTTTTAAATCTTTTAAACCTACAGGAATTTGCCAAGGATTCTCATTGATACTGGTGGCGTCTTTGGGGTCGCGACCGGAAATGATGGAAAGAAGTAAAGCGGCATCATCTACAGTTTTAGTGATCGGACCGGGGCAATCCATAGATGAACCCATAGCAATAACACCGAAACGACTAACCCGACCATAGGTAGGTTTGAGACCAACAGTACCACACCAGGCCGACGGCTGACGAATTGATCCGGCAGTTTCGGAACCAATGGAAGTAACTACTTCGTCACTGGCAACGGCAGCAGCCGAACCACCCGACGAACCACCAGGTAAATGTTTGGGGTTCCAAGGATTTTTGGTGGGACCAAAATCGGAAGTTTCTGTAGAAGAACCATGGGCCCAGGCGTCCATATTGGTTTTACCGATAATAATAGCCCCAGCGTTGATTAATTTTTGGACGACAGTGGAAGTATATTGAGCAATATATTTATCCAATAGTTTTGATGAAGCGGTGGTACGAATCCCCTTGATACAAAAATTATCTTTGATGGCAATAGGAATACCGGCCAAGGGTTTGTCAAAATCAATATTTTTTGATTGTTCGAGAGCCTGCTCCTTATTGAGGGTGACAAAGGCGTTGAGAGTGGGTTCGAGTTGGTCAATTTTAGTTAAACAATCAGAAACTAATTCAGTTGAAGAAAATTTCTTTTCTTTAATACCTTTGGTGGCATCAGTGAGAGTTAATTGATTTAAATCCATAGTTATTTTTTGCTAATAGTGGCTTGGGTTTTGAAATAACCATTATAAGTATCTTTAGCCTGAGAAAGAGCATCTGATTGAGATAAAGATTCGCCAACAATATCGTCGCGAGTAATATTTTTGAGGTGATTGGTTTGGTAGGTCGGATCGACATTTTTAGTATCAAGTTCAGCTAAAACATCAATATAAGCAGCGGTTTCGGAAAGTTGTTCTGAAAGATAATTTTCTTTTTCCGGTTTAATTTGGAGACGAGCGAGCTTAGCAATATGGCGGAGTTGGTCGAGAGAAATTTTACTTGAAGACATAGAGTATTTTACATTATTTTTGAAAACTTGGGTTAAGAATATTTGTTAGTGATATAATTTGTTACAAAAAGCACATTAATTGAGAAAGGGGTAGTCAGATGAAGATCGAGGTTATCGCAAGACCGTCTGGACAAGCACCAGAGTGGGTGCGTGATGCTTGGATCGGGATTCAGCTTGAAGCTAAGAGAGATAACCCTGAGGGGACTATTTATTTGGGTGTTCTTGGCGGAAAGGCATCCCAAGATAACATTGGTGGTTACCGTGTCAACGGTGGGAAGGCGATGAAGGTTCTGACTGATAAGAATCCGAAAGCTGCCCAGTGGTGGAACGATAACGCCTCATTTGTTTTTTTGGGTGATCTGGTTTTCGGCGCCAAGTTCTGTAAGGTGATTGAACCGTAGACCCGACAACTAAAGATGATTATTTTAGCTTTTTGGTAATCATCCAGAATTTACTGATCAGGGATTTCCTTGATTTTTATATAGGAGTAATAGAAAAGACGAAAAAGAAAAATTGAAAATGTGTATCAGGCGATACAACAACATTTTTGATTTTTCTCGTTTTTACTGTTACTCCTGTCGCATTTTTAGTCTGGTTTATAATTTGTTTATGATTGATTTAACTAAATTAAAAAATGGAAAATATTTTGCCGGGAAAATGACTGATTTTGAAAAAACTCAGGGTTGGTTCGTGGGGTCATTTTTTGAAGAAGGAAATCCATGTAAGACAGATAAAATTGAAATGTTATATCGAGTTCATAAACCAGGTGATATTTCGGCTAAACACTATCATCAAGAAAAAATTGAACTGATTATAATTCTTGACGGTGAGGCGAAATATTTTATTAACAATAATTTAATTATCCTTAAAAAAGGCAATTTTTTGTTTGTTGATGTAAATAATATGGTTGAAGCAGAGTTTGAAAAGAAATGCGAATTGTTGGCGATTCACTCACCAAGTATTCCGACGGATAAAGTCAGAATAGAATAAATTATCGGGTAAATAATTTGGCTTTGAGACGGAGAAAGTACCAGCGATTTTTGTCAATAAAATTATAGAGATGGTAGAGAGTGGGATTAATAACAAAATCGTAAGTACCGACATATTCGTAAGGATTACCATTAAAGCCTTGTTTGAAACGATGAAAACCATAACCATTTTCCCCTTCTTTGGCATCCGGACTAAGACAACCCCACATGTCAAAGGTAGTACATTTTAATTTTTGACCTAATTTAATTGATTCCCACATAAGCAAAGTGGGTGCCATGACTTCCCGATGAATATCAAGTGAAGCACCGTAAGGATAAAATAATTGATCTTTAAGTTCGAACAACATGAAAGCTGATAATACTTTGCCTTGGTATGAGGCCAACATAATATGAGGTATATCAGTGTCTTTTAAAATTTTCCATAAATCTCGGTGATATTTTTGAGAGTGAAGATAAAAACCTTGACGTTTGGTGGTATCAAAAAGAAGTTTAAGATAAGTTTCAAAACCTCTGTCGTTAGTCATTTCCTTAACTTCAACACCATAACGATTGGCAATTTTGATGTTGTAACGAGTTTTGGAATGCATATCAGCAAGGAGTTTTTCTTCGGACTTGGTTAAATCAATTTTGAAAGTATGAGGATAAAAAGCAACTTTAGGGGAAACAACTAAATTAGCAAAATTCATGGAAGCGTCAGATTTGGCAATATCCGGTTCAAATTTGACGAAAATAGCGTTTTGGTTTTGGGCAATGTCTTTGACAGTTTTTAATATTTCTTCATCGACTTTTGGTCCGCGCAAAATAGTGCCGATAGAATATTTAGTTTTGGGGATTTTATGAAAACTAACGGTGAAGGCTGTTTTGATTTTATTTTGGCTATCAAAAATACCAAAACGAAAAATAGTATGACCTTGGGATTGTTGAAATTCTCCCCACTCCCAGGTTTGGACCGGATGAATAATCACTGAGTCATATTTTTTTTGGTCTTTATTGGTAAGAAGCTTGGTGGACATGGTTATAGTTTATCAGCTTAAAAATTTTTCAATTTGAGTAAATAAATCCTGATTGTTTTTAAAAAGAATGGAATTAATTTTCAATTGATTAGCAACATTAATATTGGTTTGATTATCATCAATAAAAATACAATTTTGAGGAATTAAATTTAGATTA
>Ga0116157_10003112_pt1 | contig 15960 bp, 14 predicted proteins | sample AD_UKC048_MetaG_FD_89882 | JGI IMG/M metagenome (GOLD analysis project Ga0116157, IMG submission 89882) | Active sludge microbial communities of municipal wastewater-treating anaerobic digesters from USA - AD_UKC048_MetaG | ecosystem: Engineered > Bioreactor > Anaerobic > Digestate | place: USA...
GAACCTCATGTTCGTCTTCGACGACATCGTGATGCTGGACGACCGTTCCATGCAGAGGGTGCTCAAGGAGGTGGATTCGAAGGTGCTGGCGCTGGCGCTCAAGAGCGCGAGCCCGGAGACCCGCGACAAGTTCCTCCGCAACATGTCCAAGCGTGCGGCGGAGATGATCTCCGAGGAGATCCAATACATGGGGCCGGTGAAGTTGCGCGACGTCGAAGAGGCCCAGCAGAAGATCGTCGACAGCGTGCGCCGCCTGGAGGACGCGGGCGAAGTGGTGATCTCCGGTCGCGGCGGCGGCGACGAGATCGTGGTCTGAGCCCATGGACCCACAGGACAAACCCTCCCATCTGGCCGGAATCCTGCGCGGCCGCCCCGGCGGGGCCCGTCCCCTGGATCTGGTGGATCTGACCGGCAGCGGCTCCCTGGTGGAGCTTCCCGAAAACCGCGGAGGCCTCGATCCGCAGAAGCGCCGCATCGAGGACCTGGAGCACAGCGTGAAAGCCCTGCAGGCTTCGCTGGAAAGCCTGCGCAAGACCCACGAAGCCGCCCTGGCGGCCGGCCGCGAGGAGGCCTACCAGCGCGGCCTGAAGGATGGTACCGCCGCCGGCGAGGCCACGGGAAAGGCCATCGCCGCCGCCCAGGCGGAACGTCGCCTTTCGGAGATCGATTCGTCCGTCCGTTCCCGCCTGGAAGCGGTGGAGCGTTCCCTGGACCAGGTGTTCCTGGACTGGGAATCGCGCGTGCTGGAGCTTTCCATGGCCATCGCGAGGAGGATCGTGGGCGAGGCCTGTTCGGTCCCCGGCATGGCGGCCTCCCACATCGCGCGCATGGCGTTGCGCAAGCTGGGAGCCGAGGCGCGGGTGGTGGTCCGCTGCCACCCCGCGGACCTGACCACCCTGGAACGCGAGAAGGAACTTTGGGGGACGCGTTCCGGCCGCCGGGTGAGCCTGGAGCCGGACGAATCGGTGGGGCGGGGCGGCGTGGTGATCGAGACCGACACGGGCACCATCGACGCGAGGGTGCCCCGTTTGACGGAAAACGTCGAACGCGCCCTGGCCGAGGCCGTGGCCGAGGAGCGTGCCCGTGGCGGCGTTCCCTCCTGACCGGACGGAGCTCTGGAGGAGCGTGGTGGCCGATTGCGACCCGGTGGAGGTGCGCGGCCGCATCACCCGGGTGGTGGGGCTCCTGGTGGAATCGTCCGGCCCGGCGGCGGCGGTGGGCGAACTCTGCGCGCTGGCCGCCGGCGACGTGCTGTTCGGGCACGCCGAGGTGGTGGGGTTCCGCGAGGGGACCACGCTGCTGATGCCCCTGGGCGGGATGGACGGAATCCGTCCCGGACTGGAGGTGGTGGCGACCGGGAAGCCCCTGCAGGTCCCGGTGGGACAGGAACTGGTGGGACGGATCCTGGACGGGCTGGGGGTTCCGCTGGACGGCAAGGAGGGGCTTCCCTGCGCCCGCCGCCCCGTGACGGGTCTGGCGCCGCATCCGCTCTCGCGTTCGCGCATCCACCTTCCCATGGGCACCGGAGTGCGGGCGCTGGACGGATTCCTGACCCTCGCCCGCGGCCAGCGCATGGGGATCTTCGCGGGATCGGGCGTGGGGAAGTCCGTGCTCCTGGGCATGCTGGCCCGCCGCTGCGAATCGGACGTGAACGTGATCTGCCTGATCGGCGAGCGCGGCCGCGAGGTGCGCGAGTTCCTGGAACGCGACCTGGGCGAGGAAGGCATGGCGCGCTCGGTGGTGGTCTGCGCCACATCCGACCAGCCCGCCGTGGTGCGCGTGAAGGCCGCATTCACCGCCACCACCATCGCCGAGTGGTTCCGCGCCCAGGGGCGCGACGTGCTCCTGATGATGGACAGCTCCACCCGCCTGGCCATGGCCCAGCGGGAGATCGGACTGGCCGTGGGCGAACCTCCCGCCACCAAGGGCTACACGCCGTCAGTGTTCGCCCTCCTCCCGAAGGTGTTCGAACGCGCGGGAACGTCGGACAAGGGCTCCATCACAGGCCTGTACACCGTCCTGGCCGATGGCGACGACATGGAGGAGCCGGTGGCCGACGCGATCCGCTCCATCCTGGACGGACACGTGGTCCTGTCGCGCGATCTGGCCAACAAGAACCACTTCCCGGCCATCGACGTGCTGAGGTCCATCAGCCGCTGCATGTCCGACGTGGCCGACGACGAGCACCGCAAGGCCGCCCGGGAACTGCTTTCCCTGATGGCCCTCTACCGCGAGAACGAGGACCTGGTCACGCTGGGAGCCTACCAGAAGGGATCGGACGCCCATCTGGACCTGGCCATCCGCCTGCGCGACAAGTGGCAGGCGTTCCTGCGGCAGGACCGCGACGAGACCACCGAATTCGCCGCTTCGCGGTCGGAAATCGTCAAACTGGCCCAATCCGCCCGCGCGCCGGTGCGCAAATGAGGTTCCGGTTCCGGCTGGAAGTGGCCCTGCAGCTGGCCAAGCGCTCCGAGGAATCGGCCAAGATCCATCTGGGTCGCTGCATCGCCCGCGAGGAGAAACTCCGCCAGGAAATCGCCGAGTTGCGCCGCGAGCTGCGCGAGGAGACCGCCATGCAGGCGGGGGCGCGCCAGGGCGAGGTGTGGGCCCAGGGCCAGATCCTTTTCTTCGATTGGGTCCGCGGCCAGGCCATCAGGATCGCGGAGTTGGAAGAGGCCTTCCTCCAGGCGCGATCCGAGGTCGCCCAGGCGAGGGACGTGCTGGGCCAGAAGCGACGCGCGGTGGAAGTCATGAACCGCCTTCGGGAACGCAGACTGGCCCAGTGGCGCCGGGAGATCTCCCGCAAGGAGCTGGCCGAGGGATCCGACATGGCCGCCCGCCTCTGGATGCGCCATCGCGAATCCACCTGACCGGGACTCCCGATTGCGCCACCGATGCCGGGATGGCACAATCCGGAGGGAGGGATCCACCCCTTCCGCACCCAACCATCTCCGGCCGGGGAGAGGCAGACGACCTTGGACACGAAACCCCATTCCGACGAAGCACGTCTTCCGCTGAGCCTCGCCAGGGTGGTCGCCTCGGCGGGCATCGGCGTCTGGCAATGGCTGCCGCGCGAGGACCGCATGGAGTGGGACGACACCATGCTCGGGATCTTCGGGGTTTCCCGCGACGCGTTCGGCGGGTCCTCCAGCTCGTGGAAGGAGCGGATCCTTCCGGAAGACCTGCCGATGGTCCGCACTTCGCTGGAAAACGCCCTCGCCGAAAGCGACGTCTTCACCTTGGAATACCGCATCCGAAGGCCCGACGGAGAGGTGCGCCACATGAAGACGGACGCGATGGTCGAGCGGGACTCCGACGGCGAGGCGATGCGGATGGTGGGCGTGAACCACGATGTCACCCGGGCCCGCACGGCGGAGACGCGGCTGCGCGAAGGCTGGGACAACATCCGGACCATCCTCGACAACTTTCCCTTCCTGGCATGGATGAAGGATCGCCAGGGACGGTTCCTGGCGGTGAACACCGCGTTCGCCCGTTCCTGCGGAAGGACCTCCCCGGAAGAGGTCCACGGAAGGACGGACCTGGACGTCTGGCCCCGCCAACTGGCGGAGGCCTACCGTGCCGACGACGAGTCGGTGATGGTCCTGCGCTCCAAGCGCAGCGTCGAGGAGCTCATCAACGACCAGGGAAGCGAGAAGTGGTTCGAGACCTACAAGGCGCCGTTGTTCGCCGAGGACGGGACGACGACGGGAACCGTCGGCTTCTCGCGCGACATCACCGATCGCAAGGTCGCCGAGGAAGCTCTCCTGGCCGCGCGATCGGCGGCGGAAGCCGCCAGCCGCGCCAAGAGCGAGTTCCTGGCCAACATGAGCCACGAGATCCGCACCCCGCTGAACGCCGTGATCGGTTTCACGGAACTGCTCCTGCAGTCCGATCTCGCGCCGCTCCAGCGCCGCCAGGCCACCAACGCGAACGTTTCCGGCAAGACGCTCCTGGGGATCATCAACGACATCCTCGATTTCTCCAAGATCGAAGCGGGAAAGATGGAATTGGAGATGGTGGACACGGACCTCCGCAGGCTCTGCGAGGAGTCGCTCGACATCGTCCGCTTCCAGTCCGAGTCCAAGGGACTTGAGATGATCCTGGACCTGCCCCCGGATCTCGCGTCCAGCGTCCGGGTGGATCCGGTCCGGCTCAAGCAGATCCTGGTGAACCTCCTGACCAACGCGGTCAAGTTCACCGAACGAGGGGAGGTGGAACTCTCCGTCCACTCGCGTTCCCTCGCGGGCGGAGTCCGGAAACTGTCGTTTTCCGTGCGCGACACGGGCATCGGGATCGCTCCCGACCAGCGGGAGCGCCTCTTCCAGGCCTTTTCGCAGGCCGACACGTCCACCACCCGGAAGTTCGGCGGGACCGGACTTGGATTGGTCATTTCCAACATGCTGGCCTCCCGGATGGGAGGAAGCCTGGAAGTGGACAGCCTTCCTCAGGAAGGATCGACCTTCCGGTTCTCCATCGAGGCGGAAGGCGCGGACCTTCCCGATCCCGAGCCGCCGGTTCCCGCACGGAAAGTGCTGGCGGTGGAGGCCAACGCCCGCCAACGGGAGATCCTCGCGCGCGAGATCCGCTCCCTGGGAGCCACCTGCGTCGCATGCGCGGACTTCCACGAGGCTTCGCTCCCGGATCGCGCAACGGACTTCGACGTGGTCCTGGTCGACCATGTCGGAATCACCGACCTGGCCGGATTCCTGGCCGGCCTCCCTTCCGGACGCCCCCCGCCGGCGGTGGTGCTGCTGAGAGCAACCCGGGATTCGGCGGACCTGCGGGAATCCACCCGCGACGCGGGGATCGTCCACCACCTTTCCAAGCCGATCTTCCGCTCCGCGCTGCGGCGCCTCCTGTGCGAACCCTGGGCCGGCGACTACCAAAGGACATCCGAAGGCATCGCCTCCGGGAACGCGGCCTTGGCCGGCATCGATTCCGCCGGAGCATCCACGGCAAAGCGGATCCTGGTGGTGGACGACGTGGAGATGAACATCGTCCTGATCCGCTCCCTCCTGGAGATCCTGGTCCCGAATGCGGAAATCGTCGAAACGGCCCGGGGACAGGACGCCCTGGATCGGCTCGAGGAAGGAAATTTCAACCTCGTCTTCCTGGACGTGCAGATGCCGGGAATGGACGGACTGGAGACGGTCCGCCTTCTGCGCGAAAGGGAGCGGGGACGCCGCCGCACGCCGGTGGTGGCGCTCACCGCGGGCGCCCTGCGGGGCGAGAGGGAGAATGCGCTCGAGGCGGGGATGGACGACTTCCTCACCAAGCCCATCGAACCCGAGCGTCTGAAGGTGGTGCTCGACAGGTTCCTCCCCGGACCTCCCGCCTCCGCGGGAGACTGAGGCCCCCCCGCGTCCGCCTACCCTCCAACGGGTCCGGAAAAGCCGTTGTCTGGGAGCGTTTCCTGCCACGAATGCAACGCGAGGAGCCGTATGGTCTGACCATGCTCAGATCTCCCGGAACCACTTTCGTCCGTCTGTCGACAACCATCGCCAACTTCGTGCCGTCGCGATCCGCGTCTCTGGTGGCGCTTCTGGCCTGCCTGGCTTCCGGCGAGCCGTGGAAATTCGCCATCCTGGGCGACACCCAATGGCCGGACACCGCCCGCATCCCCGTGAAGAACGCGGCCGGCACCGTCCTGAAGGGCTCCGACGGAAAGGATTCCACGGTGATCGTGGACGCGGACAGCCTCAGCGGCCACCAGAACCCCAACATGGTTCCCGCCTATTTCCTGCACCAGATCCACGAACGTCTGCGCGGACACGGCGTGCGATTCGTGCTGGCGGTGGGCGACCTCAGCGACTATCCCACGGTGGAGTCCATGCGCACCCGCGCCACCTGGGCGCAGGAACTCTACGACGCGGGCATCGGGTTCTTCCCGATCCGGGGAAACCACGACGAAGGTCCCGTGGGGGCCCAGGAATTCCTCCGCGTGTTCCCCCAGACGCGGACCGGCCAGATGAACGCCACCCCCGCCGACGCCATCCTCTGGACCGACAGCGCCAACATCCATCCCTTCCGCGCTCCTTCCGGGAAGTTCGCCATGGGAAGTTCCTTCTCCAGCCCTTCCTGCGCCAAGGGCCGCAGCTACGCCTTCTCCGACCAGGGCTCGACCTTCGTGATGGTCGACCAGTTCATGGGAACCATCCAGGAAGGAGTCAAGACCTGTCCGATGTCCGTGCAGATCCCGTGGATGGATTCCGTCCTGAGCGCGCGCCCGGCCGGAACGCCCGCGTTCCTGGTGACCCACAAGCCCATCATCGGCGCCTGCCACAGCGACAACCTCTTCGGGGACGATCCCACCGTGGACACCGCGGGTCAGGCCAGGTTGTTCGAGACGCTCACCCGCAACAAGGTGGAGATCCTGTTTTCCGGGCACGACCACCAGATGCAGCAGGCGATGATCGAGGAGCCGGGTCCGCGCGGCCTGCGGATCCACCAGCGGATCGTCCCCGGCGCTTCGTACAAGTTCTATCCGCCGCTGAAGGTGGACGACGAGCAGAACGTGCCCAAGTTCGGGAAGAAGCGCGAGACCCTCCTGGCCCAGGACCTGGGGACGGTGGGATACACGGTGGTGGAGATCGACGGTCCCCGCATGGAAGTCTCGGATTGGAGCGCTCCCTCGGGAATCCAGTTCGGCGACCTCCTGGTCGCCCCGGACCTGGAAGGGAAATGGACCCTGCGGCGCAGATGGGGAGCGTCCAGTCGAGGCCGGCAGACCCTCCTTGCCCAGGGGGACAGCCTGAAGAAACTGTCGGATTCGTCGCAGGGAACGCGCGTACGGATTCTGTCGGGAGTCTGGAAGGCCGCCAAGGGCGACTTCTACAACCGTCCCTTCTCGGCCCTCGCTTCCACGGACTGGCGGCGCATCGAAGGGCAGGCGAGCGCGGCCTGGACCCTTTGGGGACTGGAAAAGGCCACGGGAAACACAGCGACCCCCACCTTCGCGCTGTCCATGTCCATCGATCCCTCGATCCCGGACTCCGTGCTGCTCGCGGGCTCCCTCTGCCTGGCGCGGGAGGACTCAGGATCCTGGAAATGCGTCGGCTCCACGGCGCCTCGCCAAGGATCCTGGAAGACATCGGATGCCGTCGGCGCGCGTGGGATCGATCCTTCCAGCCGCGAGGCCTGGGCGGTGGTGGATCGCGCGGGAACCTTCGCGGTGCTGGACCAGCGGTCCCTCTCCGTCGATCCCCACAAGCGGGCGACCCCCTTCGGCAGGATCGACCGGAAACTGTCGTTCTCGTCGCTGGCCGGACGCGAGACGCTGGTCGAAGTCGCCCGTCCCGACGGCAGGCTGCTGGAGCGGGGATCCACACGCGACGGCGCCTGGCAGCTCGCCGGATCCACGCGAGGCTCCATCCTGGTGCGCGTGCGGGAAGCGGACGGCGCCTGGTCCAGCCCCTGGAGGCTCTTCGTCCCCTGAGCCCGCATGGGAACCGGGCCGATGTAGGTTTCCCCTGTACTGGCCCACCGTGTTCACGGCCGCAACCGGAGACGACCGATGCTTCCCAACTCCCGCCGCCTGCCGAAGGTGGCGTTCCTGTCCCTGGCGATCTGCCTTCGCGGGCATTCCGCATCGCCGGACTCCGACACCCTCGCCCTCAAGCCGCCCTCGAATCCGTCCACCTCCCGGATCGCGCTGGGGGGCCAGTGGGAGATGGTGGGATCGGGGGACGCGCATCTCTGGGGCCTCCACGTGGCCAGCCTCGACGACCGCACACCCGACCAGCGCGGGTGGGGCCTGAGCATCCGTTTTGGAGTCGGCTCGGGAATGCTGGAGCGCGACACCTCAAACCACTACAACGAGATCGCCCCCTCCGACGCCACCCCCACCGGTTCGCGTCGCCTGCGCGCGCTGGAGGTTTCCGGAGGCGTCACCCAGTGCCTGGCCTCGCCCTTCTGGCTGGAACTGGGCGGGGGCTACTACCTGCCCGAACGCACAGCAGAACACCGCAGCGCCAGCGGCAAGATCCGCTGGTACGCCGACGGCGCCAATTCCGCCGTCCCGATGGCCATGGGCGCCCTCCTCGCGGATTTTTCGAGCTGGCGGGTCCCCGTCTACCTCAGGCTGGGCGCCTCCCGCGCCGACAACACCACGTTCTGGTCGGCGGGCCTGGGCTGGGCGGCGACACTGCCGAACTGATTTTTTACTTAAGAAGCGCCTAGGCCAAAAACTGACTGTACGTTTGTGAACGTCGGCCCGCAATTCGCCATTGTTCGCTGGTCCTGGGCCGGCTAGCAAGTTCTCCAGCTGACAGGTTTCCCCGCACCAAAGAGGCAAAAGAATGAGACCCAACTTCAGCCCCCCCCCCCCATTCCTTTTCAATCCCGCACAAGGTTTTACTTTTCCTTATCGGAGGACTCTTTTCGACACAACCATTCTGCGAGTCGGTTAAATTTTCCCGATCTGGCAATGATGTAATATTCAGGCCTCCCGCCGCCTATACAGGATATATACGCCTTTATGGATCTATTGATGCCCAGGAATTCACTGCGGAAAGCTCATTGCCTCCTGGCGGCTTCGGCTCTTTTACCCCTGTGGAGGAACTTTCGTATGAAGCAATCGGATCGGATTGGTTTGCCTACATAATTCGAGAAGGCTGGCCAGACATTCCACTTACCGTCAGATCCCAGGGCTGGCAAGTTGACTGGGGGACAGATACAGGGAAACTTGTTTTAATTCGATATCGAGCCGACAATTTCAAAAGAGGAAACCCTCCAGCAAATCCATTTGGCGAATTTTACACACTAAATGGCCAACTATATCCTTGGTATTTTAATAGCCTATACCCAGGTGGCATCCGTGAAGCAGCCGCAATCTTTGTCGGTGACCAGATTTCCCCAGACACAGGAAAAAGAATCGCTGGATCAGTCCGCCAAGACAATCGGATTATCTTTAACGGAAATCCGGCTCACGAAATATGGTCTTTTGAGGGCGAAGACACTATTCGTTATTCCGACTTCAATGGTCCTGCGGAAATCATGGTTCAAGCTGCTTTGACACAGTGCCCAGGAAATCCTCCAACTGCCTCGTTCGAATACTCTCTGAGAGCCACAAGTGCATGTAAACTTCTGCCCTTCACTCCTTTGAGCGATCCGAATGCTGTTCTTGTCGAAGAAGGGCAAACACCTGTTTTGATGAACGGATTGACCCCTCAACTCCTTGCATCCTACCAGTGTCTTGATCAAGCGGTGCGGGCTGTTGGTGGGACACTCACAGTGAACTCCGCGGTGCGCCCGCCTCAGTATCAGAATCATCTTTATGAAGTGCGACAAAACAAACTCCGCCTTGACACCTTGGGAGCAGACACCTCAGGCTGTCAGTCAATTCTGCCAGAAGTGAGACGGGAATGGAACAAGCATCGGCCAGGCGTAACTGGAAAGACATCCAAACATTCGCTGGGCAAAGCCATTGACATGAACTGGTATCCGGAAAACATCGACATTGCAACTCTTTCCAAGAATTGTGGATTACGAAGGCCACTTCTGAATTGGAAAGTGATGCCCGAACCTTGGCACTTCGAAAACTAAAAAGGAGAACCAAATGCTGATCTCGACTCAAATCCTCATGGTAACGTCTCTTCTCGCGCAGGCTCCATCCGCAAATGCGGAATTCAGCATGAGATATAGAGCAGCCCCAACCCCCAATGGCGACACCATCTACAATTTCACAATCCAAAACGGCAGCTCTCATCCGCTTTCCTGGATTACTCTCGGCGCAAATTCCGAAGGCCGCTGGAACTTCAGTATCGGAGACTCCGTCTATGGCCACACGTTGCCAGGACTGGTGGGCGCCTCTCCCTTTGGCTGGAGCTTCGATTCCACTTACGTTGACGAGGAGCCCGTAGTTTTAGCAGAGTGGAAAACCAAGAATCATGCCGCACCAATCCCGCCTGGGGGATCGCAATCTGGGTTCGGAATCCTCATCCCAAAAGGATTGAAGACAAACATCGCAAACGCGTATTTCACGTTCACGGATGATGAGTTCCTCCATTTCTCTGGCCAGGTTCGACCAGAACCGCCGCTTCCAACTGGACAATTCGTGGTCAGTCCAAGCGTGAGCGGTTCAGGCAAGGTCCAAGTCAGTCCATCCCAGACATCGTATCCCAACGGCTCTTCAGTGGTCTTGACTCCCGTCGCCTCGGTGGGATGGAAATTCGTGGGTTGGGCAGGTGACACCACCTCGACCACCCCCAGTCTGTCGCTGACCGTCACGAAAAACCGCTTCCCCACCGCCATGTTCCAGGAAGTCGCGACACCAGTGGACAAACCGGTGCTGGAGGTGTCCACCAGCGATAAGACGCCGACGGACACCAAGTACCTCAGACCGAAGATCGTCATCAAAAACGCCGGGACAAAAAGTGTCTCCATTGGTTCGGTTCGATTCTTCTACACGCCCACAACGGGCAAGCAGAGCGTGGCGGAGACCTGGTATGCACCCAAGTGCGAGGGTGGCCTGTCCAAGGTGAACCAAAAGGATGCCTACGTACTGGCCTGCAAGGGAGTGGTCCTCAAGCCGGGCGAGAGCTATCCGGACGCATCGGGAGAAGGGGCGACGTTCGGGATCCACAACGCGGATTGGAGCCCTCGTGACCGTGCCCTGGACTGGTCGGCGGCAGGAATGGGGGCGATTTTCTCTCCCAATCCGCGGGTCGTTGTCACGGACTCGACGGGCACACCCCTCACGGGGACGGCTCCGTAGCAGCTATCTCTGGAATCGGGCAGACGGGAGGGCCCCAAGTGCCGCCAGTGGCCCTTGGCCCGGTCAGGGGCGGGCGCCCCTGTTCGGATCCCGGTGCGAAGCACCGGGGAGGCATCCTTAGGTGCAGGCCATTCCTGCGAGAGACTCAATTGGCCGGAAACCGTCCCGAGGCTTCGGGTTCGGCGCGCATTTCGGCGAGGGCCTGTTCCATCTGCGCGTGCACCTGGGCCATGAGCTTCTTCACGTCCTGGTTTTCGGGAAGCGAAGCGTCGATGGGCGGAAGGATCCGGGCGCGGATGGTGCCGGGATAGAGCTGGAAAGTCTTCTTGTTGAGGATCCACCAGGTTTCGTCGATGACCACCGGCGTCACCAGCACGCCCGCGTCCACCGCCACGCGGAAGGCGCCGCCCTGGAAGGGTTGGAGCTTGCCGTCGACGGACCGGGTGCCTTCCGGGAAGATGCAGAAGTCCACGCCGCCATCCACCTCGCGACGCACGTTCTCGCCCACCTGGGAGCGGGAGCGACGGTCGGAGCGGTCCACGAACACGCAACGCAGGACCTTCATGGCCGCACCGAACCACGGCCAGGACTGGATCTCCTTCTTGGCCAGGAACGCCGGGTAGCGCACGCCCGCCATCATCAACGGGATGTCCAGCCAGCTCTGGTGGTTCACCACGAAGATGGTGCGACGCTCGTGGAGGTTCTCCTTGCCCGCCACCTTGGTGCGCAGCCCGAACACCGGCATGAACAGGTTCAGCCAGGTGATGCACATCCACTTGATGAACGAGGCCTTCTTGAAGACGACCGCCGCCGGAATGAGCCAGAACCCGAAGAAGAAGATGGATCCGAACAGCGACCCGAAGAAGATGGCCGCCCGGATCCGGGCCAGGACGCGACCGACCGGCCCAGGGAGCTTCACAGACGACAATTTTCGATCCCGAACTGGAGGATGGCGGTCGCGCCCAGGGCTTCCAGGGAGTCGATCACCGCGCCCAGCTGCTTGACGGGCACCAGGGCCCGCACCGCGCACCAGGCGGGATCCTCGAGGGTGTTGACCGTGGGCGCCTGGAAGCCGGGAGTGATCTTCTCGGCTTCGGAAAGCTTGGCGCGGGGCACGTTGTATTCCACCAGGCGGTAGGTCTGGGCGATCATGGCGCCCTTGAGCCGACGGGCCAGCTGCTTGATTTCCGGATCCTCGACGCGCTCGGGGCGGGCCACCAGGACCGTCTGGTAGGAACCGATCTCGGAAAGGATCTTGAGTCCGTTGTCCCGGAGCGAATTGCCGGTCTCGGTGATGTCCACGATCCCCTGGGCCAGCCCCAGGGGCACCATGGCCTCGCAGGATCCGCCCACTTCCACGAAGCGAGGATGGGCGCCGTGCTTTCCGAAGAAGTTCTCGGCCAGGTGCGGAAACGAAGTGGCGATGGTCTTGCCGTCCAGGTCGGCGGGAGACTGGATGTCCCCGTTTTCCGGCACGGCCACCACGATCCGGCAGTGGCCCATGTCCAGCTTCAGGACCTCCGCCACCTGGGCGGAAGTCTCTTCAACGATGTCCTGGGTGCTGATGCCGGCGTCCAGAATACCTGCGGCCACCAGGGTGGAGATGTCGTCGGTGCGCAGAAGCACCAGGGAAGTGTCCGGCCCGGCGGGAATCCGGAGGCTGCGGCCGTCCACGCGGAAGCGGTAGCCGGACTGCTTGAGGAGCGCCACGATGGGCTCGTGGAGACGCCCTTTGGATGGAATGCCGATCTGGATCATGGTGCCTTCACTCCTTTGGCGGCCGCGAGGCCTTTTCGACGATTCCGGACACGCCGAAGCGGCGCGCCAGTTCCTGGAGCACGTCGGCTCCGCTGCGCCCCTTGTGGTGCAGGAGCACCAAGGTGTGGAACCAGAGATCCCCCACCTCGTACACGAGATGGTCGGTCCCCTCCTCGGAGGCCGCCTCGATCGTTTCGCGGGACTCTTCCTCGACCTTTTCCAGGATCTTGGGAAGCCCCTTGTGGTAGAGTTTGGCGACGTAGGACTGGCTGGGATCCTGGGACTTGCGATCCTCCAGGACCTGGTCCAGGGCTTCCAGGAGCCCCGATGCGTTGACTGCGTTGGACATGGGGCGCCAAAGGTAGAACCTCCAGGGGAAGATCCGCCCCTCCGGGGAAACCTGGTCGATTCCGATTCGCCGATTCCCAGGAAAACCGAATCGATTCCGGAAACCGATCGATCCCCGCGAATCCATTCCAGCCATACCCCCGGATAGCCGAATCCATCGCGAATCGGCAGCGATCCTCGCCGGATGCGCATGGCGAAGGACCGTCGCCGCCGCGGACCGATTCCGTCCGGAATCCGCGAAAGGGGAAAAATCTGCCGGATCGGGTGTGCGCAGGCTGCGAAAAAATTGACAGAATCCGCCCCTTGACCTTGGTCGAAAAGAGTGGAATCATCTACGTTGTCGTCAGAATCCGACCTATGCCGGACGGAACCGGCCTAGTTTCCGATACGCGCAATCCACGCTCCAAAGGAGAATGCCATGGCGAAGACCAAGGCCAAGCCAGCGAAGACCAAGCCCGCGAAAGCCAGCAGGCCAAAAATCGACCGTGGAGAAGCCTCCTACGTCGTCCAGGCCCGCAAGCTGAAGGCCCTCATCGACACCCTCAAGGCCCAGGACGCTCCGGCTCCCGAAGCCGAGGTCCTCAAGGAACTCGGCCGCCGCGGCTTCCCGGTCCACCCTCGCACGCTGGCCCGCGAAGTCGAACGCGCCCGGGAACTCGGCTACCACGTCACCCGCGAGCCCTCCGAGGAAGGCATCGTCTACGGCCTGTCCTCGGATCCGGCCGTCTCCGAAGCCATGGCCTCGCTGGACGCCGTCAAGAAGGAACTGCGCAAGGCGGGCATGTCCGCGCTTGAAAAGCAGCTGGCTTCGGCCATCAAGTCGCTGCGCGCCTAGGATCGGAGGGTCCGCGGACACCTGCGGACCACGACGATGCAAGCTCGGATCCGACCCGTTTCCCTTCCGGGAGGCGGGTCGTTCGTTTCTTGCCGACAAAATCCGTTGCCAGCTCGCTCGCGCGCATTCAAGCGGACCGTTTCCCCTGGAGGTTCAGCCATTCGGCCTGCCGGCAGCAGGTGCGAGCCACCTCCTCCGCCGTCTGGATGCGCGAGCGCACGTCCGGCTCGAGAAGCCAGCGCAGCAGATACAGAGTACCCTCGTCGAAACCGGCACCACCGATGTCGCCCTGCGCCGGAGGACTTGGCGGAAACCGCCCCAGAAGCAACCGATGGAGGATCACCCCCACCGAAAACAGGTCCGATCGCTGGTCCACCGCGTGGTCCTCCAGGAAGCATTCCGGCGCCAGGTAGGGAAGAGTGCCCCAGATCGTTCCACCCGCGCCGCGTGCGCGAGGAAAGGACGCCAGTCCAAGATCGGAGATCTTGAGCTGGCCGGAAGGTCCGATCAGGATGTTGGATGGCTTGATGTCGCGATGGACCATCCCCAGGCGGTGGAGCGCCGACAGGGATTGGCAGATGCGCCCCACGACTCCCAAACTCGTCTTCTGATCCACATGCCCCTGGTTGCGCATCCAGGTTTCCAGCGTGCCTCCGCCCACCAGTTCCATCACCAGGTAGGGCCGTCGATGGTCCTCCCCGTAGTCCAGCACCCTCACGAACCCGGGGTGGTCCAGACGGGAGGCGAGCATGGCCTCGTGGCGGAAGCGTCCCAGCATCCGGGTGGCGATTTCCGGATCCTCCGTGGAACGGAGCACCTTGACCGCCACGGAAATGGCCAAAGTGGTGTGCCACGCTTCCCAGACCACCCCTGTCCCCCCCTGGCCGATCGGGGCGACCAGTTGGCAACGCCCCAGCTGATCGCCGGGCTGGAAACCCTCCGGATCGGGAGTCGATCCGACCGATGGAGCCTCCGACGAACGTTCGACGTTCACGACACCCCTTTCAAAAGCAAAAACCGTATTTGGCACGGCGCCGAAAAATCGAAGATCGAAAAACGCCTCATTGGAAACTGAGCAAATCCTTGCGGGAAAGGTAAGCCAAGGAAACCCTCGGTGGGAGGGCCGGGAATTGTTCCATTTGATCCCAACCATGACCAAGCCCAAACTCCAGTTTCTGCCCGCCGTCGACCTGATGGACGGGTGCGCCGTCCGACTCGTGCAAGGCAGGAAGGACCAGAAGACCGTCTACAGCGATGCTCCCTGGGAGATCGCCGAGGCCTGGGCCAAGGGTGGCGCCGACCGCATCCACCTGGTGGACCTGGACGCGGCCTTCGAGGGCGCGGCCCGCAACGGCCAGGCGGTGCGCCGCATGGTGGATGCCTGCAAATGCCCCACGGAACTGGGCGGAGGGATCCGCACGGTGGACGATGCGGCCCGAGCCCTGGAGGAATGGGGCGTGGGACGCGTGATCGCGGGCACGGTGGCCGCGCGGGACCCGAGGGTGGTGGAGGCGATGCTCGCGCGATTCGGCTCCCAACGGGTGATCGTGGGGATCGACGCCCGCGACGGGATCGCGAAGGTTTCCGGCTGGACGGAAGGAGAAGGCCTCCGCGCCGACGACCTGGGCCGCGCCATGCACGCCCTGGGTGTGCGCTCGTGCGTATTCACGGACATCTCCCGCGACGGCATGCTGCAAGGCCCGAATCTGCCTTCGACCTGCACCTTCGCCGAGGCAACGGGGCTTTCCACCATCGTCTCCGGTGGGATCTCCTCGCTGGCCGATCTCCAGGCCATCGCCGACCGCGCGCATCCGGGAATCGAAGGGGTGATCGTGGGCAAGGCGCTGTTCGACGGGCGCTTCGCCGCCGACGAGGCCGCGCGCGTCCTCCATGGAGAGGCCTCGTGAGCGCGAACCTGCGGCAGGAGCTCCTGGCCAAGGCCAACCGGGTGGTGGTGAAGGTGGGCACGCGGCTGCTGACCCACGAACAGGGCGGCCTGGCCCCCGCCCAACTGGAGAGGGTCGTGGACCAGATCGTGGCCTTGCGGGGGTCCGGCCGGGAAGTGGTGTTGGTCACCTCCGGGGCGGTGGGGATCGGGATGGGCATCCTGGGCCATGCCACCAAGCCCAAGGAGCTGGCGGAGAAGCAGGCCTGCGCCGCGGTGGGCCAGATCCGCCTGATGCACGCCTACGACGGATCGTTCGCCCGGCGCGGCGTCCCCGTCGCGCAATACCTGCTCACCGCCGAGGACTTCCGCGATCCGGAACGGTTTTCCAACATCCGCGCCACCACGGAAGCACTCCTC
>Ga0116157_10003125_pt1 | contig 15919 bp, 16 predicted proteins | sample AD_UKC048_MetaG_FD_89882 | JGI IMG/M metagenome (GOLD analysis project Ga0116157, IMG submission 89882) | Active sludge microbial communities of municipal wastewater-treating anaerobic digesters from USA - AD_UKC048_MetaG | ecosystem: Engineered > Bioreactor > Anaerobic > Digestate | place: USA...
CAGGCCATCTCAAACTCCCTTCGGGTTCTGCTTGGTGGTGCGCTTCTCGATGCGCTTCTCGGGGTTCTTGTTCAGCACCAGGCGGTGCACATAGATGCCGGGCAGGTGCACCGAATCCGGGTCGAATGTGCCGGTCGGCACGATCTCCTCGACCTCCGCGATGGTGATGCGACCCGCCATCGCGGCGGCCGGGTTGAAGTTGCGCGCGGTGCGGCGAAACAGCAGGTTGCCGCTCTGGTCGGCCTTCCATGCCTTGACCAGGCTGACCTCGGGGCACAGCGCGCGTTCCATCACGTAGACGGCGCCGTCGAATTCGCGGGTCTCCTTGCCTTCGGCCACCAGGGTGCCGACACCGGTCTTGGTATAGAAGGCCGGGATGCCGGCGCCACCAGCGCGCAGCTTCTCTGCGAGCGTGCCTTGCGGCGTGAATTCCAGCTCCAGCTCGCCGGCCAGATACTGGCGCTCGAATTCCTTGTTCTCGCCGACGTAGCTCGAAATCATCTTCTTGATCTGCCGGGTCTCGAGCAGTTGGCCAAGACCGAAGCCGTCGACGCCCGCGTTGTTCGAGATCACCGTGAGGTTCTTGACGCCGCTGTCGCGCAGCGCCGCGATCAGCGCTTCGGGAATGCCGCAAAGACCGAATCCGCCCACTGCCAGCAACTGACCGTCAGCGACGACCCCTTTGAGCGCTTCCACCGCGCTCGGATACACCTTGTTCATTGCGTTCCTCTCCAGGACCTAGGGACGCGTTCACCAGCACCCCGGCGACCGCAAACCCAGCATTATGCCCTCGCAAACCCTAGGGTTTCCACTTCCACGCTCAGGGTAAATACTGCTTTTCGGACCGGTCAGAGCCGCCCGTGCGATCGATAGCGTTCAGTTCCGTGTCACGCCGAGCTCGGCGTACAGGCGGTCGACCAGCGCACGCAACGATTCGATCTCGACGCGCATCTCCTGCTGCTGGCATTTCAGGGTAGCCAGTTCGCTGGCAGAGATGAAATCCTCGCAGACGCTTTCTCCGGCCACAGCCGTCATGTCGACGGCGCCGCAGAGCAATTGCGCCCAGCGCGACTCGCGCGAGCCAGGCGCCCGCGGCAGCTTGACGGTCAGCGGCCCGCCCTTCTCGGCCGGCCGCTCGGACAGTTCATTCAGGAAGCCCTCGACGGCGGAGAGATCGGCGAACCGGTGCAGCCGTTCGGTGCTGGCTCGCAACTCGGCCACGGTCTGGGGCCCCCGAAGCATCAGCACCGCGAGCAGCGCCACGGACTGAGTCGGCAGCGCCATCGCACGGCCCATGTTGTGTTCATAGCGCGTCACGCGCGAACCGCTGCTCTCGGCGGCCAGGTGCAGCGCCTTCAATGCGTCGATGGCCACCTGCACCTCGGCTTCGGTGGCCTGTATGACGGGGTCGCGTGCGGTCTTCTGGTTGCAACCGGCCACCAGAGAGTTCAGCGACAGCGGATAGCTGTCCGGAACCGTGTGAGCCTTCTCGACCAGCACCCCGAGAACCCGCGACTCGAGCAGCGACAACTCCCTCATCGGATGCAACGCCGCGCTGTGCGAATCAGAGCGCGTAACCGTCGTCGGCCTGGATCACCGCGCCGTTGATGAAGTGGCTCTCGTTGGCGCACAGCATCATCAGAACCGAATCCAGATCCTGCGGCTGGCCGATGCGCTTGCGCGGCAAGGTCTCGATCAGGCGCTTGCCCGCGTCGGTGAGCCACTCGTGGTGGTTCATGTCGGTATCGATGTAGCCGGGGCAGATCGCATTGACGTTGATGCCGTGCTTGCCCCACTCGAGCGCCATGGCGCGCGTCATGTGGATCACCGCCGCCTTGCTCATGCTGTAGACGCCGATCTTGCTCAGCACCTTCAGCCCGGCCATGGAAGCGATGTTGACGATGCGCCCTCCGGTGAAGGTTCCGGGCGCCGAGCCCTTGGCACGAGCGAGCATCCGCTTGCCGACTTCCTGGGCGACAAAGAAGGCGCCACGCGTGTTGGTGTCGAAAACGAAGTCGTAATCGTCTTCGGTCACCTCGGTCAGCTTCTGCGACGTGCTGACCCCCGAGTTGTTGACCAGGATGTCGATCGTTCCCATCTCGGTCTCAGCATGCGCCACGGCCGACTTGATGCTGTCCAGGTCGGTGACATCGAGCGCCACCACATGTGCATCACCGCCGTCGCCCTCGATCTCTGCGCGAAGTGTCTTCAGGCGTTCCATGTTGCCGCCGGCCAGCACCACGCCCGCGCCGGCCAGGGCCAGCGTCTTTGCGAACTGGGTGCCCAGGCCACTGGAGGCGCCGGTGACCAGCGCCACGCGGCCGGACAGGTCGATTTGGTAGCTCATGTCTGTCAATCCCATTCTGGAAGTTCAGGTGAAGATAGCACGCTGACTTTGCGCTGCTTGTCGCATCAGAGCCGTCGAATCGTCGCTTTCCGAGCTTTTCGACGCCTGATGACGAGCCCGGCGACGCCGGACCCGCATCAGGGTTCGACCCGATGCCTCCCGCTAGACTCCGGGAGTGTTTTCGCTGCCGAGAAAGTGCCTCAGATGACCCCGACCCAGCTCCTCGAACAATACGGTCCGCGCGAGGCCATGGAGTACGACGTGGTGGTCGTCGGCGGCGGGCCGGCCGGGCTGGCTGCGGCCATACGCATCAGGCAGCTCGCCCAGGTGCAGGGCCAGGAGGTCTCGGTCGTGGTGCTCGAGAAGGGATCGGAGCCCGGGGCGCACATCCTCAGTGGTGCGGTGATGGACCCGCGAGCACTCGACGAACTGCTGCCCAGGTGGAAGGAGCTTGGAGCGCCGCTCGAACAACCGGTCACCGATGACGAGTTCCTGTTCCTGACGCGTGACGGCGCGACGAAGACCCCGCCGGCGCTGCTGCCGGACTGCTTTCAACCGGGGCAACTATGTCGTCAGCCTGGGCAACGTCACGCGCTGGCTGGGCCAGCAGGCCGAAGCGCTGGGCGTGGAGATATTTCCCGGCTTCGCGGCCGCCGAAGTCCTCTACAACGACGACGGATCGGTGAAGGGCGTGGCCACAGGCAACCTCGGCATCGGCAAGGACGGCGAGCCGACCGGGAATTTCCAGCTCGGCATGGAGTTGCACGCCAGATACACCGTGTTCGCCGAAGGCTCGCGCGGGCACCTGGGCCGCCAACTGGTCTCGCGCTTCAAGCTCGACGCCGGGCGCGATCCGCAAAGCTACGGACTCGGCATCAAGGAGCTCTGGGAGATCGCTCCGGAAAAGCACAAGCCGGGCCGCGTCGTCCACACCGCGGGCTGGCCGCTGGACAGCCAGACCTACGGCGGCGCCTTCCTGTACCACCTGCCGAACAACCAGGTCACGCTCGGCTTCATCACCGGCCTCGACTACAGCAACCCCTGGCTGAGCCCGTTCGAGGAGATGCAGCGCTGGAAGACGCACCCGGCGATCCGCAGCGTGCTCGAAGGCGGCAAGCGCGTGGGCTACGGCGCGCGCGCCATCACCGCCGGCGGATTGCTGAGCCTGCCGAAGACGGTGTTTCCCGGCGGCGCGCTCGTCGGCTGCGATGCCGGTTACCTGAACGTCAGCCGCATCAAGGGCAGCCACGCCGCCATCAAGAGCGGCATGCTGGCCGCCGATGCGATATTCGACGCGGTGACCAACGGCCGCCGGCACGACGAACTGAGCGCCTACCCCGAGGCCTTCGAGCGCAGCTGGCTGCACGAGGAACTCGACCGCGCGCGCAATTTCAAGCAGTGGTTCAAGAAAGGCCTGTGGGTTGCGAGCCTGATGAACGGCATCGAACAGTGGCTGCTGCCGAAGATCGGCTTCAAGGCGCCCCCGTGGACGCTGCACCATCACGTGCCTGACCACCAGACGCTGAAGCCTGCGGCGGAATGCCCGCAGATCGCCTACCCCAAGCCCGATGGGCAGTTGACGTTCGACCGCCTGAGCAGCGTCTTCCTCAGCAACACCAATCACGAGGAAAACCAGCCGGCTCACCTGACGCTGAAGGACACCGGCGTGCCTGTCGGCGTCAACCTCGCGAAGTACGCCGGCCCGGAGAGCCGCTACTGTCCGGCAGGTGTCTACGAGTTCGTCAAGAACGCCGACAACAGCGATCGCCTTCAGATCAACGCGCAGAACTGCGTTCACTGCAAGACCTGCGACATCAAGGATCCGACGCAGAACATCGTGTGGGTCACGCCCGAGGGCGGCGGCGGGCCCAACTACGCGGGCATGTAGAGCAGGCTTGCGAAATCGCTGCGATACACTCGCCGCCGTCAGGAGAGAGCCCGGTTGATTCGATCGGGCCGCCGAAGGCGCAAGGCCACCCGGGAACGGGTCGCTCCAACGCTCAGGCAAAAGGACTGGCAACACGCCGACCGTTTGGACGGCGTTCCTCGCTGAAGAGAGGCCCACCCCGAGTGGGTCCACCGAAGGGGCAAGCGTTTCACCGCGTTGTGGTGAGCGTCAATCTCTCAGGTAAAGCGGACAGAGAGGGCATCGGCGGCTGTGCATCCATCGGATGCGCGGCTGGTTGTCATGGCCCCCTGGAAATGTTGATGTCCGCCTCCTCGTCCGCAACCGATCTGCTCAAAACTCCGCTGCACGACCTGCACCTCGAACTGGGTGCACGCATGGTGCCCTTCGCCGGCTACAGCATGCCGGTGCAGTACCCCGCCGGCCTGATGTCCGAACACCTGCACTGCCGCGCCTCGGCCGCGCTGTTCGACGTGTCGCACATGGGGCAGCTGAGGCTGACCGGCTCCGATGCCGCCGCTGCGCTCGAATCGATGCTGCCGATCGACGTCGCGGGCATGGCAGACGGCCAGCAGCGCTACGGCTTCCTGACCAACGACCACGGCGGCATCCTCGACGACCTGATGCTGACGCGCCACGGCGTGGGTGACGCCACCGAATGGCTGCTGATCGTCAACGCGGCCAACAAGGAGGCCGACACAGCGCTGCTGCGCTCGCGCATCGGTGATCGCTGCATGGTGAATCCGCGCCCCGATCTGGCACTGCTGGCGCTGCAGGGCCCGCAGGCAGTGACTGCACTCGCGCGACTGAATCCAGCCGTCGCGGCCCTGACCTTCATGAGCGGAGCGGCCGTGACCTTGAACGGAGCCGCCTGCTTCGCCACCCGATCCGGCTACACCGGCGAGGACGGGTTCGAGATCTCGGTGCCCGCGCCCCAGGCCGCAGCGCTGGCGCGCGCCCTGCTGGACCAACCAGAAGTGAAGCCCGCCGGCCTGGGCGCGCGCGACACGCTGCGGCTCGAAGCGGGTCTGTGCCTGCACGGCAACGACATCGACACGCAGACCACCCCGATCGAGGCCGGTCTGGCCTGGGCGATCCAGAAGGTGCGCCGATCCGGTGGCGCGCGCGCCGGCGGCTACCCGGGTTCGGCGGTCATCGATGCACAGATCGCAGGCGGCACCGCGCGCCGCCGCGTCGGCCTGGTAGGACTGGAACGTGCCCCGGTGCGGGCCGGCACCCCCATCGTCGACGCGGACGGCACACCGCTGGGCACCGTCACCAGCGGCACGCTGGCACCAACCGCGAACCGCCCGATCGCGATCGCCTACCTGCCGAAGAATCACCTCGCGCTCGATCACGAGATCTACGCCGAAGTGCGCGGCAAGCGCCTGCCGATGCGCGTCACGGCGCTGCCCTTCGTGCCGCACGGCTATGTCAGGGCGCCCGCGCGCTGAAGGCCTGCGCCCTGCTTGTCTCCCAACCCAACACCTGCAACCGGAGTCCCCGATGACCATCCTCTACACCGCCGAACACGAGTGGATCGACGCCACCGACCCGACCGCCGCGATCGTCGGCATCACCGTGCATGCACAGGACGCGCTGGGTGACGTCGTGTTCGTTGACCTGCCCGAAGTCGGCGCCATTTTCGCCCAGGGCGACGTCGCCGGCGTCGTCGAATCGGTCAAGGCCGCGGCGGACCTGTACATGCCGGTCAGCGGCGAGGTGATCGAAGTCAACGAAGCGCTGCGCGCCGACCCGGCGCTGGCCAACAGCGATCCGCTGGCGAGCGGCTGGTTCTTCAAGGTCAAGGTGTCCGATGCATCGCAACTCGGCGCCCTGATGGACAGCGTGGCCTACGACACGCTGCTCAAGGGCCTCTGATTCTTCGTTCAATTCATACCGCTCATTCCACGCACCCCTGCCCCGCGGGGACTGCACCTCCGTACATGGCGACTCGATTCCGGCTGCGGTGAGCTCACCGCGCCTTCGAGGTTCGCCCCAAAAAGGTCGCAACCATGTTGATGTCCACCCCACCCCAACCCTCGCCCACCACACTGGCCGAGCTAGAGAACCCCACCGAATTCGCCGCGCGCCACATTGCAATCACCGAAGCTGACGAACAGCACATGCTGTCGGTGATCACCCCCGGCCAGCCGAACTTCACGCGCCGCGCGCTGATCGAAGCGATCGTTCCGCGTTCGATCGTGCGCACCCGACCGATGTCACTGCCATCGCCGGTCGGCGAGGCACAGGCGCTGGCCGAGATGAAGGCGATCGCCGCGAAGAACCAGGTTCTCAGGAGCTTCATCGGCCAGGGCTATCACGGTACGCACACGCCGGGCGTCATCCTGCGCAACATCCTCGAGAACCCCGCCTGGTACACCGCCTACACGCCCTACCAGGCCGAGATCTCGCAGGGCCGGCTCGAGGCGCTGCTGAACTTCCAGACCATGGTGTGCGACCTGACCGGCATGGCCATCGCCAATGCGTCGATGCTCGACGAGGCCACCGCGGCCGCCGAAGCGATGACGCTCGCCAGGCGCAGCGTCAAGTCGAAGAGCGACACCTTCATCGTGGCCGGTGACTGCCACCCGCAGACCATCGAGGTGATCCAGACCCGCGCTGCGCCGCTGGGACTGAAAGTGGTGCTGGCCAACTCGGCAGCCGAATGGGATGCGCTGATCAGTGGCGGCGACTATTTCGCCGCGCTGGAGCAACTGCCCAGCACGACCGGCGCGCTGCACGACCTGCGCGGCGACGCCGAACGCATCCACGCGCATCAGGCGGCCTTCATCGTCGCAGCCGACCTGCTGGCGTTGACGCTGATCACGCCACCGGGCGAGTTCGGCGCCGACATCGCGCTCGGCACCACGCAGCGCTTCGGCGTGCCGATGGGTGCGGGCGGTCCGCATGCGGCGTACCTCGCGTGCCGCGACGAGTTCAAGCGCGCGATGCCGGGACGGCTGGTCGGCGTCAGCGTCGATGCGCACGGCGCACCGGCGTTGCGGCTCGCGCTGCAAACGCGCGAGCAGCACATCCGCCGCGAGAAGGCCACGTCGAACATCTGTACCGCGCAGGTGCTGCTGGCCGTCATCGCGAGCATGTATGCCGTGTATCACGGGCCGCACGGACTGCAGCGCATCGCGCAGCGCGTGGCCCGCTACACCGCGGTGCTGGCGCAGGGCCTGCGGGACCTGGGCTGCCACGTGCGTTCGACCAGCGCATTCGACACGCTGTCGCTCGACACCGGCACCGAAACGGCGCTCCTCGCCGAGCGCGCTCGCGCCCACGGCATCAACCTGCGACGCTACCCGCAGTGGGGCGACACGATGCTGGGCATCGCGCTCGATGAAACGACGACGCGCGACGACATCGCGACGCTCTGGCAGGTGTTTGCTCCGGCCGGCCGCGCGCTGCCGTCCGAGCAGCTGTTCGACCAGCCGAACGACACGATGATCCCGCCGGAATTGCGCCGCACCAGTGCATTCCTGACGCACCCGGTGTTCAACAGCCACCACAGCGAGACCGAGATGCTGCGCTACATCCGCAGCCTGTCCGACAAGGACCTGGCACTCGACCGCACGATGATCCCGCTGGGCTCGTGCACGATGAAGCTCAACGCGACGAGCGAGATGATCCCGATCACCTGGCCCGAGTTCGCGAACATGCATCCGTTCGCGCCGGCCGATCAGCTCGAGGGGTACCGCCTGCTCGACGAGCAGTTGCGCGCCGCGCTGTGCCAGGCCACCGGCTACAGCGGCATCAGCCTCCAACCCAATGCCGGATCGCAGGGCGAATACGCCGGGTTGCTGGTCATTCACGCGTGGCACGTGTCGCGCGGTGAAGGACACCGCGACATCTGCCTGATCCCCGAATCGGCGCACGGCACCAACCCGGCGTCGGCGCAGATGGCCGGCATGAAGGTCGTCGTCACGAGCTGCGACGCCCGGGGCAACGTCGACCTCGACGACCTGCGCGCCAAGTGCGAACTGCACAGCGCGAACCTGGCCGCCGTGATGGTCACCTATCCGTCGACCTACGGCGTGTTCGATCCGCAGATCAGGCAGCTGTGCGCGCTCGTGCACCAGCATGGCGGGCGTGTCTACGTGGACGGGGCCAACATGAACGCGCTGGTCGGCATCGCGGCGCCGGGCGAGTTCGGCGGCGATGTCAGCCACCTGAATCTGCACAAGACCTTCTGCATCCCCCATGGCGGCGGTGGGCCGGGCGTCGGCCCGGTCTGCGTCGCCTCCGATCTGGTGCCCTTCCTGCCTGGCCACCGCACCGCAGGCCCGGGAGACGCGCGCCAGGTCGGCGCGATCAGCGCGGCACCGCTGGGCAATGCCGCGGTGCTTCCGATCAGCTGGATGTACATGCGGATGATGGGCGCCGCCGGACTGACTGCCGCGACCGAGACGGCCATCCTGAGCGCCAACTACATCGCCGCGCGGCTGGCCGATCACTACGACATCCGTTTCAGCGGCGGCGTTGCGGGCGTCCGGGGCGGCGGCATCGCGCACGAATGCATCCTGGATCTGCGGCCCCTCAAGGAGACCAGCGGCATCACCGCCGAGGACGTCGCGAAGCGGCTGATCGACTACGGCTTCCACGCGCCGACGCTCAGCTTTCCGGTGCCGGGCACGCTGATGGTGGAGCCGACCGAAAGCGAGCCGTTGCGCGAGCTCGACCGGTTCTGCGACGCGATGATCGCGATCCGGGCCGAGATCCGAAAGGTCGAGACCGGCGCGTGGCCGCAGCACGCAAACCCGTTGAAGTCTGCGCCGCACACCGCCGAAGCGTTGCTCGCGGCAGACTGGCCGCACCCTTACACGCGCGAGGAAGCTGCATTCCCCGTGGCCAGCCTGCGACACAGCAAGTACTGGGTGCCGGTGGGTCGCGTCGACAACGTGCATGGCGACAGAAACCTCGTGTGCAGCTGCCCGCCGCTGTCGGAGTACGCTGACGGCTGACCCTGGAAGGAGCGCCCCATGGCCGTGTCGGTTTTCGACCTTTTCAAGATCGGCATAGGCCCCAGCAGCTCGCACACCGTCGGGCCGATGCGCGCAGCGCGTCTGTTCGTTCACCGCCTGATCGCCGACGCTCAACTGGCCGGCACCCGACGTGTCAAGGCCGAGCTGTTCGGCTCACTCGGTGCCACCGGGCGTGGCCACGGCAGCGACAAGGCGGTGCTGCTGGGGCTGGCCGGACACGAGCCCGACACGGTCGATGTGGAAGCCATTCCGGCGCTGCTGGCCGCCATCCGCGACGGCCGCCGGCTGCCTCTGGGCAGCGACCACGCGGTGGCGTTCGACGAGAAGGCCGACCTGGTATTCCACCGCCGTCAGAGCCTGCCGCTGCATGCCAACGGCATGCGCTTCACAGCCTACGGCGACGATGGAAACGGAATCGTCGAGCGTGTCTACTACTCGGTCGGCGGCGGCTTCGTCATGAGCGACGAGGTGCTCGCCGATGGCACCCGGCAGAAGCAGATCGCGCCCGACACCACCGTCTTGCCCTTCCCGTTCCATTCGGGTGCGGACCTGCTGGCGATCACGACCCGCGAGGGCTGCAGCATCGCCGAGGTGATGCGCCGCAACGAGCGGCACTGGCGCAGCGATGCCGAACTCGACGCCGGGCTGATGAAGATCTGGGACGTGATGCAGGCCTGCGTGGTGCGCGGCTGCGCCACCGAGGGCGTGCTGCCGGGCGGCTTCAAGGTGCGGCGCCGTGCGCCCGACCTGCACCGCCAGTTGGCGGCCGAGTCCGACCCCAGCCACCCGGGCCCGCTCAGCGCGTTGCGCTTCGATCCCGCCGACCCGCTGCAGGTGCTGGACTGGGTCAACCTGTACGCGCTGGCGGTCAACGAGGAAAACGCAGCTGGCGGCCGCGTGGTCACCGCACCGACCAACGGTGCCGCGGGCATCGTGCCGGCGGTGCTGCACTACTACCGCCGATTCATCCCCGGCGCCACCGACCGGGGCGTGATCGACTTCCTGCTGACCGCTGCGGCGATCGGCCTGCTCTACAAGGAAAACGCATCGATCAGCGGCGCCGAGGTCGGCTGCCAGGGCGAAGTCGGCGTCGCCTGCTCGATGGCCGCCGGTGCGCTGTGCGCGGTGCTCGGCGGCACGCCCGAGCAGGTCGAGAACGCCGCCGAGATCGGCATGGAGCACCACCTCGGCCTGACCTGCGACCCCGTCGGCGGGCTGGTGCAGATCCCCTGCATCGAGCGCAACGCGATCGCGTCCGTCAAGGCCATCAACGCGGCCCGCATGGCGCTGCGCGGCGACGGCACACACCACGTGAGCCTGGACAAGGTCATCAAGACCATGCGCGACACCGGCGCCGACATGATGACCAAGTACAAGGAAACGGCGCGCGGCGGGCTGGCGGTGAACATCGTGGAGTGCTGATGCTGCCGAGCAGCGCAAGCAGCTTGGCCGCAGCGAATCGGGCTGCGAGTGCTATCGAACTGACTGGCGCTGATCGACCCATTGCGGTCGCATGTCTGCGGGCCACCACTGACCGTCTGGTCCAGCAAAGCTGCCGGACTCACTGCTGAAGCCAGTCGACCTCTCGTTGCAGCCAGACAGTTTTGACCGATTTCAGGTGTACTTCCGACTGGCATCATCTAGCCATCGTCGGGCCGGCCTCCTAGTGGCGAGAACTTGCAACTGCACGCCGCTTTTGCCGGAAATTTAAAGCCTGTTTCGCCCGTCAATTTTTCAAGAAAGTTCCAATGAGTCAAGCACTTGCGATGACCCAACAGGGATGTGTTGTAGCGCAACATGCCTGCCTAAGCAGCATCGGCTGTCTCCCCAGAACACGTTAGGCCTCGCAAGCACTACGCACGGCTCGCATACATGTATCTTGGTCAGTCGGTGGTTCTCGATTTCGCGGTGTGTGCCGGCCTGGGCGTGGCTGCCGTGTCGTGTGCGATTGCGGCAGCCGTTGCAGTCCGCGCGAGCACGACGGGTGCAACAACCAAGGCGACGTCCGCAGCGGTCGGCATCCTTGCCTTCGTCGTCTTTGGAGGAGCCTTGCTCGCAATCGCGGCGATTCTTGGCGAAACAAAGGCGTCTCGTGACCCGAACTCCACCCTTGGGTTCGTGGTGGGGGCCTCGGTCGTGTCGATTGCTTTCTACGCTGCGGTTCGCCGTCGAACCTGAGGCTGCGAGAAGCAAGCCAGTCCGACTCTCGCCAAGGACAGACTCCACCCCGAACACCGAGTGAATAGCCGGCACCCGACAGCAAGGCCTAACCCTTCGCTCGAGCCGACCCGCTCCGGCAAGGCGCCCTGGCCTCCAAGATCCCCGTACTATCTCGTTCTCGTCGGCCAGGGCGCCTTGCCTCCACGGTCGGCTCAGCTCAAACGTTAGCCCGCATGAGTACCCTCTCGCCATCGACACGAGCCGAAGTAGCAAGAGCTGGCTGGATCATGCTGCCGCTGCCATCTCTCCCGCTAATCTTGCTTCTCGTATTTTGGTGGCGCGTGTACTTCTCTACTGATGCGCAGGTTTACGGCGCTGTCGTATCCGCAGTCTTGTGCGTCCCTGCTACACGCCTATTGTTCCGTCGCGCGAGAAGGCTGGCATCGCTCGGAATTCATGCGTACTACCCGCGAGGTGAGGCTATACCGTTAAAGCAACAACTTCTCGCTGGCATTGGGCTTTTCGTGCTCTTGTACCTTTGGGCACTCACGCTAGTCGCACTCGCGTTGCCCGTTTCCGGCGCCGTCGCAACGGAGCGATCCTTCGTCGTCTCAGAGGCTTCCGTCTGCACGAGAAAGTGTCTCGGTTGCGTGCATCAGGTCGGCTTGGTTGAATGGCAAGGAAATAGCGCCACCAGGTTCTGCAGTGATGCTGTTCAGCCCCGGGTTCAAAGCGGCGAGCGGCTGGTCCTGCAAGGCTACTTCACTAAACTTGTCTGGTACGTCCGAGATGTTCAGCGTGCGAATGCAGGCTAACCCGTTGTTCCAGCCGACCACCTTCGGCGGCGGCTGAACGCCAACGTTAAAGGGCATCCATATGAACCCTCAGGTGGGCGTGAACATCTTGGTCATGTTGTCTGGCCTTGCCATAGTGGCAGTGCTTTTCTTCCTTGGCCGTCGCATGGTGTCTGAGCAACATCCTTGGAGAAGGTGGGCAACTGGTGTTTTCAAGCGCAATGGGCTGGTTCAAACGGCGCGCCTGGCTGGTCTGGTGTTGTTAGCGGTCGTCCTTAGTGCGCTTACCCTTCTGTACTCGTAGCCATGCGCAGATTCCCTTTAACAGGCCGCTCCATCCGACCGCCTTCGGCGCCGGCTGAGCGGCGGCGTTAGGCGTCGCAACCAAATCGCCTGCCACGTCAACGCAAGACTGATCCGATGCCGCACTCCTCTCGCACTGACTCCCCGACCGATGTGTGGGCCACCACGTTTGGCAGCGTTGTGGTGGGCTCGATTCTTGTCTTGCTCCTGTTCACTGCATTTGCAGGATGGCCCTGGGTAGCCAAGTTTCTCGAGTCAAGTGCACCGGCCTGGATTCAAGCCGTTGGCTCCGTCGCCGCAATAGTCGCCGCGCTGGCGGTGGTTCAGCGGCAGCACTCGTTGGAGTTGAATCGAAGGGAGAAGGAGGATCTCACCGCGCAGTTGCGCCGTGCGCGTTCACTCAGAGTTCTCTTCTACTCCGCCGCGCGGACCTGCGAGGATGTCGCCCGACGGATCGGCAGACCACATCAGACCTGGAAGTTCCTGGCCGAGGAACTCCGCGAAGTCCGCGGAAGACTGCTTGCTGTCGACCCGCTTCTTGTGCCAGAGGGCGGCCTCTTACTCATCATTGAAGAATGCGCGATGCGTCTCCAGAGTTGCGCTCTGATCGTTGCCGAACTCGAGAGACCGCGAAAGAAGGAAACAGAGGATGGGATCAGGTTTGCCGTAATGGCTACTGCTCGCGAGTGTTGGCTCGGACTGTACGAGGCCACTGGGCTGGAGGCCAAGCTCTGCCAGTCTGGCACCGCGGACGAACAGCCGTATCCGTTCGACGACTTCGATGCAAGCCGAAAGAAGCTAGATGAGATTCGCGCGAACTTCGTACGAGACCGTCAGGACCAAGCAGCGGACGAAGGGCCGCGTTAGCGGCGCAGCGACGCCTAACTCGAACGTTAGGCGACGTGACACGCGTCAAGAGACCTGCGAGGTAGGAGGAACAACGTGCCACCGTTCGACGGCTTCGATCTGGAGTCCTTCTGGGAAGAGTCGGAACACGCGACGAAGGAGTATGTCGCCGCAACGCCTAGCCCTGCTGGCTTGGCGAAGATCGAGGAGCAGTTGGGAGTCAAGCTTCCCGCTGCCTACGTAGCGCTTGCGCAGCGTCAGAACGGTGGAATCCCTCGCCGGACTGCGCATCGAACGACCGAGCGTACATCCTGGGCGGAAGATCACATTGCAATCAGTGGCATCTACTCGATCGGTAGTGCCAAGCCATGCTCTCTCTGCGGCCAGTTTGGAAGCTCGTTCTGGGTATCGGAGTGGGGCTACCCCGACATCGGCGTCTACTTCGCGGACTGCCCTTCTGCTGGCCACGACATGCTTTGCTTGGACTATCGCGCGTGCGGACCGCTTGGAGAACCTAGCGTGGTTCACGTTGACCAAGAGTTGGACTACAAGGTCACGCGGGTCGCCCCTACCTTCGAGGCTTTCGTTCGGGGCCTTGAACCGGACGAGTCTTTCAACGCCGCCCAACTCAAACGCTGAGTAGCAGCTTTGCGAACTGACCGGCCGTTGATTGAGCCCGGGCAAATTTCAGCTCTTGGCCAATAGCAGCCCATCCGTTCGAGCAGCCCGGTGATCCCAGGCATCACCAACGAAGTCATCCATCAGCAACACTCGACATCGAGTCGCCTGTCCGCGCCGAACGGCACGCTGGTGCACGCGATGCCCCGGACCGGGAACTCGGCGCAGATTCCGGTCGACCCGTTAGTCCACCACTGGTCGGTGACAACACACATCCGCGACGTGACGCCGCAGGAGATCAGCCAGGCGGTGGCGCAGATGGACTTCGGCGCGCCGAAGTGCGGCTGATGGATGCGTTGTCCACGGGTGCTGACCGACAATCCGCTCCATGGCCAAACCCGTCCCGCGACTGACCCCGGATGAAATCGAGCGGATCATCGCGACCGCATGGGACGACCGGCCGCCTTTCGCGGCCGTGCTCCGTCAGCACGGGCTCTCGCCGGGTCAGGTGGTGCAGTTGCTCAAGCGCGAGCTGACGCCGAACGCGTTCAAGATCTGGAAGGCGCGGACGCAGGGGCAGCCGATGGCTGCGGCGCGCCCCGCCCGCCGTTCACTGCCCCGATAGCTCAGGCGCGCAACACCGCTTCCAGCGTGATCTCGGGCACGCTGGCCAGCGCCTTCGACAGCGGGCACTCGCGCTTGGCTGCTGCCGCGATCTCCTGGAACCGGGCACTGTCGAGGCCCGGCACGGTGGCCTGCATCGTCAACGCAATGCGGTCGATCACGAAGCCCTCGCCCTGCTTCACCAGATTCACGCGGGCCGTCGTGTCGATCGAGGTGGTGGCGATGCCGGCTTTGGCGCAAGCGAAGGAAAACGCCATCGTGAAACAGGCGGCGTGCGCGGCCCCGAGCAGTTCTTCGGGGTTGGTGCCGAGTCGGTCGTCTTCGAAGCGGCTCGCAAAGCCGTAGGGGTGGCTCTTGAGAGCGCCGGTCTCGGTGCTGATCTGGCCCAGACCGTTCTGGCCCTGACCCTCCCAGTGCACGGTGGCGGTTTTTTCGGTCATGGTGAATCCTTGGTGGTTGGCAGGTCAGTCTTCCGGATCGACGACACGGTCGTGTTCCGGGTCGTCCGGGATCACCGGATGGATCGGACCCTGGTCGGGTTCGAGCGGGGGAATGGCGGGCTCGTAGGGATCGGGATCGTCGATGGGTTGGCGGGGGGATGGGGTCATGGTCCACTCCGATAAGCAGCGTTGCGATGAACCATCCTGCGACCGCCGTAGTGCCCGTGGGGTGGGACCGCACCGCGATGCGCTGTCGGCGAGCACCCACAAGATCGAAGGCCAGGCCGCGCTTTGGCAGAATCGAACGCCGCCGATCGGCCGAGGCCCGTCATGTCCGCGCATCCCCTGACGCACCACGAGATCCTGGGCCTGATCGGTCCGTTCACCCGGCGTGGGCGTCATCTGGACCTGCCTGCGAGCGACCGGTTGGCCCGGCGCCTGGTGTTCAAGCCGATCGAGCATGCCGACCCGGCGATCGCGTCGTCGACGCTCATCGAAGGCCTGCAGCTCGAGCAGCCCGAGGACGACACCTACCGGCTGACGCGCACGCTCGCCCTCCCCTGCGGCCTGCAGGCCACGCTGCAGACCGATGGCACCGATCCCGCCGAGCTGCTGGCGCGGATCGAGGCCATCCCGCTGCAGCGCCAGTTCCAGCGCGGCGCAGGCTATGCCGTCGCGCTGTGTCATCGACTGGACGCGACGAAAGGCGGTGCCGTAACGGCACCGATGGTGCTGACGCGCGCCGCGGCGCGCGTCGAAGGGCTGACGCTGGCGATGAAGGTGCCTGCGGTCACCGGCATACCGGCCGACATCGAACTCGAGGCCGCCCACGGTGACAGCGTCGATCTGCCGCAGGACCTGCTGGCGGTGCTCGGCTGGAGCTGGGCGCG
>Ga0116157_10003130_pt1 | contig 15910 bp, 17 predicted proteins | sample AD_UKC048_MetaG_FD_89882 | JGI IMG/M metagenome (GOLD analysis project Ga0116157, IMG submission 89882) | Active sludge microbial communities of municipal wastewater-treating anaerobic digesters from USA - AD_UKC048_MetaG | ecosystem: Engineered > Bioreactor > Anaerobic > Digestate | place: USA...
ATTTAATAGTTTATTTCAGAACTTCAACCAATAATTGATTTTAAAGAAATAAATCAAACGCATACCTCCAATTGATAACCAAATAAAGGTCATAGTACCTTTTACCTTGAAATTTAAAATGATGGATCAAAAACCGCCAGTACCTTTTGATGACTTTGCACGCGTAGCAGTCTACGACATCGATGGTTTGCAAAGAGGGAAATACATAAATAGCCGCAAACTTGCTAAAAGCTTAGATGATGGGTTTGGTTTTTGTAATGTTATTTTCGGGTGGGATGTAACAGATAATTGTTATAATGAGGTTGCCGCAACAGGATGGCACACTGCTTTTCCAGACGCTTTGGCAACCATAGATCTTACTTCGAAAAGAAGTGTGCCTTGGGATGGAGATAAAATATTCTACTTGGCTGACTTTAGTAATGACCCGGTGATGCAACACATTTGTCCGCGCACACTATTGAAAAAGGTCATTCAAGATGCGGATGAAATGGGTTATAAGGCCAAATTTTCCAAAGAATATGAATGGTTTAATTTTACTGAAGACAGCAAATCATTACATCAAAAAAACTACCAGAATCCTGAACCGATTACCCAGGGTATGTTTGGTTATAGTCTTTTGAGGCTTTCACAAAACAGTGCTTTTATTGAAGATATCATCAATTACTGCGATGGTTTTGGAATTCCCATTGAAGGTTTTCATACCGAAACGGGAAGCGGTGTTTATGAAGCTTGCATTGTATACTCAGATACGCTGGAGGCGGCAGACAAAGCCGCATTATTCAAAAATACAGTAAAAGAAGTTGGCGCCAAACATGGCATCATGCCCAGTTTTATGGCCAAATGGAATCAAAATTTCCCTGGTTGTTCTGGCCATATTCACCAGCATTTAGAAGATTTGGCGGGAAATAATTTATTCTCGGATGGAGCGGCTTATGGACAAATGAATGCCCTTCAAGAAAATTATCTAGCAGGAATTTTGTACTGTTTACCACACATTTTACCCATGTATGCACCTACCATCAATAGTTACAAAAGGTTGGTGCCAGGTTCGTGGGCTCCGACCTCTGTGAGTTGGGGCTTTGAAAATAGAACAACAGCGGTGCGCATCATCAATAGAAACCCAGACAATGCCCGCGTAGAAATGCGTGTGCCACGCGCTGATGCCAATCCATATCTCAGCATCTCAGCTTGCCTGGCTTCTGGTATGTATGGCATCAAAAATAACTTAAAATTGCCGATCGCTGCCACAAATGGTAATGAGTATGAACATGCAGAACATCAACAACTTGCAACCAATTTGAAAGATGCTACTCAGCTGATGGCTCAATCGGCACTTGCCAAAGAACTATTTGGCGAACCATTCGTCCATCATTTTGTAAAGACAAGGGAATGGGAAGTGCGACAATTTGAAAGCGCCGTTACCAATTTTGAGTTGAAACGATATTTTGAAATCATCTAAGCCACCACAAAATTATGGCCACAGTAGATTTAGAAACCATAGTGAAATATGCTTGGTTGGCTTACGACAGCAGCCGGGAAATCATAAAAATTACGGACATCAGTGCAAAGGTGTCTACCAACTTCGTATTTAGGGTCAAATTTAGAGACAAAGGATTTGTGATTGCCAAGTTATCCTATTTTGGCAAATTCGAACATTTTTCTGAAGATCATCAGATCATTCAGGCTTTGGGAAATAACTTGCCGATTCCTTTCGACAATTTCCTTGCAAAATCATTGATGAAAAATGACAAGTTGTACATTCATCGTTTTACCAATGATTCAATCGATGCATGGGTCATTTTTTATCAGCCCATCAAGATCAAGCAAAAGTTGCCACGCATTTTAGAAATTCCAGATATTGTCAATTTGGGCAAAGAGTTTGCAAATTTCCATAAGACGTGTAATCTGATCCGAAATACCTTGCCAAAGAGTACGAAAACTTTGGAATCAGACATTCGTGATTTTACCCATTATCTGCACACAGAAGATGGTATCGAAGAATTTGGTGAAAATGCACCAACTATTTTGAAACATTGCGACCAATTTCTTACCACTTTCAAACCATTAAAAGCGGCATTATTGCCTATCATTCCAGTGTTTGTAGATTGGAATATTGGCAATTTTTCCATCAGTGCTGGCAGATTTTATTCTAGGTGGGATTATGATTGGTTCAGAGTCAGTACCAGAATGATGGACTTTTACTTTATTGCAAGGGTAGTTTCTGCAGTTGGTGATAGAACATTATTTACCTATAATATAGAGCCTTTGAAGGATCCCAGATTTGCCATTTTCCTCAAGGAATACCATCAAATCAATCCACTAAAACGGGAAGAAATTTTATTTATCAAAGAGGCTTATCGATTCTTTTTAATCAATTATGTGCTCAGACATGGCCAGTATTTTTTTAGGACCGATTACGTACACCAATTACAAAAAGATGTCTTGGATACGCATTTAGATGCAATCGACTCCTTTGATCCTCAGTTTATTCTTGATGCATTATCTTTGTAGTTATGGAAAAAACTTCGTTCGAAACATTACTAGATAGGTATAATGTCTTTTTCCTTGATTCTTATGGCGTCATCAAGAACCATGGAGGCCTCATTGAGGGCATGGACCGCACCATTCAAAGGATCATTGATTTGGGAAAACGTTACGTAGTACTTACGAATGATGCCTCTCGTAATCAAGAGCAATTGGCTGAATCCTACCACAAACTTGGCTTGTACAATGTAAAACCTGAGGACTTTGTGAGCTCGGGTATGATGGCGAAGAACTTTTTGCAAGCCAAGATCAAACAAGGTATCGTTACATACCTAGGTACTGACAATGCTTCACTGTATATCTCAGAAGCCGGCAGAGAAGCTGTCTCCATTTCAAAACTTCAACCAGAAAATTACCACGAAGTAAGTGCCATGGTTTTCCTGGATGATGAAGGATTTGATTGGAATATAGATATCAACAAAACGCTCAATCTTTTGCGTTTTCATAATATCCCGGTGATTGTTGCAAATACGGACATGATTTACCCAAAGTCAAATCGTGAAATCAATATGGCAGCTGGTTCTGTATCCAGGTTATTAGAAAATATACTTGGCAGATCTTTCATCAAATTTGGCAAACCAGATAGTCAAATGTTTATGTATGGCTTTGACATCGTGAATAAGTATCAAATAACCGCCAAAAGTGATATTCTCATGGTTGGTGATACATTACATACAGATATTTTGGGTGGCAACAAATTCGGTCTAGCCACAGCACTTGCACTAACAGGAAATACATCAGAGACAGAAGCGGCTTTTCTTATTCGCTCGAGCAATATTATACCAGATTATCTTTGTGATTCTGCTGGTATAGGTTAACATTTGGTAGAACTTTTACTACCTAATCTAACATGGCATCGAAAATACCTGCAAATTTACTATTTGGAAAATTGCATTTAAAATAGTTTAAAGGCTCTTCAAAATAAATAGGAACTGCTCTAAAGGTCGTTATATAGTTATGTAACGTTATAGAAAAGAAAATTTCCTTATCTTGAATACGGTGATCTTTGGATGTCAATATAAAACTAAATAATCCATCTAATTCAAAATCGTGGGAAGAACAAGAAAACTTAAACTTTGTGTCAAGATCAGGATTAAAAGAAATGTAAATAAAAAATTTGGATAGTAGTAAACTAGTTGCTTGATTATAAATAAGTTGTTTTGAGCTAACTTCATTTATATGAACCAATTGGTTTTCATTAAACGATCGTAGGTGCAATTCATTAATATATTTACGTAAATTTGTATTTATTTGTGAGGTGATATTAGCTCTGAATAACTCATAAATGTATTGTTTTAAAAACCCATTATTCATTTCATTAATCCCAGTTTTATGTTCAATAAAATCATCAACCTTTTGACTTATTTCAGTGGGACTAGACGCCAAGGCGAGGTCTTCTATCAATGAACTATTTTCGACATATTGATTCAAACTTTGCGAAGTTGCTCGTTTAAATAAACTATTATCCAGTTCTAAATCTTCAGAATTAAAATTGTAGTACAATTGGTAATCAACATATTCCAAGCGCAGAGAGTCCACTCTCTCATCAACATATAATGCAATTAGATCATTTGGTTGCTTTAATTTAAATCTAAACTGGAGAAAGCCATTAGACTTAAAAGTTACTTTATTTGAAGATTGAAAAGAAAAATTTGATATATCAATAATTTCAATTTCAAAATTATTTGTATAGTATATTAATTCTGTTATTGTCTTTTTCAAAGTGCTATCTAGGGTGACGGTAAAATATTTGTTAGCACTTAAATTTGTAATTACAAAAAAGTAAATTATAATAGTTAATCTCATTTTAATGCGGCTTTATTACATAATCTACTCTATCTATGAATTAAATTAAACCAACCGAAGATAATCATTCTTTCCCATAATCTGTAGGATCAGCCTCTGAAATAACCAATGGAATATCATTCTTAATAGTTTTTTGATTGGAGGAAGATAAACTTTCGAAAGTAACTCCATATTGTTTCTGAGCAGCTTCATTCCACAATTCTTGATATGCTGCTTTCAACTCGTTGTAAACATGCAAATAGGCAGAATAATTGGTGCCCCGATCATTCATCAATGATATGAGTGCATTTTTAGGGTTTTCAGACAAGCTCACATCGTTCTTTGGATTCTTGATAAACAACTTTGCATTTGCCCTCAACACATCCATTGCCATGGGTTCTCCTCTGACCGATAATTGATTGTCCTTATTGATCAACACGGTATATAAATTCCTCTTTTTAATATCTACTTCAACAGGTTTATTTTCATCTATAGGCGGTAACTTCACCATGATGCCTTTATCTTCAGAAATGATGGTGGTAACTAAAAAAAATATGAGTAATAAGAATGCAATGTCTGCCATAGAGCCCGCATTGATTTCGTTGTTTGTACGTGTATTTTTCATTTTTAATTGATTTGAAATGATAGATACCAAGCAGAATTAGCCAAGATGATTTCACTCATCTTGCTATTTATATATTGCAATTTAGATTTTAAGAAGCTTCCGGATCCAAAGTGGTTCAATAGTTTTAAGCTTTTGGGTAATCCAACGACTTAAAAATTATTTTCCTTTTGGTATTTTAAATAAAGTAGTTCTCATACAAGATGCATGGACTATTTGTTTTGGTGTTTTTATTTGTTCTTTATTGCCAGGCCAAATGCCTTAAAGTATGAATTTGAAAACGCTAGTATCTCGAATTGGTGTATTGCCTCGAGCTTCGAGCTTCGAGCCTTGAGATACGAGACTCATGTTAGGACACCTCTAAAAATAGTATATGTGTAATTAAAAAAAATTAGAGCTAGAAACCAGATTTCTTCTACTTTTTTGCCTTGATGCCAAAAAGTAGCAAAAAAAATCAAGGCTGAATTTTTTTCTTAACGCTCCCTCACTCCAAAAATACTATGCAAAAAAAACTCACTTTTGGCTTTTCTTCATTGTTTTTTGCAGCATCTGCACCAATTCATTGGTTTGTGGTCACTTATAGTTCGAACAGTTTTTTGCACTTAACGTATTTTTGAAGTTCGGTAGCTAAAAAAAATAAGGCCGATACAAAACTATATACTTTGCCATAAGGTCTCGGAAGTTACAGTCGTTCTATTTTTACTGTTTGCGGCATTTAAAACCATTTCAACAAATTCTGGATTGTAAGGGCTTTCATCACCTGATTCCGATGTTTTTACATTTTCTTCAATAATTTCATTACTTTCAACTCCAACTAAAAAACCTTCCAACACGGCTAATAATGCTTTGTCTGACTTTTTGCGTTCGTTTATTTTATTGGTTATTGTTGCCATGATATTCAAATATAAATTTCTATTCAAAATATGACTTATCGAACGAGATCAAAAGATATTTAGCTCAAGATTAATCAAATTTCTCCATAAATCCAGTAACCTCTTTCAACAAAAAAGCTGGGGCTTTTTCCATAAAAATCTCGATCCAATTGGGTGCAAATGGAGTAATTCCAGCGATCAAACTTTCCGTTTCTGCAAAGGTCAATTTGGTCTTTTTACGTCCAGCTTTTGTTTTTGCTTCATACTTTGCCATGTCAATCAGATGATTGAGTTCAGCAAAGGAGAAAAATTTAGTTGCTGTTGCCAATTGACCAATTTCAAGCGCTGAAAACTGATGTTGATTTTTGATACTTTCAAAATATTTGACCCTTTCCTTGAAGGCTGGAGGTCCCACAAACCTATTCCACCCAAATTTTCCAGGAGAAAACAAGACCTGCTCAATTTGCCAAGGGCGGTTGGTTGCAGAAACGATGAATTGTTCGCTATTTTTGTATCTCACACCGTCCAATTCTTCAACCAATTTACCAATGACTTGCATGTTCTCAAAAGAATTGAAAATTTCTTGAGAAGTGCCAAATCGCTCTAATTCGTCTATGATCAGAATGCAAGGTTTATTGAGCCTCATTTTTGCAAAGTAATACTGGATGCGACCTTCAGCCTTGTACATAAACATATCGTTGACCCGATCCATTTCTACCGGCAATACGCTTGCATCAAATCTATTGGCAAGAGCTGCAGCAAAATAGGTTTTACCGCAACCGGGAGGCCCATATAAAAGCAAATTGAATTTATTGTTTTGCCCTTGCTTTGACAGCTCAGGTGTAAGGATGTAGGATTTGTATTCGACCAATTTTTTGATCTCCTCCATGCCAATGATCTTATTCCATTGCACGGCATTGGAATCTAGAAATAGATATGAATCATCCGTAAAAAATGGATTGTCAAAAATGTCATCCATTTCGTCTTCATCATAATCAAACTCATCCTCGCCATCTCCAAATTCCTCATCGTGAAGGTATTCATCCTGATCTTCCAATACAGAATCGAGTTCTTCGTCAAAGTAAAAAGGATTGTTTTTGATGATGCGTTCGTAAATTTCTTGAGCTTCGGCAATGCTATTTTGCCTGAGCAATGCTTTGGCATACAATTCCATCATTTTTTCACTCGCAGCACCAATTTTGACCAATTCTTCAGCTATAACAATTACAGCAGAGTAGTTTCCTTTGGCAAAATAGAGTTCCACAAGGCCTTGTTTGGCTTTGGTATTAGCAGGATCACTTTTCAGTACAACCTGATAATTTTTTTCGCTCAGATCAAACTCGCGTAACTTAAAAAGTTTCAATGCGTATGTAAGTCTCAGTGCTATGTTGTTGGGAGACTTCTTGAGCGCCTCCTCGATCATTTTCAGGTCCTTCTTGTTCATTGGCTATTATTAAATTGAATAAACAATGCCGACTTTTTAAGGTCTTCGTTTGTAAATGTATTGAGATTCTCATTAAGAAGCACTCTTGTGAGGCTTATATTTTGTTTTGTCATCTCAAAAATAGTCTGTGACCATTCACTTCTAGAACGATCCACCAGGTTGTTTTTAGTCTCTATGTAATCAATAAATTCAGAAAATGTTCGATGAGTTTTTGCCTTATTTGATTTTGCCAAGCTGATCAAAAAACTGTTGCCGTTTATAAAGGCCAGATCTTCAAAGACATCAGTGACATCATCATTCACTTCTGTGATCAAATCAAACCATCTCCATTCTGATAAAGAAAATAATTTCTTCAAACTCGGAAAGCTTTCAAAAATGAGACGTCTCATCAATTTGACGTCGCAAGATTTATAAAAATAAAAATATTCCATCGAATACTTTTGAGGCATGATTCCTTTGCGCAATTGTTTTTCATGCTTCTCGTATCTTTTGATGTGACCACAATAACCTTCGGCCCTTGACTCATTAATGCCAAACGGTGCTAAAGTTTGATAGATTTTTAGCCATCGTGCATTCAGCACTGCTTCATCCAGAAACCAATTCTCTTCCAAATGAGCATCCAAATGATAAATGGCTGTCTGTAAATTCTTGAGCTTTTGGTGAAAGTCCAAACGCTCTTCTTGTTTCACCCCAGCAATGTCATATAATTCTGAAAATCTTCTGTATGAAAATAATTCTTCTATTTTCTGATCTAGGCTTACATCAACTGTGTGCATAAACTACGCTTATATTCTGGAAAAGATAAAAGTCTGCAATTTATACTTTTTTGAGAAAATCCTTTTGATATGCTGGGCTTTATATACTAATGACCAGCAGACACCGACAGATTGAGGGTGGAAGGAAGTAGTTCTGAATAAAATTCTTAAAAATGATTGCGACATCAAGCAACATTCATTATAAAACATGAATGACCAATCAAAGAAAGAAGTACCTGCCTTTCAAGAAAGGGGTTGCAGTCAACGGCAGGCACTTCGTTTCACAATAATTCTTCATGGAGTCAGCTTCAAGGGATTATAAACTGGGGCTACATTCAAAAAAAGTCTTTGTCTGTGTTTTTTGTAATTATGCTTTCATAGTGTAAAAAGGGGTCGTTTCACAGACAAAGACCGTGCTGATAAAAAGTTTAGTGGTTTTATGCAGTGGCACTGCGTCCTTACAATATTAATGGAGACGTAAAACTTTGTTTTTGGTCTCAAAAACCAAATACTGTTTGTTTTCCATTTATATATTGTTGCCTTACAAAAATAGATTGGATATGCCTAGAGCAAACAGGTTATTCAACTCATAATCGACTGGTAAACAACCCAAAAGAATACCGTTGATCAACGGTCTAGTCTGAAAAAGGTAGGCTACAAAACACTCATTTTTATTTAATAAATAAGTCATTTTTTTATCAATCTCAAGTCCTACGCTATTTAAACGTGGATTTCTACCGTCAAAGAACGGTACATCCATAGTGGAAAAGACCCATTTTTTCGAATTCATTGATAATCAGCTAATTTAGCTGCATCCTCCTCATGAATGCAATAAAATTATACTGTAAATTTATTTGATCAATACAGTGATTGAGTCGAGGTGATCAGGCAGGGGATCCGGATACTTCCCTTTGCCTCACCCGACGATTTAGCAGTGGTATAAATACAGAATTTTCATACCAAATAGAAAATACACTAGCTTCTTTTATAAATGCAAAAAATCTAAAACAATGAAAAAAACGCTGATCAGTACCCTTATGTTATTTACGACTTTGATGTTGATATCCTGCAAAGAGGAAAATCCCGACGACATCATTCTCAATTACAAAGACCAAAAATTGAAGGCTATCTCTGAAAGGACTGCCATGGACATGGCTAATGGATATCGTGAACTACATTTACCTGTGATCAATAGAAATTTAAATCTGGACGACACTAGATCTATGTGGTATGACCTGGAATCTTTTAAAAATTTGATTTGGCAAATGGAAATTGCTGCAAAAAAGGTTTACAAAGATGGCGACAAACCAGTACTTGGGATTAGAGTTTATTATGGCACTTTCCCAGAAAACATTGATGATTATAAAGATTTGGAAGGTCTTGGACCAGATTATGCGAGGACCCATGGACTCATGTTTGTTCCCACGTTTGATGATGAGGGCATTAATAGAAATTTCAACCCAATCCAAAATCAAAAAGATTTTGACGCAGATCCAAACAAAAAAGCTTTTGAACCAGCTAAAATGGTGTTCCAGCTTCCAAGCCCAACTTTCAAAATGTCTGATACCTTAGAGAATACTCCTAATACGGCATTGTATAATCAACCAATTGGCCAGTATTATATTTTAGATCATGGGATAAAATGTCCAGAAGCATGTCCTGGCGGTGAATGATTTTAAAAAATTAATGTAATTAATTATACAATTATAAATGGTTTACTGCTTGATTGATTAAATTGTGTTACTATTTGTTTTTCGCATAATTCATTGTTATGAAATGATGGATGTTTAATCTTATTTTTTTTACCAAACCCCAACTTAATTAAATGTTATATTGGTACTATAATTTTATTGCCATTTATATCCTCATTGCAGGGTTGCTTGGAGCGTGGAAATGGAATACGTTGGAAAAATCACATTGGAAACATTTTTCCATTTATCTCATCATCATTGGACTTGTCCAAACTTTGGGTATATTTTTAATCAAATATGATTTAAACAATGTCAATAATTTGATAGTAGATTATGGCGTCATTCCTTTTGAATTTTTTTTTATATATTATTTATACTACAAAGAAGCCGAAACAACATTTGCCAAAAATTTATCCATCATTAGTGCAATTGGTTATGTGCTTTCTTTTGCTATACAGTTGCTATTATTGAGATCAAAAAGTACCTACGCGTTTTTTTCTTTTTCTTATTTAATGGGTAACATTTTTCTCGCAAGTATTATTTTGACTTATTTTTGGAATCTCATACTTTCAAACAAAATATTGGATTTCAAAAAAGAAAGAATGTTTTGGGTGAGTTTTGGCATGTTGATTTTCTGGCTCGGCACCTTACCGTTTTTTGGACTTTACAACTACCTATTTTCAAATTTCCGCCCTATTTTTAGTTTCTATTACAAGATTATGTTTATATTGAATTACGTCATGTACTCATTTTTCATTTATAGTTTTATATGGATCAAAAAGAAGAACTCGTAATTTTCATCATTCTGATCTCTGTCGTATTGATGATATTGATCGGTGGTGTCATTGCTTTTCTTTACCAATATCGCAAAAGGCGGATCACACACATTGCTGAAATAACGGTACTTGATGAGCAACACAAACAAGCTTTGCTTACCGCACAAATCGACATTCAAAAAGAAACGATGATGGAAATTGGTAAGGAATTGCACGACAATGTTGGCCAAAAAGTGACCCTTGCTTCCATTTATTTGCAACAAATTCCTTACAAACACGAAGAGAATCCTGCATTGTCTAGCCAGATTACAGAAGTAAATGTGATGCTCAATGAATTGCTCACAGAATTAAGGCATTTATCAAAATCATTGGTAGAACAAGAAAATCTCACGGGTGATTTTTATAAAATTCTAAAAACTGAATTTACAAAAATAGAAAACCTTACACACCTAAAAATCAATTTTAAAAATGAATATAAAAAGATCGATCTTTGGACATTGAAGGAACGCAACGCCATTTTTCGGATTTTACAGGAATTCATTCAAAACAGTTTGAAGCATGGCAAAGCAAAATCCTTAGATATTGTGATTTCTGAGGAAGGTAAAAATGCAATCATCAAAGCCAAAGATGACGGCATCGGCTTTGATAAAGAGCAAGTGACAATGGGCATTGGCATTACCAACCTCAAAAGGAGAGCTCTGGATATTGGTGGTACTTTTTCTATAGATTCTACTCCGGGTATCGGGACCAATATAGAAGTAATGATTCCTCCAAAAGGAATTGAAATTTAATTCTTGAAAGTGAATTGTTTGCATCAAAAAACAAATTTTAAATAGATGAAGCATTCCATAGTTGTCGTTGATGATCACTTGCTGATAGCCAAAGCAATCAGCGCCATCATCAATCAATTTTCCAACTTTCATGTCATGTATGAAGTTGAAAACGGCAGCTTATTGGAGGAAAAATTTAAACTAAAGTCAAACATTCCAGAAATCATTCTCCTCGATATTTCCATGCCAGTTATGGACGGATTTGAAACAGCTATCTGGTTGCGTGAAAACTATCCGCAAGTTTTGGTCATGGCTTTATCTGTTCAGCATGACGAAACTTCTTTGCTCAGAATGGTTCGCAACGGTGCTAAGGGATACTTAGTCAAAAACACCCATCCGCGTCAATTGGAGGAAGCCCTAAATGCTTTGATTGAACATAAATTGTATTTTCCTGAATGGGCCAATAAAATGTTTCTCAACGCCATCAAAGGTGAAACCTCAGTCCATGATGAAGTCAAAATGAGCGAGCGAGAAACAGAATTTATGAAACATGTTTGTTCTGAAATGTCCTATAAGGAAATCTCAGAAATCATGTATTGTAGTCCTCGAACTGTAGAAGGATACCGAGATGCTTTGTTCGAAAAATTTGGGGTTCGCACTCGGGTTGGCCTTGCGGTTGTTGCCATTAAATTGGGAATTTGTAAAGTTTGAAAACCGGAAGACGGAAATCGGAAATCGGAGGACGGAAATCGGGGACCGGAATTTTGAAAAGCTGGTGGCTCAAAGCTCGCGGCAATTCACCAATGCTAAAAAAGACTACAAAAACCCATTTCTTATCTTTCTAATCAAAACATTGTACGTTTTCACTGCGCTGAAATACCTTTGACGAATATCAATCGAAAGAATATAAATCAACTTTTATGCAAAACATTGTTGTCTTTTGTGGTTCAAGCGCTGGAAATGATCCGCTATTTGAGAACCAAGCTAAACAATTGGGGCTAACTTTAGCTTTGAATGGCATCGGTTTGGTATACGGTGGGGCTAAGGTGGGCTTGATGGGAGCGGTGGCCAATGGAGCACTTGAAGGAGGTGGCAAGGTAATCGGAGTGCTTCCCAATTTCCTTCGCTCTAAAGAAATTGCACATCAAGGACTCACCCAACTCATTACTGTAGAAAGTATGCACGAACGCAAATTAAAAATGAGTGAGTTGTGCGATGGTGTGATTGCATTGCCTGGCGGTTTTGGCACACTAGAAGAATTTTTTGAAATGCTTACCTGGGCACAATTGGGTTTACACAAAAAACCAATGGGCATTTTGAATACTTCGGGTTACTTCGATCACCTCATAATTTTTCTCGACCACATGACGAGTTCGGGTCTTCTGAGATCGGAAAATCGCGCCATGATTTTGATTTCAGAAGATATCGACGACTTGCTTCTGCAAATGAAAAATTATCTTCCTCCAACGGTCGGTAAATGGATCGAAAAATCAAATACCTGATTAACAATATTTCTTCACTCAATCGCATTACAGACTTCGTCAGTTTTTCTATCTTCGCCCTATGAACATATTAGAAACATATATTATATCTAATGCAATTACTTTTGTAAAAAACGCTCATGCAGATGCTGAGGCTGGACATGACTGGCTGCACATTGAGCGGGTTTTGCATAATGCACTAAAAATTGGTGAACGGGAAAACGTCGATATGACAATCGTGATTTTGGCTGTTCTTTTACACGACATAGCCGATGCCAAATTCCACGATGGAGACGAGACAATAGGTCCAAGAAAAACCAGAGCTTATTTAGAATCTCAAAACATAGAACCAACAATCATTGATCACGTAGTGGCAATCGTTGAAAATATGTCCTATCGTAAAAGTCTGGGCCAATTGAGTTTTCAATCAAGGGAATTGGAAGTGGTGCAAGATGCGGATCGTTTGGATGCCATAGGTGCTATTGGTATTGCACGAGCATTTAGTTACGGTGGATTCAAAGGTCGACCATTTTATGATGAAGATCATGTCGCTTTGAGAAATATGACGCAAGAACAATATCAAAAATCTCAAGCAGCAACGATTAATCATTTCTATGAAAAGTTACTCCTTCTAAAGGATAAAATGAATACAGAAACCGGTCGTGAGATGGCACAAAATCGACACAACTTTATGCTGATGTATTTGGAACAATTCTATGAAGAAAGCGGTATTCAGCCATTAGGATAGACTCAAAACTATTGACTTGCACATTCCTCAAGATTTTAGAATGTCAATTTTAAAAGAATTTTCTAATTCTTGTTGTCTATATTTGAAATTCAAATTTTAAATCATGCCACAACCACAGCACAAATTTTACACTTCTGCTTGTCTATTTTTATGTTTGATAACCAGTTTATGGAACACCTCTCTTTATGGCCAAGTTCCTATTATACAAACAGATAAAGGTAAAGTTTCAGGATATACCGAAGATGGTTTGATGATTTTCAAAAGTATACCATTTGCAAAACCGCCGATGGGGTCATTGAGATGGAAAGCACCAGTGCCAGCAGAAGCTTGGACAGACACCTTAGAGTGTAAAGTTTTTGCAGCAAGTCCGATGCAAAACGACCCAAAACCATTTTATTGTTGGACTGAGGAATTCATTGCTCCGCCAGAACCTTTGAGCGAAGATTGTCTATACCTCAATGTTTGGACAAAAGATACTCAAAAGAAAAAACCTGTTGTCATGTGGATTTATGGTGGGGGCCTCAATTCCGGATCTGCCGCGTGTGATATTTATGATGGAGCAAATTATGCTAAAGAGGACGTCGTCTTTGTAAGTATCAATTATCGGGTGAATATTTTCGGTTTTTTTGCACACGAGGATTTAACCAAAGAGGGCAGTGGCAAAGGTGTTTGTAATTTTGGACTTTTGGATCAAGTTGCCGCACTTCAGTGGATAAAGCAAAACATTGCAGCTTTTGGCGGTGACCCTGGTAATGTTACCATCATCGGTCAATCAGCGGGCTCATTTTCTGTCCATGCATTGGTTGCATCGCCTTTAGCGAAAGGTTTATTCCACAAGGCCATAGGTCATAGTGGCGGACTTTTGGGAACTGGCAGAGGTACTCCACTCTCTGTTGCTGAGGCCAATGGTAAGAAATTGACAGACCAAGTGGGTATGAGTGTAAATCAAATGCGACAAATACATGGTTCTGACTTACTCAAGTTGGTAGGAAAATACAATCCACCTTATACTCCAGTTTTGGATGGATATATGTTGCCAGAAAACTTGGAAGATCATTTCAAAGCGGGTAAACACAATGATGTACCCATGTTGGCTGGTTGGGTAACAGGTGATGGAAGTTTGGGAAATGCCCCAAAAATTACTACAACTGAATACACTGCAAATAGTGTGAAAAATTATGGGGAAAAGTCAGCAGCACACCTCAAACTATTTCCAGGAAAAACAGACGAAGAAGCGCTTTCTTCGATGATCAAATTGAGGATGATTGGATTTGCAGTATTACCCGCCATTCTGGTCGCTGAAGCCAATGACAGTCCTGTTTTTATTTATGAATTTGATCATGTTCCAACTGACAAACCAGGATTTCCAAATTACGGAGCTTTCCACACTGCGGAGGTGCCTTTTGCTTTGCATACCTTACACACATGGGATCGACCATGGAAACAAACGGACTTTCAAATGCAGGATATCATGAGTACTTATTGGATCAATTTTATCAAATCCGGTGATCCCAATGGTAAAGGTCTTGCTAAGTGGAAGGCTTATGATTTGAAGAAGAAAAATGTCTTACAGCTCAACACCAAACCAAAGGGGATAGCAAAATTACATGCTGATAAAATCGACTTTTTGAGAAAGTAAATGATGGTGTTGAAATGCCTTGTGGACTGCGAACCTTAGTTCGCTGCAAGAAATTTCCAGCCAAATCAATTTTCCTATCTGCAAATTATTGCCATATCCCATCAATTCACACAGAGGAACAGACATTCATCAACCAGAATGCCCGGTGGACTGCGAACTTCAGTTCGCTGTAAGAAATAGGCAAGTTTACAGCCAAATCAAATTGGCTTTCAACAAAGCATTCTTTAGCGTTTAATTACCACATCCATCAGCAAGACACATTAACATTAACATTTATGGTGTTTAAAATGGATCGTTCCTATGGAACTCAACTTACTTGTTTCTTTATCACCCAGGATTGAAATCCTGGGCTAAGATATGTATCGAGGCGCTGCCTCTGATTATACAATTACCGGTGCACTGCGAACTTTAATTCATTTAAAAACATACAGTCATTTTCAAATTGCTTCAATTTACAGATAGCAGAATGCCAGGTGGACTGCGAACTTCAGTTCGCTGTAAGAATTTTTAAGCAAATAAATTTGGCACCATCAATTCTTTCTAATAAAGTAATTTGCCATAAAGAATCCATGAGACAATTATATTTCAAAAAAATCTTACTTCTGGTTAAAAAAAAATTGCAGATATTTGTAAAATCAAATTTTAATTGACATGAAAGAATACGCCACTGTTCTTTTGTACGCCATACCTTTTTTCATTGTCCTTATCGCCATTGAATTCCTGATAGGTCGGGCAAAAGGAGTACAAACCTACCGAGGTTTTGATACCATTTCTAGTCTCAGC
>Ga0116157_10003134_pt1 | contig 15891 bp, 7 predicted proteins | sample AD_UKC048_MetaG_FD_89882 | JGI IMG/M metagenome (GOLD analysis project Ga0116157, IMG submission 89882) | Active sludge microbial communities of municipal wastewater-treating anaerobic digesters from USA - AD_UKC048_MetaG | ecosystem: Engineered > Bioreactor > Anaerobic > Digestate | place: USA...
AAGTTTTTCGCAGTTTGTTTTTGCTGTTTGTTTCCCCAGACCTGCCTTTTAAAGCGTTTATCGTTTTAAACCGGGTAATAAAGAAGGCGGGGTAAAAACCAGCAACAAGACCGGTGAAGCAAAATAACAACAACAAGGCGACGATGTTTCCGGCATTGAACCATGATTGAAAAGCTAGTTGTTTATTTGTGAGTTGATTTAACAACGGCAATCCCACCTGGGTCAAAAGGAGCGAAATGCCAAGGGCAAGCACCGTGAGCAATAGGGTTTCGCCCAGGAACTGCGCCATGAGTTGTTTTTTGTCAGCACCCAAAACCTTACGCAGCCCTATTTCCCTCGACCGTGTACCGGCCATAGCAGTGGCAAGGTTGATGAAATTTACATTTGCGATCATCAAAATAAGAAATGCGATTGCCCCGAACAGGTACAGGTAATTGATGCTGCCTGTTGATGGGTTGCTCTCAATGTCCGCAGAATAAAGGTGCACCTTTTTTAAGGGTTGAAGGTACACCTGGTTCAATTTCCTGGTTCTTTCGTCGCCGTGTTTTTTTAATACCGTGTTGAGCAATGATGCTGCCGGTTCAACATCAGGGGGACTTACAATACAATAGGTGTAAACGGGATTAAAGGTCCAGTTATTTTTAAGGAAGTCTGAAATTTCGGGGCTTTCAACCGAAAATAGCGTTTCAAATGAAATTAAAAAATCGAACTGTAGGTCGGAGTTTGCCGGTAGCTTTTCGACGATGCCGCTTACCTGCAGCAGCACCTTGTTATCATAATAAATAAATTTGCCAAGCGCATCGGTGTGGCCGAAATATTTTTTCGCTGTTTCATCGGTGATCACAACACTGTTGGGAACACGGAGCGCGTTGAGGGGAGTGCCGTGGATAAAAGATATTGAAAAAATAGAAAAGAGATCGTTGTCGGAAAAGAAAACACTTTGTTCCTGGAATTTTTTTTGACCCGTTTTATTTTGTTCGGGACCGTTGGCCTGGAAGGCGCCGCTGCGCTGGTAAAGCCTGGCAAGCGCTTTGAGTTGTGGGATCTCGATGCTGGCTGCGCTGCCGAGTGGAATCGGTGTTGTAGCAGCGTTTGTGATCTGCCCCCCGTTGTTTTTTACCCAGTCGATCCGGTAAATATCGTTGTACTTTGCATTAAATTGATTGTAACTCAGTTCATCTGTTATGTGAATGATGATGAGGATGCAGCAGGCCATTCCGGTGGCGAGGCAAACCAGGTTGATGGTTGTAGAGACCTTGTGGTTCCACAAATTTCGCAAGGCAATCTTGAGATAATTTTTAAACATGGTTTCTATCGGTTAAAAGTCTAAATTTTCAGATTCGCTGCCCTTTGAAAAGCTCACCCGCATGTTTTGCATTGTTCGCCCGTTCTGCGGGCAAGCCCGTGACCAATAAAATTTACATTTATTCACTTCTTAAATTGGTTACCGGGTTTGCCATGGCTGCTTTGATCGCCTGGTAAATAACTGTGATCAGCGCGATTACCAGAACCAAAATGGCCGCGATTCCAAATACCGAAGGGTGAAGGTCTATCCTAAAAGGATAATTTTCGAGCCATCTTTTCATGGCCCAGTATGCAGCCGGAATCGCGATAAAGGTGCCGATGAACACCAGTTTTATAAAATCACGCGAAAGCTTTTTTGCAATACCAGCAACCGAGGCGCCAAGAACCTTGCGGATGCCGATCTCTTTTGCTCTTTTTTCTGCGGACAAAGCCGCTAAGCCAAACAGGCCAATGCATGAAATAAAAACAGTGAGAAGGGCCGAAAAAGTGATGATCTGTTTCCATTTAGCTTCTGAACTGTACTGGCTGAGCAGGTCATCTTCAATAAAAGAATATTTATAGGGTTGTGTGGGGAACATGTTTTTAAAGGTTTTTTCGATGTGTGCCAGGGCCGCGGTTTTGCCGCCCGGCGATAATTTCATAAAAACGCTCTGGTAACTGAGCCCAGGGTCCATGCTAAATACCTCCGGCGTTATTGTTACTGTCAGAGGCCCGGTATTAAAATCCCGCACTACACCTATAACAGCATATTTCTTATTGTTGTAATAAAAGTTGATTATTTCGCCGAGAGGTTTTTTCCAGCCGGCGGCTTTAACGAAGGCCTCATTTACCATGATGGATTTTGAAGAATCGGAGGGAAAGTCCGTAGAATAATTGCGCCCTTCGATCACAGGAATTTTGAACATAGGGAAATTTTGTTCGTCAATAAAATGATAACCAAACTCGATGCTTTGCTCGCCATTAATATGCGCCACCGTTCTATAACCACCACCCTGTTCGGCTGTTACCATTTTTATAGCAGGGTTGGATGTGAGAGTGTTTTTAAGTGCCTGGAGTCTGGATTTATTCATTTTGCCTGTATTCACCCTCACTACATCTGTTTTGTCATACCCGATATTGTAATTGATAAGGTAGTTGAACTGTGAATAAATGATGATTGTAGCAATGATCAAAAAAGTAGACAAGGTGAACTGAAAGATCACGAGGCCTTTTGAAAGGTAGTTTTTTCCGCCCGCCTGTGCCCTGGCGTAAACGGTCTGAACAGGGTTGAACTTTGAAAGCACCAGTGCGGGGTAAAATCCTGCCATAAGACTTGTTACAATAAACAGCATAAAATAGCCACCCACCAGTTTGGCATCAAGCAGGTAGCTGAATGAAAGTGCCTTTTCGGAAACAGAATTAAAAAATGGAAGGCTGATAACCACCAGGATCACCGCAATGAGGAAAGAAAAAAAACTCAGTAAAAAAGACTCTCCCAGGAATTGAAGGGTGATCTGTTTTTTTTGCCCGCCTACTACTTTTCGGATACCAATCTCCTTTGCCCGCCGAATCGATCGTGAAACGGTAAGATTGATGAAATTGATGCAGGCAATGATAAGGATGAATAAAGCGATCCCTGTGAGTATAATTGAATAGGTGGGATCACTGGCGTTGCTCATGCCATTGTCGGCGGGGTAATCTTTGCTCAGGTGCATTTCCTGAAATGGCTGCAAACCATAAGTAACTTTGTCCTGATAATCGAACTTTTCTTTCATCTCCCTGATCTGGTCATGAGCCTGTGCAAGATAAACTGAGTTAAATTTTTTGATTGTTGCCGGTAGATCAGTTCCTGGTTTTATTACCACGAATGTGTTCAAAAAGAAGTTCATCCATTGTTTGTCATCCTGCTGCGCCTGGTGTAATTTCATTGGCAGCAACAACTTTACTTTTATTGAGGAGTTTTGTGGTGAGTTTTTTGCGACCCCCGACACAACAAAAGGTTCGAATTGTTTGCCAGGATTTAACTGAAGTATTTTTCCGATGGCGTTGTTTTTCCCAAAATATTTCTCAGCAACATCTTCAGAAATCACAACAAAATGAGGGTCAGTGAGTGCCGTGGCCGGATCTCCGGAAACAAGCGGAAATGAAAAAACAGAGAAAAAATTCTCGTCTACCCACAAAGCTTCCTGTTCAAAAACACTGGTTCCCATTTTTACGTTGCAATATGCCGATTCAAGCCTCACAAATTCACCGATCTCGGGTATTTGTTCTTTGAAAGCCGGACCCGGCATCATGCCTGTACTTCCCAGATGACTGATTTCTCCCCTGGTGTTTGTGATGTCAGCAGTTATCCTGTATAATTGATCTTTTTTAGTGTGAAAACGATCGAAGCTAAGTTCATCTTTCGCGAATAAGAAGATCAGCATACAACAGGCGATGCCAACACTTAACCCGAAAATATTGATCAAAGAGAAAAATCTGCTTCTCCATAGATTCCTGAGTGCGGTTATGAAATAATTTCTAAGCATCTTATCTGTTTTTAAGGATTCATGTTTCTCATTCGGTTCTTAAACTTTTAACCGGGTTGGCCATTGCCGCCCTGATGGCCTTGAATCCTACCGCCACCCAGGCAATCAGGATTGAGATTACAACAGACACCGCGAATACCTGCCAGTGAATACTTACCCGGTAAACAAAATTATTAAGCCAGTTGTTCATTAAAAACCAACCCAGAGGCACCGAGATCGTGAAGGCAACGCCGATGAGGATCGTGAATTCCTTCGAAAATAACAGCACGATATTGTGAATGCCCGCGCCAAGTACCTTCCTGATCCCCACCTCTTTTGTTTTTTGCACGACCATAAAAGAAACCAGCCCATAAAGCCCAAGGCATGAAATAAATATGGCGAGCGAAGCGAAGATTTTATAGAGCAGCGCCATTTGTTTTTCCTGCTGGTAGAAGCGCTCGATATTTTCGTCCATAAAACTGGCGTCGAAAGCGTATTCCGGAAAAAATCTGTCCCAGTACCGCTGAATTTCTGCCTGCGATGCAGGTAAATTATTACCGAGCAGTTTTACAGCGATGATAGAAAAGTGTTTTTTTCGTGGCGCGATCATCAAAGGTTTTATTTCTTCGCGCAGCGAATTGGTTTTGAAATCCTTTACCACCCCCACAATTTGCCGCCATCTTCCGCCACCCATCCTGATGTCTTTGCCAATGGCCTCTTCGGTATTTTTTATATTTAGTTTTTTAAGAAGGGTTTCGTTCACGACTACTTTTCCAGACGTGTCGTCGGGTTGGTAGGCTTCACCTGCTGAAAATTCCAGTCCAAAAGTTTTAAAATAATCAGCGTCGGCAAATTTTGTAAACAGTGTAAAATTCTCGTCGGGTTGGTGATTAAAAGCAAAATTAGTTCCGGAATTGTTATCTGATGAAGGCACATCGCTGCAGAGCGACACGTGTTTAACGCCGGGTATTTTGAGCAGATTTTCCTTGAAAGGTTTCTGTCTTAACAGCACGCTGCTATCTGATGAGCTTGATAATACAACAATCGCATCCTTGTTAAATCCCAGGTCCGCGGTACGTATAAAGTCCATCTGGCTCACTGCTACAATTGTACCAACAATAAGCGCCTGCGAGATGGCGAATTGGGTGATCACCAATCCCCGCCGCAGCGTGATGCCCCCAACTGTAGCAGAAGAGATCTTGTTTTTGAGGGCCATCACCGGCCCGAAGCCCGAAAGCACAATAGCCGGGTAAAGTCCTGAGAGAACAGTAACAAGCAGGGCTGTTGAAAAGATAAAAATGCCACTTTCTGGTGTAACGAGGTTCAGGTTCTCATTGATTGAAACAATGTATTTAATGTAGGGCAGGGCCAGGCTTGCTATCAGAATAGCTGCAAGCGCGGCCAGGGTCACAATGAGGCCGGTCTCACCCATCACCTGTGTAAATAGCTGGCTGCGGCTGCCCCCAAGTACTTTTCGCGCGCCGATTTCTTTTGAACGTGTTACAGCCTGCGCTGTGGAAAGGTTAATGAAATTAATGCAGGCCATCAAAATGATAAAAAAACCAATCATCGATAATGTAAGCAGGGTAGCATGGGTGGTGACGTGATCGCCAAAGTTACCGAGTGCGGGATTAAAGTGTATATCTGCCAGGGCTTGCAGAGTATTTTTACGTTTGTTGACCCCCGTGTTCTTATAGTATTTGTTTGCCAGCTGCGCCAGTTGCCCGTTAACCGTGGCCGAACTGATGTTTTCAGGTAAACGCATGTACACCTGGAAATTACTGGTTGTACTTCCCCAGTCGGTGGTGTAGCCATAATAACCGCTGTTTTTCAGGGTGATGTATGATCCCATCATGGTGATGGGCAGATCGGTGTTTGCCGGAAGATCTTCGAGTATGCCTTCTACCCTGAGGTCGAGCGCGTTATTTATTTTGATCACTTTTCCCATCGCAATCTTCCAGTCTCCAAAGTATTTGGCGGCCGTGGTTCGCGTGAGGGCAATAACATTGGGCTGCCCTAATACCGAGGAATTGCCTGCGATCCATTTATAAAAAAAAACGTCGAAGAACTGCGGATCACAAAAAAACAAACCCGTGTTTTCTATGAATTTTTTAGGAGAAAGCGCTGCAGCATTTGGCACCGAGACTTGTGTGCCAAAGGTGGCAAATAACGCGCCGGTGGTAACTGCCGGAAAATCGATGCGTAAAGCTTCGAGCGCGGGGTAGGGGATACCAGGATTATACTCAATTCCGTCCGGCGTTTTGTCCTGGGTTACCACACGGTAAATGTCTTCATAGGCAGGCTGCGCTTTTTCATAGCTCAATTCGTAACACACAACCAGGAAGATAAGGAGGCACGCGGCCATGCCCGTTGCGAGACCTGAAATATTAATCAGCACATAGGTTTTGTGATGTCTTAAATTTCTGTAAGCAGTTTTAAAATAGTTCTTTATCATTTTATTCCTAAATATAAATCGCTGTGTTATTAAACTTCTGTTCTGATACTTTTTACCGGGTTAGCCACAGCTGCCCTGACGGCCTGCAGGCTCACCGTGAGCAGGGCTATCAGCAAGGCAGCCAAACCGGCAAAAATAAAGATCCACATATCTACAGTGACTTTATAAGCGAAATCGCGTAACCAGCGGTCGATGGCGAACCATGCAATTGGTATGGCAACAAGCACTGAAATAAGCACGAGCTTAAGGAAGTCCTTTGATAGCAGTTTCACGATGTCTCTGATATCCGCACCAAGTACTTTACGGATGCCTATCTCTTTGTACCGCTGCCTGATGGTAAAAGCAGCAAGTCCAAACAATCCCAGGCAGGCAACAAATACCGACAGGATGGTAAAAGCGCTTAGCACAGACTTCATGTTTTTCTCGGCGATGTAAAGATTATTGTAGTTTTCCTCCATGAAAGCGTATTTAAAAGGACTTTCGGCGATGGTGTTTTTCCACACCGATTCCAGTGCGCTTACAGTTTCAGGGATGTCTTCAGGCCTTAAGCGTACCGACAGTCTTCTGTGAAAGGATGGAAAGATGTGTATCAGCAGGGGACTGATACCGTTGTGAAGCGATGAGTAATTGAAGTCCTTCACCACACCAACTACTTTTCCCGTTTTACCAAAGGCCCAGTCAATTTTTTTGCCGAGGGCTTGTTTGTTGGTTCCCCAATTGAACGATTTTACGGCCGATTCGTTTACTATAAACGCTTCTTTCCGGTCTGAGGGAAAGTCTCGTGAAAAATCCCTTCCCGAAACCAGCTCTAACTGGAAGGTCCTGAGAAAATCTTCGTCGGCTGATATCACATTGTGTGCCACGAGTTCATTTTGCGCGGCGCCTTCCGGCAGCATGGTTATTGCCGGGATGCCCTTAAATGAAAAATCATTCAGGGTTGCGCTGATCACATGCGGGTTTTGTGAGAAGGCTTCAATGAGTGTTTGTGCTTTTGGCAGGTCGGCTGCCAGCAATTCAACCTGCAGGATCTGCTCTTTGTTGAGACCGAGTTTTTTATTTTGCAGAAACTTAAGTTGTTCCAGGATAAGGCTTGTGCCAATGATCAGGGCGGTGGCAATCGCAAATTGAAAAACAACCAGGCCTTTCCTGAAAAAAATATCTTTCCAGCCATGACGGATATGCCCCCTGAGCGCTTTTACGGGTTGGAAGGAAGACATGAACAGCGCAGGATACAGGCCCGATAACACACCAACTCCGAGTATGATGAAAAGGTACACAAAAATCACGCTGCTGTTAAAAGCGAGATGCCTTTGTGTGAAAGCATTAAAACCGGGCAAAGCAAGAACAACGAGTATCACAGAAATCGCGCTCGCGATTACAGTGAGGGTAAAGGATTCACCCATGAACTGCGAGATCAGCTGGCCACGTTTGGCACCTATCACTTTGCGCAGTCCTATTTCTTTTGAGCGGTTCAGGGATTTAGCGGTAGAAAGATTAATAAAGTTGCAGCAGGCAATGAGCAGGATGAGTAAAGCGGTGCCTGAGAAGATATATACATAACGGATGTCGCTGTTGGTTTCGGGTTTGATCTCGGCTTCGTAGTTCGACTTCAGGTGTATGTCTTTAAGGGGTTGCAGGAAGGTGTTGAGCCACATGCCATATTCCTTGCGTTCGGGTGCCATTTGTTTTTGGATGTAAGTGTCGATTTTGCCCTGCAGGGCAAGGGCATCGGTATTTTTTCTGAGCAGCAGGTAAGTATGTGAATCAAGAAAAAACCAATCGTCTTCGTTTGGGTATTTCGAACCCGTACTTTTGTTTAGGTCGCTGATGGTACTGCGTGACACAACACAGTTAAAGCTGAAGTGGGAGTTTTGGGGAATGTCTTTGATAATGCCAGTCACCGTGAGATTGATGGTGTCACTGAGTTTCATGATCTTGCCCAATGCCTGATCTTTGCCAAAATAATTTTTAGCCGCGCTTTCAGTCAATACAATCGAATAGGGTTGGGCCAGGGCTTTTGCAGGATTTCCTGCAAGCATGGGAAAGGTGAACATCTGCAACAGCGACGAGTCGGCAAACATTGTCCTGGTTTCATAAAACTTTTTATGGTTGTACGAAAGCAGCCTTTTTGAATAAATGATCCGTGTTGATTTTTCGACTTCAGGAAATGCCGCTTGTATCGTGGGTGCCAGTCGCGGTGAAGTGGCCGCGTAGTAGGAATCTTCTTCAGGCTGGTGCATCTGCACCGTAAGCCGGTAAAGCCGGTCGGCATTGGTGTTGAACTGGTCAAAACCGAGCTCGTATTGAACGTAAAGAAAAATAAGCACACAGGAGCTCACACCCACAGCAAGCCCTGTAATGTTGATGGCGGAGAACAACCTGTTTCTCCTCAGACTGCGGCATGCTATTTTCAGGTAGTTCTTAATCATGTTTGTTTTTTTATTGTCAGTTTCATATGGAATGAATACAAAAGTTTTAATGTGTTTTTATTTCCGTTTTACCATCAGTCTGTTCTTAAACTCTTCACAGGATTTGCGTTCGCCGCGCTGATCGTTCTGAAGCTCATGGTCATAAAAGCGATGACGATCGTTAAAAACCCGGTGATTAAAAAGAGCCATGGCTCAATGTTGACACGGTAAGCGAAATTCTGAAGCCAGCGGTGACTGAAATAAAACGCGATTGGCGATGAAAGCAGGGTGGCGGCCAAAACCAATGAGATAAAATCCTTTGAAATGTGAAAGAGGATGTTGCTTACAGAGGCGCCCACCACTTTCCGGATGGCGATTTCTTTGGTGCGTTGTTCGGTGACAAATGATGCAAGGCCGAAAAGACCCAGGCAGGAGATCAGTATGGTGAGTGCCGAAAAGCAGCTGAGCAGCACGAGCATAATGTCTTCGTTCCTGTAAAACTCCTCGTTGAATTTCTCATCAAGGAAATAATAATTGATGGGATTAAACGGAAAAAATTCCTTCCATTCCCTGGAAATCTGATCGATGCTGGTTGTAATATTCTGCGGAGAGAGTTTTACGAATGCCAGTGAGCCCAACTCTCCAAATTTAAAAGCCATGGGCTCAATTTTAATATGAGGAGAATAATAATTATAGTCTTTAACAACACCCACAATTTTGCCGAAAGTCACATCATCTGAGCAAAGTTCAACACTGAGCGGATCTTTAAGGCCCATGAGTTTTAATGCAGACTCATTAATGATGTATGCCTCCTGATCCCTGCCTGGTTCTTTGGAAAAGTTGCGGCCCTGCAAAAGTTTGATGCCGAGCAGGTCAATGTAGGAGGCGTCGATAACCCCGATATTTAACGAAGCCTGGTCTGCTTTGCCATTGCCCTTTACCCTGAAAAGTGTATTGCCGCTAGCGCCGAAAAGCTGCCTGCAGGTGGACACACCCTTGACTGAATTTTGCGTCGAGATTTTGTTTTTAAAAGCCATGGCGCTGATCGCCTTCAAAGAATCCAGCCTTGGAAACTTGACCACAAGCACCTGCTCTTTATTAAAACCAAGATCTTTGTTTTTCATCATTTTTAACTGGTGATAAACCATTATAGTACAGATGATCACCGTACCCGATATGGTAAATTGCGATACCACCAACAATTGTCGCAAACTAAACCTGCTCAGGAAGTTGATTTTTTTATGTTGGATTATGTTTCCCTTCAGGATGTTTACAGGGTTAAAACCAGATAAATACAGGGCAGGATAAATTCCCCCGGCAACTGAGATAAAAACAAGTATCGATAGGAGTGTCCAGAACCCTTTGGTGGCGAATAATGTGGCGAGTTGAATGTTTTTTCCAGTGAAACCGTTAAAAGCCGGGATCAGCAGGAAAAGCAGCAACATGCCTGTCAGTAAAGCAATGAAGGAGATCAGGAAAGATTCTCCGAGGAATTGCAGGATGAGTTGTTTTCTGTTTGCGCCCGAAGCCTTGCGAACGCCAACTTCCTTTAAACGCTTGGAAGCACGAGCGGTTGACAGATTTACGAAATTAAAACAAGCGATCAATAAGAGGAAGATGGCTACCAGGGCAAAAATGAGTACATAGTTTTTGTCGGCTTTCTCAAAACTGTCTTTGAAATAATTGTCAAAATGTACTTCCGAAATGAGTTCGCTCTTAAGTGTGACACCATAACCTATGTTGCTTTCTTTCAGCATGGGTTCAAGGATGCTCGTGGTCCACTGTTTGAGTTTGTCGTCAAAACCCGCCACATCACTGGCCCGTTTTAACTTAATGTACGTGTAGGTTTGCAGCCAGGTCATGGCATTTTTGTATTGGATCTGTTCATTGTCATAATTGATCCTTAACAGGGAAGTTGGTTTGAGGTGTGATTTTTTAAGTGTGTTTTTAAGTACGCCTGTTATTTTGTAGGGACCTTTTGGGTACTGCAAAACTTTGCCCATGGGATTTTCATTGCCAAAAAATTTCTTTGCCAATGCTTCAGACACAATTACCGAACTTGCCTCGCTCAGGCAGGTTTTCGGGTCTCCGGCCGACAGTTCAAAATCCAGCACCGAAAGAAAATTCGTATCCACCAGGAAGTTATTGTCTTCGTTGAAGTATTTTCCGTCGTAAGAAATTGTTTGGTTGTTGCGGAGCAGAAGCCTGGTAAAGGTTTCAATTTCGGGCAGGTTTTCTTTCCACGACGGGCCGCCAACATAAGGAGTACCGCTGTAGGGATTGGGAACACCATCGGTAGATTCTTCCCAGTTGATCTTCACGATCCTGTCGCCGTTTTTCCAATGTGTGTCATAACTGAGTTCATCCTGAACAAATAAGAAGATGAGTATACAGGTGCCAATGCCAATGGAAAGACCACCAATGTTGATAATGGAAAAAACCTTGCTCCTTACCAGATTTCTCCAGGCTGTTATAAAATAATTTTTAAGCATTTTTTTTATTTATTCTATTTCTGATTTTAAACGATCGCAACGTGTTTTAATTTTATCTGAAATCACATAGCGCAGCAATAGTTCCTTTTGTACTGCTGCACCAGCATCACTCGGTTCTTAAACTTTTTACCGGGTTGGCAACTGCAGCTTTTACAGCCTGAAAGCTCACCGTGAACAAGGCGATGAACAAGGCCAGCAATCCCGACAACATAAACACCCACCAATGGATCTCGATGCGGTAGGCATAGTCCTGCAGCCATTTATGCATCGCATACCACGCAAGCGGTGTGGCAATTACAAAAGAAATAAGGACGAGAATAAAAAATTCTTTTGTAAGCAGACTTACAATCCGTGTTACACTCGCCCCAAGTACTTTTCTGATGCCGATCTCCTTGGTGCGCTGGAAAGTGCTGTAAGATGAAAGGCCAAGCAGGCCAAGGCAGGAAATGAATATGGCCAGGCTCGAAAAATAAAGAAACAATTTACCAAACCGCGCGTCGCCACGGTAATGCTCATTAAATTTGTCGTCCAGGAAATAATAGTCAAATGGCCGGTAAGGGATTAATTTTTCCCATACCTTTTGCACCGATTGAACAGTGTTTTGCGTGCCATCGGCAGCAACGCTTAAACTGACCAGGCCAAAGTACTGTCCCTGCAGGCGAAGACTTAAGGGTTTAATTGGTTTTTGAAGGGTGTTGTTGTGAAAATCTTTAACAACACCGATTATTTGTCCCTTGCGCCCCCATTGCTCGAATTTTTTGCCGATCGCTTCCTTTGCCGATATGTAACCATACTCTTTGAGTGTGCATTCGTTCACGATCATTGCTTCTGTGGAGTCGGTGTGCAGATCCATAGAAAAATCGCGCCCGGCTATAATTGGAATCTGGTATTGTTTTAAAAAATTATGACTAACAAAATAAACCTCCATGCTACCGGTTTGCATGTCGCCATGGTTATTCTCCAGCACCGACAATGCCACATCAACGCCACTGCCATCCGGCACCCCTGAAGATACACAGCTTGAAATCACTCCAGGCACGTTTTTGACCTCATTGATAAAAGCTGCCATGTGAGAGTCGCCACGCGCTTCAACCACCAGCATTTGCTCTTTTTTAAAACCGGTGTTCTGGCTTTGCATAAAATTTAACTGTTTGTATGCGATTAAAGTGCATACAATTAATGCGATAGAAATGGTGAACTGCGAAATTACCAGCGTTTTCCGCAGCAGGGTGCCGCTTCTTCCTGAAACAAACCTGCCCTTAAGTACTGAGATTGGCTTGAATCCTGAAAGAACAAAGGCTGGATAGATTCCTGCTAACAGACCTATAGCGGCGGAGACCAGTAATAAAAGCAAGACTTGTCCCCCGTGTTGAAAAATGCCCTCGCTGATTGTTTTGCCCGACAGATCGTTAAAAAGTGTCCTGGCAAATGTGATGAGCAATAAAGAAAAGACAAAGGAAAGAATACAAACCAGAACCGATTCGCCCAGGAACTGCCTGATCAATTGCGGCCGCGTGGCGCCGGTTACTTTTCGTACGCCAACCTCTTTGGATCTTTCGGCCGCTCGCGCGGTGGTAAGGTTGATAAAGTTAATGCAGGCCAGTAACAGGATAAATACGGCTACTGTTGAAAAAATATACACATTGGTAATGCTGCCGTTTTCCCAGGCCTCCCGATCAGAGCGCATGTAGAGATCCTCAAGCCTTTCAAGATAAAAAGTATAACGCATTTTATATTCATTGAGTTGCTTGCCCCAGTTGCGCTCAGTGAACGCCGGAAGTTTAGCCGCTAATTTTTGGGGATCTGTACCTTTTTTCAGGAGTATGTATGCAACACAATTAAATCCTCCAAAATTTGAGTTCATGGTGGAATCAAATTTTTCCATAGTAGCCATAGAAACCAGCAGATCACTCCTGAAGTGTGAGTTTAACGGAAAGTCTTTCATCACACCAGTCACCTTCATATTTAGATTCTCATTCGAAAACAGCAGTGTCTGACCCATAGGGTCGGCTGAGCCGAAATATTTTTTTGCTGCCGTTTCTGTAAGGATCACACTTAAAGGATCTGACAATGCTTTTTTTGTATCGCCTTTTAACAATGGAAAACTGAACAATGAAAAGAAAGATGAATCCACGCAAAGGGTTTCGTCTTCCTGGAATTTTTTATCATCCTTGCGGAAAAGGAAAGAACGGTACATCAGTCTTACCTGGGACTCTATTTCAGGGAACTCCTGCTTCATGCGCGGAACAATTCCGCTTGGCGTTGAAGGCCAAACCAACTTGTCGGTTGGGGTTTTAATGTCGGTCGACACACGGTAAATGCGATCGCCTTTAACATGAAAGTTATCGTAGTCCGACTCAAATGAAATGTACTGGAAAATGAGAAAACACACGCACAGTGCGATAGACAATCCTGCAATGTTAAGGAAAGAGAATACCTTCCTTTTCCACAGGTTCCTGAAAGCTATTTTGAAAAAGGCTTTCATCGGCGTTAGATTTTGATGTTTTGTGTAACGATCTGTCCGTCGAGCATGTTAATGATCCGGTGTGTGTAACGGGCATCGTGCTCCGAGTGCGTTACCATGATGATGGTGGTGCCTTGCTCATTCAGGTCGGTAAGCAATTGCATCACATCGTTGCCGTTGCGTGAATCCAGGTTGCCGGTTGGTTCATCGGCAAGGATGAGTTTGGGTTTGTTAACAACAGCGCGGGCCACTGCCACCCTTTGCTGCTGCCCTCCTGAAAGTTGCTGAGGGTAATGATTGCGGCGGTGCGCGATCTGGATGCGATCGAGCACTTCGTCAACCATGCGCTTGCGTTCAGCGGTGCCAACACCCGTGTATATCAGCGGTAATTCAACGTTTTCGAATACGGTGAGTTCATCTATGAGGTTAAAACTCTGAAAAACAAACCCAATATTGTGTTTACGCATTTCGGCACGTTTGCGCTCGTTAAATTTTGAGACCTCAGTTCCATTGAAAATAAAACTTCCACCATCGAGATCGTCGAGCAGACCAATGATGTTCAGCAAGGTAGACTTGCCGCAACCCGAAGGACCCATGATGGCGACAAATTCACCATTGTTGATCTCAAAAGAAATTTTATTAAGCGCTACAGTTTCAATCTCTTCGGTTCTGTAGATTTTTTCCAGGTTCTCAATTTTTATCATCGTCATAAACAGGTGGTGATTTTGCGGTTATTGTTTTCTTATTTAAAATTCTTAATTATTAGTTCTTAATTTTTAGTTTTTCCTTTCAATACCAACTCTTGTGTGTTTTCGTAATTGTCGTAACCCGAAGTGATCACCTGATCGCCCGGTTTCAGTCCCTGCAACACCTCGTAATACTCTGGATTTTGCCGGCCGATTTGTATATCGACCTTATAAGCCACATCGCCGTTTTCGTTCAGTTTAAAGATCCAGTTGCCACCGGTTTGCTGATAAAATCCGCCTTTTGGCAGCAACAGGGCCTGCGTTTCGTCGCTCAAAGCCAGCCTGATCTGGAGACTTTGTCCCCTGCGGATGCCTTTAGGAGGGTCCTTCTCAAATTTCATGTCTACCTGAAACTTGCCATTGCTTACCTGGGTGTAAATTTTGTGGATCACCAGTCGATAGTCCTGGTTATTAAAAGTAAAAACACCCATCAGGCCATTGTAGATTCTCGAAATATAATGTTCGTCGATATCTACACGTACTTTGAAGCCATTAAGTACATCAATCTGTCCGAGCCGTTCACCTTTGTTTTTATTCTGACCAATTTCTATGTCCATGGAGGTGAGTTGACCGTCGATGGGCGCGCGCACTACCAGGTCTTCCACTTTCCTGCGCATGATCCTCAGGGCTTCTTCTGTTCTTTTGTATGACTCTTTCGCCTGTAACATCTCCTGCCTGGTGTACACAGAGTCCTGGTTCAGAATCTGTTCGGTGAGTTTCTTTTTTTGGCGGTAATAATTGTAATTATTCTCCGATTGTTTAAACTCCTGGTCCGAAATCACGTGTTGATCATGAAGGCCTTTATTGAGCAGGTAAACCCTTTCTGCTTCCTTCATCGCGCTCTCTACGTCCGTGCCCTGGTTTAATTTCATGATGGTGTTCTGCTGTGCCGCGTTGCGCGAGATCTGCATCTGTGTTAAGAGATTAAAGACCGACGTTTCCTGGTTGGCAAGGCTGAGTTCAAGATCGGTGTTCGAAAGCTTCAGAATGGGATCCCCTTTTTTCAAAGTAGCGCCATCCTCAACATATTTTTCTTCCACACGCCCTCCTTCGGTGGCGTCGAGGTAAATAGTGGTAAGTGGCAATACAACGCCATTCACAGGAATAAACTCCTGGAAGGTGCCGTTTTTTATCCCGGAAATGGTGATACGTTCGGTGTTCACATTTAATTTTGACTTGCCTGATGTAAAATACCAGCTGAAAAAAACAAGCAACACTATTAAAGTGATACTCGTTAATGTAATGATCTTTTTTGTGGTCCAGTTTTTCTTTGTGATGACTCTATCCATAATATTTTTATCCTCAATTTTTCGATGTAATATCGGAATTGGGAAAACAAAATGCATGATGGCGGGTGAAAATTTGCAGCTTTAATCATTTACCGCCATCACGCATTTCTCAACTAACAGTACTCTCGTTACCCTTATAAGCAATAACGTGCCAAAAATTTTAGAGATTGATAACCAGTCATTTAAAAACTTTAGACCTCTTGGGATCGTGCGGTAGTGAACAGTAAGTGTACGGTTTTGATACAC
>Ga0116157_10003137_pt1 | contig 15878 bp, 19 predicted proteins | sample AD_UKC048_MetaG_FD_89882 | JGI IMG/M metagenome (GOLD analysis project Ga0116157, IMG submission 89882) | Active sludge microbial communities of municipal wastewater-treating anaerobic digesters from USA - AD_UKC048_MetaG | ecosystem: Engineered > Bioreactor > Anaerobic > Digestate | place: USA...
CCTTGGCCGCAGCAGCGGCGCCATCCGACGGAGGGTCGAACGATACGACCGTCGACAGGAGCGGCATTTCCCGCTTCCTGGCCACCAGCTTGGCCAGCTGCTTATCGTTCTCCACGATGGCCACGGCGCACTCGCTCCACGACAGGATGTAGGCCAGCTCCTGGTCGGTCGCGTCGCAACCGCGCGGTACATCGGCCGCGCCGAGCCCGATGATGGCTAGGTCGCTGATCAGCCACTCGCGGCGGTTGTCGGAGATGAGTCCTATCCGGTCGCCTCGCCTCAGGCCCAGTTCGAGCAGCCCGGCAGCAAAGGTCGCCACGTGCTCGAGCAGTTCCGCGTAGCTTGTCGGCTGGAAGCGGCCGTCGCCGTCCTTGCTGTACTGCATCACGAGCTCGGGTCTCGCCTTGACCCGTTCCATGAACATTGTCGCGAGCGTCTCGGCCATGGTAGCCTCCTCTTCAGCTTCTTTTGACAATATACTGAAAAGTGTAAAAAGACGCAAGGGTTGAAAAGTGTCGGCGAAAACCTTCTACGCTCAGCGCTCCAGCCTGACGCGATCCGACGGCACCTCGTCGAAGTAGGCCCTGAACAGGCGCTCGACCTCGTCCAGGCCGTCGGCGTTCTGGATGGACCAGCGGAGGTGATGGCCGAACGACAGGTTGTCGCAATAGTAGAAGAAGAAACGCCTGGCCCGGCTGATATGGAGCGGCGAGGGTAGCAGCTCCCGGATCAAGGCTATCATCCTCAGGCCCGTCTCCTCGATGGCCACGCTCATGCCGAAGGCCGGATTCGCTTCTTTACCGCGGATGAGCGAGAATATCCAGGGCCGACGGACGGCCTCTCGGCCGAGCATAGCGCCCGTGGCTCCATAGCGCTCCATGACGGTCCTATACCCGCCCGCATCGCGGATGTCGCCGTTGCCTATCACTGGTATGCCGACGGCCGTCGAGACGGCGGCCACGAACTCCCAGTGCCCGGAACGCCTGAACTTTTCGTGCTTGAGCCTGGGGTGGACGACGATGTAGTCGGCGCCGGCGGCTTCGAGCGCCCGGCAGAAGGCTATCAGCGCCGCTTCGGAGGCCTCGTAACCGAGCCGTAGCTTGGCCGAGACCGGAACGCCCGGAGCGGCGGTCTTGAGGGCCGCGATCAGGCGGGCCGACCGGTCTGCGTCCTTCATCCAGCTTACCCCACCGCCGGCCTTCTCTATGAGAGGGGCCGAGCACCCGAAGTTGGCGTCCAGGCCGCCGAGGCACGAGCCGGCGGCCGTCCTCTCGCCCAGGAGCCGCGCGGCGGCCGCGGCGATCGGCTCGACCTCGGCGCCATAGAACTGGACGGCGGTACGTTCGGGACGCGGCTCCGAATCGACGAAGAAGCGGTCGTAAGGGGAGTTGGCCAGGTAACCCGCGGCGCTGGTCATCTCGGTGTAGTATCGATCGCATCCCCCGAACGACTCGATGAGCTCGCGGAGGGGGCGGTGGCTCAGCTCGACCATCGGGGCGAGCATCAGGGGGCGGGGCGGGAGTGGCTGCATCGGCGCACTATACGCCGCCGTCTTGGCCGATAGCAAGCGGTCATCCGCCCGACGATTGACTCTGCCACGACTTATGCGGTATAAACCCAAGGCGCGAGTATCGGCGCTTCCGCGTCGCGGTCGCCTATCGATCGGCGGCGCGGCTCGCGGTTTTATACCGCGTCCCAATAACCGAAATCGACGTTCCGGCAATATTTCAGGAGGAATTCGTGAGCGTAAAGATCAGGCTCAAGAAATTCGGCGCCAAGAGGCGCCCGTATTATCGCATCGTGGTGCTCGATAGCCGCCAGCCGCGCGATGGCAAGACCATCGACGAGCTCGGCATCTACCACCCGGTCGAGAAGGAAGGCGCTCAGCTCCGCATCGACGAGGAGAAGGCCCGAGCTTGGCTCGCCAAGGGCGCTCTCCCGACCGATACGGTCCGCAGCCTCCTTAACAAGCAGAACATCCGTCTCGGCTAAAGGGTACGGGCGTCCTAAGGACGCCCGAGGCCCCGGCGCCAAGCCTCGAGGCGGGTTTCATAGCCGGTGATCCTGGCGAACCCGACGGACGAAAGGGCCAAGGAATGGAACGAGATCTCATCGAGTATATAGCCAAGTCTCTCGTGGACGACCCCGCGGCGGTCTCCGTCAATCTCGTCGAGACCGACGAGGGTACCGTCGTCGAGCTGCGGGTCGCGCAGGACGACATCGGCAAGGTCATCGGAAAGCGCGGCCGCATCGCCAAGTCTATCCGCACCCTGCTGTCCGCGGCCGCGACGCGCGGCGGTAAGGACGCCAAGCTCCTTATCCTCGACTGACGGTGGACCTCCTCGCGCTCGGCCGCGTCGGCAAGCCCCATGGCGTCGACGGCCGCCTCCGCCTCGTATCCTACTCCGGCGAGACGGATCACCTCATGCGTCTTACCGAGGCTACCCTGCGCGGCGACGGCCGCGAACTGTTCGTTCGCATCGAGTCCGTAACGGCCCACGGTAACGGCGTGCTCATGAAGGTAGTCGGCTACGACTCGCCGGAGCGGGCCGTGGCTTTGTCGGGGATGGAACTATGGGCGCCCCGCGACATGGCGGCCCCGCTCGACGACGACCAGTACTACTATGCCGATCTCGTCGGCTGCGCGCTGGTCGCCGGCGGGACGGAACTCGCATCGGTCGTAGCCGTCTGCGATTCCGGCGGCGGCGACCTGCTCGAGGTCGCCAAGCCCGACGGCTCCTCGGCCTACGTGCCGTTCCGCAAGGAATTCGTCGGCGAGGTCGACGTCCACGCCAGGCGAATAGAGCTGGTAGCCCCATGGATACTCGAGTAAGGCAAGGTCGCGGATGAGGCTCGATGTCCTGACGCTATTTCCCGGCATCCTCGAAGGCTTCTTCACGAGCTCGATCATGGCCCGCGCCGTCGAGCGTGGCCTCGTCGACTACTCCTTGACCGACATCCGCGAGTTCGCGACCGATAAGCACCATAAATGCGATGACGAGCTGTTCGGCGGCGGCGCCGGCATGCTGATGATGCCCGGGCCGGTCTCCGCCGCGCTCGAATCGGTCGGCGCTCGTGAGTCGCGGGTCGTGTATGTGACTCCGGGCGGTCGCTTGTTCAATCAGGCCTACGCTCGCGAGCTGGCTTCCGAGGAGAAGCTCGTCATACTCTGCGGCCGTTACGAGGGTGTCGACCAGCGTGTTATAGACCGCTACGTGACCGACGAGATAAGCATCGGCGATTACGTGCTGTCGTCGGGGGAGACCGCCGCCCTCGTCATCGTCGACGCGATCTACAGGCTCATTCCGGGAGTCATCACCGGCGAGTCGCTCGACGAGGAGAGCTTCGAGGGCGGTTTGCTCGAGTACCCCCAGTATACACGCCCGGCGGTTTATGATACCATGGTAGTCCCTGACGTTCTGGTCTCGGGCCACCATGCCAACATCGTCAAGTGGCGCATGAAGAAACGGCTCGAGAAGACTCTCTTGTACCGTCCCGACCTGCTCCAGGGCAAGGGACTCGAGGGTGAACTCAGGGCGATGATACTGGAATTAATTGGACAAGGGGGAGAGGCATGAACCTCATAAAGAAGATCGAGGCCGAGCAGACCAAGGCCTATCAGGACGTCAAGGCCGGCGATACGGTCCGCGTGCACTTCAAGATCGTCGAGGGCAAGACCGAGCGTATCCAGATCTACGAAGGGCTCGTGATCGCCATGAAGAACGCCGGCATCGGCCAGACGCTGACCGTACGCAAGAACTCATACGGCGTCGGCGTCGAGCGCGTGTTCCCCATGCACTCGCCGCGCATCGAGAGCATCGAAATCGTGCGCTACGGCAAGGTCCGCCGCGCCAAGCTGTACTACATCCGCGAGAAGATCGGCAAGAAAGCCAAAATCAAGGAGCAGCTTGGCGGCCGCAAGCCTCCCGTCCGCTCCCAGGCGGTCCAGGGCTGATCCTTGCGACCGGTCGGTCCTAACGACAGGTCGACCGCTCCGCATACAACGAACGTCGGCGATGGCGATGCGTCATCGGCCGACGTTCGTTTTTTAAGAAAAACCGTCCCGAGAATCGCCCAGGCCGACGTGCCTCGCTCCGTTCAGGGGGCGACGGCGCTAAAACCATCGTCGCCGTGGTCTCGCGCCGCACCGACCCTCGCTCCGCCCATAGCGCCGGCCTCCAGCGCTCTTCATGATGGCCGGGTAGCCAAGACCGCCGATCTATGCGCCTCGCTACGCGTTCCCGCCGACCCACTGTCGGCGGCGGCTATATCCGCGCTGATGGGAGAGGGACTCAGGCTAGAACCAAGCAGGATCATGGCCGTACGTCGCGCCGCCCTGCGCCACGGCTCCGATCCGGCCGCCGCCCGCTTGGCCGCAAGGGCGGTAGCCGCTGGCATCGATCCTGAGTCGCCCGATCTGGATAGCGTGCTCCGTATCCTCGACTCGCCGGGAGGCCGTCGCGGCGGTTCGGACGGCTCCGGTGACTCCGGAAATTCCGGAAACTCCGACCGCCGAACCGGGGGAGAGTCGGCTCGACGGTCGACATCAGAGGACGAGGCCATTTCTGTCGCTATTCTATCCGAGGCCCTCATGAAGGCGGCCGGGCGAGCCATGTCCGATCCGAGGCTCGCCGCCATGCACAAGCCTGAGGCCGACGGCTCCGGTTGGGTCTGCGCGCCGTTCGAGCTGGAGTACGGAGGAACGGAGTTTCAGGGTTTTATCCGAATTTGGTATTATAGTAAGGGGGGAGCTCGAGTAGCGGGAAGAATGTCCGCTGATATCCGTTGCGGAGATTCGCGGCGGCTCCTGGAGCTTCGCGGCCCGCGTTCGCGTCCCGATATCGCCTACTATAGCGACGACCAGCGCGAACTGTCGACCTTCGAGCTCGAATTCGGGGGGAAGGGGACCGTGCGCGTCGAGGGGCTGGAGCGCGGCTATTGCGGCGAGTTGGCCTCCGGGAACGGCTTGGACGCCGATGCGTAGGCGCTCCGGTAAAAAAACCGTAGCCCTGCGCTATGACGAGACGCTTCCTGCGCCGATAGTGTTAGCGAAGGGTAGCGGGCGAGTGGCCGAGCGCATCGAGGCGATAGCGACCCGGACGGGCGTGCCGCTGGTCCGCGATGACGTCGTGGCTGCGGCCCTCGAACCCGTCGATATCGGCGAGTTCGTGCCACCGGAGTATTGGGAACTCGTAGCGCGCGTGTTCGTCTTTATAAGGAAAGTGCGATCATGAAGAAGAAGTATTCGCTCGACAGGGTCTTGCCAGGCTCTCGATTCACCGCCGACGCGTTCTCGGACGGTAATAACCTATTCGTGCCCGCCGGCGTCAAGGTCAGGGCCAAGGACCTCGAGGGGCTCAAGCGCTGGGGTATTACCGCGGTATTCAGCGAGGGCCAGCTCGAGTCTCCGGACGAGAAGCCCGTGGGCCAGGACTCCTCGTCCGGCGCCGGGACCGGCCACGACGACGGGCGCGCCCCCGCGTCGAAGGGGCTCGCGGCGTCGTTCTCGGATCACGCGCTCTACGCGTCCTATACGGATATGATCGACAGGCTCAAGGCCCTGATGGATAAGATCGCCGCGAGCGAACGCGTGGAACCCAAGCATATAGACTCCCTGTCGCAGGATCTCGTTCAGCTGGTACGCGAGAAGGAGGCCGTGGTCGTTTCGGCTATCCTGTCCTCGGAGTTCTCGGGTTACGATATGGCCAGGGCGGGCATCAATTGCGCCATCCTGTCGGTCGTGGTCGGCCAGACCATGAAGCTGCCGCCCCATAGGCTCGTGCACCTGGCGTCCGGCGCCCTCCTGCACGACGTCGGCATGCTGCGCGTGCCTCAGGAGATCATAAAGAAGAAAGGCGCGCTCAGCCCCGAGGAGGCGCAGAAGATGCGCGCCCATCCGCTCCTGACCTACCGCATCGTCATCAAGGAGCTGCAGTATCCGGACGACGTCGGCCTGGTCGGCCTTCAGCATCACGAGCGATGGGACGGAGAGGGATACCCGCGCCGGACGAGTGGCCAGGGCATCGATCTGCTCGCTCGCATCGTGTCGGTCGCCGACGCTTTCGAGGCCATGGTCAGCCAGAAGCCGTACCGGAATTCGATGATAGGCTACGCCGCGATGAAGAATCTGCTGTCGGACAACTCGCGGCGTTTCGACCCCGACGTGCTCAAGGCGTTCGTCCGTAGTATGGGCATCTATCCTATCGGCTCCATAGTCGTGCTGAACAACGCCGCCATCGCGCGGGTCGTCGATACTCACGCCGACGCGCCGCTACGTCCGAGGCTCAAGATCATCGTCGACGAATTCGGTAAGCACTTCAAGGACGACTCGGGCGATACGATAGACCTGCTTGCGGAGAAATCGCTCTTCATAGCCAGGGCCGTCGACCCGCGCGAGCTGTCGGCTTAGGCATGAGCACGCCCGATAGGCGTGGCACGCCCGATAGCCGTAGCGCGAAAGGGCGCGCGGCGGAGGGGATCGTATCGGCGTCGCTACTGGCGAGCGGCTGGGACGTGGTGGCGCGTAACTGGAAGCGCGGACGAGGCGAGCTCGATATCGTCGCCTTCCGGGACGGGGTGCTCGCCGTCGTCGAGGTCAAGGATATCGACGCTTTCGGCCTCGAGAGCGTCGAGGCTTCGGTCGGCGGGAGAAAACGAGCCAGGATCGTCGAAACGTCTAAACTCTTCATCCACTCCCATCGAGAATTTAATAGCGCGGCCGTCCGTTACGACGTAGCCACCGTGGCGGCCGGCGCCTTGGCCGATTACTTCGAAAACGCTTTCTCGGAGCGTACATGAGTAGCGAAACGAACAGGGAAGAACACGCCGAACGGCTTGAAGAACTCAAGGCCATGGTGCATGATGAGTCCTACATGAGCGGGGCCATACTTCGTATAGCCAACGTGCTGAGCGATGAAATCATGGACGGTATCGGAGTAAGCTATGGCGGATGGAAATAACGGCTCGAAGCGACGGTTCGGCAGGAGAGGGCGGGGGCGCGGAAGATCCGGCGCTAAGGGCGTGGAGACTACCGGGGTGCAGGACGGGCCAGTCGCGGCCGAGATGCCGGAGGAACAGAAGTCTATCTTCTCCGACCAGCCTCCGGTCGTATGCTCCATATGCGGCAAACAGATTTTCGACCTCTCGAGCGCCCTGGCGGGGCGGGACGGCGGGCAGCCGGTCCATTTCGACTGCGCCTTGGCCAGCGTCTCCGAGGGGGAGCGCCTCGAGCCGACCGAGCGCATAGCGTATATCGGTCGAGGCTCGTTCGCCGTCGTCGAGTATCGGGACAAGAGTATGACCGCCTTCACCGTCAAGCGCCGCCTCCAGTGGGAAAAAGAAGGCGAGAAGTACGACTGGCGGAGGGCGATCCAGCAGCGCATAGGCCTATAAGGGCGGGTTCGCGCCTTTCCCGATCTGGCCAAAGCGCCTGAAACGCGCATACTGGTAGCGGAGGATGTATGGCCGAGGCTTCGTATACCGTGCTCGTGGTCGACGATTCCGGCGCCAACAGGGCCTTCCTTTCCAGCATACTGGAGGAGGATGGCTACCGCGTCGCGCAGGCTGCCGACGGCGAGGCCGGCCTGGTCGCCGCCGCGACGGAGCGGCCGGTCCTGATCCTGCTCGACGTGGTGATGCCTAGGCTCGATGGCTTCGAGACGCTCAAGCGGCTCAAGGCCGACCCGGCCACCAGGCGCATCTCCGTTATCATGCTGACGAGCCTCGGCGACCAGGAATCCAAGCTCAAGGCTTTCGACTACGGCGCCGTCGACTATATCATCAAGTCCGCCAACGAGGCCGAAGTCCGGGCCAGGGTGCGCGTCCACGTGCAGCTAGCGCTCGCCAACGAGGAGCTGATCGAGGCCAGGGCCGCCAGCCTGCGGCAGATTTCCGAGGCCCAGAGATCCCTCCTGGTCAAGCCGACCGAGCTGCCGGAGGCCCGCTTCTCCGTCTACTATCGCTCCCTTCACGAGGCTGGCGGCGATTTCTACGACGTCGTGCCGGTGTCCGACGGCGTCTATTTCTACCTGATAGCGGATGTGGCCGGCCATGACGTCGGTACGAGCTACGTGACGCCGGCCGTCAAGGTGCTCCTGAAGCAGAGCGCGACGCCGGCCCACTCGGTCGAGGAGACGCTGGCCTATCTAAACGGCGTGCTGGCCAAGACCGTGCTCGAGGACAATTACCTGACGGCTTTCGCACTACGCGTCAACCGGCGCGCGGGCAAGGTCGTCTTCGCCGCCGCGGGCCATCCGCCGGCCCTATTCATCCCCAAGGACGGCTCGCCACGGCTGGCCGAGCGGGAGAACCCCTTTATCGGCATGCTGGACGACTCCAGCTACGAGGCGACGTCGCTCGACGTCGCGGAGGGCGATCGCTTCATCTTGTATACCGACGGCCTGATCGAGGGCGGCGGAGACGACAAGGCTAGCTGGACCGACGCCAAGGGCGGCCTCGTAACGGTGGCGGAACGCCTTCGCGGCTTGCCCCTGGAGGAGTTGCCGCTCGCCTTCGTCAAGGCCATGGGAGCCGACAAGGCGGACGACGACGTGGCCGTGCTGGCGGTAGAGATCTAGGCGCCGCGCGATGCGCCTGTGGACCCTGGACCCGCGCTACCTCGACGCCAAGGGCCTCGTCGCCGCCTGGCGCGAGGCGCTACTCGCCCAGGCCGTGCTCGAGGGTCGTACCGTCGGCTACGCCCGCCATCCGCAACTCGAGCGCTTCAGGCGGGCGCCCGACCCCGCGGCGTCGCTCGGCCGCTTCCTCGAGGCGCTCGCCGGCGAGGCCGGTGCTCGCGGCTACACGTTCGATGCCTCCAAGATCCACGGCCTCGATCGCCCTGACCCGGCGCCGCTTCCCGTGACCCTCGGGCAGGTCGCCTACGAGCTCGAACTACTCAGGAGCAAGCTTAACGCCCGCGACCCGGAGCTGGCTACGGGGCTACCCGCCTCGGTACCGGTGGCGCTCAACCCGGTCTTCGTATCGACGCCGGGGCCCGTCGAGTCCTGGGAGCGAGTCCGGCCCGACGTGGCGCGTTAAGGCCGGCGCGGTACGCGAGAGCCGACGGCTGGATTCCGAATCGCTAATAAACTACTATGATCGCCATGGATACTCAAACGTTGACGCTCGCCGTCGCCATGGCCGGACTATCCATCGTAGCCGTCACGGCGTTATTCGTAGCCTTTCGTCACGAGCGTAGCCTCGCCATCTTCTCCCTCGGCTTTCTCTCGGCCATGGTAGGCTTCGTACTGCTGATCGGCCAGAATAAGCCCCATGACTGGGCCTCGTTCATACTCGCCAACGCTCTGATCGTCTTCTACCAGCTCTGCATGGCCTGGGGCGTCAGGAGCTTCTTCGGGGTCGGCAAGGGCTGGCCCGCCCGGTTCTGGGCCTACATGGCCGCATGGCTTGCTCTGTTGACCATAGGTACCTACGTCTACGATTCATTCGCCGTACGGGCCATCGGCGCTTCAGTCTTCATCATCGCGGCTAGCGTCGAGTTTCTCGTCGCCGTCCGGGGCGTCGGAGAGGGGATACCGCCTATAATCCGGCGCGCCGCCTGGGGCGTCGTACTGGCGTTCATCGCCTGCCACCTGGTTCGCGTCGGACTGGTCGCGGCTAACGCCAACGCCAGACTTATGGATGACGCTTTCGTCAACGCCTATACGTTCTCGTTCACCCTGATCTTCTCGATAGCGATGGCGGGGCTCATCCTGATCATCGACGTGTCCCATCTCGTGAGCCTGCTTGAGAAGAAGAACGCTAAGCTCGAGAGCCTGGCTATGTGCGACGGGCTGACGGGCCTGCGGAACCGGCATGCGCTGGAGCTGAAACTCGAGGGAGAGCTGGAACGCGCCTCGAGGTATCGAGTGCCTTTGTCGGTCATACTCTTCGATATCGACTACTTCAAGCGAGTCAACGATACCTGGGGACACCAGGCGGGCGACGGGGTGATCAAGCGTATGGCCGAACTGACGAGCGCGCTGTTACGCCAGCCTGACGACCTGTTCCGCTGGGGCGGCGAGGAATTCATGCTCGTGTCGCCGCACACCGATAGGGCCGGCGCGACGGCGCTCGCCGAGAAGCTGCGCGCCGCCATCGAGGCCGAGAGCTTCCCGGAGGCCGGCACGGTGACGGCCAGTTTCGGCGTCGCGGAGTGGAAGCCCGGCGAGGATTGCGACGAATGGTTCAAGCGGGTGGACCGGGCGCTCTACCGGGCCAAGAATACCGGACGCAATCGCGTCGTGGGCATCGACGCCGGAGAGGCCGCGCCGGCGGCGATGGTGCGCATCGACTGGAAGGCCGAGTGGTCGTCCGGCAATCGGCTCATCGACGGCGAGCACCGCGAGCTGCTCGGCCTATCGAACAACCTGATAGACCTGTCGCTCGTCGGTGCCGACGCGACGGCCATGCTCGAGGCGTTCGACGCCCTCATCGGCCATATCCAGAAGCACTTTGGCGATGAGGAACGGGTCTTGGCCGAGCTCGTCTATCCGGGGCTCGCAGGGCACGCGCTCCTGCACGCCAAGCTGGTATCAGAATCGCTCGAGCTGCGCGCCAAGGTCGAGGCCGGAGAACTCGACCACGGCGCCCTGTTCGACTTCCTCGTCGACAAGGTCGTCGTCGAGCACCTGGTCCGAGAGGACAGCCAGTTCTTCGAGTACACGCATCGGCCTTCGGCCTGAGCGTCGCCGGATCCGCTCAGACCGTAGGCCGGCGGCTCACTTCTTGCGGATAACCTCGAAGCCGACGTACGGTACGAGAACGGCCGGCATCATGACGCTGCCGTCGGCCTGCTGGTAATTCTCGAGTAGGGCGACGAGGGCCCGCGAGATGGCGACGGCCGTGCCGTTGAGGGTGTGCACGTATTTATTCCTGCCATCGTCGTCCTTGTACTTGATATTGAGCCGCCGGGCCTGGTAGTCGGTACAGTTGGAGGTACTCGTCACCTCGCCCCATTCGCCGCCGTTGCGGCCGGGCATCCAGGCCTCGAGGTCCCACTTGCGGTAGGCCGGCGCGCCGAGGTCGCCGGTGCAGGTGTCCACCACGCGGAAGGGCAGTCCGAGCCCGGCGAAGATTTCCTCCTCGATCAGGCGCAACTCCTCGTGCAGGCGGTCGGAGTCCTCGGGCAGGCAGTAGACGAACATCTCCAGCTTGGTGAACTGGTGCACGCGATAGAGGCCCTTGGAGAACTGGCCCGAGGAGCCCGCCTCGCGACGGAAGCAGTGGGACAGGCCGGCCATGCGGAGCGGCAACCGATCCTTGGGCAGTATCGTATCGGAGTAGTAACCGCCGAGCGTGATCTCGGCGGTGCCGACGAGGCAGGAGCCCTCGCCCTCGACCGAGTAGACGTTCGACTCGGCGCCGCGCGGGTTGAAGCCTATGCCCTCGAGTATCTCGGTCTTGGCGACGTCCGGCGTGATGAACGGCGTGAAGCCCTTCCTGGCCAGGATGTCCAGCGCGTAGCGCACGAGCCCGAGCTCGAGGAACACGCCCTCGTTCTTGAGGTAGTAGAATTTCGTGCCCGATACCTTGGTGCCCGCGTCGAAGTCGATGATATCGAGGTCCTGACCGAGCTGGACATGGTCCTTGGGTTCGAAATCGAAGGCCGTCGGCTCGCCCACCCGCTTGACTTCGAGGTTGTCCTTGTCTTCCTTGCCGACTGGGGCGTCCGGATGGGCCATGTTCGGTATCCTACGCACCTGGTCGTCGAGGCTCGCGAGTATCCGCTCGGCTTCGGCCTCGATCGCGGCTATCGAGTCCTTGAGGCGCTTGCCCTCGGCTATCAGCCGCTCGCGTACGGCCTGCTCGAGCTTGCCCTTCATCGCGGCGGCGTTCTCGTTGCGGGCGCGCCTCTCGTCCTCGAGCCGCTTGAGGAGCTCGTTGCGCTTATCGTACAGCGACGCGACCAGGTCGGCGTCCGCCTTCATGAAGCGGTCGTCGATGTTCTTCTTGACCGCCTCGAGGTTGTCCTTGATATATTTAAAGTCGAGCATGCTGTTCTCCTTGGTCTGGATGTCGGTCTTGGCGTGGCTTGCGCCGGCGCGCTCGTCCGGCCTTAGGAACGGCTATCGCTCGCCCCGCCCGGCCGGTCGGCGGAGGAGCCTCGACTGGAGGAGGATGACGAGGAAGGTTTCGTGATTCCGGCTACGTCGACTCGGCCCATGCCGCATAGTATCCTGCGGCGCGGCAGGTAGGCAACCGGGTCGTCGCGTCAACGGTCCCGCGCGCCGTCCGGCTCGCGTCTTGTATTCCAAGCGTTTTTTTTGTACCCTAGCGCCATGAAGCTCGATATGAACCCCCGCGGCAACGGCGCCTGCCCCCTGTGCGTATCGCACGGGTCGTGCCGCGTCCAGCGCAAGCTGATTGAGAACCTGAGCCTCGTCGGCCCTGACGACGGCGAAGGCATGGAAATCGTCATCTACTCCTGCCCGTATTTCAAGGAAAAGATCGCGCCGTGAACGAGCGAATCGAAGCGGTCGCGTCCCGCCTTAGGCAGCTGGAAGACCTCGTCTCCGATCCAGGCCTATCGCGCGACCCCAAGCGTTATAAGGACGCCATGCGCGAGCGCTCCCGCCTGGCCGAGATCGTCGAGGCCTATGACGGCGTAAGGCGTATCCAGGCCGAGATAGCGGGCACCAAGGCCATGCTGCACGACGAGGCGGACCCCGAGCTCAAGGAACTGGCCCGTGATGAGTTGCGTGGCCTCGAGGACGGCCTCGAGGCGGCCGAGAAGCGTGTTTCTGAGCTACTTGTACCTCGCGACCCGCTCGACGATAAGAACACCATTATGGAGATCCGCGCCGGTACCGGCGGCGACGAGGCCGCCCTGTTCGTGGCGGACCTCTACCGTATGTATACGCGCTACGCGGACGAGAAGGGCTGGAAGATCGAAGTTATGTCCAGCTCGGAGACCGGCCTCGGCGGTTTCAAGGAGATCATCCTGTCGATCTCCGGAGACCAGGTCTTCGGCAAGCTTCGCTGGGAGTCGGGCGTGCACCGCGTGCAACGCGTACCGGCCACCGAGGGCTCCGGCCGCATCCATACGAGCGCCGTTACGGTCGCGGTGCTGCCCGAGGTCGAGGAGACCGAGGTCGAGATCCGGCCCGAAGACCTGCGCGTCGACGTGATGCGCGCCGGAGGCCCTGGCGGACAGTGCGTCAACACGACCGACTCGGCGGTCCGGCTGACCCATATACCGACCGGCCTCGTCGTCCACTGCCAGGACGAGAAGAGCCAGATCAAGAACAAGGCCAAGGCGATGCGCATCCTGCGCGCGCGCATCTACGAGCTCGAGGAAGAGAAGAAGAACGCGGAGCGGGCCGCCGAGCGCCGCGGCCAGATAGGCTCGGGCGATCGTTCCGAGCGCATCCGTACCTATAACTTCCCGCAGAACCGCGTCACCGACCATCGTATCGACGTGACGCTGTACAAGCTGGACCTGTTCATGCAAGGCGACATGGACGAGATCGTGCAAGGCCTCGCCATCCGCGCCCGCGAGGACGCGATGAAGGCGGAGGGGCAGTGATCCCCCGATCGGAGCCGACCCCGTGACCGTGTGGGCGGCGCTCGCGGAAGGATCCAGCGCCCTCGAGGGGAGCGGCTCGGGATCGCCTTTCCTGGACGCCGCCCTACTCCTCGGTCACACACTCGGTGTGGGGCGCGATAGGGTCCTCGCCTCCATGCCGGATGAGCTCGGCGCCTCGGCGCTCGAGGCGTACCAGGCCTTCGTGGCCCGCAGGTCCTCCGGCGAACCTATCGCGTATATCGTCGGGTATAAGGAATTCTATGGACGACGATATACCGTCGACCCGCGCGTATTGGTACCGCGCCCGGATACCGAGCTGCTCGTGGAGGTAGCTCTGTCGCTACTCCCGCCGGTATCGCGAACGCGCGGAGGATCGGCCCGGGTACGGTGCCACGACGCCTTTACCGGCTCTGGCTGCATCGGCGTGACGCTGGCGGCCGAGCGTCCCGATGTCGAGGTCTCGCTATCGGACGCGTCCCCGGCCGCCCTCGAGGTGGCGCGCGCCAATGCCCGCGAGCTGCTCGGCCGCGAGCTCGACGCGCGCCTCGGCGACATGCTGTCTGCCGCCGTCGGTCCCTTCGACCTGATCGTCGCCAACCCGCCCTACGTCACGACCGATTTGACCGATTGCCTGCTCGCCTCCGGCGACGGCGAGCCGAGGATGGCCCTGGACGGCGGCGAGCTCGGGCTCGATATCTATCCGGCGCTCGCCGCCCAGGCTTACGCGCTCCTCGCAGACGGCGGCTCCCTGGCCGTCGAGATAGGCGAGGAGCAGGGGAGGGCGGTCGGCGCCATACTCGAAGCGGCCGGGTTCGGCGAGGTGCGGGTCCACGTCGACCTGGCCGGCTCCGACCGCGTGGTCTCCGGGGGCAGGCATGCAGTACGATGAACGGCTCGACGACTACCTAGGTAATTTTACGGACGACGAGGCGCAACGCATACGGTCCGCGCGCGCCTGGGCGGCCGAGTTGCATTCGGGCAGCACGCGGGCGTCGGGCGAACCGACCGTGACTCACCCGGAACGGGTCGCCGCCATCCTGGCCGGCATGGGCATGGACGCCGACAGCGTCGTCGCCGGGCTCCTCCATCAGGCCATCGAGGACTCCCTGGCCACAGGCGCGCAGGTAGGAGAGCGTTACGGCGAGCGGGTCGGCGCTCTCGTCGACGAGCTGTCGCGCATGGCTACCCTCAAGGCCAAGAACAAGACCATCCAGGCGGCCGAGACCATACGCAAGATGCTGTTCGCGATGACCCGCGACCTGCGCGTCATCATCGTCAAGCTGGCCGACAAGCTCGATAACATGCGTACCCTCAAATGGCTGCCCGAGGCCGACCGGCGCCGCATCGCTGCCGAGTGCGTCGACGTCTTCGCGCCGCTGGCCGACCGGCTGGGTATCAGCTGGATGAAGGACGAGCTCGAGGACCTCGCGCTCAAGGAGATCAACCGCGAGGCCTTCGACCAGATCAAGCTGCTCGTCGCCGCCAAGAAGCCCGAGCGCGAAGCCTTCCTGGAACGGGCGCGCGCCGAGATAGACGCGGCGGCTCGCGCGGATGGACTAAACGTCGAGGTGATGTCCAGGGCCAAACACTTCTATTCGATATACCAGAAGATGCGCAGGCGCGCCAAAGGCGCGGACGAGCTGTACGACCTGTCGGGCATCCGCGTGCTATGCGACGAGGAGAGCCAATGCTACGCCGTCCTCGGCATCGTGCATGGGCTCTGGAAGCCTCTCGATGGGCGCTTCAAGGACTACATAGCGATGCCCAAGTCCAATGGTTACCGTAGCCTGCACACCACGGTGATGTCCTACGACGGTACCCTGCTCGAGATCCAGATACGTACCCGCGAGATGCACCGAGTCGCCGAGTTCGGTGTCGCGTCGCACTGGCTGTATAAGAAGGGCACGAGCGCCGAGATCGTCCGACCCGAGGACCTGTCCATCGTCAACCGGCTCAAGGACTGGTCCGCCATGCTCGAGGAGGGCTCGGACTTCCTCGACGACATCAAGCGGGAGATCCTCAAGGATTCGATCATCGTGTTCACACCCAAAGGCGACGCGATCGAGTTGCCGGCGGGCTCGACGCCGCTCGACTTCGCCTACGCGATCCACTCGGACGTCGGCAACCGTTGCCTGGCCGCCAAGGCGGATGGCGCCATCGTCCCGCTCGACTCTGAACTCAGAAACACTCAGGTCGTCGACATCGTCACCGGGGCCGCCGCCAGGCCGAACGTCAACTGGCTCAAGATAGTCAGGACAAGCAAAGCGCGCTCCAAGATCCGCTCCTGGCTCGTCGCCGAAGGCACCGTGCTCGCTATCGATAAGAATGTCGTCGCGCGCAAGCCCGGCGA
>Ga0116157_10003143_pt1 | contig 15867 bp, 9 predicted proteins | sample AD_UKC048_MetaG_FD_89882 | JGI IMG/M metagenome (GOLD analysis project Ga0116157, IMG submission 89882) | Active sludge microbial communities of municipal wastewater-treating anaerobic digesters from USA - AD_UKC048_MetaG | ecosystem: Engineered > Bioreactor > Anaerobic > Digestate | place: USA...
CCAATGATAGTGCGTCTATAGGTCGCGCGAAAGTAGGTCGTCGCCAGGACACCGCGCCCGGCGGAGCCAGCAGGCTCCCCGGGCGCGCTGCTTTTGCCCCAGAATCCTCCCCACCCACTGCAGCCCCAGCCCGGGCGGTCTGGCATCCGACGTCGGGGGGCGGTTGCTGCGGACGCGCTGTGCTGGGGGTTGGGTGGGGTTTTGGGGTCTGGGAAGATTTCGGGGATTGCACTTGCGCGACGCGGAACAGTTTTTAAAGTTGTTTAAAGAATAGTGTGCGTCCGGGCGACGGGCGGAGTGTAGGCACGGAAAGAGGGCGAAAGAGTTGACGGAATTAGTGCGATACGGGAGTGGCACGTTGGAAGGGGGGGCGTGTCGCTTGCGCGGCTTTGGGGAGGCCGCGCCGGTGCGCTGGCGATGGGTGCCAGGGCTGCTTTGTGCCGTGATGGCCTGGGTCGGGGTGGCTCCGCTTCGGGTGGAGGCGTTGACGGCATCCATCCCGGGTCAAGCGCTGTTGGCGGCCACGGAGGTGACCGGGCAAACGGGCGCGGTGCCTGCCGCCTCGTCCAAGAAGGGCAAGTCGAAGGCGAAGACGAAGTCGAAGACAAAAGCGAGTCCGGCGCAGAGCCCGTCGGGGTCTGGGCAGGCCGTCGCTTCCGCGGCGACGAATTCGGCGGCGGCGCACGTTGCGGGGAGGGGAGTCTCTTCCGGGGCGACGACGGTACCGACGGCGGTTTCTGAGGTGACGAATGCCGGGGCTGTTGCGCCGAAAAGCGCTCCGTCGGAACAGACCAATCTCGTCTGGGTGGCCCCGCTGACCCCGACCGCGCTTTCGGTGGCATCCGAGGCGCCGCCCCCTGCGCCGACGGCGGCCGTTTCGGGCACAAACGATGTTGTTGCCGCAGCGCGCGATGGCACATCGACGAATCAGGTGGTGGCCGCCCCGGCGCCGGACGAAGGGGGGGCCCGCGAGGTTATCCTTTCGATGACGGACCTGATGGGAGTCGCATTGGACGAAAGCCCCGATGTCATGCTCGAGAAGTTGCCGATGGAAAGGGCCAAGGCGTGGCTCAAGCTGCAGCGCAGCACTTTTGAGCCGCGGTTTGCTGGCGGCGTGACCTACTCGCAGTCGGACCGGATCCAGAATTACTGGGACTACAGCTACCTCCGGCCTGCGGAGAAGTTCTTGAGGCTGGATCAGATGAGGACCAAGAGATACACGGGAGGCGTGACCGGCAAACTGCCGATAGGGACACAAGTGTCGGTTGACGTGGACTACGTGGATACGGACAGTTCGCAGTGGGACAGGGTCAATTCGTTGGGGCAGTATATCTATCCTTATCGAGAGACGTCGGACGGGCGGGCCGGGGTGACGTTGACGCAACCGCTGCTCCGGGGATTTGGGCCCGCTGCAAATCTTTCCGAGATCCGCGTGGCGCGGGCGAGTCTCGCGGCAGCGGACATCGCGTGGCGGCAATCGCTGGCGCGGCGGCTGGCGGGCATCGCGCGGGCGTATATCGATCTATATGCCGCCTATGACGACATGGACATGGTGCGGCAGCTTGAGCTGAAGGTTCGGGATGCGGTGGCCAAGGGGGAGGCCCAGGCGGCGGATGTCCAGCAGTGGGTGGATGCGCGGGAGGCGGCCGCCAAGAAAATCGACACGCTGCAGAAGCAACTGATCCGGCAGACGCGTGAGCGGGAGCAGTGGTGGAAGGACCAGCCCGAGTATTGGGTTCGGCCCCTTGAGCTTCAGCCGGCCGCATGCCCGGTGGTTCCTCAGAACGACCAATTGATGGCGATTGTCATGGAATCGCCCGACTATCAGACGGCGAAGTCTGGGGTGGAGCAGGCGTGGCATCGACTGCGGAAAGCGAAGAGCGACTTGCTGCCGAAGGTCGATGTTTTCGGGAAGGTGGGCGTAGCGGGTTTTGGCGAGGACACGGACGCGGTATGGCAGGACATGGAAGACCAGAATCGCACCGATTGGGCGATGGGCGTGAAGGTGGAGGTTGGTCTGGGCGGCGACATCGGCGCGCAGGCAAAGCGGGACCAGTACGACGTCGACTACAGGAAGGCAGAGGAGTCCATCAAGAATCTGGAATTTGATCTACGGGAGCAGATCAAGGGCGCTTTCGAGGCATGCACGGATGCATTTTCGGCATACGAGAAGGCGCGGGATTCTCGGAGGGCCGCGGAGTCGTATGCGGTGGACCGACCAGAGTACTACCGGACTTTGAGGCAGGCCGAGATCCGGTCGTTGGGCCTCTATGAGCGGGCGATCATCACCCTTGAATTGCTTGAGGGCAAGTTCCCCGAGCGCTACGGGGTCCGGTTCGTCGAAAAGGGCGAAGTCTCGACGGGCCTTGCGGCGGGCAATGCCAAGCGCAAGTGATTGGGTGCCGGAGGTCGCTTGGGTCCCCGGCACCTGAGAGCGCTCCGCGGGCGCTAAAGCCCGGACACTTCACAGCCCGCAAGGCTGTGAGATGTCCGGGTTAGGAGCGGGGTGTTTCCCGGTGGTGGGCGGGAGTGAACGGGCTCGGGCGGGGGTCTCAGGCCAGGGCCGCCGTGGCGAAGGCTGCGAGGTTTGTTTCGGGCACGCCGGGAGAGACATCGCAGCCGCTGCCGAGTATCCAGGGGTGGCCGGAGACTGCGGCGCGGAGCTCGGTGGTGCGCGACTGTATCTCGTCTGGGGATCCTCTCAAAAAGACGCCCGATGGATCGAGATTGCCTCGCATGGCGATCCGGCCCGAGGCCAGCGCTATGGCCTCTTGGGCCGGGACCTGATAGTCGATGTCAAGGAATGCGGCACCCGTTGCGGTGATGTCGGCGAAGATAGGTCGGATGTCGCCGCAGATGTGGAAACCCGCGAATCGCCAGCCCATGGACTTGATTTCGGCGATAAGGCGGGCGTGCCGGGGCTGGACGAACTCGCGGTACATGCCGGGTGAGATGAAATTTGGCGAGCAGGTGGCCTCGCCGAAGAGCAGCGCATCCGCGCCGGTGCCGAGCGATCCGCGCGAGACCTCGATGGCGACCTCGGTGGTGAAATCCAAGAGCTGGCAGGCCGACTCGGGTTCGTCGATCAGATCCATGAGCATCGCTTCGACGCCGCGGAGTTGGGAGGCGATGTTCAGCGGGCCGCGGAGGGTAGACAGGATGAATGACTGCTGACCGATCTCGTCTGCGACCCGGTGGACCGCATCGAAATAGGTCGGCATGCGGCCTTTGCGCGCGCCCTCCGCGGGATCGAGTGCGGCGAAATCTCCGAGATTCTTGAGCGGGTGATGCTTCAGCAGGGGTGAGCCGTCGGAAGGTTGTTCGACATGAGCGCCCAGGGCTTCGGCCTCGCCGGTAACCCCCATCGACAGCTGGACGCCATCGAAGCCATAGCGCCGACAGCCCTCGGCGATGACTTTGGCCATGGTCTTTGCCTCGCTGTAGTATTGGCCAAGGGGCACGCCTTGGAGGCGTGCGTAGGCCGAGTGGATGATGGGCAGGACGGGGGGCCTGTCGGTCGGGTTGCCACGAAGGGCGGCGATCACGCGTTCTTTTCCGGTCATGGTTGGGTTGCTCCTTATTCGCGGTGAGAAGTCTGGCCCGGGTCTCGCTGTGCAGCTCGGGGCGGAGCCACCGTGAACTCAATTCTCTCGCCGGCATCTCCAGAGTAGCCGCCCCATCCGATGGAGATGGCGGCGATCCGGTCTGGGGAGAGTTTGCCGTCGGGGTCGGGGGAGCCGCCGAAATGGTGGAAGCGCTGCAGGGCCAGGTAGTGGGTGCGCGCGCCGGGGTCGGCGGTTGACCGGCCCAGGTCGGCGATGTAGTCGCCGCCGCCCCGCTCATGGACGTACGCGAACATGCGGGCGGGCGATGACTGGCCTGCCGGGATCTCGCAATCGATGGCGATGCCGAAGGCGTGGCTCAGGTCGATAGGTTTCGGATACGTGAATCGGACGAAGCACCAGGAATCGGCGTGATCTTTTGTCAGGAGGCTCTTGGCGTTCCACGACCTACCGTTGGCCGTTGCGCCAAGCGTGGCGCGGACGGATGGGCCCGTGCCGGTGGTGGGTTGGCCGGTCGGGGGTAGATCGGATGCGTGGATACCTGGCAAGGGCCCCGTTTGGAGGCGCATGCGCGAGGGCGGCGCTGCGGCGGCGAACCGAACAAACTTGGCGCCGAAACCGTCAATAGTCAGCGCGAGGGTGGGGACGCCATCCGCAGCTGTGCTGGTCGGCGCCAGCGGGCCACGCTGGCCGGTGGCGGGATCCATGATCTCGGCTGCGCCGGAGGCATGGAACACCATGGGTCCGGTCCAGGGGTTGGGCGAATCGTTGATGGCGAGGAACAGCTCACCGTCTGGCGTGCGGCGGTGGGCGATCCTGCAGGGTGATGGGTCACCGGGCACGCGCGCGTCGGCCGCGAGGATGCCGTCGAGGATCGCGGGCAGCAGGTCTTCGCTGCCTGAGGGCAGGAAGATGCCGCCGCCCCCCTGGGCGTTAGGTTTTGAGGATGGCTGGGTCAGATCGGTGGGGAAAAGGCCCTGGGCGCGGGCGAGCGCGTCATTCGCTGCAGGGACAGCCAGACGTGGACGGGTGCCCAGCGCCACGGCGACGCCTCCGGCATCGACGAATCGGGCGATATTTTCCCACGCGTCTCCGGGCAGCGCGTCGACGGCGGGGAGGATGAGGACGTTCCACCCCATGTCGCCCAGGACCAGTTGGCCATTCTCGGCTCTGGCGGCAGCGATGGTGCTCGAATCGATGACGGTGAACTCGCGGCGTTCGGAGAATAGGGCGTTGGCGGCCCCGAGGAATCGTTCTTGGATCGCCATGGCGCCCGGTGAATCCTTGGCAGAGTGTCGCGAGGCGAAGGTGTGGACCCAGAGGCTTTCGGCGGGGTAGAGGAGGGCGATGCGGGCGGCGGGCCGACTGCCGCGCAGGAGGGAACAGCAACGGCCCGTCCATTCATTGAGGCGCCGGATGGCGGCATCGTCGAGACCGTCATAGGAGTAGTAACTGGTGATGGTGTTGACGCCACCGGCGAAGAGGCGGTTCAGTGTTCCGCGGATCTCTGTTTCGGTGACCTGGCGTTTGGGGCGCCCGTCACCCGCGGGGCGATATCGCTGCGAGTGGTCGGAGGCCTCGCACATCACGAGGGTCTTGCCCTCCAGGTCGGCGGCGCTGCGGACGAGCCGCGCGATATGCCAAGGGACCTGATCGGGCAGGCTGGTCAGACAATCGATGCTCGGGGCGTCGAGGCGCCGCAGGCACCGGAAGAAGTCTCCGTAGAAGGGGACGTGCGCGGCGATTGATTCCTCGATGAGAAGGTGGCCCCCCGATGGGATATGGTATTGGGCGCAACGCCGCTGGATCTGTCCGAAGAAGTTTTCGGAGACGAGCTCGGAAACGGTCTGCCAGAAATCATGGCGGGCCTTATCTCCCTGCGGGCCGGCGTCGGCCACGAGTGCGGGCAGAAGCGGCAGCAGGGGGCACCCCCGGCGTCGCTCGAACTCTGCGGGCAGGGTCTGCGACCAAGCCAGGACGCGCCATGGCATGGGCCTGAGGAAGCAGCTCATGAGCGATGGCTCATCAGTGAACGTGGCATCGAAGGTCTTGCCCAGGTCTGGGCCGAGGCGTCGGGCGTAGGCGTCGTGGGTCAGTTCCAGGAATCGGGCGGTGGGTTCGGCCAGAAGTAGATTCACGTAGGGCTGTTTGGCGAAGACATTGAGTGCGGCGTGGGTGCCCTCGAAGATGGCATCGTCGGTGAAGATCATCGCGTGCCAGCGCCCGGGCGGCGCGGTCCAGGTCAGTTTTCCGTTAGCGATGGCACCCGTGAGGTCGGTGCCCTGGGTGAGGGCGATGCGCCCATCTCGGACGGGGAGGGCCTGTGCCATCAACAGCTTTCCCGGGGGTTGTTCGATGGAGATGGTCTGGCCGGCGTCCGCCGCGGCGTCGGCGATCAGGAGGCCGCGGGCGACCCATTCGGGGTGGTCTCGGAGGACGATGCCGCCGGCGGTGCCAGAGGGATAGCCTTTCTCGTCGTACAGCCAGAGTGCGAATCCCTCTTCCTTCATGCGGTGCACGGCCCTGACGAATGACTGCCATTTCGTTTCGTTCTCGAGGTACCCATCGAACGCGATGTTGCAGACCGCGCCCCCGAAACCCTGCGTCTTGAGCTGCGAGATCCGTGCGTCTTGTGCCTTGGGGTCGTCAGGCCAGCCGTGAATGATCTTCAGGATGCGGGTGCTCGGCGGGGGATTGGCGAAGGGGTCTTGTGGCGGGGCAGATTCAAGGGTGGCGAGGGGAGCCCATGCGGCCATGGCCAACGCGAGATATGGAAGCATGAGCGGATGTTCGGGGGATGGGTGGGGTTTTCAAATGGAATTTCGCCGGCAAGCCATAGGGTGATGGACCGGGTGCGGGGGCTCCAGGCGGGGTCGCCCAATGCGGTGCCCCGTTGGTCGATCACTGGTCGAGTGGCTTCCGGAACCTTATGAAGACCTGGTGCTTGAGGTAGTGGAACTCGGCGTCGAGCTGCAGTCCCGCATCGTTTGCGAGTCGGATCAATTCCTCACGCGGGATGAGTTTCTCATAAGGATCGAACTTCACGTCATGCGACTTGCGGTAATCCAGCAGGTTGAGGCAGGCACCCGGCCTCATGGCCCGTGCGATGTCGCGGAGCAACTCCTGGCGGATTGAGGGGGGCGATACCTCATGGAGCACGTCGCAGAGCAGAACGGAATCGCAGGAGGCATCGGCGAGGCAGGTGCTGGATCCCTTGGACTGAACGATCTCGACGTTCCGCACGTTCTTACTGCGGATTGCCGATCGCAGCGCATCCAGTGCTTTCGCGCTGGGATCGACGGCGAGGATGGTGCCGTTGTCACCGAGCATCTTCGCGAGGCGGATAGTGAAGTACCCGTTGCCACAGCCGACATCGGCCACCCGCATGTTTGGGCGCAAACCGAGGTCGGCGACGACCCTATCCGGCTGCTGCCACTGGTCGCGACTTTCATCGGCTTCGGTAGGCTCCACCAGCAAAAGCACGACCGATGCGACCGCCGCCAGGCGCACTTGAGAAACGAAGTGTGGCATCATGCGAGACTCCTTGGGTTTGAGGGTCAGCGTATCGGATGGCCTCGTGGGTTCAAGGGGGCGCTGGCCGGTCCCTCAATCGGTCTGGCGCGTGTCAGGTCGGCGTTTTTCTGCGGCGACGAGCCGATCGGCGAGGCGGGTGGGTTCGGGAAGACGGTAGCGGGTGGCGCACTCCAGGACCACGGCGAGGGCCGAATCGAGGTCAAAACGGTGGCCGATGCTGACGTAGAGGGGCCGGACGCCGTTCTGGGTGCGCAGGACGGCGCCGATGATGGCGCCCCGATCCGACAGTGGTGCCGTCGAGCCGCGCGGGGGGTCGGGCTCCTCGTGTTCGCCGGTGAGGCGGCTCTTGGCGCAACCGATGGAGGGGAGGTTGCAGACGATGCCCATGTGGCAGGCGATTCCGAATCGGCGCGGATGCGCGATTCCCTGCCCATCGCACATCAAGGCGTCGGGGGTATCATGGAGTTTCTTAAGCGCGGCGATCAGAGCGGGGGCTTCGCGGAACGACAAGAGACCGGGCACGTAGGGAAAGGTCAGGGGCTTGCGGGCGACATGCTGTTCCAAAACCGCACTGGCCTCGACGTCCCAGAGGACGACGCCCGCGATGCACTGTTTGCCATCGGGCGAGAAAGCGGCATCGAGACCGGCGATGAGGCGGGGTGCCCGGGGTGGGGGTTTGGTTGAGATCTGGCCCGCCAACTGGCGTTGCACGGCGATGGCCTGTTTCGGCGTTAACGACCAACGATGGGGGCATGGGGGTACTCTCACGGGATTTCCATGTGGGGTGCCCTGACACCGATGAACCATTCGTCGGACTCCAGATCGTGCTTGAGCAGGTGGATCAAGCCATCGTCGCCCTTGATCCTGAAGTAGTCCGCCCGCGGCCACTCGGGCAAGCTTTGGACCTGGTGCCAGCGATCGACAACCGTGGTCACGGCAATCCAGTGATCACGCCACAGGAAGCGCCTCGGTTCCTGGTCGGCCTTGAAACCGGAATGGCATTCGGCCTGGATTGGATCCAGCCACATCGTGCAGACCAAGACACCGCGGATCCGGCGGTGCGTCAACCGGCTTTTCGGGGCGCCAATGGGCTTGGCTCGGCTGGGGATTCGCGTAAACTATCATTATGCTCGCAGTCCAGGTTCGCCAGAAAGATGCCCGATTCTATTTCGTTGCGTATCCGGCCGAGGACGTATTGGAAAAGGTCAGATTCATCAGCCGTTTCTACGCGGAGGAGGGCGGATCGATCCGGCCTCACGAGGCGGCGCCGGAGGACGACGTGGCCCAGTTCATATCGAGGATCGAGCGCAGCGACGCGGCCTTCCAGCGCGAGCTCTCCAAACGCAAGGTCTCACAGATCCGAAATTTCTACGAGACTGCGGTGACGCAACCACCGATCCCCGGTTCGGTGCTCCTGTTCACGCCAGAGGTGCTTCGATTTGAGGCCATGGGAGAACTGCGCAACGCCGGGGACCTTCGGGAGCCCAAGGACAAATACATCATCATCGATGGCCAGCACCGGTTGGCGGCGCTTCGCTTCTACCTCCGCACGCACCCGGACGAGGCGAAGTCGATCCATGTTCCCTGCGTGATTTTCGACGGGAGGACGGATGATTTCGCGGCGGAGATGTTCGTGATCATCAACTCGACGGCGACGCGGATCAACAAGAGCCATCTTGTCGACCTGTACGAGCGCGTCGCGTGGGCGGAACCGCAGAAGAAGTTCACGGCCCGTGTGGTGCAGATGCTCTACGAGGAATCCGACAGCCCGCTCCGATACAAGATCAATCGGCTGGGGGGACGGTCGCGGCAGGACAAGTGGATCCTGCAGGCCGAGCTTTTCAACGAGGTGCACAAGTGGGTGGCTGCCAACTGGGAGAACATGGATGGGCGAGCCAGGGAGCCCCGTGGTACGGCGAAGTTCTATCGGGTGGCGCGCGACTTCTTCAAGGCTGCGGCCGACGTCTGGGGCGACGCATGGGGCAGCCCCAAGTATCACGTTACGCGACCGGTGACCCTGAAGGCGATGATGCGCGTGTGTGCGGCGTTGGCGGCCGAGGACGCCGAACCGGAGGACGAGCGCGTGGGGCGATGGACACAGAGGCTGGGCTCTTGGTCGGAGCTGGCGCGGGAGTTTCGGGAGGAGGGATTCTACGAGCGCTTCCCGGCGAAGGGTCAGGTCGAGCGGGTGGCGCGGATACAGCGATACCTCGCCGAGCGAGCGGGGTTGCGCGCTCGTGGCTGAATCAATCATCGTGTGCGGCGCGCGACAATGCACGGCATCTCACAGAGATGCCCTGCGAGACGCCGAACGCATGCGGAGTTTCAGGTCAGGGGGAGAACCAGTGGAGGACGAAGGGGAGGACGGCGGCGAGGTAGAGGATGGTGTTGGATACGAACAGGACGGAGGCCTCGCGGGGCTTGAGTCCGAACATGTTGGCGATGGCAACGCCGGTGACGGCGGTTGGGACGAACGATTGGAAGGTGAACACGTCCCAGCGGAGTCCCTCGAAGGCCCAGGGCGTGAATCCGATCAGCCACGCGAGCGCGAGGCCGGCCGCGGCTCCCAAGGGGAAACGCACGACGGCCAGCCAGACGATCTGTCGCCAGAGCGGCAAGATTTTGGAGCCGTGAAAGCGGAGGCCGATGGAGAAGAACGCGACCGGCGTGATCGTGTAAACGAGGATGTCGACCAGGTGCCATTGCGCGAACTGGACTGGGCGAGGGACACCGGCAACGGACAGGCCGATGGCGGCGAGGCTGATTGGGAGACCGATGGCGCGCCAATCAAGGAGGCTGCTTCTGAGCAGGTCGAGCAGGGAACCTTTCGTGCCGCTGGACGCATGGTGCCTGGCGATCGGGTACATGAGCAGAACCGCGACGGGCATAAACATGATCAGATAGATGTTGGACAGGCCCATGGCCTGCTCGCCGTGGAGGAGGTAGAGGATGAAGGCGCCCATCGTGAAGCCGTTGTTGCCGATGCTGCCGGTCATGGCGAGCAAGCCGACTTCGGCGCGATCCCGGGTGACTAGCGGCGCGAGCGCGAGCGAGAGGAAGGTCATGACGATGACGTGCGCGACGCATCCGATGGGCAGCATGATGTCGGACCCGCGCAGGGGCGTTCCCCAGATGGTGAGCAAGCCCGCCGCGGGATAGCCGAAAACGGCGACGAAGGTCATCAGCGATTCGCCGACCTCCTCCTTGAACCACGCCAGCCGTCGGCAGATGTATCCCGCGAGCATGGCGAGCAGGATGACCGCGGCGGTGACGACAAACTTCAGGACGAGGGGTGCCATAGGTCTCTATCGGTCGCAAGCCGGGGGGCTGCTACCGGATCGCCTTGTCGGGAAGGGCGGCCTTGATGCCTTCATCCAGCGGCATGGAGTCCGGGATGGCGTCGGCCTGTCGCATCAGGCGATCAAGTTCCCGCCGGAGGTCGGCGATGCGGTCGGCCTGGGCTGGGTCGTCGATGAGGTTCTTGTCTTCTGAAGGGTCACTCTGAAGGTCGTAGAGTTCGGCTTTGTGTTGATCTGGGGAGCCATCGCCATGGGGATAGTGCATGTATTTCCATGTGTCGGTGCGGACGCCACGGACGTTTGGGGTGTAGGGAAATTGTTTTTCGTAATTATATTCGTAGTACCAGTTCTTGCGCCAAGAGGGATCGCCGTCGGTGACGAGCCTGCGCCATGATCGCCCGTGCGTCTTGGGCAGGGGTGGGGCGCCGCAGACGTCGAGGATCGTGGGTGCAAAATCGAGGGTCAGCGACATGGCATCGATGGACTTTGGTTTATCGGGTGGCGTGAGTCCGGGGTAGCGGACGACGAGGGGGATGCGGATGCTGGGCTCATGCATGGTGCGCTTGTCGACCATGCCGTGCTCACCGTTGAGGAGGCCGTTGTCGGCGGTGAAGATGACGAGGGTCTTGTCGAGGATGTTCTTTTCTCGCAGGTATTCGCAGATGCGGCCGACGCTGTCATCGACGGAGAGGAGTGTCGCCCAATAGGCGCGGGTCATATTCTCGAAGGCCGTGACACCCTCGGGCCGGGCATCTGGGAAGTTCTTGCGCCATTCGAATAGCGGCCCATAGATCCCGTGCCAGGTATTGAGGCGAAGCCGTATCCACTCTGGTTTATCGTCGAGATGGAAGGCGGTCTCGGGGTACGGCACGCGGACGTTCTGGAAGGCGTTCGTGTACTTGGGCTCGGGGGTGTAGAAGCTATGGGGTGCCTTGTGGCCCAGCATGAGGAGGAACGGCTGATCGGTTTTTCGGGCGCGGAGCCAATCGAGCGCGAGATCGGTGACGACGTGGGTGTAGTAGCCTGGGATGACTCGGCGGTTGCCGCCGACGTTGAATTCGGTGTCGTAGTACTTGCCCTGGCCCTTGTGCGTGACGAAGTAGTCGAATCCGGGGCGCTTCTCGTCGTTGTCCTCGCCCATGTGCCATTTGCCGATGTAGGCGGTCTCGTAGCCGGCGGCGTGCAGGTTGCCGGGGAATGAGGGCAAGTCTTTCGGGTAGTCCGTGAAATTGTTGATGATGCCGTGGCTGTGCGCGTAGAGGCCGCTGAGGATCGACGCCCGGCTGGGTGAGCACAGCGAAGTGGTGCAGAAGTGGTTCTTGAAACGGAGGCCCTCGGCGGCGAGGCGGTCGATGTTGGGCGTCTTGAGGTATGGGTGCCCCGCGCAGCCCATGGCATCCCAGCGCTGATCGTCAGTTAGGATGAAAACGACGTTGGGCCGCTCCGCCGCCCCTTGAAGCTGACAGATCGACGAGGCGAGAACGAGCACCGCGATTTTGCTGGAACGCATCATGCACCGGAGGTTAACCGGTCTTCCTGGAACAGGGAAATGGCGATTTTTGTCACCTGCTGTCGACATGGAAGCAACGTGCTCAAAAGTGCATATAGAGCATTTTAATGGCAACGAGAGACCATGAACGAACAAAAATAAGCCTTGCTTCGAATGTACGTTTCATCAAAATTTGAGCCGAATGGCTCTGGTCTGCAAAATGACGGCCTGTTGTCCTGCAAGACGCCGTCAGTTAACGCTCCAGATTTTTGGTTTTCATTCGGTCAAACTGCTGTTCATCGCCTTGTTGGTCAGCGGCTATCCATTGCCAACTGCAGAGGCTGCAGATCGGGACAAGGGAGAGATCATACTGGAAAGCGCCCGAATCCCGGCGCAGGAACGCGCGGCCAAGCTAAAAAAGCCGGATGGAACCGAATCCAAAATCGCGGCCGATTTGGATCCATCGCTACGAAAACTGGGGAAGACATCGCAGGACGCGAACTACTACCTGGTGCGGGTAAAGGGGCCCAAAGTAGCGCATGTAAAGGAGCAGCTCGTGATGGCGGGGGGCGAGGTCATTGACTACACCCAGCACTACACCTTCGTCGTCAAGATGAATGCACCCGCGATGGAAAAAGTGCAGAACCTGGACGAAATCGAATGGATCGGTGTCTATAAGGCGGAGCACCGCATCGCAAAACGCCTGAAAACCAAAGTGGCGGACATTCGAGGCAAGAAGGAGAAGGAACCCGAGGGTGGACTGGTTCTGGACATCTATCTTTTCTCGGTCGGCGCCATGGATGGGATTGCGGATATCGTGCGCAAGAATGGCGGCGAGGTGAAGGCCGAGGCGCGGAATGAGGAATTGCCGAAACTGCGCGTCCAGGTTCCCTCGGGCATCATCGACACGCTATCCACGTTGTCCGAGATCAAGATGATGCACGAATACATACCCGAGGTTCTACTGAACGACCAGGCCACGGGCATCATGGGCGTGCAGCCGGTCTGGGACACGCATGGCCTGACAGGCACCAATCAGATCATTGGCCACGCGGACAGCGGTTTGGATACCGGCGATCTGAGAACGATCAACGCGGATTTCGCCGGGAGGATCGTCGCGGCATTCGCGCTCGGGCGCTCAAACAACAATGACTGGAGCGACTTCGGCGGCCACGGCACTCACACCGCGGGTTCGATCCTTGGGAACGGATCAAACAGCGCAGGCCAATACCGCGGCGTCGCACATGAAGCCAGGCTCGTGCATCAGTCGGTAGGCGACGCCGCCGGAGGCCTCGGAGGAATCCCGCTAGACTTCGGGACGCTCTTTACTCAGGCATACACGAATGGAGCGCGAATTCACTCAGACAGTTGGGGCGGCGGACGTGTCGGAAGTTACGGGCCGGCTACCTATGTTGATCAATGGAGTTGGAACAATGGAAGCCCGCGGGACGCCCTGGTTGTCTTTGCGGCAGGGAATTCGGGCCCTTCGTCAAATACCATCGACTATCCCGGCACGGCCAAGAACTGCCTCACCGTGGGGGCCTCCGAGAACAACCGCTCCACATGCGGGAACGACGGCGACAACGTATCTGCAGTTGCAAGCTCGAGTTCCCGTGGTCCCACGGATGAGGGAAGGATTAAACCCGATCTGGTGGCGCCGGGCACGTGGATTGCTTCGATTCGAACGCATGGCGATCGCACTGTCTTTATTGACGACTGCGAAGATGGCCCCAACGGATGGAGCGAAGAATGGATCAGCGGAACGGCCGCAACCCCGTGGACTCTTTCGACGAATGCTGGTGCGCGTTCAGGCTCATGTTCTTGGCATTACACAGCCACGGGCCCATTCCAGGACTACCTCGTTTCACCTCAGGTTCATATCCCTGCCGATGGACGGGCCTATTTATTCCGCACTAAGATTTGGAAAAATTCGGTGACTGGAACGTGGTTCCCAGGCGTCGGTTGGAGAACAAATGGAGGAACGTGGGTCAATTCATCTGTCTTTTACAATCCAACCGGTACCAATTTTAACGACTGGCTTACGTTATATAGTTCCGTGCCCGGCTCATTCACCGGGAAAACAGTGCAGGTGAGCCTCCGCGCTTACGCACCGGGGGACGCAAACAGCGTGGATGTGTATGTAGATGACTTGGCTGTTGGGACATACAAGACACTTGACGATATGTGGGGGCGCGGCCTCGCCGTGATGGGAAATGGAATCGACACGAACTACGCATTAGACGGCGGCACCAGCATGGCGACCCCGCTCACGGCCGGTGCGGCAGCTCTAGTGCGGCAGTTTTATCAGGAACGCAGGGGACATTCGACTCCCAGTGCCGCGCTGATAAAGGCGACGCTGATCAACGGGGCAGCGGAAATGACTCCTGCAACACCGAGGCCCAACAACAACGAAGGATGGGGTCGGCTCAATTTGGAGTACTCGCTTTTTCCGCCCGCGCCGCGGGCCGTCGTCTTTTTCGATCAGGCCGCCGGACTCGGGGAGGGAGAGCAGCAAACATATTCGGTGGACGTGACGGACTCGAGCGAGCAATTGCGGGCGACCCTCGTCTGGTCGGATCGGCAGGGCGCGACGCTGCAAAATGATCTCGACATGACTTTGGTGCGGCCGGACTCCACATCCACCAATCGCTCCGACGGCGCGAACAACGTGGAGGGCATTGACATCGCATCTCCGGCAAGGGGGAATTGGTCGGTGATCGTCGAGGGCAAAACGGTGCCCTACGGTCCGCAGCCGTACGCCCTGGTATTGTCCGGCGGCCTGAGCGCAGCCGGACCGACCAACAGGACACAGCACAGGTTGATCTACACACAGGGCTTCAATTCGTTGGCCCTGCCGGAGGACTGGGGCACCCAAGTTGTGAACCAAGTCGGAGCGATAAAGCCTATTATCTCGTGCGTCACAACAAGCGCGAGTTATCCATCGGGGCTGCCGGCCTATGAGGGAAGTTACTTTCTAGAATTTAACTCTCATTCCTGCTCGAATAATAGCCAGGCCCGGGTGAGGCAGGTGGGCGCGATGTCGAGCGCCGGCTTCACGAACATCATGGTTGAATTTGCGTGGGCACGCGACTCCGGCTACTCATACCGGAATGATTTTGTAGAATCACAGTGGTCAACGAATGGCGTGACCTGGGAGAGCGTCGCCACTCATTACCGTTATTCGTCTCTCGGCACCGCGTGGCACAAAGTATCGACAGCACTGCCCCCCGGCACATGCAACCGGACGAATCTATATCTGTCGTTTCTGTTCACGTCGCGACTTGGCCACAATTGCCATCTGGATGGCCTCCGTGTGACGGGGGAGCCACTCAGCTATAGGGTGAACTTCGACGCCGCTGGCGGGACCGATGCCAGTCCGACCTCGATAGTGGTCACCTATTTGGCGCCTTATGGCGAGCTGGCGACCACGTCCCGCGCCGGTCACACTTTCGGAGGCTGGTGGACATCGCCGGACGGCGGTGGCACACAGGTAACCGGGGAGAGTGTGATGACGGTGGCCGCCGATCAGACTTTATACGCCAAGTGGACGGCCAATACATATGTGGTGAGTTTTGACGCTGATGGTGGAACGGATCCCGATCCGCCAACGGTCACCGTCACCCACGGCGCGACCTACGGCGCGCTGCCTGCCTCTGCGCGCCCGGGCTATACATTTGGGGGCTGGTGGACATCACCGAATGGCGAAGGGACGCAGGTCATACCCACGACTCAGGTGACCATCACGTCGGACCAAAGCCTCTACGCCAAGTGGACTGCGAGTAGCTATACGGTGAGCTTCGACGCCCAGGGTGGCTCGACACCGAGTCCGACGAGCACGACGGTGACCTACGGGGGAACGTACGGGCCGCTGGCGACCACGATTCGCGGAGGTTACACCTTCGGCGGCTGGTGGACCGGCCCGGGCGGGACGGGGGTTCAGGTGAGCGCCGCCACGAGCGTGACAATAACCGCCAACCAGACG
>Ga0116157_10003148_pt1 | contig 15857 bp, 13 predicted proteins | sample AD_UKC048_MetaG_FD_89882 | JGI IMG/M metagenome (GOLD analysis project Ga0116157, IMG submission 89882) | Active sludge microbial communities of municipal wastewater-treating anaerobic digesters from USA - AD_UKC048_MetaG | ecosystem: Engineered > Bioreactor > Anaerobic > Digestate | place: USA...
CGAAACCGTGGGTGACGTCCTCAAGCGGCTGGATGCCCGCTCCAAAGTCTTCGGCATTTCCGGCAAAGACCGCGGCGCCATCCTGCCAGCGGGCAAAACCGGCGTAGCCTACATGTACATGGGCGCCAGCGGGCAGTTCGCGTCCACCACGCATTACATGAAAGAGCACCCCGCCTGGGTGAACGCCTTCAACGCGCAAAAGCCTGCGGATCGTTACTTCAAGAAAGAATGGACTGCGCTGCTGCCCGAAGCCGCCTACGCACGCTCGTTGCCAGACCAGCAAAAATGGTTTGGCCCGGGTGGTGGCGGTTTGCCTGCTCAATTTGGCGTGGCGGCAGACGACGCGCCGGGTCCGAACTATTACACCTCGCTGCTGCGGGGGCCGTTTGTAGACCAGATGTCGCTGGATTTCGCCCGTGCCGCCATCGCGGGTGAGGGCCTGGGCAAAGACGACGCTCCCGATATTTTGTCCGTCAGCCTGTCAGGTCACGACTACGTGAACCACGCCTTCAGCGCCGAGTCGCGCCTGTCGCATGATCATCTGTTGCAGCTGGATCGCATGCTGCAGTCCTTCTTCAAGGACCTGGATGCCACGGTGGGCGCAGGCAATTACGTTGCCGTACTGACTGCAGACCACGGCTTCATGCCTGCGCCGGAGGTGACCGCCGCTCAGGGCCAGGAGTCTGGCCGGGTGAACAGCAGCCAGTCCCTCAGCCGGTTGAACCTGGGCCTTGAAAGACGCTTTGGTCCTGGCAAATGGGTCATGAATTACTCCGGCTCCACCTTATTGCTGGACAAAAAACTCATTGCTGCAGGCAAGGTGGATGCCAATGCGCTGGCCGAAGAAGCCCGTACCCTGCTGCTGACCGAGCCCGGCTTTGGCGCCGCCTTTACCCGCCGCGAGCTGGAGACCAACAGCCGCGCTGGCGCACCGTTTTTTGACCAGCTGCGCAAGTCGTGGCACCCCGATGTGTCGGGCGACGTGCAATACGCGCTCAAGGCCGGCTGGATGTTCAGCTCGGCCACATCGGTCACAACGCACGGCTCGCCTCATGCCTATGACACCAATGTCCCCATCCTGTTGTACGGCCCCAGCTGGGTGAAACCGGGGCGCATCGACACGCGGGTGGAAGTGGTCGACATTGCGCCCACGCTGTCACGCCTGCTGGGTGTGGCGGCGCCGTCGTCGTCCGAAGGTAGATTATTGCCCCTTTTTACCCCCTAAATCGGCCTCTAGCCGTTGTCGGCTATGCGTGAGTAGCTATTAAAAAGATAGTGAATCGCAAGCTGACGATCTGCGCAACCCTTGACGTTGGCCGCCGCTCAGTTGGCTTCGGGATCAGGCTGCATTGGAGTCGGGAATAAAAATCGACACTCCCGGGTAATAATATTTTCATGGTTACATTAGTTCCCCTTCAAGGCGGGATTCAGGGCACGCGCTGTCTACGACCGAACCATGAAGGGGTATATCGATTGAAGGATGCTGCGAAGTGAGTGACTTGGTACGTTATGGTGTCATCGGCTGCGGCATGATGGGGCAGGAGCATTTGCGCAATATTGCGCTTTTACCCGGCGCAACTGTGACCCGGATCTTTGAGCCAGACAACCCTATGGCGCACGGTAGCCTGGCGCTGGCGCCCGGTGCACATCGTGTGGGCAGTCTTGCCGAGGTGGTCCAGGCCCCGGATGTCGATTGCCTTCTGATAGCCAGCCCAAACTTTCGCCATGCAGAGCAAATGCGTGCAATCGCCGCGCTTCGACCACTGCCAATCTTGCTGGAAAAGCCGGCCTGCACGTCGCTGGAGGATGTACGCTCACTCGCCGTGGTGGGTCATCACTACCAGGCACCCATTTGGGTGGCGATGGAATACCGCTACATGCCACCTGTGGCGCGATTGACCGAAGAGGTGCATGGAGAGAAAAACACGGGGCCCATGACCATGCTGGCTATCCGCGAGCACCGCTTTCCGTTTCTGGTGAAGGTGGGCGACTGGAACCGGTTCAACCACTTCACAGGTGGCACGCTGGTGGAAAAATGCTGCCATTTTTTTGACCTGATGCGCTACCTCACGCGTAGCGAACCGCTGCGTGTATTTGCGTCGGCATCCGTAGCGCACAACCACCGCGACGAGCAATACCCTGACGGTGTGCCAGACATACTGGATAACGCATTTGTCATCGTGGATTTCGCCAATGGCCAACGCGCTTTTCTGGATTTATGCATGTTTGCAGAAGGTTCGCGCTACCAGGAGGAAATATCAGTCGTCGGTCCCAAAGGGAAAGTGGAGTGTTTCGTGCCCGGGCCGGGTCGCTTCTGGCCTGACCACCTCGGTCCGGCACCCGTACCGAGATTGGTGCTGAGCCCGCGGGCTCCCAAGGGTCCCCGCGAACTGGAAGTGCCGGTGGACCCGGTGGCGCTGGCTGCGGGAGACCATAACGGCTCCACGCTCTACCAGCACCAACGTTTTAACGCGGTGGTACGCGGCCAGGGAAGCGTGGAAGTGGGACTGCGCGATGGGCTGGCCGCCGTGGTGATCGGTCTGGCGGCACAAGAGTCGGCCCGAACCGGTCAGTCAATTGACTTGGTGCAAGGACGTTATGCCATGGCCGATTTGTTGGCTGCGAACTGAAAAGCCAGAATTGAGTTGACGCCTGACGAGTCATTTCGGCTGGAAATTGATCACGTGCTGGACGAATGCCGCAGCCCGCTGCCAGTCCGTGGCTGTCATGGCGTGACCCCCGGTGCGCTCATGCCATCGCAAGAGCGGCGTGACGCCCATTGCCGCCCATTCGGGCTGGAGCATTTCAAAGCTATGGTGGGTACCCAAGGGGTTAGCCCAGGCATCATCGCTGGCCTGCAGCAGGCATAGCCCGCGCGGGGCAATGGCCCTTAGCAAGGTCAGACAGTCGGCCTCTACGATGCGTCGCCGGGTGTCTGATTCCGCAACTCGTGGACCAAGCCAGTGTGGGAAGCGGGATACCAATGCTTCGAGGCTCTCGGAGCCATCACCCATGAGTTGAAGTGAGGCCGCGCCGCCCGTGCCGCTGTTATGTGAGATCGTCGCACCAATTCGTACATCGGTAGCACCGGCCAGTACGGCCGCTTTGCCACCTCGGGAATGACCCACCACACCAATGTGCCCCGCCTGTGTTCTGCCCGTAAGCAATAACGCGTCAACACAGCGCTGCAGGCCCCAGGCCCAAACCGCAAGGGCGCCGAATGGCCGCTCAGGCCAGCGGTCGAACACGGGACCCAAGCGCTGGCTGTCAGGCCCATCCTCGGCCAGTTCCAGCCGGTTGAACCATGCCAGCGCCACACCCTGTTTGGCTGCCACGAGCGCGGCTTCCTCATTCACGCAAAACGGCCAGCAGGCATCAGGGCTAAGCAAAACCGCATTGTTTTTGTGATCGGCGGGCCAATGAATCCACAGTGTCCAGCGCAACCAGATTGCGCCACCTGCACCTCCACCGATACATATTTGCCAGTTTTCCCAGGTGTTCCCGTCACGTTCCAGGCGGTGCATCAACTGGGTAGTGGCCATTTCGGCACGGGGAACCACTCCCCCAAACAAATCATCGACAAAGTCGTGGATTTGGGGGCTCAGATCAGGCTGAAAAGAAAATTCATTCACTATTCGTATAAACGATAGGCCCTTTTTTGGCCCTTTGCTATATATTTTCCACAATTAACGACAAGGAGATATTTATGAAGACTGTCCGAATCCGTCCGGTAGCCCTACTTGCCGGCCTGACTTTTGCCGCCGCACTGTCGCATGCCGGTGAAATCCGCGTCATGTGTTACCAGGACGGCGTGGAGTGTGACGTAACGGTCGAGCAGGCCAAGCGCTTCGAGGCTGCGAACCCCGGCACCAAAGTGATCGTGGATACCGTACCCTATAAAACGATTGTGGAGCAATTGCCCGTGCAATTGGCGGCAGGCCAGGGCCCAGACATCGCTCGCGTAACGGACCTGGGTGGTCTAGCCAAGTACTACATGGATATTTCGACCCACATCAAAGACCGCAAGTACTGGGATGCCAACTTCGGTGCTACGGCGGCCTGGCTGCGTCCTTCGGCGGAGGACAAGGGAATCTATGGCTTCATGTCGCAACTGACCATGACCGGACCATTCGTGAACAAGACATTGTTCGAACAGGCCAAGGTGCCCATGCCTGGACCCAAGGCGACCTGGGATGAATGGGTCGATGCCGCTCGCAAGGTTGCCAAAGCCACCTCCACCAAAGGCGCGTTGGCCTGGGACCGCTCAGGCCATCGTTTCGCGGGGCCGGCCATCAGCTATGGCGCCAAGATTTTTGATAGCCAGGGTAACCCGGTGATCGACGAAGGCTACAAGGTCGCTGTCACCAAATTCGTCGGCTGGCACAAGGACGGCAGCATGCTGCGCGAAGTCTGGGCCGGTTCGGGTGGGTCCACCTACGCTGACTCAATTGGTGAATTCATCAATGGCAACGTTGTGATGGTCCTGTCAGGCAGCTGGCAAATAAACCGCCTGCAGCGTGACGTAGGGAACAAGTTTGACTGGGTCGCTGTACCCAACCCGTGTGGCCCAGCCTCTTGCTCCGGCATCCCGGGCGGGGCTGCCTGGGTGGCGCTCAAGACCAGCAAATCGCCCAAGGAAGTGGGCGCCTTTATGGACTTCATTGCCTCGGAGCAGTCGTACCTGGAGTTCACCGGGAAAACCAACAACATTCCTGGTCATGCAGGCCTTGCTGGCAAGGTGAGCTACCCCGGAGCCCAGCCAGGGGCCCGCGCGGCGCTCGGTGTCTTCAGTGGTGGCGTGGCCAGTCTCGCGCCAGTAGCGTTCCAGTTTCAGGGCTATAAATTCAACCGTGCCATCATGTTGCCTACAGTGGCGCGCGTCACTCAGGCCATCGTTGGTGAAATGGGCACGGATGAAGCGGTTAGCAAGATTTCGGCGGACATGCAAGACGCGATCAAGCAGGCACAAAAGTAAAAAGGGCTCTGGGATCTCACGCCAGTGTGAGGTCCCAGTCTCTTTCTGGTTGGTTGACCTGCGCTTTTCCTGCTGAAAAGATTTGGACCGGAGCGTGTTTGGGGTGTTTCAGTGCGATTCCTGTCATTTTTCTTTGATCTGCTTGAGCCATTTTTCCGGCTCGGCCAACGGTGGCTTGGCCTATCGAGGCTGGGTTGGCTGTTCGTGGCGCCCAACCTGTTGGTCATCGGTGTTTTCACCTTTCTGCCGATCCTGATCAACATCGTTTATGCCACGACGGGTGGGGTGAATCTCTTCCCATTCGAGCGGCCTTTTACGGGGACAGAGAACTTCCAGATACTGTTCGAATGCCGCAACTATCTGGATCTGTCCACCTGTCGCAAAGACGTGTTTTGGCGCGCCATCGGCAATACCCTTAAGTTCAGCGTTCTTCAAGTGGGGTTAATGGTGCTGGTTTCGCTGATCACGGCACTGGTGCTCAACCGCAAAATCATGGGTCGCGGTTTCTGGCGCGGGGTGTATTTCTACCCTGTGTTGTTGTCGCCAGTGGTGGTGGCATTGATCTGGAAGTGGCTGTTGCAGAGTCAAGGCGTTTTCAACGCAGGTTTGGTGACCGCCGGCATGACGCCCATTGAGTGGCTCACGGATGCGGGATGGGCCTTCTTCTGGACGGTCTTTGTGTCTATCTGGGCGCACATGGGGTTTTACACGTTGATCCTGCTTGCCGGCCTGCAAGCCATTCCACGCGACCTGTATGAAGCCGCCGCGATGGACCGAGCCAGTCCCTGGCGCGCCCTTACACGAATCACGCTGCCCCTTCTGATGCCCAATCTGATTGTCGTTCTGGTGCTGGCTGCAATTCGCGCTGTACAGGTATTTGACGAGGTGTTTGTGCTGACGGGGGGGGGGCCAGGGTCTGCCACGACGTTCATCGTGCAGTTCATCTATCAGACCGGTTTTGCCGAACAGATCCATTTGTATGGCTTGGCTGCCGCGGCATCTCTCGCGCTCGCCGCGTTTTTGGTGGTTCTTACGCTGGCGCAGCTGCGACTGACGCGGGCCAGCGAAGCTGGCCAGAAAGGGCGGTGACATGAAGGTCCTGGATTTCCTGCTCCGTACCCGTGGCCGCCAGCGCTTGCACTGGACCGACGTGCTCACGTACGTGTATCTCTTCGTCGGCCTGTTCATGATGTTTGCTCCGGTTCTGTGGCTGTTTGCTTCCTCATTCAAGACCGAGTCTGCCATTGGCCAGTTTCCGCCGACCTTCCTTCCCTATAGCCAGAAAACGGTGATCGTGGCCGGGCACGAAAAACCACTTCCACTGTTCAGCGTAGAACTTGATGGTGGTCAGCAGCGTGAGATGGCTCAGGTCAGCCGTATGGGCATATTGGCCACGATGGTTGATGTTGCCAAACCTCAAGACACGGTGCAGGTCAACATCAATCAGCGCAAACCAGTCTACGAGCTGAAATTCGCCTGGAGCAATTACACCGATTTGTTTGGCAAGTTCACGTTCGGTACCTATTTATGGAACAGCGTGTTCATCACGGTGGTGGCCACCTTATTGACCTTGCTATTCAACTCGATGGCGGCGTTTGCGCTGTCCAAATATCGATTCAAAGGGCAAAAATCGGTGTTCCTGCTGATCATCGCTACCCTCATGATTCCACCCACCATCATTCTGGTGCCCGTTTTTTTGGTGATCAATCAGGTGGGTTTGCTCAACAACCTATGGGGAGTTATCCTGCCAGCCGTCGCTACGCCCACTGGGGTGTTTTTGCTACGGCAATACATGCTCACCATCCCCGATGAACTTATTGAGGCTGCGCGCATGGACCACGCGAGCGAGTGGCGCATTTACTGGCGAATTGTGCTGCCACTGTCTGCGCCGGCGCTGGCTGTGTTGGCTATTTTTTCCGTCATGTGGCGCTGGAACGACTTCCTGCTGCCGTTGATCGTGCTGTCGCAAAGCGAGCATTTCACCTTGCAGCTGGCGCTGAACTCCTTCCAGGGCGAGCTCAACACCCAGTGGAACTACCTGCTGGCCATGACGGTGATCACGTTGCTGCCTGTGACCCTAGTCTTTGCCTTTCTACAGCGCTACATCACTACCGGCATAGCCAGTGCCGGGGTGAAGTGAATCCCTTTGAATCTTGGAGAGACCTTTGAACGTGTCCGCTCTCGAACTACGCTCCATTGAAAAATCCTTTGACCAAACGCAGGTGATCCACGGCATCGACCTGGAAGTGAAAAAGGGTGAATTCGTCGTTTTTGTCGGCCCCTCGGGCTGCGGCAAATCGACCCTGTTGCGCATGATCGCCGGGCTGGATGAGCCCACCGCTGGCGACTTGCTGATTGAAGGCCAGCGCGTCAACAACATAGGCGCCGCTGATCGTGGTTGCGCCATGGTGTTCCAGTCTTACGCGCTGTACCCCCACATGACCGTGTTCGCCAACATGGCATTTGGCCTTGAAAACGCACGCGTGCCCCGTCCCGAGATTGAACGCAAGGTGCAGGAAGCCGCCAATTTGCTGCAGCTTGACACGCTGCTTCAGCGCAAACCCACCCAGCTCTCGGGCGGTCAGCGCCAGCGTGTGGCCATCGGGCGCGCGATCGTGCGTAATCCCAAGATTTTCCTGTTTGATGAGCCGCTTTCCAACCTTGATGCCGAGCTGCGAGTGTCCATGCGTGGCGAGTTGCGGGAGCTGCACCAGCGCCTTTCCGCAACGATGATCTATGTCACGCACGATCAGGTCGAGGCCATGACCATGGCTGACAAGATCGTGGTGCTTCGTGCGGGCCGCATCGAACAGGTGGGCACGCCCCAGGCGTTGTACGACACGCCGGACAATATGTTTGTGGCAGGTTTCATAGGGAGTCCGCGAATGGATTTTTTGCCCGCCGCTACCGTTTTGCAAGATGCCGCTGTGCGCGCCGCGCTACCCTCTGGTGCTCAAAAAGTGGGCGTCCGGCCAGAGCACTGGCTACGCGGTTCGGCAGGCGAAGGCCTCGCTATTTCCGTACTGGGCAGCGAATACCTCGGCGCCCAGCGACTGGTTCTGGGCAAACTGAGTGATGGCACCCGTGTCGAAATTCTGATGGAAGGTGCAGCTGAACCCCGGGTTGGTGAAGTGGTGCACATGACGCCGCATCCTCAACGTTGGCACGCGTTTGATGCTGCCGGGTGCCGCATCAACAGGAGCCAAACATGACCCCAATAAAGGCATCTGCCTGGGCGCTGCATCCAGGCGCCAAAGCTAGCGACGCCTCCGTGTCGCTGGGCGATGGCGGTCAGTTGAGCGTGGTGATGCTTACACCCACCATGGCTCGAGTGACCTGGGCGCCGGACGCCGGGTTTCGGGAGCCGCACACCTGGTCCATCGCGCCCAGCGCAGGCATGGAGGTACCCAGAGAAGGCCGGGCGCGCGAAAGTCTAGAAGGTTTCCAGCGTCCAGCCCTCGCCACCCAAACCCTGCCTGACGGCGTGCAACTATCCACCTCTGCACTCTCAGTGCGTTTGATCGGCGGCGAGGGCCAGCCACTACGCCTGGTCTGGAGTGACCCTACCAGCGGCCAGATTTATCAAAGCGACCGCACGACCAGCGCCTACCTCAGCGAACGGCGCACCGGCCTTCTGCGCCATTGTGTCGAACGTGATCCACTGGAGCATTATTTCGGTCTGGGTGACAAAACCGGTCCGCTCAACCTGCACGGACGCCGCCTTCGTTGCCTGGGTCAGGACTCGATCGGCTACGACCCCGCCACTGGCGACCCGTTGTACAAACACTGGCCTTTTGTGATCACCCGCACCACGGCCGGGCTGTGGACCGGGGTGTACTACGACACCCTGTCGTCCTGTACCTTCGACCTGGGTTGCGAACATGACAATTACCACGGCCTGTTCCGTACTGTGGAAATTGACGACGGTGACCTGGACTATTACCTCATGGTGGGGCGCACGCCTGCGGATGTGGTGGCACAGTTCGTCGCGCTCATCGGAGGTACGCATTTGCCGCCGCGCTGGAGCGTCGGTTTCGCCCAGACAGCGATGGGCCTTGCGGATTCGCCCAATGCACAGCAGTTGCTGGAAGGTTTTGTTGACGAGTGCCAGTCGCGTCGCGTGCCGATATCTTCATTTCATTACGGATCGGGCTATTCTTCCCGAGGCAAGCAGCGCTACGTGTTTACCTGGAACCGCAGCAAGTTTCCTGACCCGGAAGGCGTCAACGCGCGCTTTCAAGCTGCGGGCATGCGCCTGGTGGCCAACCTCAAGCCCTGTCTGCTCGACGATCACCCGGCATACGCGGAGCTCGCGGCTCAACACGCCTTTATCGAGGACGGCGTGACCGGTCTGCCGGTAGTGGAGCCTTATTGGGATGGTCAAGGTTCCCACCTGGATTTCACCCGGCCCGCAGCGGTGACGTGGTGGCAGCAGCAACTGCGCGAGCAAATTCTGGACAAAGGCATTGACGTCGGCTGGAACGATAACAACGAATACGCCATCCAGTCGGAGGACGCATTTACCCACGGTTGGGGTCAACCCATGCCCATGCACCGCAGTCGCCCGTTGCACGCGTTGCTCATGACGCGTGCGACCTTCGAGGCGCAGCAAGACTGGAGCGCGCAACGAGCACTGACCGAGCCGGTGTTTACCGTGACCCGTGCTGGCCCACCCGGTATCCAGCGCTACGCACAGACCTGGTCGGGCGACAACACCACCAGCTGGGCAACACTCAAATGGAATATTCGCACGGGTCTGCAAATGAGCCTGTCTGGCATGTTCAACATCGGTCACGATGTGGGTGGTTTTTTTGGCCCCATCCCGGAACCGGAGCTGTTACTGCGCTGGGTGCAAGCCTGCGCCTTGAATCCACGCATGGTGATGAATTCATGGAAAGCAGGCAACGTCAGCAACCTGCCGTGGATGCACCCGGAAGTGACCGAACAGGTGCTTGACGCCATTCGCCTGCGCTACCGGCTCATGCCTTATCTGTGGCAGTGCTTCGAGCGGGCGACCGAACGCCACGTTCCCATCATCCGCCCGACTTTCTTCAATTTTCCAGACGACCCGCAATGCCTGCAGGACAACGATGAGTTCATGCTAGGTGAACACCTGCTGGTGGCGCCAGTGGTGAATGCGGGCGACCGCATGCGCCGCTTGTATCTGCCTCAACTGCCGCAAGGCAAGGGCTGGGTCGATTTTCACACCCGCCGACGTTTTGTCGCGGGCCAATGGGACGAGGTAGAGGCGCCTTTGGACCGCCTGCCACTGTTTGTTATGGAGGGTGCCGAGTTACCGCTGGCGTCGCCTGTGGCCGGTGCACTACCCAGGCACGATGACCCCATAAGCGAGTTTGTCCAGTTTTAACTCTCGGCCAGCGCTGTCTCAAAGCGGCTGAAGCGGCTACGCCAATAGCTCAGTGCAGGCGTGTCATGCGAAGCAAAATTGACTACCCGGCCCAGCACAATGGTGTGGTCTCCGGCCTCAATCAACTGGTGTAGTTCGCAGTCGAACCAGGCTGCAGCGCCTGGCAGGCGCACCCGCTGGCTGGCAAGCCTCTCCTGCGGCACGCCTGCAAATCGCTGCTCAAGACTGCCGGTGGCAAACTGGCGTGCCAAAGGCTCCTGAGCCTGGGCAAGCACGTTGACGGTGAAACCACCAGAGCGCGTGAAGGCCTCGTAGCTGTGGGCTTCGCGGCGGATGCTCCAGAGCACCAGGCGCGGCTCCAGCGACACCGATGAAAAGGAATTGCAGGTAATGCCCCAGTCCTGATCCAGCCAGTGGGTGGTGACCACCGTGACGCCGGTCCCAAAAGTGCCGAGCGCCTGGCGGTAGTCTGAATGGTCGGCCTGTGCAGGCGGTGTAGCGGTTGCGGCGTTTGATAAGGCGTCGGGAAGCAGGCGCATGGGGTGCTCCGTCAAGGGACTTGATGTCCGTTGGCCAGTTCGTAAAGCTCGTACCACGTCTGGCGATCCATCGTCACGCGGGTCGCTTCTGCAAAGCGCGCGATGCGGTCGGTGCGATTGCTACCCATCACCGGTATAACCCCTACCGGGTGGTGCAGCAGCCAGGCGATGGCGACTGCGGTTTGGTCCACGCCATGCACTTTGGCCAGTTCAGCCAGGCGTGGTGCCAGACGTGCGGCAGCGGTACCCTGCGTGGAGGACTGGGTGTGCAGCCGGCCACCACCCAGGGGCGACCAGGCCATGACAGCCATACCGTGTTTCTGGGCGTGGGCAAGCTGACCGTTGACAAAGGAAGCGGTATTCAACAGGCCGAGTTCAATCTGGTTGACCTGCAGCCGGTTTTTCATTCGCGACTGCAGCAGATCAACATCCCAGGGCATGAAATTGGAAACACCCACACCGCGCACCTTGCCGCTTTCGACCAATGTGTCCAGGCATTTGCCGAGTTCACTGGGGTCCATCAACGGGTCGGGTCGATGAATCAGCAGCAGATCGATCACATCCACCCCCATGCGCTGCAGTGAACGGTCCACGCTGGAATTCACATGGGCCGGGCTGGTGTCGTAATGTTTAACGCGCGTGCCGGGCCAGGATTTCGACGTCAGCATGATGCCGGTCTTGGTGACGATTTCAATCTTGTCGCGAAGAGCCGGACGCGCCTTGATGGCCTCGCCGAACAGGGCTTCACAGCGGTAGTCGCCATAGATGTCGGCATGATCGAAGGTCGTAATGCCCTGGCCCAGACAGCTGTCGATGCGGGCCAGACAGGCATTCACCGAAGTGTCTTCTGCCTGGGAGAGGCGCCAGACGCCATAGGCCAAGCGGCTCAGTGTCTGGCCGTTGGGCAGGGTTGAACGGTTCATTGAGTCAGGCACAAGGGTTGTCATCAGCGGCGCACGCCCGTGCCCAGGGGAGTGGGTGGGGTGGACGAAGGCACTCGCCCGTAGGCCTGTGCCAGGGATACGGTCTCGAGTTGTGGCAGAACCTTGGTACCAAAGATTTCGCACTCCTGCAAATGGGGGTAGCCCGAAAAAATGAAGGCGCGGATGCCCATCTTCATGTAGTCGTGAATCTCCGAAAGTACTTGGTCCACGCTGCCTACCAGCGCCGCGCCGCAGCCGCTGCGGGCACGGCCCACACCGGTCCACAGGTGAGGCTCTATGTAGCCCTCGTCATCGGCCCGGTCGCGGTTGGCGCTTTGCAGCGCCACGCCAAGACTGGTCGCGTCCAGCGCACGTTTGCGTATTTCCTTACCCTTTTCGTCGTCCAGCTGCGACACGAGTTCACGCGCATAGTCACGCGCCTCGGCCTCGGTGTCGCGCACGATCATGTGCACCCGCAATCCATAGTCCAGCAGCCGCCCATGTTTTTCTGCATGGGCATGCACGTCACGCATGCGTTGAGCCAGTATCTCCTTGGGTTCAGGCCACATCAGGTAGGTATCACAATGCGCGCCGCAAAGTGCCAGCGCATCAGGGCTGTAGCCGCCAAAGTAGAGCAGGGGTCCGCCGTTGATCTGGTACGGCCGAACAGGGTCTGTGGACAAGCCCTTGAGCTTGTAGATCTGGCCTTCGTAGTTGATCTCGTCCTGTGTCCAGGCCTGCTTCAGGATTTCGACCACTTCCCAGGAGCGGCGGTATCGGTAGGCGCTGTCTTCCTGCTGACCGGGAAAGTCCGATGAAATCACGTTGAGCGTCAGGCGACCCTCAAGCATATGGTCCAGTGTGGCTACGGTGCGGGCCAGCATGGCCGGGTGCATTTCGCCACAACGAATGGCAGCGAGCATGTTCATGCGCGAAGTCTTCGGCGCCATGCCGGCGACAAAAGTCAGTGTGTCTTGTCCCACCTGGTAAGACGATGGGCAGAGGATGTTGCGAAAGCCTAATTCATCTGCACGCTGGGCAATGTGGCTGCAGTTGGCCCAGCTGCTGCGCAAATCACCCTCCGGCACCCCAAGATGACGGAAGTCGTCGGAGCACAAAGGCGCAAACCACGCGACTTCAGCGCCTTGAATATCGGCGCCACGAACTGGAACAATGCTCATGAATGGCTTCTCGAAATATGTAAATGAATAGTATATGAATTGATCAAAGGCCGCCTACGGGAATACCCTGTGTTCCCCATTTGACATACTCGGCACATGACAAATATGACCGCTGCCAAGCCCTTGCCGGTATACCAGCAAGTGGCCGAGCTTCTTGCGCGCCAGATCAAAGCCGGTTACTGGCATGAGGGAGAAAGGCTGCCGACTGAAGCTGAACTGGCTGTAACCTTGAACGTCGCCGTTGGCACGCTGCGCAAAGCGCTGGCATTGCTGGCCGAGCAGGATGTGCTGCAGCGTGTCCAGGGTTCGGGCACCTACGTGAAGCGATCGGCAGGCACCGGGCGCATCTATGAATTGTTCCGTCTTGAATTGACCACGGGTCCTGGCTTGCCCACAGCACACATCGTGGACGTGAGCCGCATGGTGCGTCCATTGCATGTTCCGGTCTTGAGCGACGACGCATCCCCCGAGGTATGGCGCGTGCGCCGGGTACGTTTTCTCAGTCAGGTGCCGGTGGCGTTGGAAGAAATCTGGTTCAGTGGGTCTTTCTGCAGGCAGTTAAGTGCCGACGAACTGGATGACTCGATGTACCTGTTTTACCAGCAGCGTTTTCAGGTCTGGATTGCGCGTGTGGAAGACCACATCTCGGCGGCAGCTGCCCCGGTGTGGGCCGTGCCGCCCTGCAAGCTCAGACACGGTGACACGGCGGGCTTCATCGAGCGGCTTTCCTGGACTGCTGGCAACGTTGTGGCCGAGTTTTCGCAGACCTGGTTTGACCCCGCGGTCTGTCGCTACGCCTCGCGCCTTAGCCAGTAGGAAATCAATGTTCAGCGCAGCGTTCGCGCAAACAGGCTGAAGAGCCGTTCCCAATGCCGCTCGGCACCTGCCTTGTGATAGACCGCGCGCTGGGGGAATGCAAAGCCGTGCTCGGTGCCCGGGTACCACTCGATGCGGTGCTTGGTGCCGGCAGCTTTCAACGCCTCTTCCAGCGCCTGAACGTCTGCGGGTGGCGCCCAAATGTCGGTCTCGGCACAGGCAAAGTAGCACTCGCAACTGATCTTCGGTGGCATGCGGTGCGGTGAATCGGGCGCATCGGTGACCATGCGCGCACCGTAGATGGAGGCAATGCAGCTCAGGCGACCGGGGAACTGCGCCGCTGCCCACATCACAAACGGGCCACTCATGCAGTAACCCACGGCGCCAATGCGACTGGCGTTGGCCTGCGGCTGCGCGTCGACAAACCGCAGCATGGCGTCGGTATCTACCTGCGTGGTGGTGGCGTTGAGCGAGGCCATGTGTTCGGACATGACGGCCATCACCTCGGGCGTGCGCTCTTTCACCCAGAAGTCGCGCGTGCGGCGGTAATACAGGTTGGGCAGCACCACGTAGTAGCCCACGGCGGCCAGGCGGCGCGCCATGTCGTGCAGTTCCTCGCGCTTGCCCGGCGCGTCCATGTAAAACAGCACGACGGGGAAGGGACCGCCTTCATCGGGGTAAACCACAAAGGTGTTCATGGCGCCGTCGGCGGTGGGAATGTCCAGGTGGTGTTCGATCATGGGGGCCTTGCGTCACAATGGTGAATCATTCATTGTTACCTGATTTCAAGCCATGACACTGCCCTTTGCCCAGCGCCTGCAAAACGTCGAAACTTCCGCCATCCGCGAACTCTTCAAATTGCTGGGCAAGCCCGGCATCATCAGCTTTGCGGGCGGCTTTCCGGACCCTGCGCTGTTTGATGTGGAAGGCATCCGTCTGGCCAGCGAGCAGGTATTGAGCGCCAACCCCGGCCCGGTCCTGCAATACGGCGCCACCGAGGGCTGGAACCCGCTGCGCGAAGCCCTGAGCGGCCACATGGCCAAAAAGGGCATCACCGCGAAGCCCGAGGAAATCATCACGACCACCGGCAGCCAGCAGGCGCTGGACCTGATTGGCAAAACCATGATCGACCCCGGCGACAAGGTGATCGTGGAAGGCCCCACCTTTCTGGCCACCATCCAGTGCTTCCGCCTGTATGGCGCCAATGTCATCGGCGCACCCATCGACGCTGACGGCGTGAAGGTGGACGAGCTGGAAAAGCTCATCGTCGAACACAATCCCAAGCTCATCTACCTGGTGCCTACCTTTGGCAACCCCAGCGGCGCCATGCTGAGCCTGGCCCGCCGCAAGCGCGTGCTGGAGCTGGCTGCGAAATACCAGGTGCTGGTGGTGGAAGACGACCCCTACGGCGAGCTGTATTTTGGCAAGCCACCGCCTCCGAGCATGCTGGCCATGAGCGACCAGGTGCCCGGTTCACGCGAATGGATTGCCTACTGCGGCAGTTTCAGCAAGGTGCTGAGCCCCGGCCTGCGCGTGGGCTGGATGATTGCGCAGCCGCAACTACTGGCCAACGCCGTGATGTGCAAACAGTTCAGCGACGCCCATACCAGCAACCTGACCCAGGCCATTGCCGCGCAATACCTCAGCCTGAACCGCATGGACGCCGCGCTGGCCGTCGTGCGCAAAACCTACGCCGAGCGCGCCCAGACCATGGCCGATTGCCTGAAAAAAGATCTGGGCGACGCCATCGCTTTCAGCCAGCCACAAGGCGGGATGTTCTTCTGGACCCGCCTGACAGCGCCTGGCGCCGATGCGGCCGGGTTTGCCAAGCGTGCCATTGAGAAGCTGGTGGCTTTTGTACCGGGGGCGCCGTTTTATGCGACCGACGTGGACCGGGCGACACTGCGGTTGAGTTTTGCCACGGCAGATGTGGGGAAGATTGTGGAGGGGGTGGGGCGGTTGGCGTCGGCGATCTAGCCAGTCTCAGGAAATGACGTTTCCCGGGCGTATGCTACCGTTTTAATAGCTACTCACGCATATCCGACGAGGGCTAGA
>Ga0116157_10003150_pt1 | contig 15851 bp, 7 predicted proteins | sample AD_UKC048_MetaG_FD_89882 | JGI IMG/M metagenome (GOLD analysis project Ga0116157, IMG submission 89882) | Active sludge microbial communities of municipal wastewater-treating anaerobic digesters from USA - AD_UKC048_MetaG | ecosystem: Engineered > Bioreactor > Anaerobic > Digestate | place: USA...
GCAGCCGACCTCCAAGTGCTGCGCGCAGGTGGCGAGACGCCGCCGGTCGAAATCCAGGCAACCGGCCCGCAATGGGTCGACCTCGCGGAATCGATCGCCTTGCACGTCGCCGAGCGGCTGGGCGTCCGTATCGCGGAAGAGGAACGCCGGGTATGGCGGATGACGGTGCCCAGCACGGAGGCGGGCGCGACTCGCTTCGCCCATGCCGTCAACCTCGAAATCCGTGAAGCGCCGGGGGCGGAGCGGGAGTCGGCCTGGCGGGACGTGCTCGCCGACGATCCACAATGCGGCATGGCCCATGGCTCGTTGATCCGCCTGCTGAGCGAAGCGCAGCGGAAGTCCGAGTGCAGGCAGGCGTCGGACGAGTTTCTCCGCCAGCAGCCGGATTTGTGCTACGCACACCTGGCCCATGCCTGGATGCTGGGGACGGATGGTGAAGTGGCCGCCGCTGAGACCGCCCTGCGCGAAGCCTTGCGGCTGCATCCCGGCTGTCCGGAAGCCACCGAGCGCATGTTCGACGTGCTGGCGACGACCGGGCGCTGGGCCGATTTGGTCTCTGTTCTCGAAGGGACGCTTGATCGACGTCCGGACGACGAACCTGCCCGGGCCTTTCTTGCGGCGGCGTTGGCCCAGACCGGCAAGCTGGCGGAAGCCCGCGACTTGCTGAAACCGATCGCTGAGCCGCCGGAGGAGAGCGAGTTAGTGGATCTCGCCCTGCTGCAAGCAGCCCTGGGGGTCGGCGACATCGAATTGGCCGGCCTCGAGCTCCAACGGCTCGGGCCAAAGACTGCCACGAACCTGCAAATCCGCAGCACACTCGATTCGACCAAGCTCATCATCCGCGGTCCGGCCAACGGTCTTCCCGCGCCAACAGTTGCTCGGCCGCACGCCTTCACCCCGGAGGAACTCAACACCGAGTTGGAGCGTCGTCTCACGCCCGAGGAGCAGAAACTCGGGGTGAATCCTCTCGAGATCACGCCGGAACTGGCTGCCGAGGCGCGCCGGCTCACCACCGGTCTCACCAATGACGCCCTGCGCTCCTTCGCCCTGTTCGCCGAGGTGTGCCGTCGCGGCCGTGGGTCGGGCGACGGCGGGCAGCGGACGGCGAGCCAAGCCTTCACCGATTCCCGCGATCCGGAGACGCGTTTCTCCTGTCAGGAACACGCCAAGTTGTTCGTCGCGCTGGCTCGGGCCATCGGACTGGAAGCCTGGCTCGCGCATGTCGAACGCGGCGCCGACGGCTTGTCGGCCTACCACGACTGCGCGGCGCTCTTTCTCGAAGGGCAGGGTCTGCTGGTGGATCCGGCCTGGAGTGTGTTCGGCGTCCGGCACAAGGAATTCACCGTGCTGGACGACCTTCAGGCCATTTCTCATCAAGCGATGCAGCCCCATCCCCAACCCGATCCACGGTCCCTGCGCATGGGGCTGAAGCTGAACCCGGACGACCGCTGGACGCGTCTCCAGTTCGTCCGCGGCATGGCTCAGGCTGGCAAACTGGACGCGGCGGACAGGGTGCTCCAACAAGTGGAGTCCGGAGGCACGGAAACCTGGGACGTTCATGATGCGGCGGCCGTCCTGGCAATCGGGCGCGACCAATGGCGTCGTGCCCTTGCGGACTTGCAGCGCGCGCTCGAGTCGAGCCCGAGCAACGTGGTGGTCCACCTGCGGCTGGCGGGGGTCTTCGCGGAACTGGGTGACCCGCTCAAGTCCGCGCACCACATGGACAAGGCCCTGGCGCTCAATCGCGGCGAGATCTCGAAGGAGACATGGCGTGAGCATCAGTTCGGTGTCGAGGTCATGAACGCGTTTTCCCAGGCCCGCTCGGGTTCGACGGGTTCCATCGAGACACTGGAGCGTCGGGCACAGGCTGGCGATCTGCCCGCGCAAATGGCGATGGCGAAGGCGTGCTTCGAGACCAGGCCTCCGCGGACCGATGAAGGCATGCGCTGGCTCAAGAAGGCCGCCGAGCAGGGTGATCCCCAGGCGCAGTTCCATTATGCTCGCAACCTGCTCCTGGTGCGCGGCCAGTCGGCCATCGCGGACTCGATGCAGTGGCTGACTCGATCCGCCGAGCAAGGGCATGACGACGCCCAGTACCAACTCGGCCTCCTTCTGTACGAAGGCGAGTTGGCGCCGCGTGACAACGTCGTGGGAGCCCAATGGGTCTACCTGGCGGCGGACCAGGGCCACGTCGAGGCGCGGCGGCTGCTCAAGGAGATGCAGATCATGCTCAAGCCTGAGGAAATGACCGAGGCCCGCCAGCGAGCCGATGCCTTCAAGCCGGTGAAGCAACGGGACACTCCTCCATAACCATGAATGCCGAGTCAGGACGCTGTAGAGCCGAAGGGAGGCTGCCATGGCGAGACAATCACGCAAACGTGTGGTGCTGAAAATGGGAACCGCGTTGACCGCGGGTCTTCTCCTGTTCATCCTGCAATTCGGGGTCAACCGTTTGGAGGATGTGCTTCTCCTCTTCGCCATGCCGTTTGCGTCATGGAGTGCTTTTATTCAGGATGGTGTTTGTGTCGTGTGGTGCGGCTTGGTCGTTCTGATGCTCGCGTCCGTTGGTTTCTGCGTCTGGTCAAGGAAGCAACCCCTATGAAGCTCGTATTTGTCAACATCATGCAGGAGTTGCACCGATTCGACTCGACCTCGTACATTACCCAGCCGCCCGTGCCCCTGGCCGTGCTCAATGGCGTGACCCCCCCAGCCATCGAGACTGGCCTCCTGGATGAGCAGACGGACGAGATTCAATTCGAGGGGGATGTCTTCGCGTTCACCCTGTCAACCCAGTACGCCCGCAAGGTGTATCGGTACGCGGACGCTCTGCGCGCGGACGGGAAGAAAGTCATTCTCGGCGGCATTCATCCCACGGTGTGTCCCGAGGAGGCCATGCGCCACGCCGACGCCATCGTGACCGGCGAAGCCGAACTCCTCTGGCCGACTGTCTGCGACGATCTTCTCGGGGGCAGGCTCCAGGCCCGGTACGACGGCTCGCCGACGCCGCCCTCCCAGATGCGACCGATCGACTACCGGTTTTTCGGAGGGCGGCGGTATCTGACTCCCGCGTCGCTCTTTGCCACCCGTGGCTGCAATCGCCGATGCTCCTTCTGCGTGAGTTCGCGCTACATGGGGCCGTTCCGGACGAAACCCCTGGACGTGCTCGAACGCGAGATGGATCAACTGGAGGAGCTTTATCCGGCGGCGTTCCTGCAGTTCACCGACGACAACCTGCTTGCGGATCGGGACTACGCGACCGCTCTTCTGGGTCTGGTCCGACAGAAGCGACGGCGCTTCGTCACCATGGTGACGGTCGATCAGTTTTGCGACACCACGCTTCTCGAGGAGATGGCGTCGGCCGGCTGCCTGGGTGTCGCGGTGGGACTCGAGTCCGTGGACGACGACAACTGCGTTGCCGTGCGGAAGTTCCAGAATGTGGGGCGGTCGTTTCCCGAGGCGGTCCGGCGGGCGAACGATCTGGGCATCCAGGTGTGTGGCTTGATCATGGTGGGCCTGCCGCACGACACGCCCGACCGGCTCGCCGCCACCCTCCGCCACCTTGAGGAGATTCCTTGCAGCCTGTACGACCTGCGCACGCTGCGCCTTTACCCCAGCACGTCGCTCTACAAGGAGATGCTCTCTCGGGGAAAGGCGATCCCCGAATGGTGGCTGACCGAAGAGACCGAGCCGGGCAACCGGCTGCTTCCCGGCTGTCTCGGGGTGCACTACCAGCACGACCATTTCGCGCCGATGCAGCTTCAGCACTGGGCGTTGCGCTATACGATCGAGTTGGGCCACATGCGGCCGGCCGCGGTCGCCAACGTGGTGCGCATCGCGCGGCGGGGGCGGGGGCTCAAATTCGCCGGCCTTCTGCTCGCCGCCCGCCAACGGGGCGCCAAGCAAGCGCGGGTGCTTCTGGCGCGACTCGAGGAGGCGATGGCGGCGCACGGTGCGCCGCCGCGGGAAGAACAGACCGCCCGGCAAGCAGTCGCTCGGCCCCTCCTCAGTTCTGCCCTCAACTCGAACCCGGCAACCCTCTCCTCAGAAAGGCCGGGCTGATGCGGGGTGCTTGGCGGCATTTCACCGGACGCTGCGCCTCTTGCCTCTGGAACCAAGACAGGCAACAAGGGGCTGGCAACGATGCGGTCAGGTGCGGTAGGCTCACCCCGTTTCAACGACCGAACTGACATGATGTAGAACCGACAACACCAACATTCTTACCAAAGCGATTTCGCGTCGCTTCGGCTGCTGATCCAGATCGAAACCGCCAGTTTCAGGGAAAAGGCAGCGCTGAAGCGCGCCCCTCGTGGGGCGTGCCGAAGCGTTCTTTTCCGGGCGCCTGGCGGTGCCTGATCTGGGACGTGCGTAGGTGCGTCCCACTTCGTTTTCAGGCACCGCTCGCCTGGGGGAGACAGCCCGCAGCACCGACGGCGCGCGCTCCTTGCGCCGTGGGTTCACGCTACAACGACCTGACGAGAGAAGAACTCATCCGCCTGCTCGAAGCACGAGACCGGCGGGAAGCGACCCGCTTTGGCCTCGTCTGGGAGGCCAACGAAATCGAGCGTGACAAGGCCCTCAACAGCGACTTCGTGGCCCTCGATCTGGTGTCGGAGTTGAGCGCCGGCACTGCGCCGTGGCGCAATCTCATCATCGAGGGAGACAACTTCGACGCCCTCCGCTACCTCCGCATGGCCTTCGCCGGTCGCGTCAAGTGCATCTACATCGACCCACCCTACAACACCGGCAACCGTGACTTCGTGTACAACGACCGGTTCGTGGACCGGGAGGACCTCTGGCGCCATTCCAAGTGGTGCGAGTTCATGTTCCAGCGACTCACGCTCGCTCGCGACTTGCTCGCCCCTGACGGCGCGATCTTCGTATCGGTGGATGACAACGAGGTCTTTAGTCTCGGCCTCATGATGAACCGCGTCTTCGGAGAAGGCGGGTTCGTGGCAAACTGCATCTGGCAGAAACGGTATTCTCGGGAGAACCGGGAAGCCATAGGTGACGCGCACGACTTTCTGATCGTTTACTCTCCGCGCCCCGACTTGTTCAAAGTCCGGCGAGGGTTGATTCCGCTCACTGAGAAACAGCGGGCTCGGTACAAGAATCCGAACAACGATCCACGGGGACCTTGGCAGAGCGTCTCGTTGACAGCGCAAGGCTACCGGCCCAATCAGATGTACGAGATCGTTGCCCCAGGAGGGAAAAGGCATCGCCCACCGGAGGGGGCCTGCTGGAAACTCATTGAACCGGAGTATCAGAAGCTCGTCACGGATGGCCGAGTCTACTTCGGGAAGGAGGGAAACGGTGTGCCGCGCCGGATGTACTTCCTGTCGGAGGCAGAGGGGTTGGTTCCGTGGACTTGGTGGCCCCACGATGAGGTCGGACACACCGATGAAGCGCGCAAGGAAATCCAGGCACTATTCGGCACACAGACGGCCTTTGAGACACCGAAGCCAGTGCGGTTGATCGAGCGTGTTCTTCGGATCGCCAGCGGCTGTGACGACCTCATCCTCGACTTCTTTGCCGGCTCGGGCACGACGGCGCACGCGGTTCACAAGTTGAACGCGCAGGATGGCGGGCGGCGACGGTGCATTCTGGTCTCGAACACGGAAGCCACGGTGGCGGAGCCGGACAAGAACCTGTGCCGTGACGTGTGCGCGGAACGAGTGCGTCGGGTGATCCAGGGCTACACCAGTCGCGACGGGGAGCAAGTGCCCGGTCTCGGCGGCGACTTTGCGTATCTGCGCTATCGGCGGATTCCCCAGGGCAGGCTGCTGGAGTTGGATCACGCGGAAATCTGGACGGCGCTGCAATTGATTCACCGCGAAGTGCTGATGCCTTACGCAGAAGCTCCGCTCCTCTGGGCTGGCGACGACGAGCAGGGGCTGCTGTACGTGCCGCGATTTCGGCGTGAGGACGCGGCGGCGTTGCGGGCGCAGGCCAACCAGAGCGCGGCGGTGATTCTCTATTCGTGGCAGCCGGAGACTTTGCGGCAGCATGTCCCGGCCCCACACGTGCAACACGAAGCGATCCCCGAGAGCCTAGCCCGGCGCTTCGGGTTGATAGCATGAGCGCGCGCGCCAGCAACGCCGTAGCGTCCGTCGTCAGACGGCACACGGTTGCGAACCAAGAAGTCAGCGCCGACTCATGTCGGCGGATACACAGGCTATGATCGCCAAGACCCTCAAGCCGTTTCAGGAGTTGGCCATCGAGAGCGGGGTGAACCTGTTCACGCATGCGAAGACGTTGCTCGACGCGGCACCGGACGACGCGGCAAGCCGGGCCCATGCGATCAACCATAACGGATACTTGCTGATCGAAGCGCCGACGGGCGCGGGCAAGACGCTCATGACCGGCCATTTGGTCGAGCGGTTCTCCCACGTCGAGGATGTCGTTTGGTTCTGGTTCGCGCCGTTCAAGGGCGTCGTCGGGCAGACAGTGGGGTTCCTGCGCGAGGAGTTCCACGGGTTGCGCCTGCGGGAATTGCAGGAAGACCGCGCGGTGCCGGGCAGCCGGCGTGGTGACGTGTTCGTAACCACCTGGCAAACGGTGGCCACGCGCGTCAAAGACCGCCGCAACGTCCGCAAGGAGGGCGAACTGAATCCCTCGATTGACGAACTGGTGGCGGCATTGCGCGCGTTGGGGCTGCGGATTGGCGTGGTCGTGGACGAGGCGCACCACGGGTTTCACGGTGATACGCAGGCGGCGAAGTTCTTCCGCGAGGTGCTGCGCCCGGAATACACCGTCCTTATTACCGCCACGCCCGACGACGCCGACGTCCGCGAATTCGAGGCGGTGATGGGCATTGCCGAATTGCATCGCAACCGCGTCAGTCGGCGCGACGCCGTGGAGGCGGGCCTCATCAAGGCCGGGGTGAAATGCGCGGCCTATTTCGTCGAGCCGGACAAGAAGGCGCTGGTGGATTTGGAGGGCACGGCGTTGCGCGATGCCGTGTCGGCCCACCGCAAGCTCAAGACCGCGCTGGACGACCTGGGCGTGCCCCTGACGCCGCTGCTGCTGGTCCAAGTGGACTCGAAGGACGATGAGCCGGAGGCCCGGACGGAACGAAGCGTCCAACGGGTCAAGGAGCGGCTGGCGAAGTTGGGCTTCACCGAAGAACAGGTGGCGGTCCACACCGCCAAGGAACCGGACAGCGGCTTGTTGGCGCTGGCGAACGACGAGCGGCGCGAGGTGCTCATCTTCAAGATGGCGGTGGCGCTCGGCTTCGACGCCCCGCGAGCCTTTACGCTGGTTTCCATGCGCGCCAGTCGCGACGCGGACTTTGGGGTGCAACTCGTGGGGCGGATTCTCCGGGTGCATCGCCGATTGCAGGGCCGGGCGCAGACGGGAAGGCTGCCGGAGTCGCTGCGGTACGGCTATGTGTTTCTCGCCGATGCCGAGACGCAAACCGGACTCGACCTCGCTGGCCAACGCATCAACCAGATTCACACCGAATACGCCAAGGTCAGTCCGACGACGGTGGTCGTGCGCGTCGGCGCGCAGCCCGCGATGGTCCAGGTCACCGAGGCCAACGGACAGCTTGGGCTATTCCAGGCGCAACCGCCCGCCTGGGAAGTGGCTGAGGCGGTAGCCCCAACGGCTGGAGAGACACCGCCCATTGGGGTGCCCCGCGCTTCGACCGAGTTTGACTTCGGCACCTTCTTTGGTGCCTCGCCCGAGGGGGTGAGTCCAACTGGTGACGCGACACTGTCGCCGGCCGGGTACTTGGCGCCGACGATTGTCCGCGGGGCGGTGGGAGCCTACCGTTATCCGCTGCGACCCGGCCTGCCGCGTCGATTCAAGACGCAGCGCGTATCGGCAGACAATGACATCACGGAAGACGATTGCGCGAACCGGTTCATGGTGTCCGCACGGGACTTGCTGGATGCGCTGAAGCGCACGGTCCCGGTCGAACGCCGCACGCTCGACGTGTTCACCCACGACATTCAGCGCGAGTTCAATTTCGCGGCTGAACTCTCGGTGGCGCAGGCCGCGGTGCAGGCGCAGAAGATTCTCTGCAAATCGAAGGTCTTCGATCCGCGCGAACTGCGCCGGGCTTTGCTCCGGAAAATGGAGGCGGTGCTCCGGGAGGAAGCGATGAAAGAAGCCGACGCGCTGGACGCTGTGGCTCACTTCCTGAATGTGATTCTCGCCACGCATCCGGGACTGCTCCAGGAGGCGCAGAAGGCCGCCCTGGCGCAGACGGCGGAGTTGCTCGAAGCCGACGAGTTGCCGGCGGAACTGATCTGCGGGGCGCCCTTGCCGACCTCGCCCCGCAACCTCTACGGCGTCATGCCCGCGGAGCTCAACTCGTGGGAGCGCAACTTCGCCGACCTCCTCGATCGCGACGTCAACAACCTCGTCCGCTGGTGGCACCGCAACTTGCCGCGCAAGGCCTGGTCGGTGAATGTGCTGCTGCCGGATGGACACGGCTTCTTCCCCGATTTCATCGTCGGGATCGAGGGGCGACCCACGGAAGGAGGCACGCTTCTGGCCGAGCCGAAATTCGCCTTCGAGCGGACGGATGAAGTGCCCAAGGTCCAGGCCGAGCATCGGGCTTACGGACGGGTCTTGGTTCTGCATCTGCAAGGCGGGGCGCAATGGATGGTCGTGCGCTACGACCCGCAACACCACAAACCCGTGCTGGCCGGCGAGTTTCGCATCGCGGATGCGGCAGGGTATTGAGGGCAGCCTATCGCTCCCCGTCGAGCAAGGGGGAAGGAGGACAGCGCGGTGATGGCGCGCCGCAGCATCGGTTCAGTATTCCTCGGTCATCTGTTCGCCGCCATGCGCTGGGTTGGGGATGAGGCGCTGGCCCTTGGAATCCACCACAAAATCCAGCACTTCCAACGGCACCTGGCCCAGCAGGTTCGACACGTTCTCCGGCACTTCGATCACGTCGAAGTTCTCGCGCCGTCCCTTGAGTTCGAGCGCGACCGGTTCGTACTTGTAGCGGATGGCCTCGCCGTTGGTGGTCGGCGAGCGTAGGGTATCGGTGCGCGCCAGCCCCAACTTCTTGATGACCGAAGGCTTGAGGTAGAGGCGCGTGGCTCCCGTGTCCACCAACGCTTCCACTTCGACCGCGCGCGGCTTGGCCCGGCGGGCGTCGGCCTCCTTGAGGAAGGCGTCTTTCAAGTTGGTCAGCTTGATCTTGACGATGACCTTGCCCATGCGGTCCAAGCTGCGCTTCTCTTGGTGAAGTCGTCAACACACCAACAGGGTGCGCGGTGCCGGCACCGTGAGCCAACCGCGCATTGACTCTTTCCGGGATCGGTGTTGAATTCGGCCAGTGATTCCCGAGGAAGAGAGCGGCGAAGGAGGTGCTGCGACGACACGGCCGCGCGGGTCCCAAGCGGCGGAGGCGTTGCTTCCACAGGTGTACGACGAACTGCGGCGCCTGGCCGCCCACAAACTGGCCCAGGAAGCGCCCGGGCACACGCTCCAACCGACGGCCCTGGTGCATGAAGCCTGGCTGCGCCTTGCGGCCCAGGACAAGCAGACCTACGCCAACCGCACCCATTTCTTCGCCGTCGCCGCCGAGGCGATGCGGCGGATTCTCATCGACCGTGCCCGGCGACGGCAGGCGGTGCGGCGGGGCGGACAGGCCCAACGTGTGGATACGGACGCGCTCGAAATCGCCGCACCCGCCGCGGACGATCAGTTGCTGGCCCTGCACGAGGCTCTCGATCGCTTCGCCGCCCTCGAACCGCAGAAAGCCGAGTTGGTCAAGCTCCGTTACTTCGTCGGGTTGACTCTGGCTGAAGCCGCCGACGTGCTGGGCATCTCCGAACCGACGGCCAAACGCCACTGGGCCTATGCCCGGGCGTGGCTTCTTTGCGAGCTCGAGCACGATTTGGCCCCCTGAGCGCCCCGGTTCCAGGCGTGCCGCCTCGGTGCCATGCCTCCACGTTCCGGCGGTTTGTCTCGGAATGATCCGTTCCGCCGCGGACCTGCGCGTTACAGTGCGGGTGAGATCTTGCAGAGCGTCAGGAAGCAGCCATGAAGCCGTCCGGCTCAACTGAGGAAGTCTTCACCGCCGCGCTGGCGTTGGCCGATCCCGCCGCGCGGTCGGCCTATCTGGACCGCGTCTGTGCGGGCAATCCGAGGCTTCGCGAGGAGGTCGAGCGGCTGTTGGACGCCGCCGGGCGGGCCGGCACATTCCTCGAATCGCCGGCGCCCGGCGTGGATGACGTCCTGCGGGAAGCCCGGAGTGCACCCGAGTGCCCAGTGACTGAGCGGGCTGGCAGCCGGATTGGGCGTTACAGGCTGTTGGAACAGATCGGCGAAGGCGGGTTTGGTGTGGTCTGGATGGCCGAGCAGGAGGAACCGGTACGCCGACGCGTGGCGCTGAAGATCATCAAGCTGGGCATGGACACCCGGGAGGTGGTGGCGCGGTTCGAGGCGGAACGCCAGGCCCTGGCGATGATGGATCATCCGAACATCGCCAGGGTTTACGACGGCGGCGCCATCGGCCCCCCCGACTCTCCGCTCCACTCTCCACTCTCCACTCTCCACTCTCAACTCCCCCTGGGCCGGCCTTTCTTTGTCATGGAACTGGTGAAGGGGATTCCCATCACAAGGTTCTGTGACGAGCGCAAGCTCTCCACGCGAGAGCGTCTCGAACTCTTCATGCAGGTCGGCCAAGCCGTCCAGCACGCGCATCAGAAAGGCATCATCCATCGCGATCTGAAACCGTCGAACATCTTGGTCACGGTGCAGGATGATCGGCCGGTGGCGAAGGTGATTGATTTCGGCGTGGCGAAAGCGACGCAGGCGCGGCTGACGGAAAAGACGCTGTTCACGCGCTTCCACCAGTTGATCGGCACACCCGCCTACATGAGTCCGGAGCAAACGGGTCTGGGCAGTCTCGACGTTGACACCCGGAGCGATGTGTATTCGTTGGGCGTTCTGCTGTATGAGTTGCTGACCGGACGGACACCGTTTGAAACGGAGAGACTCCTGGCCGCGGGGTACGAAGCGATGATGCGGACAATCCGCGAGGAAGAACCGCCCAAGCCCAGCACCCGGCTGAGCACGCTCGATGACACGGAACGAAACGCCGTAGCGGACCGGCGCTGCGCCAGGCCGGACAGGCTGGATCGCCTGGTGCGCGGCGATCTCGACTGGATCGTGATGAAGGCGCTCGAGAAGGATCGGACCCGGCGTTATGACACGGCCGCCTCGTTGGTCCAGGATGTCGAGCGGCACTTGCGCGGTGAGGCAATCGCGGCGGCGGCGCCATCTGTAACCTACCGGCTCGTGAAGTTCGTGCGCCGCAATCGCGCGGCAGTCGGGATCGTCCTGGTCATCGCCGTGACACTGGTGCTGGCCACCGCCATCAGCCTGCGGTCAGCGTGGGTGGCCCGCCGGGAGCGGGTCGCCGCCGACGCGGCGCGGGCGGACGCGGCTGAGGCCGAGCGAGCCGAGGCAGTTCAACGGAGGATTGCCGAGGCCGCCGCCGAGGAGAGCCGGCGGCGCCTCGCGCGACTGAACACCGCCCAGGGTGTGCAACTGATGGATCGCGGCGATTGGCTCGGCGCTGCGCTCTGGTTCAATGACGCCCTCCGCCTCGCCGGCCCCAATAATGCCGCCGAGGCCGCGGACCGCCTGCGCCTCGGAGTCATACTGGCGCACACGCCCCGGTTGGTGCGGATGTGGTCTCACGCCGGCCCCGTCAACCGGGCGAGTTTCAGTCCGGACGGACGGTGGGTGCTGACGGCGGCCCAGGACGGCCTGGCGCGTCTCTGGGATTGGGCCAACGACCAGCCGGTGGGAGTCCCCCTGCGCCATGCCGCGCCGGTGGGAGACGCGGAGTTCAGCCGGGACGGACGTTATGTGGTGACCACGTGCGAGGACCGCACCGCCCGCGTCTGGGAGGCGGCCTCGGGCAAGGTGGTTTCACCGCCACTGGTCCATCCCTTGCCGCTGTGTCGCGCCTGGTTCAGCCGTGATGGCCGGCAGGTGTTCACCACGAGCAGCCGCGACCGATACTCCTTCTCCTGGTCAGATGCCGGCGAGCCCGAGTTCAAGACGCGGATCGAGCAGAGCGAGATTCGGGCCTGGGAAACGCTCTCGGGCCGCGAACTGCCGTCGAACCACCGGCGGAACAGCCCGCTGGTCCAGGTCATGCCGAGTCCGTCCGGTCGTTGGGTCGCCGTCACGTACGCCGATGGCGAGGTTTGTCTCTTGGACGAACGCCTGCATCCGGACCGGCGTTTGGGCGAATGGTCGGGGTTGTCTGTGACAGGAATGAAGACCGTCGGCCCGGTCATCCAACTTGGCCAACCGCAGGACCCGCCGGAGGTCAAGATGCCCGGCGAAGACAAGCCGGTGTGGCATCCCGCACACGCCGGACGCATCGATGCGCTCGCGTTTCGCTTCGACGAGAAGTACCTGGCGACGGCCGCGTCCGACGGCTCGGTGGTGCTGTGGGACCTCGATCGTGGCGGGCCATTGCGGAGTTTGCGCGCAGTGGGCGAACTCGCTGCCATGCCGGGGCGGGAGGTTCTGCAAGTGGCCTTCAGCCCTGGGGGAGAACGTCTGTTGGTGTTGACCAAGGACGGGACGGTGGCGTTCTGGAGCGTGCCCGCCGGTGAAGCCGCCGGCCAACTCTCCGCCCCGATCACGGGGAGTTCCGCGGCGGTGTTCAGCCCAGACGGCCGCCACGTGGCTGTGCTGCGCGCCACCAGCGGCATCGGTGAGGCGCGCGTTTGGGATGTGGCCAACGGACAACCAGTCACCCCCACGCTGCCCCATGCGGGCGCCATAACCAGTGCCTCCTTCGGGCCGGACGGCAGCCTGCTGCTCACCGCCAGCTTCGACGGCAGCGCGCGGGTGTGGAACCTGGCAACCGGTGTGCCGTCCATTCCGCCGCTCCTGGACTTGCGTTCGCCGATCCCCACCACGAAAGACGCCGTCCGTTCGGAGGATTTCATCAATGCCTTTTTCAATCAGCATGGGGACCGTCTGGTCACGTTGGAGCGCGGCCGCGTCGCGCGCCTCTGGGATACGGCTACCGGGCTGCCGGCCGCGCCGGGCATCGCGCACGGCCTCGAAACGCCCACCACGGCCGCCTTCAGCCACGACGGGAAACGCCTGGCCATTGCCGGATTCAGGGAGAGTCACCAGGCGCGGGTTTACGACACCGCCACCGGCCAAGCGGCGACTCCGGTGCTGGCGCATGCCAAGTTGGTCCAACGCGTGGCCTTCAGTCCGGACGATCGCTGGCTGATCACGTCCCACGAGGGCGGGGTCTGCCTGTGGGACGCCGCGTCGGGCGCCCCGGTGCCTTTGCCCTTGCAGGGAGTCGAGGCGCTCCGCGATTTGGTGTTCAGTTCCGATGGCCAGTGGATCGCCACCTGCGCGGGCACCTCGGCGGCGCTTCACCTCCGAGGCGCCTGGCAGGTGCAAATCTGGCGGGCCGCCACGGGCGAGGCCATCGCCCCTGCCAGGCCGGTTGCCGGCACGCAACCCCAGCTTGTCTTCAGTCCCGACGGACGCTGGCTGGCGGTCGGCTCTCAAGTGTCCGCCGCAATGACTTTTGATGGTCCGCCCCTTGTCCCCGCCCAAACCCACCTCCTCGACGTGCTCAACGGCGGCGCTCCGGGCCACCCTGTCGAGTTGCCCGAACCAGGATTTGGATTGCGTTTCAGTGCGGACTCGACGCGCTTGTTCCTGCTGGGAGGCAGGTCCGGCACCTTGACGGTCTGGGACGTGGCCCGAGGCGAAGCCATCGCCGGGCAGCAGCCTCGCGACCATGAGTATCGACCGCGGGAAGTCGGCTGGGATGGGCAATGGCTCCTGGGCTCGGCGCGAGGAGGATGGCGTCTTTGGGACGCGGCGTCGGGCGAACCCCTCACACCGGTGCTCGGGGGTGGCCTGGGCGATCCGTTCCCGTCCGCAACGGAATGCCTCGTGCCGGGCGCACGCGTCGTCCTGGCTGGAGGGGCGGCCGCTGCGCAGTTGTGGCCGTTGCGCCCGGATCAGCGCCCGCTCGAGGAACTGAGCCGCTGCGTCCAACTGCTGGCGGCGCGAGAACTCGATGCGTGGGGCAGTCTCGCGCCCCTGCCGCCGGCCCGTCTCAGCGACCTTTGGCACACTGTGCGTGGCGCTCTCCCGGAAATGTCGACCGTGGGCACGGACCAAGTGGCTCTGTGGCATCTGCATGAAGCGGCCCAGAGCGAACGAGCGTGGCAGTGGTCGGCCGCCGAGTTCCATTTCAGCCGTCTGCTGGGCACGCCCTTTGATGGTCCGCTGATCCGCCAGCGACTCGCCCGCGTCCGCACCCAGGCCGCCATCGAATTGCTCAAGAAGAACCCCTGAATGCCTGACTCTATGAACACACGTCCTCCCTTGTGGGCTGACAACCGATCACGCCCGTCTTCACCGGCTCGTGAAGGGACTGAGTTCAGCCGCGCGCCAACCGCCCCACGCTGGTGGGGAAAGGGCATGGGCATCCTGCTGCTCCTCGCCACGGCAATTGGCGTCAGAGCCGGTGCAGCCCCGTTGGAGTCGGAGCGTGTGGGAGATTTGGGCGGCGAGGCCTGCCTGGTCTTCGAGGGTAACCAGACGTTCTCCCGGCACGCCATTCTGCAGGTCCTGGGCGTGGCCCTCGAATTCCATGCACGGGCGCATCCCTCGGCGCCGCTCGGGGATTATCTGGCCTGGATCGAGCAGACCGTGTTGCGGAGCTATCAACACGGAGGATTTGCGAACGTCGCCGTGCAGGTGCAGGCCGATCACACTGCGCAGCGTGTCGTGGTGCATATCAGTGAAGGACAACGCTTCCGGTGCGGCGATGTCAAAGTGTCCGGCCTGGACCCGACGCTGGCGCAGCAATTGAAGGATCGGTTGCGCTCCGCCGCCGACCTTTTGGAGGCCCCGAAAGAGGCTGGACTTCCCGGCTTCTCGTGGCCGTGGAAGGATAGGAAGCCTGTCCCGGCCGACCCCCCCACTCGAGCAACGATGGAACAGAGCGTCCGGAAGGCTTTGGCCGAACTGAATCGTCATCAGGCGGAAGCCCGCGTCGAGTTCGAGTTGGACGAAAGTCGCCTCGAGGCCGCTCTGCTCATCCAGGTGCAGAACCCCGGCGTGGTCGGCACCCTGGACCGAATCGATGTGACGGGTCTGAGTGTCAACTCGCGGGAAGATCTGCTGGCTTTCTTGGGGCTTCGTGTTGGCATGGATTTGGCGGGCGATGTGGCTGCGGATGCGGTCCGACGCCTTCATGATTCCGGTCGCTTTCGCGCGCACGAAGCCAAGCTATTGCCGCTGGCTGAAGCGGGGCGATTCAAGCTCGAACTGGCGCTGGTCGAGTGCGCCAGTGCGCCGCCCCTGAGCAGGGAGTTGACGGCTGAGGAACAGGCCTTCTTGAAACTGCGCGAATGGGCGCTGCAATGGGAGAACCGCGCGGAAGACTGGGTGCTCGAGTTTGATGCCAAGGGAACTGACCGCCACCACCGAATCGAGTTGATTTTGGGAGCGGCGGGTCTGGCGATCGTGCACCGCGAACCGATGGTCGCCGACCCGTCGGCGTTCTCCCAGGTCCTCGTGGCCACCCCGGAGTTCGTCGGCTTTTACTCGACCCCACAGCGGACGAAGCTGGTCGGGAACCAATGGCGAGACCAGTTCTATGCCTTTGCCGGGCTGAATGCCAGTCCGACTCAGCCGAAAGACGGCCTCTCCGGTCTCGACTTCCGACTCGGCGCTGGCCACCAGCGTAGCTCCCAAAGCGCGCCCTTTGCGTTGCGCCTCACCCTGGCGCCCGTGGCCTTCGTGATCCTAGCCCACCCGGAACACGCGGACTGCCGCGTCGAGCAAGGCGTACTGTCCGTCCGCAGCCACCC